>OLRP01000007.1_pt1 | contig 168279 bp, 158 predicted proteins | sample 1672401 | NCBI WGS metagenome assembly OLRP01 (sample SAMEA3136682, study PRJEB25190) | human gut metagenome | reverse complement strand
GCTTATTGCTTTTCGCAATTGAAGCAGGGGACTTACTTGATTTGGTTAAAAAACACTTGCATTTTGTCGTACTTCATAGTATAATCAAATACGTTGTAAAAAAAGAGATGGTCCTCTGTTGTTGATTACATTAAGAACATCCGGAAGAATAAGGAGAAAAATCATGAACGAAATTATCAAAAACATTGAAGCTGCTCAGTTAAAAGCAGAAGTACCTCAGTTCAACGTAGGTGACACAGTAAGAGTACACGGAAAAATCAAAGAAGGAAACCGTGAAAGAATCCAGATTTTTGAAGGTGTTGTATTAAAGAAACAGGGTGGAAGCAACCGTGCTACTTTCACAGTAAGAAAGAACTCCAACGGAATCGGTGTTGAGAAAACATGGCCACTTCACTCCCCGAATGTTGAAAAAGTAGAAGTAATCAGACGTGGTAAAGTAAGACGTGCAAAACTGAACTACTTAAGAGACCGCGTAGGTAAAGCTGCAAAGGTAAAAGAATTAGTAAAATAATAAAAGTTAGAGGACAGGGACACATACTTATGTATATGTCCCTTTTCTTCCATCTTGAGGAAAAAAATATGAGTAAGAAAACAATAAGAAAGCCGGCTTTTTTGGGAAAATATAACTGGAAAGCAATCCTTCCATGGATATTTCAGATTGCAGTTGTTTTGGCACTTGCAGCGATGATGTCTATTTTCTTTTGTCAGAGTGTGATTATGCAGGAGAGCAGTATGGAGCCGAGTATCGAAACCGGACAGCATCTGCTGATGAATAAGGTAACGTATAAGTTAAAAGAACCACAGCGTGGGGATGTGATTGCATTTAAAAAAGATGGCAAAGAACATTCCAGTATTCATGTAAAGAGAATTATTGGACTCCCCGGAGAAAAAATTCAGATTAAAGATGGAAAAGTCTATATCAATGGGAAACTCTATAAAGAAAAAAATTTTCCAAATATTATAAATCCGGGGCTTGCCGAACAGCAGATTACACTTGGAAAAAATGAATATTTTGTACTTGGGGATAACCGAAATAACAGTGAGGACAGCCGTTTTACAGAAGTACAAAATGTGAATGCAAAATATATTGAGGGAAAAATCTGGCTTCAGATTTCTCCGTCAAAGAAACCGGCTTTGATTAAATAGCGTAAGCAGCAGAATCAGCAGAAAGAGAGGCAGATATGAATTATCAATGGTATCCTGGTCACATGACAAAGGCAAGACGTATGATGCAGGAAAACATTAAACTTATTGATTTGATTATAGAAGTTGTCGATGCGAGAATTCCGCTTTCAAGCAGAAATCCGGACATTGATGAGCTTGGGAAAAATAAAGCACGTATGATTTTGTTAAATAAATCTGATTTGGCAGATGAACGTGAAAATGAAAAATGGCAGGAATATTTTACCCAAAAAGGATTTCATGTGGTTAAAATGAATGCAAAAAGTGGGGCAGGTGTGAAAAATGTACTGCCGGTTATCATGGAAGCCTGCAAAGAAAAAATTGAGCGTGATAAGCGAAGAGGCATTAAAAATCGTCCGATTCGTGCAATGGTAGTGGGAATTCCAAATGTTGGAAAATCGACATTTATCAATGCATTTGCCGGAAAAGCCTGTGCAAAAACCGGAAATAAACCAGGTGTGACAAAGGGAAAACAGTGGATTCGCATTAACAAAAACGTGGAATTATTAGATACACCCGGAATTTTATGGCCGAAATTTGAAGATCAGAGTGTAGGTGCAAAGCTGGCAATGATTGGTTCCATGAATGACCAGATTTTAAATTTGGAAGAACTTTCACTGGAATTATTAGGCTATCTTCATAAATGCTACGAGGGAATCCTGGCACAGCGTTATGAGTTAGAAGAAAGTGAAGACCGTCTTGCTATGTTAAGTGCAGTTGCGAAAAACAGAAACTGCTTAAAAAAGGGAAATGAATTAGATTATGCGAAGGCTTCTAATATTCTACTCGAAGAGTTCCGAAACGGTAAAATTGGCCGGATTACGCTGGAACAGGCTTAAGGGAGAATAAAAATGGAAAGCATTCGCGAGATAAAAGAGAAGCTTCAGTCTGCATGGACAGAGGAAGAAGCAAGTAAAGACTGGAAGGAAAGTATCAAAAGTCCACTGAACGAGTTTCTCACAAGTTATTCAGAGGATACCAGAAAAGGTGTGGTTTCTCTTTGTGAAAAGGCAAAAAAAGATTTCAAAAAACTGCATGCAGAACGAGAACGAATTGAGTCATTAAAGGTCTATGAACGGGAATATGAACATTTGGGATATATCTGCGGAATTGATGAAGTTGGAAGAGGTCCGCTTGCCGGTCCGGTGGTCGCAGGAGCTGTAATTCTGCCAAAGGACTGTAAGTTATTGTATTTAAATGATTCCAAACAGCTCTCAGAGAAAAAGAGAGAGGAATTGTACGATAAGATTATGGAAGAGGCAGTCGCAGTTGCGGTCGGATATGCGAGCCCTGCAAGGATTGATGAAATCAATATTTTACAGGCAACTTATGAGGCAATGCGGGAAGCAATTTCGAAACTTGAGGTGACACCTCAGATTTTATTAAATGATGCTGTCACAATTCCGGATGTTATTATTCCACAAGTTCCGATTATCAAAGGAGATGCAAAGAGCATTTCGATTGGAGCAGCGAGTATTATCGCAAAAGTGACGAGAGACCGTTTAATGAAAGAGTATGCAAAACTCATGCCGGAATATGACTTTGCTTCTAATAAAGGATATGGTTCGTCGGCACATATTTCGGCATTAAAGAAATACGGGCCTTCTCCAATTCACCGTGCAACGTTTATTAAGAACTTTATATAGGATGAAATTGTTTGTAGATGCAGAGAGAAGAAAAAAATACGCGGAGAATCGGTGCTTATTATGAAGAACAGGCAGTACAGTATCTTCAAAGTAAGGGATATACGATAATCAAACGAAATTATAAGACACCTTATGGCGAGATTGATTTAATTGCAAAAAAACCGGATTTACTGGTGTTTTGTGAAGTGAAATTTCGAAGCAGTGACCGATATGGAACGGGACTTGAAGCCGTAACGGTAAAAAAACAGCAGAGAATTATCAAATCTGCCCGATATTTTTGCAATTGGTACTGTGGTTCAAAAGAATTTGCTTATCGATTTGATGTGATTGCCATTGAACCGCAAGAAAAGATTTGTCATATTGAAAATGCGTTCGAATTGTAAAATAAAGAGTTGATTCATGGGGAGTGGAGTTATGGATAATGGAATGATAGAGAAAAGTAAAAAAATACGATGGAAAACGGATGAATACATGAAAACGGTAGAAAAAAACGGTGTAACCTATTTAAAATATCGGTCGTTTGAGCCATTTGAGAAAACCATCATTCATGGATTTTCCACTCGTCTTGGTGGTGTCAGCAAGGGGATTTATGAATCCATGAACTTAAGTTTTACAAGAGGCGATGAGGAAGAAGCTGTTTTTGAAAATTATAGACGAATTTCAGAAGCGATTGGATTTTTGCCGGAAGATATTGTGTGTTCGGACCAGACCCATACAACGAATGTACGAAGAGTTGGAAGGGCAGACAGGGGAAAGGGAATTGTAAAAGCACGGGATTATACGGACGTAGATGGTTTAATCACGAACGCCCCGGGAATTGTGCTTGCAACTTTTTATGCAGACTGTGTGCCATTATTTTTTGTTGACCCAAAGAATCGGGCGATTGGGCTTTCTCATTCCGGATGGAGAGGAACAGTCGGAAAAATCGGAAAAGTAACGGTTGAAGCTATGAAAAGAGAGTTTGGTTCTAATCCGGAAGAGATTTATACAGCGGTTGGGCCATCTATCTGTCAGGACTGTTATGAAGTGAGTGAGGATGTAATTGTTCAGTTTGAAGAACAGTTTAAAAAAGAAAGCCATAAAGATTTATTTTACAAAAAAGAGAATGGAAAATATCAGCTGAATTTGTGGAAGGCAAATGAACTGGTCTTCTTAGAAGCAGGAATCAAACCGGAACATATTACAATGCCTGGAATTTGTACCTGCTGTAATCCGAATTTTTTATTCTCACATCGTGCAAGTCATGGAAAACGTGGGAATCTGGCGGCGTTTCTTGGATTGCGCGAAAATCAATAGGCTAAATGCATAAAAATTTTGCTGCTTTTTTAAGGGATATTACATAGTTGTTACAAAATATGAAAAAAAGACTAGGAATCTGTTAAGAACTGTGTTATAATCAAGTTCGTGATTTGAAAAGGAGCTTAGATTATGAGAAATAAAACATGTAGAAGTTTATTTTTGTCTTTACTGATTGCAGGACTTACCGTAACACCTTGTTATGCAGCAACGACACAAAGTAAAATTTCTGATGCACAGAGTAAGAAACAGCAGACTCAGGATGATTTAAAAGAAGCGCAGAGCAGAATTTCTTCTCTGGAAGCAAAAAAAGATGATTTACAAGCTTATTTAACAGAACTGGACAGCCAGCTCTCAGATTTAGCCGATAATCTTTCAGATTTGCAGGAAAAATCAGATGCTAAGCAGAGTGAATTAGAAGAATTAAAAACCGAATTAGAGGCAGCGAAAGACCGTCAGAATGAACAGTATGAAAGCATGAAATTAAGAATTCAGTATATGTACGAAAAATCAAATGATTCTTACATTTCTATGTTGCTGGAATCCAAAAATCTTACAGAGTTTTTAAGTACAGCAGAGAATATCATGCAGATTACCAAGTATGACAGAGGAATGTTAGCAGCATATAAAGAAACACAGCAGGAAATCGAAGAAAAAGAAGCCAGTGTGGAAAAAGAGCAGAGTGCAATCGAAGCACTTCAGCAGGAAAGTCTGGAAAAGCAGAATGAAATCGCTGACTTAATGAAAGGAACAAACAGTCAGATTGAAGCTTATACTTCTGAGATTTCAAATGAAGAAAACAGTGCTCAGGATTTACTTGCAAAAGTAAATGCACAGGAAGCAGAAATTGATAAATTAATTAAACAGCAGAAAGATGAAGAAGCAGCAGCCGAGCTTGCAAAACAGAAAGCTGCCGCACAGGCAAAAGCAGCTGAGGAAGCAAAGAAACAGGCAGCAGAAGCCGAAAGAGCCGCACAGGCAAAAGCAGCTGAGGCGCAGCAGAGTGCAAGCCAGAGCAGTGCTTCAAGCTCCACTCAGCAGACTACAGAATCTTCTGCTTCTACGAATACAAATACAACCGTAACAGAAACACCAAGTCAGGAAGAAACCGTAGAGGATACAAGCAGTTCTACAACAGAAGATACAAATGATTCTTCAAGCAGCTCCGGCGATTCTTCTTCCAGCTCTCAGGGAACTTACCTTGGTAAATTTACCATTACAGGTTACTGTAACTGTTCTCAGTGTGGAGGACAGGGTCTGACAGCAAGTGGAACAGTACCGACTGCCGGAAGAACAGTAGCAATGAATGGTATTCCATTTGGAACAAAATTGTTAATCAATGGAGTAGTTTATACCGTAGAAGACCGTGGTGTTCCTTATGGACACGTAGATGTATATTACGATACACATAGTCAGGCACTTGGAAACGGAAGATATTACGCAGACGTTTACCAGTTAAACTAAGAATATAGACAGTAAGAAGAAATACATAAAAAAACAAAAGAGAAATCGTAGCCAGGAAAGGTTATGATTTCTTTTTTGTTGAAAGAAAAAGCAGACAGAGCATTAAACTCTGTCTGCCTATTAAGTATGAATTAAGAATAACGATGAAGCAACTGGTTAATCTTTTCTGTTGTAGAACGAACTTTTTCTACAGAGAGGTCATGGTTTAAGATATCCATAATACTTGCCAGATATTTGCTCATGTCTGCCTCAAGATAATAAGGACGGGTGAGAATGTCCGGATTTTTGTAGTTTAAGTTTGTTGTGATTACTTTATGGATGTATTCTTTTTCGTAAAATTCATCAAATTTTTCAAGACCATCGGTGAAAAGACCAAAAGTAGTGCAGACGATAACACGTTTTGCTTTTCTGTCTTTTAATTGTTTTGCGACATCGAGCATGCTTTCACCGGAAGAAATCATATCATCGATTACGATAACATCTTTTCCTTCAACAGAGTCACCTAAGAATTCGTGAGCGACAATCGGGTTTTTACCATTTACAACAGTAGAATAGTCACGACGTTTGTAGAACATACCCATATCAACACCAAGAATATTAGAGAAGTATACCGCACGCTGCATTGCACCCTCGTCCGGGCTGATAATCATTAAGTGCTCGTTATCGATTTTAAAATCATCTACAGAAGCACATAATGTTTTTAAAAACTGATAGGTCGGCATAAAATTGTCAAATCCGGAAAGCGGAATGGCATTCTGCATACGCGGGTCATGAGCATCGAATGTAATGATATTAGAAACACCCATGTTTACCAGTTCCTGAAGCGCAAGTGCACAGTCAAGAGATTCTCTTTTGGTTCTCTTATGCTGACGGCTTTCATAGAGAAATGGCATAATGACATTGATTCGATGTGCTTTTCCGGTTGCTGTTGCAATAATTCGTTTTAAGTCCTGATAATGGTCATCAGGAGACATATGATTGATATATCCGTTGACTTTATAAGTAAGACTATAGTTGCAGACATCTACCATAACGAAAAGGTCGGTACCCCGTACAGATTCATTAATCACACCTTTTGCTTCTCCGGAGCCAAATCTCGGGCATTTGCTTTCAATTAAAAAAGTATCTTCTGAATAACCTCGAAAGCTTAATCCGGATTTATTGTGGGAATCTAACTCCTGTCTGAATTGAACAAGATGAGAATCCACCTTCTGTGCCAGTTCATGGCAGCTGTCTAAGGCTGCAATTTTAATCGGTGCTACTGGAATGGATTTCTCCAGCAAACTGATATTAACCATAATGACCTCCAAATTATATTTTTTAAATTTGATTATTAAAATACCAGAAATTATTTAAAACAAAAACATTTCTGATATCAGTTGTAGATAAAATAGTGTTTATCCCAACTTTTCGACATAATTATACAATTAAGTTATAACATTTATATATCATGGCAGTCAAGGAAAAATATTGCTTTTTTTCGGTATTGTTGGTATTATAGATAATAACGGGGTTTAAAAGCTTCGTTTGGAAATGAGGATAGATATGAAACAAAGCAGACATAAAATCAAAGAAATACAAGAAGGAAGCATCGCACAGGAACTGGAATTAGAAGCTGGAGACGAGCTGATTTCAATTAATGGACAGCCGGTTGAGGATGTGTTTGACTATCACTATCTGGTAAATGATGAATATATAGAACTTCTGGTAAAAAAACAAAGCGGAGAAGAATGGGAACTTGAAGTCGAAAAAGACTATGATGAGGACCTTGGAATTGTGTTTGAAAATAGTTTGATGGATGAATACCGTTCTTGTAGAAATAAATGCGTATTTTGTTTTATTGACCAGATGCCGCCGGGAATGAGAGAAACTTTGTATTTTAAAGACGATGATTCCCGACTTTCTTTTTTACAGGGAAACTATGTTACACTTACCAATATGAGTGACCATGATATTGAACGGATTATTCATTATCATCTTGCACCGATTAATATTTCTTTTCAGACAACGAACCCACAACTGCGTTGCAAAATGCTGCATAATCGTTTTGCGGGAGACATTTTCCCAAAAGTGCAGAGATTGTTTGAAGCAGGAATTGAGATGAATGGACAGATTGTACTTTGTAAAGGGTTAAATGATAAAGAAGAACTTAAACGAAGTATTAAAGATTTATCAAAATACCTTCCGCATTTAAGAAGTGTTTCGGTTGTTCCGGTGGGATTAAGTAAATTCCGGGATGGACTATATCCGCTTGAACCGTTTGAAAAACAAGATGCGGAGGAAGTCATTGACTTAATTGAATCCTGGCAGAAAAAACTTTATGAAGCTTATGGACTCCATTTTATTCATGCAAGTGATGAGTGGTATCTGTTAGCAGGAAGAGAACTGCCGGAGGAGGAAAGATATGATGGATATCTCCAGCTGGAAAATGGAGTCGGTATGCTGAGGCTTTTGGAAACAGAGGTGGAAGAAGCCTTAGAGCAGAGAGAGGGAGATGAACGAAAATTAGAACTTTCTTTTGCAACTGGGCGGTTGGCATATGGATTTATCAGAAGATATATGGACTGGATTCAGGAGAAGTATCCAAATGTCAAAGTTCACGGTTATCAGATTGTAAATGATTTCTTTGGTGAAAAAATAACGGTATCCGGTCTTTTGACAGGACAGGATGTAATTGCACAGTTAAAAAATAAAGAACTGGGTGAATATCTATTATTACCTTGTAATCTGCTTCGAAGCGGAGAGAATGTATTTCTTGATGATAAGACAGTAGAAGAGGTAGAAAAAGAATTAAAGATTCCTGTAAAAATCGTAGAAGAAGACGGCGCTTCATTAGTTTCCGCTGTCTTAGAGAAAGACGCAGGAAGAGCACATAGAAGGAGACAGATGTATGAGCAAACCGATTGTAGCGATTGTAGGGAGACCTAATGTAGGAAAATCTACGTTATTTAATGCACTTGCCGGTGAGAAAATTTCAATTGTAAAAGATACACCAGGCGTAACAAGAGACCGCATTTATGCAGATGTAAGCTGGCTGGATAAAAACTTTACGTTAATTGATACCGGTGGTATTGAACCGGACAGCAAAGATATTATTTTGTCACAGATGCGTGAACAGGCACAGATTGCCATTGATACTGCCGATGTTATTATTTTTATTACCGATGTACGCCAGGGACTGGTGGATTCCGATGCAAAGGTAGCAGATATGCTGCGTCGCAGTAATAAACCGGTTGTACTGGTTGTCAATAAAGTGGACAGTTTTGATAAATTTATGATGGATACTTATGAATTTTATAATCTGGGAATTGGAGAACCGGTGCCGATTTCTGCAAGTGGAAAACTTGGAATTGGTGACATGTTAGAGAAAGTAGTCAGTCACTTTGAAGAGGGTGCAGGTCAGGCAGAAGAAGAGGAAATTCCGAAGATTGCGGTTGTAGGAAAGCCAAATGTGGGAAAATCTTCTCTGATTAATAAAGTCCTTGGAGAATCCCGTGTTATTGTTTCGGATATTGCCGGAACTACAAGAGATGCCATTGATACAAAAGTAGAATGGAATGGAAATGAATATGTTTTCATTGATACGGCAGGTCTTAGAAGAAAAAATAAAATTAAAGAAGAACTCGAACGATACAGTATTATCCGTACCGTAACCGCAGTGGAGCGTGCGGATGTCGTCGTTATGATGATTGATGCAACGGAAGGGGTAACCGAGCAGGATGCAAAGATTGCCGGAATCGCACATGAAAGAGGAAAAGGTGTCATTATTGCAGTCAATAAATGGGATGCAATTGAGAAAAATGATAAGACTATTTATAAGTTTACTAATAAAGTGCGTGAAATCCTTTCTTATATGCCTTATGCAGAAATTTTATTTATTTCTGCAAAAACCGGACAGAGAGTTCCGAAATTATTTGAAACCATTGATATGGTGCTTGAAAATCAGACCCTTCGTATTCAGACCGGTGTACTCAATGAGATTATGACAGAAGCCGTGGCAATGCAGCAGCCACCTTCGGATAAAGGAAAACGTCTGAAATTATTCTACATGACACAGGTTTCTGTAAAACCGCCAACATTTGTTATTTTTGTAAATGATAAAGAGTTAATGCATTTTTCTTACACAAGATATCTGGAAAATAAAATCAGAGAGGCCTTTGGATTTAAAGGAACTTCTTTAAAATTCCTGATTCGTGAGAGAAAGGACAAGGAGTAACAAAAATATGTGGGCGAAAATCGTATGTCTTGTAATCGGATATGGATTCGGATTGTTTCAGACCGGTTATTTTTATGGCAAGAGAAATGGAATTGACATCCGTAAATATGGAAGTGGAAATGCAGGAACAACAAATGCACTGCGTACGCTTGGAAAGAAAGCAGGAGCAATTACTCTTGCAGGAGACTGTTTAAAAGCGATCTTGGCTATTTTACTGGTCAGTCTGATTTTTGGAAGAGCATTTCCGGAACAGATTATGCTTTTAAAATTGTATGCCGGAGCGGGTTGTGTATTGGGACATAATTTCCCGTTTTATATGAATTTTAAGGGTGGAAAAGGAATAGCAGCTTCTGTAGGAATGTTAATTGCATTTGACTGGCGGTTATTTTTCTTATGCGCGGTTGTATTTTTTACCGTATTTTTCTTAAGTCATTTTGTTTCTCTGGCATCTTTGCTGGCGTATTTCTTTTTTGTCGTTGGAGTGATTGCTTCTGGACAGATGGGGCGTTATGATGTACCTGCATCGGTGCTTCATGAAATGTATATTGTTGCATTTCTTTTGATGCTTCTGGCATTTTGGAGACATCGTGCAAATATCAAACGACTGGCAACCGGAACCGAAAACAAGATTGAATTTGGTAAAAAATAGGAGGTATTTGGGTATGGCAAAAGTGAGTGTAGTTGGGGCGGGAAGCTGGGGAACCGCGCTTGCAATGTTATTATGTAATAATGGACATGATACAATGCTTTGGTCACACAGAGAAGAACAGGCAGAGGAATTAAGAACAGCAAGAGAAAATAAAGCAAAACTGCCAGGGGTTAAAATTCCGGAAGAAATCCATGTAACTTCTGATTTATCGGAAGCTTTGATTGATAAAGATGTGATTGTAATGGCTGTGCCGTCTGTGGCAGTTCGGACGACAGCTAAGAAAATGTCTTCCCATATCCGGTATGGGCAGGTCATTGTCAATGTGGCAAAAGGAATTGAAGAGGGCAGTCTGATGACACTGACCGATATGATAGAAGAAGAAATTCCAAATTGTCAGGCATGTGTGCTTTCAGGACCAAGCCATGCAGAAGAGGTAAGCCGTGGTCTTCCGACAACCTGTGTAGTCGGGGCAAAGACAAGAGCACTTGCGGAATATCTGCAGAATATTTTTATGAGTTCCGTATTTCGGGTTTATATCAGCCCGGATATTTTAGGAATTGAACTCGGAGCGGCATTAAAAAATGTGATTGCGCTGGCAGCAGGGACTGCGGATGGATTAGGATATGGAGACAATACAAAGGCAGCTCTGATTACCCGTGGAATTACCGAGATGGAACGTCTTGGTGTGGCAATGGGCGCAAAGGCGGAAACCTTTTATGGTTTATCGGGTATTGGAGATTTGATTGTTACTTGTGCAAGTGTTCACAGCCGTAATCGAAAAGCCGGTTTCTTAATGGGACAGGGGAGAACCATGGAAGAAGCCATGAAAGAAGTAAATATGGTTGTAGAAGGTGTTTATTCAGCAAAAGCAGGGATGGAGCTTGCAAAGAAATATCACGTGGAAATGCCGATTATTGAACAGGTCAATGAAGTACTGTTTGAAGGGAAAACACCGGCGGATGCAGTAAAAGAGCTGATGGTTCGTGATAAGAAAATAGAAAACTGGGATTTTGAATGGTAATTTACAAAGGAGTGTACTTTAAAGGGAAGTGCACTCCTTTTTCTTAAGAAACATTAAGGGGCTTTTAGAAAAATTTTCGATTTGTGCAAATAAATTGTAAAAAAGAATTGGTATGATAAAAGAGTAAGAAAATTGAGAGCTGTTCTCAAAGTCTTTATACATATATTTATGAAACAGGAAAGGAAGTCTAGATGGAAAAGACGCTGATACAGTTAAAGGATATTTGTAAAGTTTATAATCCTGGAGAAAATGAAGTGCGAGCATTAGACCATATCAACCTTGAGATCATGGAGGGCGAACTGGTAGCAATTATTGGGCAGTCCGGTTCAGGCAAATCTACGCTGATGAATATGCTGGGGTGTCTGGATGTGCCGACAAGTGGTTCTTATTATCTTCATGGGCAGGATGTTTCACATTTAAAAGATAATGAACTTTCTGCAATCCGCAATAAAGAAATTGGTTTTATTTTTCAGGGATTTAATTTGATTGCAAATTTAAATGCAGTTGAAAATGTGGAACTTCCATTAATTTATCGTGGAATTGGAAAACAGGAGAGAAGAAAACTGGCAAAGGAAGCACTCGAAATGGTAGGTCTTGGGCACAGAATGGACCATAAACCATCGGAGATGTCCGGAGGACAACAGCAGAGAGTTGCAATTGCAAGAGCAATCGCAGCAAAACCGCCGGTGATTTTGGCGGATGAGCCGACAGGAAATCTGGATTCTGCTTCAAGTAAAGAAATTCTTCAGATTTTAAAAGACCTTCACAGCGGAGGACGAACCGTGATTCTAATTACACACGATGACAAAATTGCGGAACAGGCATACAGGATTATCCGTATTTTGGATGGAAAAATAGAATCTGACCGGAAGAATGATAAAATATTGGAAAGCAGAGAGGAAATAAAATGAAAAAAAGAAACGTAAAACAACTGGCGGGAATGTCCTCAAAAAAGAAAAAGTGGATTATTGTTGGAGCAATAGTAGTAGTCATAGCAGTCGGTGCAGTAAGTGTGTCTGGAAGAAGGCAAAAAGATTCATTGCCACAGGTTACGGTAGAACAGGCGAAAAAACAGGATGTCACTTCAAGGGTGGAGACAAGTGGAACGGTAGAAAGCCTGAAAGTGAAGACTTATTTTTCACCGGTCAATGCGGCAATTTCCAGTCTTGGTTATCAAACCGGTGATTTGGTAAAAAAAGGAGATACACTGGTTGCGTTTGAAACCGATTCTTTAGAACAGGATAATGAAAAAAGCCAGTTAAATAAAACAGCAACGGTAAGTGGTTCAAAAGATACAGCACAGAAAGCGGTAGAGAGTGCACAAAAAGTAAAAGATGCACAGGCAGAACTTCCCACATTGGAGCAGAATGTTAAAAATTATCAAGAGTATGTGGCGTCTTTAAAAACAGCCATTGCGGATCGTACCCGTACACTTGCGGAAGATTCTTCAAAGGCTTCTTCTGATATTAGTATGGCATTGACAAAAGCACAGGCAGAACTGGCAAAAATGCAGGAGAATATGTCGAGACTTACTGCATTGCAGCAGGAGCAGGAGGCAAAAATTACAGAGCTTACGGCGGAAATCTCAGAGACTAAAAAAGAAGGTGGAGATACTTCGGAGGCGGAGCATCAATTAAATAATTTCAATGATGCCTTAAAGCAGACAAAAAATCAGATAAAAGAACAGCAGAATTATATTGATGAACAAAATGATGTGATTACACAGTTAAATGTACAGCAGATTGAAGCACAGAGTAATGTAAAAGATGCAGATTCAGATGAACAGATTGTTGCATGGCAGAATGAATTAGAAGATGCGACAACAAAACTTTCAGAATTACAGTCTGAACTTTCCGAAAAGAAAACGGTAGCAGAAGGTTCTTCTGATGCTGAACTGACTCAGGCAGCAAAGAACCAGTTGGAGGCAACGGACAATCTCGCAGAATTAGAGGCAGCAAGTACACAGGAGTTATTAGAAAAAGGCCGTCAGGGAATTAAAGCAGATTTTGCAGGAATTATTTCAAAAGAAGAAATTTCAGAAGGAACAACAGCGACGCAGGGAATGGAACTGGTAACGGTTTCAAGCAATGAAGAAGTTGCAGTAAACGTCAGTGTATCAAAGTACGATTATGATAAATTAAAGGAAGGTCAGAAAGCTTCTGTTAATATTGCGAGTCATACTTATGCGGGAACCGTTTCATCTATCAGCAAGGTTGCCCAGACAAATGAAAAAGGTGCACCTGTGATTTCGGCAAAAGTAAAAATTGACAATCCGGACGAAAGTATTTTCCTTGGGGTAGAAGCAAAAGTTTCGATTGAGACGGATACTGCAAAAGATGTGGTATGTGTTCCAGCCTCTGCTGTGAATACAGCGACTGACAGCACTTTTTGTTATGTGTTAAAAAATGGTGTGATTACGAAACAGAATATTACAACAGGTGTTACAGCGAGTGATTACATAGAAGTAGAAAAAGGGCTAAAAGCAGGAGATGAAGTAATTTCAGAGCTTCCGGAAGGTGTAGAAACAGGAATGAAAGCAGAGGCAGTAAGTGGGAGCACAGAGGAATAATAATGGGACAGACATTCGAGTATCTAAAAATGGCTCTGCAAAATATCAGGGCAAATAAGGGACGTTCCCTGCTCACCATGCTTGGCATCATTATTGGAATTTCTTCGGTTATTACAATTATGTCGGTTGGAGCGGGCTTTAAAAATGAAATGAATAAACAGCTGGACTCCATTGCAGGAGGACAGATTTATCTTTATTTAAGCGATGAGGGGCAAAAAAGAGAAGAGTATATGACAGAAGATGATTTTGCTCAGATTGAATCAAAGATAGATGGGGTGACAGGGACTTCTCCGGTCTTTGGAGCAGCAGGTTCAACTAAGACATTAAAAGGGAAATTTACGGTCAATCTTACCGGTGGAGGAACGGCACAGCAGGAAATCTCAAAATGGAAAGTGGTAAGAGGACGGTATTTTAATCAAAGTGATATTGATACGGCAAACCGTGTCTGCGTAGTCAACAAAAAAGATGCGATTTCCATGTTTGGAACAGACGATGTAGTTGGAATGAATATCGAAATTGCATCGGATAACAGTACCGGTGATTTTCAGATTATCGGAATTGTAGAACAGGAAAATTTAGGAAACATGGTCACGATGGAATATGGAGATGAACAGAGTGTGTCTATGGATGTTCCGTATACGGCAATGGATGTATTTGGATATGATACTTCTTCATTTGCATATCTTTATATTACAACGGACAAAAGTGCGGACACTGGAAAGGTTGCAAATGCGGCAATTGCACTTTTAAATCAATTGCATTACAGTTCGGGAGAAAGCTATTATGATATGGAAAATTTTACGGACCAGATGTCATCTATCAATGATATGCTGAATATGATTACCGGATTTATTTCGCTGGTTGCCGGAATTTCTCTTTTGGTTGGTGGAATTGGTGTCATGAATATTATGTTAGTATCTGTGACAGAACGTACGAGGGAGATTGGTATCCGAAAATCATTAGGAGCAAAAACTTCTTCGATTATGATGCAGTTTTTGGCAGAGTCGGCAATCATTGCCTGCATTGGGGGCTTAATTGGAATTACAATTGGTGTGGCACTTGCTTATGCGGTGTGTTCGATTCCAACACTTGGTTTTACGCCGGGAATTAAATTATCTACCATTCTTTTGGCAACGGTATTTTCTTCCGGAATTGGAATTGTGTTTGGAGTTTATCCGGCAAGAAAAGCAGCAAAATTAAGTCCGATAGAAGCGCTTAGAAGAAACTGAATATTAAGAAAAAAATTAGAAAAATTTAAGAGTGGAGAAAAGAAAAATGACAGGAATCATATAGAAAAGAATTCCTGTCATTTTTTTAGTCCTGATAATAAGGAAGCATGTCTTCCGGAATACCGGCAGTTCTTTGTTTGATGTCCATTGCATTAATCGCATTCATTTCTTCTTCGGTTAAAGAAAAATCAAAGATATCTGCATTTTCTAAAATACGGTCTTTATGAGTGGATTTTGGAATTGCAGATATTCCCTGCTGTACCAGCCAGCGAAGTCCAATCTGAGCGGTTGTTTTCTGATATCTGCTGCCGATTTCTAAGAGAAGCTGGCTATGCAGATAAGCACCTCTGGCAAGCGGAGCATAAGCCTGGACGGCAATTCCCTCTGATTTGCAATAAGAAAGCAGTTCTTTTTGATTGAACAGAGGATGAAACTCTACCTGATTGACAGCAGGTTTGATATCGGAAACCGATTTTAGTAACTCTAATTCATGGATACGGAAGTTAGAAACACCGATGGATTTGATTTTCCCCGCAGATTGTAATTTTTCCAGCGTTTTCCATGTGTTTGTGAAACATCCGGGAACCGGCCAGTGAATTAAATACAAATCAACATAATCAAGTCCAAGTCTTTCCAGACTTCTGTTAAAACTATCTTCTACGTCACCAAGACGCTGTGCATTATTCCATATCTTTGTTGTGATAAATAATTCTTCCCGTGGTACATCAAGTGCTTTTAAACCTCGTCCGACTCCGTCTTCATTTTTATAAACAGAAGCGGTATCAATCAGACGATAACCAGAGCAGACGGCGTCTTGAATGGCTTGTTCCACTTCTGTTCCGGCATCTGCTTTGTATACTCCAAGTCCGAGAAGCGGCATTTTATGACCATCATTTAGTAAAATGGTATTTTCACCAAGTGACATGAAACAGCCCTCCTTTACTCTTAAATCTACACTTCGAGTCTTTCTATGTTTATTGAAAAGTGTCGAGCATAGATTTCTTTTCCTACTTCAAACTACGCCTTATCTTATCATAAAGATATGAAGTAATTACTCCAAATTTATTAATTTTTTAATAAATTCATGTTATTATTAAAAAAAGGAGTTTTAAAATTATGAAATTTTTTCATTTGGCAGATTTGCATTTAGGAAGAAAATTATTAGGGGAATCTTTGATAGAAGAACAGAGTTATATATTAGAAGAAATTATGAAAAATGTCCGTGTGGAAAAGCCAGATGGAATCTTTATCTGTGGGGATCTTTATGATAAGTATATTCCGTCCTCAGAAGCAGTGGCACTGTTTGATTCTTTTTTAGAGGCTCTTGTAAAAGAAAATTGTGAAGTATTTATTATCAGTGGAAATCATGACGGAGCAAGCCGGCTCGAATTTGCAAGTGGATTATTAAAAAAACAGAAAGTCCATATCTGTGGGACTTATAAGGGGAAGATAGAAAGTGTGGAGCGAAAAGATGAGTATGGAAAGCTGACGGTGTATCTGCTTCCGTTTTTGCGTCCGGATATGTTGAGAGCTTATGAAAAGAACTGTCCCCAAACTTATCATGAAGCAGTAAAGCAAGTGCTGAAAGAGCTGCCTTATAATAAGAAAGAACGCAATCTTTTACTGACTCATCAGTTCGTTGTGGACGGACAAATGTTTCCCGAAACTTCAGAATCAGAAATAAAATTAATAGGAGGGATAGAAGCAGTAGATGTATCCTGTTTTGAAAGATTTGACTATACTGCCCTTGGTCACATTCATCGGGCACAGAAAATAAAAACGGAATGGATACGATATGCGGGTTCTCCACTTGCGTATTCCTTTTCGGAAGTAAATGATAAAAAAGGAATTACAGTAGTGGAATTAAAAGAAAAAGGAAATTGTTCTGTGCGAAAGATTTTGCTGCATCCAAAAACGAAACTGGCAGTTTTAAAAGATAAGCTGGAAAATTTACTTTCTGAAGCCTATCAGGAATTCCGGACAGGCTATTATTTATCAATTCGAGTGACAGACGAAGAAATACTGGAGTATCCGGTGCAGAGATTACAGCAGGTCTTTTCGGGAATGTTGGAATGTCGGATTGAAAACCGTAGAACGTTGGCTCAGGGAATTATGGAAACGGCGGATTTGTCTGCTATAAAAAAAACACCGGAGTCTCTCTTTGCTGAATTTTATGAAAAGCAAAATGGGATACCTATGAATGAAATCGAAAAGCAGATACTAAGAACGGTACTTGGTGAAATGGAGGAGATGAAAGGTGAGACCAATTGAGTTGGAATTAGAAGCGTTTGGACCTTATGCAGAACGCACACAGATTTCATTTGAACAATTTCAGGAAAATGGATTGTTTTTAATTTGTGGAGATACCGGTTCTGGGAAAACTACGATTTTTGATGCAATTGCATTTGCCCTTTATGATACGGCAAGTGGAGAGACGAGAAAGATGGAAACCCTTCACAGTGATTATGTAGAAGCAAAAAAGTGCAGTGAAGTAAGACTATTATTTTCGCATAAAGGAAAGCGTTATCAGGTAATCCGCAGTTTTAATGGAAAACGAAAAAATGAAGCGGTATTAGAAGAGGAGAAAAAAGAAGGATTAACCGGACGAAAAGCGGTAAACGAGAGAATAAGAGAAATACTTGGACTTGACTATCAGCAATTTAAACAGATTTCAATGATTGCGCAAGGAGAGTTTTTGAGTTTACTGCTTGCAAAAAGTGAAGTGCGCAGTGAGATTTTCAGAAGAGTATTTGATACCGAACTTTATAAAAGGCTGGCAGAAGTATTAAAAAGTAAAGCGGTTCATTTAAGAGAAGAGGAGAAGCTGCGAAAAGAAAGAGAACATCAGCTGATGTCAGGTCTGGAAGAAGAATTAGAAAAAGAATTCAAAAAAGAAGATGAGAGCTGGCAGATCCCAGAAGAAATTGAAAAGATTTTAGAAAAAAAGATAGAAGAGTTAAAAGAAGAAGAGAAGAGGCAGAAAGGGGTAGAGAAAGAAGAGGAGACTGATAAAGCGGAAATTTTAAAAGCCCTGGAGCAGATAAAAACGATAAATCGGGATTTTCAACAGCTGGAAAATTTGCAGGAAATTTTGAAACAAGAAAAGGAAAGAAAAAGAGAGTTTGCTCAGAAAGAAAAAGAACTGGATAAGATAAAGAGGGGAGTGCTTTATATCAAACCGGTTTTGGAGCGATATGAGGAAAAGAAAACAGCACTTGAGACAGAAGAAATCAGGCATCGGGAAATTTGCAAAAGGCAGAAAGTACAAAAGCAGAATACAGGAAAACTAAGACAAGAACAAAAAGAGGCGGAACAAAATAAAAGAAAATACGAAAAAATACAGTGTCTGAAAGCGGAATGTCTGGAAATAGAGACAGAATATAAAAAGCTGAATATACTTTGTAATCTCCAAACGGAAAAGGAAAAGTTACAGGAACAGTTAAAGATAGAAATCAGAGAAGCAAAACAGGCAGTGGTTGAATATGAAACAGAAAAAGAAAAATTTTTCTGTGCGCAGGCAGGAATTCTGGCTAAAGCTTTAAAAGAGGGAGCGCCGTGTCCGGTCTGTGGTTCTGTTTTACATCCGCGTCCGGCCGTTGTTTTAGGAGAAGTACTTACCCAGGAAGAACTAAAAGAAAAAGAACGTAAGAAGAAACAGTTAGAAGAGAAAAGACAGCGAACCATGCAGACATTTTTACAGCTGGAGAAAGAAGTAGAAAAAAGTACAAAAGAGATATCGGTAAACCCGGATTTTTTCTGGAAAGAAGTTCATGCAAAACTAGAACAGACAGGACAAAAAAGAAACCAGAAAGAAATAAAAATCAGAGAACTTGAACAAGATGTAAAAAAAGAAGTGAGAGACAGTGAGACAATCCAAAAAGAGTGGATTGAAAATCTGGAAAAAGAAGCGGGAATCTTAAAAGAAAAAGAAATATGCAAAGAGCAGATAGAAGCGTTAAAAGCAGAGAAAAAAGCATGTCAGATGAAATTAAGAACTGCGGTAAAAGAACAAAAGTTTAAAAGTGAAAAAGAAGCCAGATTATTTTGTGAAAAACAGGAAAAACTTTTGAAATTAGAGCAGGAAATTGCAGATTACAAAAAAAGGCTTCACAAGTTTTTAGGGCAGATAAAAATTTTGGAAAAAACGCTTTTGGGGCAAAAAAAACAGTCGGAAGAAGAAAAACAGAAAAAGCTTGAACAGACAGAACAAAATCTGGAAAAAATCAGGATGGAATTAAGAGAAATTTATAAACGTATCAGTTTTTATGAAAAGACCTTAGAACAGCTGAAAAAACTGTGGGAAGAAAGCGAAAAAACCAGAAAGGAAAGACTGGCACTTTTGTCACTTTCGGATACGGCATCCGGAACACTTGCAGGAAAACCGAAAGTATCCTTTGAACGCTATGTTCAGTCTGCATATTTCAAACAAATTGTTGTGGAAGCAAACCAGAGACTGGAACAGATGACAGATGGCAGATATGAGTTGTTGGTAGAGGAGACGGGAACAAACAAAAAAAGCCAGAGTGGTCTGGATTTGCAGGTATACGACTATCATACCGGAAAGGTAAGAAGTGTCCGTTCTCTTTCAGGTGGAGAGAGTTTTCAGGCAGCTCTTTCTCTGGCACTTGGAGTGTCGGGAGTCATAAGTCAGTTTGCGGGGGGAATTTGCATAGAAACCTTGTTCATTGACGAGGGATTTGGGAGCCTTGATGAGCAGTCTTTAGAACTTGCTGTTGATACTTTGCGTCAGCTTTCGGGTCAGGGATGTATGATTGGAATTATTTCGCATGTAAAAGAATTAAAAGAGCAGATTTTTCATCGGATTGAGATAAAAAAAGGACAGAAAGGAAGTCAGATTTTAACAGTGGTCTGAACCTTTAAAAAAACATAAGAATTGCTTGATAAAACGGCAAAAAACATGTATAATAATGGTATTGATAAATTATTGTCATTTACTGCGCCCAATTAAAATTAAGCTGCAGAGAAAGGAGAAAAAATGCATTTAATTAATGATGAAAACGGCAATGTCGTTCCTCATGGTCATGAGCATAATCACAGCCACGAACATACGCATGGACATGCGCATGAACATGGATGCAGCAATTGTGGTGATAACGAGTGTCAGGGAAGCTGTACAGAAGAAGTGGTAGCACTTTTAAATTATATGCTTTCCCACAATGAACACCATGCAGAAGAACTTGACCAGATGGCAGAAAATCTTGCAAAACTGGGAATGGAAGATGCGGCAAAAACGATTAAAGAAGGTGTTGCGGATTTCCAGAAAGGAAACATGCGATTAGGTCTTGCACTGACACTTGTGAAAGAACATTTGAAGGACTGAAATTAAGGAGGCGTAACTATGTGTCTTGCAACCGTTCAAAAAAGTGATGATACTGTAGTATGCAGAAATGTCAGCAGAATTGATGTGGATGGAGAAAAGGTAATCATTCGAGATATTATGGGTGATGAGCGCGTAATAGAAGGAAAAATTCTTATGGTTGATTTAGCAAACAGCCTTGTAAAACTGGATTGTCAGTAAAAACAGATCTTTGAGACTGCTACGCACAGTCTTGAATAGATAAATTATAATGTGGAGGTAAGTAAACGATAAAGTTATCAGAAGTGATGAAAGAGAAAATGCTTTTATCCTTCGAACTGTTTCCACCAAAAACAGACAAAGGTATGGAAAATCTTCCGGGCACAATTGAACATTTGTGCGAATACAAACCGGAATATACTTCCTGTACTTATGGAGCTGGTGGAACAAATGTTGGTAAGAACATGGATGTGTGCAAGATGATTCAGGCTGCCGGAACCACACCGGTAACACATTTTACCTGTATCGGAAACACAGCAGACAATTCTTAACCAGGCTGCTACAATTAACATGGCACTTTCACGTAATGGCTGTGTAATGCCTCGTGAACTTTGCAAAATTATTTCCAAGAACTGGATTTTTCCAAATCCGTTCGACAAAGAACCATTCGATGCTGATGTAGAAGGCAAGAAAGCTCGCTTCAAAGAAGTTGGTATCGAATACACAATGAAACAGATTGATGAATATCGTGCACTTGGTGTAAATGGCATCCATCTGTATGCACTGAATAAGTGTAAAGACGTTTCTGAGATTATTGACAGATCCGGTCTTCGCACATTAGTGTAGGAAACAACATTAAAGAAATATAGGAGGTGCCCTGCAAATGGCACATGTAATTGCGATTGCCGGTAAAGGCGGTGTTGGTAAAACAACACTTACCGGATTGATTATTCAGTATCTGGGCAAGAAAGGCAAAGGTCCGATTCTTGCGGTAGATGCAGATGCAAATTCAAATTTAAACGAGGTCCTTGGAGTGGAAGTGGAAGAAACGCTTGGTGATATCCGTGAGGAAGTGGCCAGAGCGGAAATGTCAAAGGATAATCCGATTCCACCAGGAGTGTCGAAAGCAGATTATATGGAATTTAAATTTGACGATGCATTAATTGAAGATGATGATTATGACTTGCTGGTGATGGGACGTACGCAGGGAAAAGGATGTTACTGTTTTGTTAACGGACTTCTGCAGGCGCAGCTTCAGAGGCTGGAAAAAAACTATCCTTATATCATCGTGGATAATGAAGCCGGCATGGAGCATATCAGCAGAGGAGTTCTTCCGAATATGGAGGTTGCCATTCTTGTCAGTGACTGTTCAAGAAGAGGCGTACAGGCAGTTGGAAGAATTGCACAGCTGATTAAAGAGTGTGACATGCACCCGAAGAAAGTTGGTTTAATTATCAACCGAGCTCCGAACGGGGTACTGAATGAAGGAACAAAAGCTGAGATTGAAAAACAGGGATTAACCCTGCTTGGCGTTGTTCCGCAAGACGAAACGGTATATGAATTTGATTGTGACGGAACCCCGATTGTAGATTTGCCGGAAGACTCTCCGGTAAGAAAAGCAATTGTTGAAATTATTGACAATCTGGGGCTCTAAAAAAACTGGGCCTGCCGGAAAGGGGAGGCCCTAAGAAAAAAAAGAGGCGAAATTCAAGGAGGATATTCATGAGTGAATTCAAATTAACCACAGTAGAAGAATTCGAAGCTGCTACTGAGAGACTCCTGGAGACAGGGGCAAAAGTTGGCGCGGATGCTTGGCAGTTCCGTGTAAAAAATCAGACTCCGCACTGTAAGTTTGGTGAAGAAGGTGTCTGCTGTCGTATCTGTTCTATGGGACCATGTCGTATTACAAAAAAAGCACCGAGAGGAATTTGTGGATGTGACGTACACGGTATCGTTGGACGTAACTATCTGAAATTTACAGCAGGTGGTTCTGCAACACATTCCGACCATGGTCGTGAAATCTGTCATACCTTATATGAATCATCAGCTGATGGATGTTATCAGGTAAAAGATCCAGAAAAACTGATTCGCATTGCAAAAGAATGGGGTGTAGAGACAGAAGGAAAAGATATCTACGACTTAGCACATGAAGTTGCAGAAATGGGTCTGTGGGAATATGGTAAACCGTTTGGAACACAGAGATTCTTAAAGAGAGCTCCGCAGTCACAGCAGGAATTATGGGAAAAGAACGAACTTGCACCAAGAGCAATCGACCGTGAAGTTTCATGTTCTTTACATATGGCTCACATGGGATGTTCCTCTCTTCCGGAGGCATTAATCAAACAGTCTATCCGTGCAGGTTTATCTGATGGATGGGGCGGTTCCATGATGGGAACAGAATTCTCTGACGTACTGTTTGGAACTCCAAAGCCAATCGATACAGAAGCAAACCTTGGTGTTATGGTAGAAGAAAACGTAAACATCGTAGTTCATGGACATGACCCGAGTCTTTCTGAAATGGTTTGTGAATATGCAGACTCTCCGGAAATGATTGCTTATGCAAAAGAAATGGGAGCAAAGGGAATCACAGTATCCGGTGTATGTTGTACATCAAATGAAGTAGCTATGCGTCGTGGTATTCCGATGGCAGGTAACTTCTTACAGCAGGAAAACGTTGTACTTACAGGCGCTTGTGAAGCAATCGTAGTAGACGTACAGTGTATCTTCCCGGCACTCGGACCTTTAAGTAAATGCTTCCACACAAAATTCATCACAACATCTCCGATTGCACAGATGCCGGATTCTGAATTTATCCGCTTTGATGCAAAAACAGCTGATGAAAAAGCAAAATTAATCGTTAAAACAGCAATTGAAAACTTCAAAAACAGAAAACCGGAACTGGTACATATTCCACAGTTAAAACAGAAAGCAACTGTAGGATATTCTGTAGAAGCAATCATCAAATGCTTAGACGGTGTTGCAAACAGTCAGGTTGATGAAATGGGAACAGTAAAACCTCTGTTACAGTGTGTAACATCAGGTGTTCTTCGTGGAGCAGTTGCAATGGTTGGATGTAATAACCCGAGAATCCGTCCTGACCTTGCACATATCGAATTGATGAAAAAATTAATCGCAAATGATATCGTAATTATTGCATCCGGATGTTCTGCACAGGCAGCTGCAAAAGCCGGTCTTATGGATAAACGTGCAAAAGATATCTGTGGTGATGGATTAAAACGTGTTTGTGAACTGGCAGATATCCCTCCAGTCCTTCACATGGGTTCCTGTGTAGATATCAGCCGTATGATGATTCTTGCTTCTGAACTGGCTAAATGTGCCGGTACACATGTTTCACAGCTTCCAGTTGTTGGATGTGCTCCGGAATGGATGTCTGAAAAAGCAGTTTCCATCGGTAACTATGTAATTGGTACAGGTATCGATACTTTCCTTGGTGTTGACCCTTATGTTTCCGGTTCCAGCGAAATTGCTGAAATCTTAACAAATGGTACAAGAGAGTGGGTAGAAGCAGCATTTACTGTGGAAAAAGATATTGATAAACTTGGAGACGCCATGATCGCACGTATCGAAGAAAAACGTGCAGCGCTCGGAATTTAAGAGCAGAAAAAACGGCTGTCTGATTTAGAACTGGATTAGACAGCCGGTATAAGAAAGGTGAATGAAATGAAAATAGCAGTGACAGGAAAAGGCGGTGTGGGTAAAACCACATTTGCAGCGACTTTAGCCCGGCTGTACGCAGACGAAGGGCGAAAAGTCCTTGCAGCAGATGTGGATCCGGACGCAAACCTTGGACTGGCTTTAGGATTCGACGAGGAAACTTTAGATTCAATTGTTCCCATTACAAAAATGAGAAAGCTGGTAGAAGAGAGAACCGGTGCAAATGAAGTGAATAAGTTTTTTAAAATCAATCCGAAAGTGGACGATATTCCGGATACTTATTCAAAAGAGGTAAATGGAGTAAAACTGCTGGTACTGGGGACTGTGGAAACCGGCGGTGGCGGATGTGTCTGCCCGGAGCATGTAATGCTTCGCAGAATCATTAACAATTTGGTCATTCATCGAGATGATGTCGTAATTATGGATATGGAAGCCGGTCTGGAACACTTAGGCCGTGGAACCACCCAGTCAATGGACCAGTTTATTGTTGTGATTGAACCGGGAGCCAGAAGTGTACAGACTTATAAGAATGTAAAACGTCTGGCAGATGACCTCGGAGTGAAACAGGTTCGTGTTGTTGCAAACAAAGTAAGAAATGTCGAAGATGAAGAGTTTGTAAAAGCTCATATCCCGGCAGAGGATCTGTTAGGCTTCATTCACTATAACACAGAAGTGATAGATGCGGATCGCCAGGGGAAATCTCCTTACGATTTCAGCAATACTGTAAAAGAAGAGATCACAAAAATTAAAAACATAATCGACAAAGGATTATGAGAAATCAGGAGGAAGAAACATTGACATTATTTGAAACCGTATTTAGCGGAAATGATGCTGTTTATGGATTAACCGAAAATGCAATTAATGCAGCAATTGAGCAGCATGGTGCAGACAAAGCAATCAGCTTTCCAGATACTGCTTACAGCTTACCTTGCTACTATGCAGTAACAGGTGTTAAAGTTGCTACTTTAGGAGAATTAAAAGAAGCGTTAGGTGTAGTAAAAACTCTTATGACAAGAGAAATGAAAACACATGATGTATTTATGTCAGGTGTTGCTACTGCATTATGTGCAGAATTTATTGAAGTGTTAAAATACATCGACGGTGCAACTCCTTATGAAGCACCATGTGCAGGACATGTTCCGGATGCAATCATCCGTGAACTTGGTGTACCGCTTGTAACAGGCGATATCCCAGGTGTTGCAGTTATCCTTGGTTCTGCTCCTACAACAGAAGAAGGTGTTGCTTTAGTAAAAAGCTATCAGGCACAGGGTATCTTAGTTACCTTAGTTGGCGGAATCATTGACCAGGTTGAAGAAGCTGGAATGAAAACAGGTGCAAACGTACGTGTTATCCCGCTTGGAAAAGATGTTACAGCAGTTATCCATGTTGTATCTATCGCATTAAGAGCAGCTCTTATCTTTGGTAATGTGAAACCAGGTGATGCCGCTTCTCTGATGACTTATACAAAAGACCGTGTACCGGCATTTGTTAATGCATTTGCTCCTCTCGATGATGTTATCGTTGCATGTGGTGCAGGCGCAATCGCTCTTGGATTCCCGGTTATCACAAATCAGGAAGGCGTTTCTGAAGTACCGAAGAGCTTAATCTGCCAGCCAGATGTTGAAAAATTCAATGCAACATCTTTAGAGGCACGTGATATTAAAATTAAAATTACAAACATTGATATTCCGGTTGCTTATGCATCTGCTTTCGAAGGTGAAATTATCCGTCGTGGCGATATGCAGGTAGAATTTGATGGTTCCCGTGTAGACTGTGCTGAGTTAGTACATACTGTAGAAGCTTCTGAAATTGAAGACCATAAGATTACAGTTGTAGGACCGGAAGTTGACGAAATGGAACTGGGAAGCAAAAACAGCATTGCTTATGTCGTTAAAGTTGCTGGCAGAAGCATGCAGCCAGATTTTGAGCCGGTTATCGAACGTAAATTCCATAACTATATCAACTGTATCGAAGGTGTATATCATACAGGACAGCGTGATATGCAGCGTATCCGTATCAGCAAAGATGCATTTGCAGCTGGATTCCGTATCAAACACATCGGTGAAGTTTTATACGCATCCGTTAAAAATGAGTTTGATGCAGTTGTTGATAAATGTGAAGTTGTTATTTACACAGACCCGGCTGAATGTACAAGAATTCGTCATGAAGTGGCTATTCCTACATTCAACAAACGTGATGACCGTCTGAAAAACCTGACGGATGAATCTGTAGACGTATACTACAGCTGTATTCTGTGTCAGGCATTCTCTCCATCTCACGTATGTGTTGTTACTCCGGAACGTCTTGGCCTTTGTGGTGCGGTTTCATGGCTGGATGCAAAAGCAACAAATGAACTTGATCCGAACGGACCTTGTCAGGTAATCACAAAAGAAAGATGTATCGATGAGAGAATCGGTGAATACGAAGATGTTAATGAAGCAGTTCGTAAACTGTCTCAGGGTGCTCTTGAAGATGTATCTCTGTACTCTATCATGGAAAAACCGATGACATCTTGTGGATGTTTCGAATGTATCTGTGGTATCGAGCCATTCTCAAACGGTGTTGTAATTGCCAACCGTGAATATGCAGGTATGACTCCTCTTGGTATGACATTCCCAGAGATGGCTTCCATGACAGGTGGTGGTGTTCAGACACCAGGTTTCATGGGACATGGTAAACACTTTATCGGTTCCAAGAAGTTCATGAAAGCAGAAGGCGGTATCGAAAGAATCGTATGGATGCCAAAAGAACTGAAAGAATTTGTTGCAGACAGACTGAATGAAACTGCAAAAGAATTATACGGAATTGAAAACTTTACAGATATGATTGGTGATGAAACAATCGCAACAGACCCAGAAGAACTGGTAGGATTCTTAACAGAAAAAGGACATCCAGCTCTTTCTATGGAGCCAATGATGTAATTAGAGGTTCATTCCTTAGACGATAATCATAATAAGCGGTGGGGGAAGCTGTGGCCTAACCCGCCGTTTATAAAAAATATACAAGGAGGCTAATAAGAAATGCCGTTTAATCAGAAACCACAGAAATTCAATGCAAATATTAACACAGTTGAAATCGGCTGCGGGGACAAAGCAATCAAATTAGGAGGAGAATGTACATATCCTTTCTATACATTTGATGCGCCAATGGAAAACGCACCAAAAATTGGTGTGGAAATTTCCGACCTTGGACTTGCAGACGTACCTGGAATCCAGGAATATTATGCCGGTGCAACAACAATCGGTGAAATCGCTAAAAAGGCAGAAGCAATGGAAGGTGCGGACTTTGTTTGCTTACGTCTTGAAGGTGGAGACCCGAATGGTGAAAACAAATCCATCGAAGAACTGATTGCTGTTGTAAAAGAAGTTGGCGAAGCAGTTACCTGTCCTTTAGTTGTTGAAGGATGTAAAAATGTCGAAAAAGATTCTGAATTACTCCCGAAAGTAGCAGAAGCTCTTCAGGGTAAAAATGTTTTAATCCTTTCTGCAAGAGAAGAAAACTATAAAGCTGTCGGAGCAGCAGCAGGACTTGCTTATAACCAGAAAGTTGGAGCAGAATCCGCTGTAGATATCAACCTTGCAAAACAGTTAAACGTAGTATTAACACAGTTAGGTGTACAGGCAGAAAACGTAGTTATGAACGTAGGTTCTGCAGCAGTTGGTTATGGTTTCGAATATGTAGTATCTACTATGGACCGTATCAAAGGTGCAGCTCTTTCTCAGGATGACAAACAGTTACAGATGCCAATCATCACTCCTGTAGCTGACGAGGCTTGGAACGTAAAAGAAGCAATGGCTTCAGAAGCAGATATGCCGGAATGGGGACCAGCAGAAGACAGAGGAATTAGTATGGAAGTACAGACAGCAGCAGCAGTTCTGGCTTCTGGTTCAGATGCTATCATCCTGAAACATCCTAAGTCTGTTGCAACTATTTCCAAAATGATTAAAGAATTAATGTAATCGTAAGAAACAGGAGGATAAAAAACAAATGGGATTATCAGGTATTCAAATCTTTAAAATGACACCAAAAAAGAACTGTAAGGAGTGCGGATGCCCTACTTGTATGGCTTTCTCAATGAAAGTTGCTCAGGGTGCTATGGATATTTCACAGTGTCCACACATGTCCGAAGATGCTCTGGCTCAGTTATCAGAGGCTACTGCACCGCCAATGAAAACAGTTAAAATCGGTGCCGGTGAAAATGAATTCTCTTTAGGTGGAGAAACTGTTCTGTTCAGACATGAAAAAACTTATGTAAGCAAAACAAGATATGCAGTATCTTTATGCTCATGTATGGACGACGCCGCAATCGATGCAAAGCTGGCAGAAATTCCGAAAGTGGATTATGAACGTATCGGTGAAAGAATGTTTGCTGAATTAGTATATGTAAACTATGCAGCAGATACAGACAAAGACAGATATGTTGAAATCGTAAAGAAAGCAGCAGCTTTAAACAGAACACTGATTCTGGGATGTAAAGATGTAGAGCTTGCAAAAGCAGCTCTTGAAGTTTGTAAAGAAGCAAAACCAGTATTAAACGGTGCTGATGCATCAAACTATGCTGAGATGAGCGCAGTTGCTACAGAAGCAGGTGTTGTACTTGGCGTAACTGGAAAAGACTTAAATGAATTATATGATACTGTTGCAGCTCTGGAAAAAGCAGGAAACAAAAACCTGATTCTGGATGTTGGAACTGCTTCTATCAAAGAAGCTTACGGCAATGCTGTACAGATTCGTCGTGCAGCAGTAAAAGATCAGGATAGAACATTCGGATATCCGACTCTGGTTAATGTTGCAGCACTTGCACATGGTGACAGAGTAATGCAGCAGGCACTGTTATCTATGTTCACAATGAAATACGGTTCTATCGTAGTAGTAGAAACTCTGGATTATGCAGAGGCTCTTCCATTATTTGGATTAAGACAGAACGTATTTACAGACCCACAGAAACCAATGAAAGTAGAACCAGGTATCTACGCACTCAACGGAGCAGACGAAAACTCCTTATGTCTTACAACTGTAGACTTCGCTCTTACATACTTCGTTGTTTCCGGTGAGTTAGAGCGTTCTGGTGTACCTTGCAACCTGATTATCAGTGATGCAGGTGGACTTTCCGTTCTGACAGCATGGGCAGCAGGAAAACTTTCTTCTACATCTGTAGCAAAATACATTCAGGAAAATGTAGAAGATAAAGTAAAATGCAGAAAACTGGTTATTCCGGGTAAAGTTGCTGTATTAAAGGGTGACCTTGAAGCAAAATTACCAGGATGGGAAATTATTGTTGCACCTCTTGAGGCTGTACAGTTAGTTAAATTCTTAAAAGACCTGACTGCATAATGATTTTTTAGAATCACCTTTCCGGGGAGATCTGTTCTCCCTGGAATTGTAAGAATAACATGAAAAAAAGGAGAACAAAGTTATGGCAAAATTTGTTACAATCGGTGAAAGACTTTCCACCACAGCTCCAGCAGTAAACAAAGCATTTTTAGAAAGAGATGCAGAACCAATCTTAAAAAGAGCAAAACAGCAGCTTGATGCAGGTGCTGTATACCTTGATGTTAACATCGGACCTGCAGAAGGATATGGTCCGGAACTGATGAAATGGGCTGTTCAGCTCCTTCAGGAAAACTTTGACAACGTTCCGCTTGCTCTGGATACTTCTAACAAAGAAGCAATCGAAGCAGGTATCTCTGTATACAACCGTGCAAAAGGAAAACCAATCGTAAACTCCGCTGATGCAGCAGGAAGAATCGAATACGTTGACCTTGCAGCAGCAAACGATGCAATCGTTATCGCACTTTGCAACGGTGAAGGAATCGCAAGAGACAATGACGAACGTATGGGATATTTACAGACACTGCTCGAAAGAGGTTTAGAGCATGGAATGGAAGAAACAGATCTGTGGTTTGACCCGCTGTTCCTGGTTGTAAAAGGTATGCAGGACAAACAGATGGAAGTTCTTGAATTCATCAAAATGATTTCTGACATGGGACTGAATTCTACAGGTGGTCTGTCCAATAACTCAAACGGTATGCCAAAACACATTCGTCCAATCATGGATTCTGCTTTAGTAGCTATGTGTATGATGAACGGTCTGACATCCGCAATTGTTAACCCGAATGACCTTCGTCTGATGGAAACAATCAAATCTTGTGATGTATTTAAAAACAACACATTATATGCAGATTCTTATCTGGAACTGTAATCTACAGAAGTTAAAATAGGTAAGAAAATCTGGGCAGTAATTAACGAGAGAAGCAGATGTTATGTCTGCTTCTCTCCGATTAAAAAGAATCAGAAAGGCGAATTCCTATGTTTAAAGTGACTTTTAAGTTTGAAGGGGCGGAAGATGTTATCACTTATGCCCAGGAAGGAGAAAACCTTCTCGAAATCGCAAGAAAGAGCAATGTAGCAATTGATGCACCTTGTTCTGGAAATGCATCCTGTGGAAAATGTCGAGTAAAATTAATCGGAGGAGAGATTGAGTCTCCGAAAACCCGTCATATCACAGATGAAGAATATGCAGAAGGCTGGAGACTGGCCTGCGTAAGCAAAGTAACCGGAGATGTAGAAGTACAGGTACCGGATATTGCATCTGCCTACAGAAGCCGTATGAAAGTTGCTGATTTAAGCTCTAAAGAAGAAGTTGCAATTTTTGAAAAAGCAAAATCGGATGTAGAATCAGCAGGAATTTCTTTGACAAACAGCCTGGATGTTATTAATGTTAAAATGAATGTGCCGACTCTGGATGACACGATGCCGGATAATGAACGTCTGGTTCGTGCAATCAAAAAACAGACAGGAATTAAAAAAGTACGGATGCCATATTCAGTACTGCGTAAAATTTCTTATGTTTTCAGAGAAAGCAATTTTGAAGTACAGTGTGTCATTAGAAGCACAGAAAATGATATTTTTATTTATGATGTCTATAAAAAAGATGAAAAAGTGGTAATCGGAGGATTGGCAATTGATATCGGAACAACAACCGTTTCTGCTTTATTAATTGATATGAAGTCCGGAGAAATTCTTGGAAAGGCTTCTTCCGGAAATGGACAGATTCGATATGGAGCAGATGTTATCAATCGTATTATTGAATCTATGAAACCAGGTGGAAGTGAGAAACTTCAAAAAGCGGTAATTCAGGAGACAATCAATCCAATGATTCAGCAGATGTGCCGTGCAAGTGGATTTAAACCGGAACATATCTATCGTTTAAGCATTGCTTCTAATACAACAATGAATCATCTGCTTACAGGAATGAACGGAGATCCGATTCGTATGGAACCGTATATTCCTACTTTTTATAAAACAAATTCTTTATTTGCCTCAGATATTGGAATTCAGGTAAATCCAGATGCCCATATTATTATGGCTCCGAATATCGGAAGCTATGTAGGTGGAGATATTACAGCAGGTACTTTAGTCAGTATGCTGTGGAATCGTCCGGAATTTTCATTATTTATTGACTTAGGTACAAATGGAGAATTGGTATTTGGTAATTCTGATTTTATGATGAGCTGTGCATGTTCCGCAGGTCCTGCCTTTGAGGGTGGAGATATCAGCTGTGGTATGCGTGCAACCGATGGTGCAATTGAAGCATGTACAATCGACAAAGAAACCATGGAGCCTACTTATAGTATTATTGGAGAAGAAGGGCAGAAGCCGGTTGGTCTTTGTGGCTCGGGTATTATTGATGTAATCAGCGAATTATTCCGTACAGGTATTATTAATCCGAAAGGAAAATTTGTGCGGGAGGGAAAACGTGTCCGTCATGACCATTTTGGCATGGGAAGTTATGTGCTGGCTTTTGAAGAAGAAGCTGGTTCAGTAAAAGACGTGGAAATTAACGAAGTAGATATTGATAATTTTATTCGTGCGAAAGGTGCGATTTTCTCGGCTGTCCGTACGATGTTGGCATCTTTGGATTTCGATGTTTCCATGATTGATGATGTATATGTAGCCGGTGGAATCGGTAGTGGTATCAATATGAAAAATGCGGTGCATATTGGTATGTTTCCTGATATCCCTCTGGAAAAATTCCATTATATTGGAAACTCTTCTTTATCCGGGGCATATACGATGTTGTTATCAAGAGACGCAGAGCGAAAATGTTATGAGTTAGCGTCCAATATGACCTATCTCGAATTATCGACTGTGCCAAGCTACATGGATGAATTTGTAGCATGTTGTTTCATTCCGCATACGGATAGAACTCTGTTTCCATCGGTGACAGAAGCTTAGGAGGAAAAAATGGACTTTGATTATGCAAAAGACAGCAAGGAACAGCGTCCTTATGAATATTATCTGAAAACCTATCAGGAAATAGACCCAAAAGAAATCAGTGAAAGAACTGGATTTTTCTATGACGAAGAGAAAAAAGTGTTTACTGTAGTGTTTATGGGTAGCACTTATGAAATTTCGTTTCCGGATTATAAGATTTCTCATAAAGAAGATGAAAAAGGGGTATATCCGTTAGAAGAAGCGATGAATGCCAAGATTTTTATGGTTCGTTATCTGTCTGAAAAAGCAAAAGCTCCTTCTTCCGGAAAGTTTTTAACTTATCGGGAGGTACCGTGGGGAGAAGTTTATTTTAGACAATTTCAGGGACGATGCCTGATGCGTCTGGCATTTAGCTATGGAAATAAACTTGAGGCATTTAAAAAGGTAATGACTGCAATGGGAGCAAAACCGTTAGAGCAGGGAGACTGTGCCTTTGAGCTTGAGTTTATGGAAGGATTCTTCATTCGACTGATTCTGTGGGAAGGGGACGATGAATTTCCACCATCTTCACAGATTTTATTCTCAGATAATTTTGCAGTAACCTTTGCCGCAGAAGATTTAGCGGTGGCAGGAGATATCTGCATTAACATGATGAAAGCAGTCGAAAGAAAACTGTCTTAATATTGAAAATAATCTCTCGAATGTTAAATTTGGGAATCATAAATAAATTGAACATAAAAATAAGCACTTTGTGCTTAAATATAAAGAAAAGAGAGGAATAACATTATGGGATTTTCAACCGTACCATGTAATGAATTTGTGGAAGTACTGGCATCAAAAGCACCTGTACCTGGCGGTGGCGGAGCATCTGCATTGGTTGGTGCTGTTGGTACTGCACTTGGAAATATGGTAGGAAGCCTTACCGTTGGCAAGAAAAAATATGCAGAAGTAGAAGATGAAATGTGGGAATTAAAGAAAAAATGTGATGAACTTCAGAAAGATTTCCTGCGTTTAATCGAAAGAGATGCAGAAGTGTTTGAGCCGCTTTCCAAAGCTTATGGTATGCCTAGAGAGACAGAGGAAGAAAAAGCAGAAAAAGCAAGAGTAATGGAAATCGTATTAAAGGATGCCTGCTCTGTACCGATGGAAATTATGGAAAAATGCTGTGAAGCAATCGAAGTGATTGTTGAATTTGCAGCAAAAGGTTCTACTCTGGCAATCAGTGATGCAGGTGTAGGAGCTGCATTCTGTAAAGCCGCGTTAAAAGGTGCAAGTTTAAACGTCTATATCAATACTAAGTCCATGAAAGACAGAGAGTATGCGGAAGAACTGAACAAAAAAGCGGATGCAATGCTGGAAAAATATACAAAAATTGCAGATGAAACATTTGACAGTGTACTTTCCAGACTGAAATAAGAGAAAAACAATTGCGGAGGTTTAAGAAATGGCAAAGAGATTACTGGGTAAAGAAGTAACAGCAGCATTAAACGAAAGAATTAAAGCAGATGCGGAAGCACTGAAAGCAAAAGGAGTAAATCCAACTCTGTGTATTATTCGTGTCGGTGAAAATGAAAGTGATATTTCTTACGAAAGAGGAGCAACAAAACGTTGTGAAACATTAGGAGTAGCATGTGAAAAAATCCTTCTTCCGGAAGATGTAAGTCAGGAAGAACTGCTTGCAACAATCGATAAAGTAAATAAAAATGACCAGATTCACGGAGTTTTATTATTCCGTCCGCTTCCAAAACATCTGGATCAGTCTGTAATTGAGAATGCACTTGACCCTGCAAAAGACGTGGACTGTATGACAGATGGTTCTATGTCTGGCGTATTCACAGGCAAAAACGTTGGTTTCCCTCCATGTACACCACAGGCATGTATGGAAATCTTAGATCATTATGGAATTGACTGTACAGGTAAAAAGGCAGTTGTTGTTGGAAGAAGTCTTGTTGTTGGTAAACCGGCAGCAATGATGCTGATTAAGAAAAATGCAACTGTTACAGTGTGTCACACAAGAACAGTAGATATGCCATCTGTAGTAAGAGAAGCAGACATCGTAATCGTAGCAGCAGGACGTGCGGGTGTTGTAGATGACACTTATTTAAGAGCAGGTCAGGTTGTAATCGATGTAGGAATCAATGTAAATGCAGAAGGAAAGCTTTGTGGAGACGTTGATTTTGAAAAAGCAGAACCAATCGTAGAAGCAATTACTCCGGTACCAGGCGGTGTTGGAAGTGTAACAACATCTGTTTTAGTTGGACATGTTGTAGAAGCTGCAAAACGTAAATTTGCTTAAATTACATAGTTGTTATTCTTAGGAATAGACAGGCTGGAATTCAATTGCAAGTTCCAGTCTGTTTTTTGTTCTAATAATGAAAAAACGGGCATATACTTTAGCAGTATAATAAGGGGGAATCTATATGGATACCTATAATATCTATAAAGATATACAAGCCCGCACAAGGGGAGAAATTTATATTGGTGTGGTAGGACCGGTACGGACAGGAAAATCTACCTTTGTAAGAAGATTTATGGAATTGGCAGCGCTTCCCAATATGGAGGAAAACCAGCAAAAAGAGGTAAGAGACCAGCTTCCGCTTAGCGGTTCTGGAAAGTTAATTACAACCGTAGAACCCAAATTTATCCCAAAAGAAGCTGCAAAGATACAAATAGCAGAGGGATTGGAAGCAAAGATTCGTTTAATTGATTGTGTTGGATATATGGTGCCTGAGGCGGCAGGAAATATAGAAGAAGGCAAAGAACGAATGGTAAAAACTCCCTGGTATGCACAGGAAATTCCATTTCATCAGGCAGCAGAGACTGGAACCAAAAAAGTCATAGAAGAACATTCCAATATTGGTCTGGTGGTGACTTGTGACGGCTCATTTGGGGAAATTCCAAGAAAAAATTACATAGAAAGTGAAGAAAAAACGGTGGCTCAGTTAAAAAGAGCTGGAAAGCCATTTTTGATTCTTTTAAACTCTCAGAAGCCATACAAAGAAGAAACACTGGAATTAGCGGAAGAATTAAAAAAGAAATATCAGGCTGGTGTGATTAGTGTAAACTGTGAGCAGTTGAGAAATGATGATGTGACGAGAATCCTTGAGAAAGTGTTGTATGAATTTCCGATTGTTCAGATGGAATTTTATATTCCCAAATGGGTAGAAATGTTATCTTCGGAGCATTATTTAAAAGAAGAACTGATTTCGTGTGTACAGCAGATGATGCAAACGATGCATTACATAAAAGATGTGACAAAAGACCGGCTGGAGTTTGAAAGCCAGTATGTAAAAGGATTATTCTTAGAAACATTAGATTTATCAAGTGGAAAAATAAAAATCCGTATTGATATGGATGACAGCTGGTATTATGCTATTTTGAGTGAAATGACAGGGGTTGATATTTCAGATGAATATGAACTGATTCATATGATGCAGGAACTTTCTAAGATGAGAGGGGAATACTTAAAAGTAAAAGATGCAATAGAGTCCGTTCAGGCGAAAGGATATGGTGTGGTAACTCCGGATAAGACAGAAATTCGTTTGGAAGAACCAATTATCATAAAACAAGGAAATAAATATGGAGTAAAGATTAAATCTATCAGTCCTTCCATTCATTTGATTCGTGCCAATATAGAAACAGAGATTGCGCCGATTGTAGGAAGTGAAGAACAGGCAAAAGATTTGATTGCCTATATTAAATCCAACAATTCCGGAGAAGAGAGTATCTGGCAGACCAATATTTTTGGCAAGTCAATTGGACAATTGGTAGAAGATGGAATTCATCGGAAATTAATACAGATTAGTGATGAAAGTCAGGTGAAGTTACAGGATACCATGCAGAAAATTGTAAATGACAGCAAGGGCGGTCTGGTCTGCATTATTATCTAAGGAGTCTGTATTATTGATTGACTTTTGAGCCATGAAATTATATAATTACAGGGAGAAAGAAAGTAGAAAAAGCAGAGTCGGTGCAGATGTGGAAACAGGTGAAATTCCTGTGCAAGTCCGTTACTGTACAGCCAGATACACATGTGCCGGAGAAAAAGAATATCTGCGGCAACCGGATGTTTTGAAAGAATAAAATGTGCCGTTGTCAGGAAATCTGACAGCGGTTTTTTGATTCTTATGAAACTTCATTTTAACCAAATCAAGGAAGTCCCCTGCTTCAATTGCAAAAAGCAATAAACAGGGGTGGGGACTTGCTTGTATCAGGAGGGGGCAAGCCCCTTCTGATAAGCTGCGTAGCAGCTATTTGGTTATGAGCAAGTAGCGAAAGCGGATTGCGAATATCCGCTTGATTAATCAAAAACTGCCCTGCTTTCAGAAACTTTAGAGAAGAGAAAAATACAGCGAGAGAAAAGGACAGAGATGGCACATAAAACAGGTCTGGAAGAATATTACATTATTAAAAATAATAAAAAAATGCGTTATGGTTATACGACTGGTTCCAGTGCAACGGCAGCAGCAAAAGCGGCAGTTAAAATGCTGTTGTCAAAAGAAGTAGTGAACACGGTATCGCTTATGACGCCAAAAGGGATTTTATTAAACCTGGAGATTCTTCATATCAACATCGAAGAAAACCAGGTTTCTTGTGCTGTAAAAAAAGATGGTGGGGATGACCCTGATATGACAAATGGTCTGGAAATCTTTGCATTAGTCAAAAAAACGAAGCAGGCGGGAGTCTTTATTGACGGTGGAGAAGGAGTTGGTCGAATTACTAAGAACGGACTGGAACAGCCGATAGGAAATGCGGCAATCAACCAGGTTCCAAGACGCATGATTACAAAAGAGGTGGAAGAGATCTGTTCTCAGTATGAATATGAAGGCGGGATTTCTGTCTTGATTTTTGTACCGAAAGGAGAAGAGATTGCAAAGAAAACCTTTAATCCAAAACTTGGAATTGTAGGTGGAATTTCAATCTTAGGGACTTCTGGAATTGTAGAGCCGATGAGTGAGGCTGCCTTGATTAGAAGTATTGGAGTCGAGATGCGTCAGAGAATTGCAAATGGTTCTGAGTATCTGTTAGTTACACCGGGAAATTATGGAAGTTCGTATCTAAAAGAGGAACTGAAATTACCGCTTGCGGAATCTTTAAAATGCAGTAATTATGTTGGCGAAACCGTAGATATGGCAGTCGATATGGGAGCAAAAGGAATTTTGTTTGTGGCACATCTTGGAAAGTTTGTAAAGGTTGCAGGAGGGATTATGAATACCCATTCCCGTTCGGCAAATGCAAGGGCAGAACTGATGGCAGCAAACGCAATTCGTGCAGGTGCTTCATTAGAGACTGCAAAGCAGATTCTTGATACTGTCACGACAGATGAGGCCGTGCAGATTGCGAAAGAAGCCGGAATTTTAAAGGGGTTGATGCAGGAAATTACCGGTCGGATTGAAGAAAGTCTCAACCATCGTTCTTATGGAAGACTGGTTTGTGGAGCTGTAATCTTTTCCAATGAGCATGGCTATCTTGGACAGACAGAGCATGCAGATATGTTGATGAGAGAAATTAGAAAAAAGACACAGAAAGAGGAGAAAAAATGACAGGAAAATTATATGGACTTGGAGTTGGACCGGGAGACCCTGAACTGTTGACAGTAAAAGCACTTCGATTGGTAAAAGAAAGTGATGTAGTAGCGGTTCCGGGAGCAGTTGCAGAGGAAAGTGTTGCCTATAAAATTGTAAAAGGGGTATATCAGGAATTAGATGAGAAAAATCTCATTCCAATCCCAATGCCAATGACAAAAGACCCGGCTGTATTAGAAGAAAATCACCAAAAAGCAGCAGATACCATAGAAGAACTTTTAAAGCAGGGAAAACAGGTTGCATTTTTAACTTTGGGAGACCCGACTGTGTATTCTACTTATTTGTATGTACATAAACGAATTTTAGAGCGTGGTTATGAAGTAGAAATTGTAAGTGGAATTCCGTCTTTTTGTGCGGTAGCAGCGACTTTAAATATGGGACTGGTAGAAATGGCAGAACCGCTTCATGTGATTCCTGCAACGTACAATGCGGATACCATGGATGAGGTATTAAAACTTCCGGGGACAAAAGTTTTGATGAAAACCGGAAGGAAAATGAAAGCAGTCAGAGAGAGTATTTTAAGAAGTGGTCAGGATGCAGTTATGATTGAGGATTGTGGCATGCCGAGTGAAAAGATTTATAAAAGTGCCGAAGAAATACCGGAACAGTCCGGATATTATTCATTAATTATTGTGAAGGAGAAAAAATAAGATGATACATTTTGTAGGAGCAGGTAGTGGAGCACCGGATTTAATTACAATCCGAGGAAAGAAGTTTTTAGAGGAAGCGGATGTGATTATCTATGCAGGTTCATTGGTTAATCCACAGCTTTTAGACTATGCAAAAGAAGGTTGTCAGATTTATAACAGTGCCAAGATGACCTTAGAAGAAGTACTCGATGTGATGAGAGAGGCAGAAAAAGCAGAAAAAATGACGGTACGTCTGCATACAGGAGACCCATGTCTGTACGGAGCAATTCGTGAACAGATGGATGTACTTGATGAAGAAGGGGTTTCTTATGATTATTGTCCAGGTGTCAGTTCTTTTTGTGGGGCAGCATCAGCACTTAATTTAGAGTATACACTTCCTGAAGTATCCCAGAGTGTGATTATTACAAGGATGGCAGGTAGAACTCCGGTACCGGAAAAAGAAAGTATTGAGTCATTTGCGGCACATCAGGCTACAATGGTTGTATTCTTAAGTACGGGTCTGTTAGAGGAACTTTCCAAACGTTTAATCGAGGGTGGATATTCCAAGGATACACCGGCAGCAATTGTATATAAAGCGACCTGGGAAGATGAGAAATCTTTTGTCTGTACGGTTGGTACATTGGCACAGACTGCAAAAGAAAATCAGATTACCAAAACGGCTCTGATGATTATCGGAGAGGCAGTTGCACATTCAAATTATGAACGGTCAAAATTATATGACCCGGGATTTACAACAGAGTTCAGGAAAGGAACGGATGCAGAATGAAGATATCAATTATAAGTTTCAGCAGAAGCGGATATCGCATTGGAGAAATGCTCAGTTGGTTTTTAGGCGAAGGCGGGCATGAAGTAGAGGCATTTACAAAGAGTAAATACACAAAAAAGATATTGGATGAGTCACAGGTAGAGGCAGATGACAAAGCATTTCGTAATGTAAAAGAATTTGCAAAACCGATTGATTCTTCTCTTCGAGACTGGACAGGACGCCGTTTTGCACAAAGCGATGCGATTATCTTTATCGGAGCTTGTGGGATTGCGGTACGAAGCATTGCTCCATTTGTGAGCAGTAAAAAGACAGACCCTGCAGTAGTGGTTATTGATGAGCAGGGAAAATTTGCAATTTCTTTGTTATCCGGTCATATTGGTGGGGCAAATGAACTGACAGAGGAAATCAGCAACCTTCTGCATGCAACACCGGTTATTACAACTGCAACAGATATTAACAATAAATTTGCAGTGGATGTATTTGCAAAGACAAACGGATGCTATATTTCTGATATGACAATGGCAAAAGAAATTTCAGCAGCACTTGTAAATGGAAATAGTGTAGGATTTGCCAGTGATTTTCCATGGGTTGGAGAGATTCCGAAAGAGTTACAGCTGTTGGATGAAGAGGACGAGACAAAAGAAAAACCGGAGATGGGAATTTATGTGACAAATAGTTATCTGAAACATCCATTTGTACATACCCTTTATTTGGTTCCGAAGATTATTACTCTTGGAGTAGGCTGTAAAAAAGATACACCGGCAGACACTGTGGAAAAAGTAGTTAGAAAAGCGTGCGATGAACTCTTAATTCCATCTGTTTCGATGGAGCTGGTAGCCAGTATTGATTTAAAGAAAGAAGAACAGGGAATCTTAGAATACTGTAAAGAGAGAAATCTTCCGTTTGAAACTTACAGTGCAGAACAGTTAAAAGAAGTAGAAGGAAGTTTTGCAGAATCGAAATTCGTAGAGGAGACAACGGGTGTAGACAATGTCTGCGAGCGAAGTGCAATTCTTGGAAGTAGTAAACATGGAGAAAAAAGTAATCTGATTCTTAGAAAATATGCAGAGGATGGCGTGACAGCAGCACTTGCCAGACGGAAATGGAGCGTACAGTTTTGAAAAAATTATATGTAGTTGGCATCGGACCTGGTGCTTATGAGAAAATGACAATTGAGGCAGCAGAGGCTTTAAAAAACAGTGATGTAATTATCGGATATACCGTATATGTAGACCTGGTAAAAGAACATTTTGCCGGAAAAGAATTTTTGACAACACCGATGAAAAAAGAGGTGGAGCGCTGTAAGATGGCATTTGAAGAAGCCATGAAAGGAAAGACGGTATCCATGATTTGCAGTGGAGATGCCGGTGTTTATGGAATGGCAGGTTTAATGTATGAAGTAGGAATGAATTATCCGGAAGTGGAACTTTCTGTTATTGCAGGTGTAACCGCAGCAACAGGCGGAGCAGCGGTATTAGGAGCTCCACTGATTCATGATTTCTGCCTGATTAGTTTAAGTGACCTGCTGACCCCATGGGAGAAAATCGAGACCAGACTTTTAGATGCAGCGCACGGAGATTTTGTGATTTGTCTGTATAATCCGTCCAGTAAGAAACGCCATGATTATCTGCAGAAAGCCTGTGATTTAATGTTAAAATATAAAAGTGAAGAAACAGTCTGCGGAATTGTTGGAAACATTGGAAGAGATGGAGAAAGTGAGAAGGTTATGACGTTAAAAGAACTGCGTGATACACAGGTCGATATGTTTACAACGGTATTTATTGGAAATTCTCAGACAAAGAATATCAATGGAAAAATGGTGACACCAAGGGGCTATAAAAATGTGTAAGGTGCTTGTATTTGCAGGGACAACAGAAGGCAGAAAAATTTCAGAATTTTTAGAAAAACAAAAAATCCAGACACATGTCTGTGTAGCAACCGAGTATGGAGAGACACTTCTGCCAAAGAGCAGTTATCTAAGCGTCTCTCATGAGAGGTTGGATGAAACTGCAATGAAAGAGGCGATGCAAAATATGCATCCGTCTCTTGTCATCGATTCAACCCATCCTTATGCTGCGGAAGTAACAAAAAACATTCGCAAGGCATGTGAGGAGACAAAAACGGAATATGTACGTCTTTTACGTGCCGGAAGTACAGAGGATACAAAGAATGATTCCAGTGTATATGTAGATTCCGTGGATGAGGCTGTAGAATATTTAAGTACAACAACAGGAAATGTTTTAGTTACCACGGGAAGCAAGGAAATTCATAAGTATACAAAGATTGAAAATTATAAAGAACGAATTTTTGCGCGTGTACTTTCTCTTTCTAATGTTGCCGAACACTGTAAAAGTCTTGGATTTGAGGGACGAAACCTGATTTGTATGCAGGGACCGTTTTCTATGGAGTTAAATGAGGCAATGCTTCGGCAGTTTGACTGTCGTTATCTGGTAACAAAAATGTCCGGAGTGACAGGCGGGTATGAGGAAAAGATAGAAGCGGCAAAGCAGGCAGGCTGTATCTGCGTGATTGTAGGTCGACCATTAAAAGAAGAGGGACTTGGATTAATCGAATGTAAAGCATTATTATGCCGGCGTTTTGGATTAAAACAAAACCAGAAAGTTTCTCTGGTTGGAATTGGAATGGGAAATCCGGATACCTGTACAATAGAAGCAATCAAAGCAATCAAAGAGGCAGAACTTTTAATTGGAGCAAAACGGATGGTCGAATCTGTGTTGCACTCGGAACAGGATGTGTTGATTGAATATAACAGTGAAAAAATAAAAGTATATCTGGATAAGCATCCGGAATACGAAAAAATCGCGGTATTGCTTTCTGGAGATGTTGGATTTTACAGTGGGGCAAAGAAACTGCAGGAAACATTAAAAGAGCGCGAGGTAAGGCAGATAAGCGGACTTTCGTCACCGATTTATTTTATGGCGAAAATCGGACGCTCCTGGGATGATGCGATTATTACCAGTGCACATGGGAAAAAAGAAAATCTGGTGGAACTGATAAAAACACATCAGAAAGTGGTTTCGATTTTAGGAACAAAAGATGCGGTGGCAAATCTTGCAAAGACGCTGACAAATTATGGAATGGGAAAGGTGATTTTTTTTGTAGGAGAACGTCTTTCTTATCCAGACGAAGCAATTGTGCAGGGAAGTGCAGATTCCTTCTGTGATTATGAGGGCGATGCCTTAAGTGTGATTTATATAGAAAATAAAGAGGCGGAAGGCTTACCATCCACACATGGCGTAAAAGATAGTGCGTTTTTAAGAGATAAAGTGCCAATGACCAAAGAAGAAGTGCGCTGTGTTTCTTTGGCGAAACTTGGCTTAAGGGAAGATTCTGTCTGTTATGATGTGGGGGCGGGTACAGGTTCTGTGTCTGTCGAAATGGCACTTCGCACGCCAAAAGGCAGGGTTTATGCAATTGAAAAGAAAGAAACGGCAGTGGAGCTGTTAAAAAAGAACAAACAAAAATTTATGACGGATAATCTCTCTGTAATAGAAGGAGTGGCACCGGAAGCATTAGAAGCACTTGAAGTACCAACACATGCTTTTATCGGAGGCTCTTCTGGAAATATGGAATCTATTTTAAGATTACTGCTTGAAAAAAATCCGAAGATTCGAGTTGTAATTAACTGTATTGCACTTGAAAGTGTAGCAGAAGCCAATCGTTGCATGAAAGTACTGCCATTTGAAGACGTAGAAATGATACAGTTAAGTGTAAGCCGTGCAAAAAAAATCGGAAGCTATCAGATGATGATGGGAGAAAATCCGATTACGATTTTTTCTGCAACAGGAAAGAAAGAAGAAAAAGAGGAGGAATAGTCGTAATGAAGATACCTCGTTTTTTGATTTGTGCAGGGGCAAGTGGAAGTGGCAAAACCTTGATTACCTGTGGACTGCTTCAGGCACTTATAAATAGAGATAAGAAAGTAGCTTCTTTTAAGTGTGGACCGGATTATATTGACCCGATGTTTCATACCAAGGTAATCGGAACTCATTCGAGAAATCTGGATTCTTTTTTTGTGAATGAGCCTGTTTTAAACTATCTGCTTTCCAAAAACTGCAAAGGTATGGACATTGCAGTGATGGAAGGTGTGATGGGCTATTATGACGGTGCAGGAGGGATTACTTCCAAAGCCAGTGCTTATGAAGTGGCCTCTATGACAAAGACACCGGCGGTTTTGATTGTAAACTGTAAGGGAATGAGTGTTTCTATTGTGCCTTATATTAAGGGATTTTTGGAATATAAAGAAAATAGTCAGATAAAAGGCGTAATATTAAATCAGATGCCTGCAATGCTCTACCCGAGAGTAAAGCAGTTAATTGAATCAGAGTTAGAAATTCAGGTACTTGGATATGTGCCGAAAGTAGAGGATTGTGTGATTGAAAGCAGGCACTTAGGACTAATTTTACCAAATGAGATTGCAGATTTTAAGGAACGGCTTGCAAAGCTTGCTAAGGTGTTAGAAGAAACCATTGACATGGAAAAACTGCTTTTGCTTGCAGAGAATGCACCGGATTTAGAAGAAGAAATTCCATGGGACAAAGACAGCGAGTATGCGTTTCAATTAGAACAGCCGGTTCGGATTGGCATTGCAAGAGATGAGGCGTTTTGTTTTATTTATGAGGATAATCTGCAGTTATTACGAAATATGGGTGCAGAGCTGGTAGAGTTTTCACCGCTTCATGATGAAAAACTTCCAAAAAACCTGTATGGATTGATTTTTTATGGAGGTTATCCGGAACTCTTTGCAAAGCAGTTAGAAGAAAATCATTCGATGCGGGAAGCGATTAAAAAGGCTTATGAAAAGGGAATGCCTGTGATTGCAGAATGTGGCGGTTTTATGTATCTGCATGAGACGATGGAAGATATGGAGGCAAAACCGCATAAAGGAGTCGGCATTATAAAAGGAGAATCCTATCGGACTTCAAAGCTTGGCAGATTTGGCTATATTTCGCTTAAATCAAAGACAAATCGAGTGTTGGAAGAAAATTGTGATGAGATTCCGGCACATGAATTTCACTATTTTGATTCCACTTCGTGCGGAAGTGATTTTGTGGCGAAGAAACCATTTAGCAGCAGAAGCTGGGAGTGTATTCATTTAGAAAACCATCTTCTGGCAGGATTTCCTCATTTTTATTATTATGGAAATCCTGCTGTGGCAAAGGGAATTTTAAAGAGTTGTCAGATGTATAAAGATAAGACGATATGAAAGGATTCTGAGACTACATAAGAAAAGGAGTATGAAAATGAAACTGGAAGAAGCGCTGAAAAAAATAGAACCATTAGATGAAACAGCGATGGATGTATGCAAGAAAAGATGGGATGCGATTGCACATCCACTGCACAGTCTTGGAAAATTAGAAGATATGCTGGTACAGATTTCCGGGATTACCGGCAGTGCGGATATTGATGTAAGAAAAAAGGCACTCGTTCCGATGTGTGCAGATAATGGTGTAGTAGAAGAAGGTGTCACACAGACCGGACAGGAGATAACGGCTCTTGTCTGTGAAAATTTTCTTCAGACGAAAGCAGTATCAAGTATTATGTGTAAGAGCGTAGGTGCGGAAATTTTTCCAGTTGATGTGGGAGTGGCAAGTAACGTCAGTATTTTGAACCGTAAAATTGCTTATGGAACAAAAAATATGGTAAAAGAACCTGCTATGACAAAAGAACAGGCAGTTCAGGCAATCGAAACCGGAATTGAAATGGTGGAAACGTTAAAAGCAAAAGGCTATGGAATTATTGCAACCGGAGAGATGGGAATTGGAAATACAACGACGAGCAGCGCAGTTGCTTCGGTTATTTTAAAACGTCCGGTAGAAGAAATGACGGGAAGAGGAGCAGGGCTTTCTTCTGAGGGATTGAATCGTAAAATTACGGCAATCAAAAAAGCGGTTGCCCTTCATAAGCCAGATCCAGAAGATGGAATTGATGTGGTTTCCAAAGTAGGTGGTTTTGATATTGCAGGAATTGCAGGTCTTTTTATTGGCGGTGCAGTATATAAAGTTCCGATTGTAATTGATGGAGTAATTTCCGCAGTAGGAGCTTTGGTTGCTGTCACCATCTGTCCGCAGTGTAAAGATTATATGCTGGCAAGTCATGTGTCAAAAGAACCGGCAGGACAGTTATTACTGGAAAGTCTTGGAAAAGAAGCACCGCTTCACTGTGATATGTGTCTGGGAGAAGGAACGGGAGCACTTAACTTATATCCATTATTAGATACAGCGGTAGCGGTTTATTATGGAATGAGTGATTTTAGTGGAATTGGCATGGAAGCTTATGTTCCGCTTCAGTAATAAAAGAGATAATAAGAGAGATATGAATAATAGGTGAGAAATTAGCCATTGAGAGATGGAATGAAAAGAGGATAAAAAGATGATTACACTTGTAACCGGAGGCAGTGGAAGTGGAAAATCTGCTTATGCGGAAGAGGTATTGACCGGTTTTGGAGACTTTCCACGAATTTATATTGCCACAATGTATCCCTTTGATGAAGAGAGTAAAAAGAGAATTGAGCGTCACCGAAAGATGCGGGCAGAGAAAAATTTTAATACAATAGAATGTTACACCGGTCTTCGGAACTTAGAACTTCCCGAAGGCTGCTGTGTGCTTCTTGAGTGCATGTCTAATCTGGTAGCGAATGAAATGTTTCAGGAAGATGGGGCAAAGGATGACACAGTGCCAGAGATTTTAGAGGGAATTTCAGAAATCGAAAAACAGGCAAAAGAACTGGTCATTGTAACAAATGAGATTTTTTCAGATGGAATTGACTATGATGAAGAAACGAAACGATATCAGAGTTATCTTGGAAAAATCAATCAGGAGCTGGCAAAGCGTGCAAAAGCGGTGGCAGAAGTGGTTTATGGAATACCGGTTGAGAGAAAGAATCAAAAAGGAGTTATCCGGGAGAAGAAAAATGGCACAGAAAAATGAAAAGAAAACAACAACGGCAGGTCAGCTTGCAAACAGTTTTAAAATTGCATTTTCTATGTATTCTAAAATTCCAATGCCGCAAAGTGAGTGGAGTAAAGAAAATATGCGTTATGTGATGTGTTTTCTTCCGTTAATCGGAGCGGTCATTGGATTTTTAAGCTGGATTTGGGGAACATATGCAGGACTGTTTGTACACAGCCATAATTTTTATACAGTCATCCTTGTTTTGATTCCGGTGTTGGTAAGTGGAGGGATTCATTTAGATGGACTGCTTGATACATCAGATGCATTAAATTCTTATCAGCCAAGAGAAAAAAAATTAGAGATTTTAAAAGATTCCAATGCAGGAGCATTTGCAATTATTGTGGGAATCTGCTATTTCCTTTTATATTTTGGTGTTTACAGTGAAATGACAGCAAGAAGCCTTCCGGTTATCTGCATTGGCTTTGTCTTATCAAGAGCACTGGGAGCATTGTCTATTGCAACGTTTCCAATGGCAAAGAATACGGGACTTGCAGCAACATTTTCTGACGGAGCACAGAAAAATACAGTCAAAGTGGTTTCTGTTATCGTGGCAGTACTTTCAATCCTTTTCATGATTGCAGTCAGACCGCTGATTGGGCTTTGCGTATTGGTTGGGGCAGGCTGTGAGTATCTTTATTATTATAAAATGTCCATGAAACAATTTGGTGGAATTACCGGAGACCTGGCAGGGTTTCATATACAGATATGTGAGTTGGTGATTGCCTTATCCGCAGTAATTGGACAAATCATAGGAGGATGAGAGATGAGACTGGTAATAGGCGGGGCTTTTCAGGGAAAGAAAGCTTATGTGGCAGAAAAATATCAGCTTCCAAATGAAAAAATGACAGACGGAAGTGCAGCGTCTTACGAAGAAATTTTTGACACTCCGTGCCTGTATCATTTTCATGAATGGGTAAAAGAAAGGTTAAAAGAAGGGAAAAAGTTAGAGAGTCTGGAAGAAGAGCTGATAGATAAAAATCCAGATATTATTCTGATTTCCAACGAACTGGGATATGGAGTTGTTCCGATTGACAAATTTGACAGAGAATATCGGGAAACAACCGGAAGAGTCTGTACCAGACTGGCAAAGAAGAGTAAAAGTGTAGTGCGGATTATCTGTGGAATGGAGTGTGTATTAAAAGATGAGTAAATTTTATCTGATTCGCCATTCCATTACAAAAGGAAATCTGGAAAAACGCTATATTGGAGCAAAAACAGATGAACCACTTTGTAAGGCAGGATATGAACTGCTCAAAGAAAAGCATTATCCGAAGGTAGAAAAAGTCATTGCAAGCCCGATGAAGCGCTGCATCGAAACGGCACAATTATTGTTTCCGGATACACAAATACAGATAGAGGAAAGTTTAAGAGAATGTGACTTTGGTGAGTTTGAGAACAAAAATTATCAGGAATTAAGTCAAAGTAAAGCGTATCAGGCATGGATTGACAGCAATGGAACACTTCCATTTCCGAATGGAGAGAGTCAGGAAAGTTTTAGAAAACGAAGCACAACCGGCTTTAAGCGTTGTATTGAGCAATGCTTAAAAGAAGAAATAAACGAAGCAGCATTTGTTGTGCATGGAGGCACAATTATGAGTGTTTTAAGTTCCCTTGCGACAAAAGAAAAAGATTATTTTTGCTGGCAAGTCAAAAATGCAGAGGGATTTTTAGTTGAAGTTACCAAAGAAGAATGGGAAAATACCCGTAAAGTAACCGTAATCAAAGAAATAAACGGGAAGGAATAAGAAAATGATAAAGTGGACAGCGGTAATGCTTGTGATTGGATTTTTACTGGATTTATTGATTGGAGACCCGAGATGGCTGTATCACCCGGTAAGAATTATTGGAAACAGTATCACTTTTTTTGAAAAGTGGCTGCGTAAGTGTTTTCCAAAAACCCCGTCAGGAGAAAAAATGGCGGGATGTGTTTTAGTGATTCTGATTTGTCTGGAAAGCAGTCTGGCTCCGTTTGTTTTGTTATTTCTTGCATTTAAAATTCATACCGCAGTCGGTATAGTGCTTGGTTCTTTTTTCTGTTATCAGATGCTTGCGACAAAGTCTTTAAAGGATGAGAGCATGCGTGTCTATGAAAAATTAGAACATGGAACAATCGAAGAAGCAAGAGTGGCAGTTTCAATGATTGTTGGACGTGATACACAGAATCTGAACAAAGAGGGAGTCACAAAGGCAACCGTAGAAACTGTTGCGGAAAATACTTCTGATGGAATTATTGCGCCGATTTTTTATATGGCAGTGGGTGGTCCGGTTTTGATGTATTTATATAAGGGAATCAACACGATGGATTCCATGGTTGCTTATAAAAATGACAAGTATCTGCATTTTGGCTGGTGTGCGGCAAAATTAGATGATATCGCAAATTTTATTCCGGCAAGAATTTCTGCTTTTTTGATGATCTTAGCAGCTTTTGTATGCAGATTAGACTGGAAAAATGCATGGCGTATTTTTAAAAGAGACCGGTATAATCATGCCAGTCCAAATTCTGCACAGACTGAGGCAGTAATGGCAGGGGCATTAGATGTGGCACTTGCGGGAAATGCTTATTATTTTGGAAAATTATATGAAAAGAAAACGATTGGAGATGCGATTCGCAAAATTAAGCCGGATGATATAATACTTGCAAACCGCATGCTTTATGTGGCAGCAACAATCAGTGTGATTTTATTTGCTGTCATTCGGATTCTTTTACAGCTGATATAGAAAATGTATGCCGGAATTTCAGGAATGTTTGATTGAAAGCGATCTATAAAAAAGGCTTTGAGCGTACATATATTGTAGTAGAATGGAGAAAAGAAAATGAGTTATCATACACATGGGGGAGATGTCTATCGAAATAAAAATGTGATTGACTTTTCTGCGAACTGTAATCCATTTGGAACTCCAAAGTCCGTAAAAGAAGCAGCCGTACAGGCAATGGAAGAAGTCTTTCATTATCCGGATACGGATTGTCAGGAATTAAGAGAAGCAATTGGAGTTTATGAAGAGGTTCGACCGGAGTGGATTATCTGTGGAAATGGAGCAGCGGATTTAATTTATCGTCTGGTGTTGGGTACAAAACCAAAACAGGCAGTGCTATTTGCACCGACTTTTGCAGAATACGAACAGGCATTAGAAATCGTGAATTGCGAAGTGAAACATTATGAATTAAAAGAAGAAAACGGTTTTTGTGTGGAAGAAACCCTTTTGGACTGGATTACAGAAAAGACAGATATCGTATTTTTGTGTAATCCGAATAATCCAACCGGAGTACTCTTAGAAAGAAAATTTATCTTAGAGGTTTTAAAACGCTGTAAAGAAAAAAATAGTCTGTTTGTTTTAGATGAGTGTTTTGTTGACTTTGTGGAAGAACCTGAAAATTATACAATAAAAGATATGCTGAAAGAATATCCGAATCTGTTTCTTTTAAAAGCCTTTACAAAGCGTTATGCAATGGCAGGAGTCAGACTGGGATATGGTTTGAGCAGTAATCAAAGGTTGTTGGAAAAAATACAGCATTGTGGGCAGCCGTGGGCAGTTTCTACCGTGGCACAAAAAGCAGGGATTGCAGCATTAAAAGAAGAAGAGTATGTAAAGAGAAGTATGGCTTATGTGCATGCACAGAGAAAGAAACTGATAAAAAATTTAACGCTTCTTGGTTATAAAACCTTTGATTCAAAGGCAAATTATATTTTCTTTCAAGGGGAAGAAGGCTTGTATGAAAAATGTCTGGAAAAAGGAATTTTAATCCGGGACTGCAGTAACTATTATGGATTAAAAAAAGGATATTATCGTGTGGCGGTAAAGCTTCAAGAAGAAAATGAAAAACTGTTGGAAGTTTTAAAAGCATGCAGAAAGGATGGAGAAAAGTGGCAAAAGCGATTATGATACAGGGGACAATGTCAAATGCAGGAAAAAGCCTTTTGACAGCGGGTTTATGCCGTATTTTTAAACAGGATGGATATAAAGTTGCTCCATTTAAATCTCAAAATATGGCATTGAATTCTTTTATTACAGAAGAGGGTCTCGAAATGGGACGTGCCCAGGTCATACAGGCAGAAGCGGCAGGAATCAAACCGTCTGCGCTGATGAATCCGATTTTATTAAAACCAACCAATAATATGGGAAGTCAGGTCATTGTAAACGGAGAAGTGCTTGGAAATATGAGTGCGAAAGATTATTATGCATTTAAGAAAAATCTTCGTCCGAAAATTTTAGAGGCCTATGAAAAACTGGCATCCGAATATGATATCATTGTGATTGAAGGAGCAGGAAGTCCGGCAGAAATCAATTTAAAACAGGAAGATTTTGTCAATATGGGAATGGCAAAGATGGCAAAAGCACCGGTGCTCTTAGTTGGAGATATTGACAGGGGCGGAGTATTTGCACAGCTTGTCGGTACGGTTATGCTGCTTGATGAAGATGAGCAGGATATGGTAAAAGGTCTGATTATCAATAAATTCAGAGGGGATAAAAGTATTTTGGACCCTGGAGTGGAAATGTTAGAAGAACGGACTAAAATTCCGGTGGTCGGAGTTGCACCGTATTTAAATGTAGATATTGAGGATGAGGATAGTCTGGCAGAACGCGTAAAAGGAAATCGAGAAGTGGATTTAATTGATATTGCAGTTATCCGCCTTCCGAGGATTTCAAACTTTACGGATTTTAATGCACTTGAAGTGATTCCCGGAGTTTCAGTACGTTATGTCAGAACGGTAAAAGAACTCAAAAATCCAGATATGATTATTCTTCCGGGTTCTAAAAATACAATGGAAGACCTTTTATGGATGCGCCAGAATGGATTAGAAGCTGCGATTTTAAAGAAAGCAGGGGAAGATAAGATTATTTTTGGCGTTTGTGGCGGCTATCAGATGTTAGGAGAAACTCTTTTTGACCCGGATGGTGTCGAATCCGGTGGAAAGATAAAGGGAATGGGATTGCTTCCGATGGATACCGTCTTTAAAGGCGCAAAGACCAGAACTCGCGTAGAAGGTCGATTTTTGGAAGTGACCGGTGCACTTTCTGCTTTAAGTCAGATTGAATTAGAAGGTTATGAAATTCATATGGGAGAATGTACCAGAAAAGAGAATGCAAAACCGCTTGTCACAATAACAGATAAAGTAAATGGGGATTCCAAAGCAGACGGAACGTATAAAGACAATGTGTATGGCTCTTACGTGCATGGAATCTTTGACAAAGAAGAAGTGGCAGAAGCAGTTGTAACTTCAATTGGAAAGAAAAAGGGACTCGATGTCAGTGAAATGACAGGGGTAGATTTTGCCGAATACAAAGAAAAACAGTATGACCTGCTTGCGGATGGTTTAAGAGAATACCTCGACATGGAAAAAATTTACAAGATATTAGAAGAAGGGATTTAATTGTGAAGACAAAGCTGGAGAATGTAAAACCAAAAGAAATTGAAACAAGAAGTTTTGAAATTATTACCGAAGAATTAGGGGATAAAAAATTACAGCCGGGTACAGAGTTGATTGTAAAACGTTGTATTCATACAAGTGCGGATTTTGATTATGCGGATAATCTGTATTTTTCCAAAGATGCGGTTCCTAAGGCAATTGAGGCGATTAAACACGGGGCATGCATTGTAACCGATACGCAGATGGTAAAAGCCGGAATTAATAAAAAAGCACTTGCCAAATTTGGCGGTGAGGTGTATTGTTTTATGTCGGATGAGGATGTCGCAAAAAATGCAAAATCAGCAGGAAGCACAAGAGCAGCAGCAAGCATGGAGAAAGCGGCAAAACTTGGAAAACCGGTAATTTTTGCAATTGGGAATGCACCGACTGCGCTGGTGCGTCTGTATGAGTTAATTCAGGAAAAACAGATTCAGCCGTATTTGATTATTGGTGTACCGGTTGGATTTGTAAATGTTGTACAGTCAAAAGAGATGATTATGGAAACAGATGTTCCTTGTATTGTAGCAAAGGGAAGAAAAGGTGGAAGCAATATTGCAGCCTGCATCTGCAATGCATTGCTTTATATGATTGACAATGAAAGAGATTACTGGAAATAAAATTTGAACGCAGATAAGCGGATTGCAAATGTCCGCTTTACGTGAGTAGATGCAATAGATACGGAGGTGATAAATCTTGAAGTGCGAACGATGTGGAAATCAGCTCGATGATACCGATTTATTTTGCCCAAAGTGCGGAAAAGCAGTATTTGAAGAGTATATGGACGATGATGACATCTGGGATGAATATGACAGAGAACCAAAGGTTGGATCGAAAGAAAAATTAGAAATTTCAAAAGAGATTCAACCGGAGAAAGCGTCAAAGGTCGAAGAAACCAAAGAAAGTCCGAAAGAGGAAAATAAGCAGGAAGAGGCGGCGAAAATGCCGCAGATTCCAAAAGAAGAATCCAAGCCAAAAAGAAAGACAGAAGCGAAAAAAGCAGACAAAAAAACAAAGAAAACAACAAGCAAAAAGACCGAAGAAGTGTCCGGTAAGAAAAGTCCGGTGGGATTGATTTGTGCCTGTATCCTGATGGTATGTCTTTTGATTGGGGTGCTCTGGGGAATGATGACGGTCAGACAGATGGAGAAGGAGCAGGCGACAAAGACAACGGCAGATAATAGTCAGGAACAGGAAAATCAGGCATCGGTTTCAACCGATAATGCGAAGACAGAAGAGACAACGAAACCGGATAAGGCAGAAGAAGCAGAGCAAAAAGAGAATGAGACTAAAACAGAAGAGCAGGAACAACAGCCGGAAGCGAAACCAGAAGAAGTAGAGCAAAAGAAACAGGACTATTTTGTTATGGCGGACAAAGAGGGCATAGATTTTAGTCAATATACAAAACTTACAGTTGCAAATGCGGAACAGAGTTCCATGGCAAGTTCCGGCAACTATGATTACAGTGCGAAGAGTGCAGCAGATGGAGATATTACTTCATCCTGGCAAGAAGGTGTAGAGGGACTTGGCGAAGGAACAGGAATCAAACTCAGCTTAGATGGAACACATAAAATTCGTTATATCGTATTATATCTCGGAAACTGGAGAAGTGATGAGATGTGGCAGAAAAATGCGAGACCGTCTAAGCTAAGTATCAATTTGGGAGACAATCAGGCGAAAGATGTAGAATTCTCCGATGAAAAGAAAGCATTTTGTCTTTCTTTTGATGAGCCGGTAGAGGCATCTTTTGTTTCCCTTTACATTCAGGCAGGTTATGCCGGTGCAAAGTGGAATGACAACTGTATTTCAGAAGTGGAATTTTATGAATAAAAGAATGAGCGAGAAAGGATTGATTATCCTCTACTCGCTCATTTTTGTTATTGTTCAATGGTTTTTAAATGTTCTACAAACAACTCTTGGATTCCGCGGTATTCGCCGAGTCCTTTTAAAATCGGTGTTACTTTATAACCGGCTGCTTTGAATTTATTATACCAGGAATCAGGGTCATCTCCTGCCATATCATTCTTTGCGTGGTCACCGGCTACAATCATAAATGGAGCAAGTACGATTTCTTCTGGCTTATAAGCGTCTACAAGGCGTTTTAAGCTGTCAATTGATGGATAGGCTTCTACGGTAGCAAGGAAGATATTTGGATGTCCCTTATCCTTAAATGCATAATCCAGAGCAGCGTAAATAGAATTTGAAAAATGAGTTGTGCCGTGTCCCATAAAGACGAGTGCCTGTTTTTTATTCAGCCAGGAGAATTCATCGGCTAAAATTTCAATGACTTTATTGGTATCTTCTTCAGAGGTAAGAAGTGGCGCACCAAATGAAATGGAATCAAAAGAATCTTTATAGGCAAGCGCATCTTCTTTCATTAAATCATTTTCAATTCCATTGATAACGTGAGTTGGCTGTACCAGGACATTGGTGATTCCATCCTGCTTCATCTGTTTCATTGCCTCAGATACAGTCATAATGTGTACATTGTCTCTGGCATTTACTTTTTTGATGATCATTTTACTGGTCCATGCACGATATAAAGAAGCATTCGGACATGCATTTTTTAAAGCTTCTTCAATAGTGTCAATGGTGACTTCTCTTGTGTCATTGTGGCTTGTACCAAAGCTGACAGCAAGAATTGCGGTTTTTCTTTCTACGTTTGTTTTCATAGTTCCTCCCTATTGTGTAGTATTGATATTTGTATCGGAAATATATTTTTCCAGTGTTTTTAAATTTTTTGGAAGCGGAAGAGTTGTCTTTAAAATTTGTTTTTGACAAAGACTGTGAAACAGTTCTAACACAGCGGGCGGTTCCAAATTTGTTTTTTCAAGCACACGAGGATTTGAAAAAACTTCTTCCGGTGCACCTTGCATTAAAACTTTTCCCTGATGAAATAAAATAACCTGGTCTGCCCATTCATAAGCGTAGTTGACATCATGGGTAGCCATGAAAACAGTAATTCCGGATTTCGTCATGCGATTTACAATTTGATTTACCATAGTAGTATGTTTCGGATCAAGAGCAGCAGCAGGTTCATCTAAAATAATAATATCCGGTTTCATCACAAGAATATCAGCAATAGAAACCTGTTTTTTCTGTCCCCCGCTTAAAGCATGAGTAGGTTTATGACGAAATGGTGTAATTTCAAGCTCAGCGATTACATCTTCAACCGCTTTTTTGGCGTCTTCCTCAGAGTATCCGAGATTTAATACTCCAAAGGAAATTTCCTGATATACGCTCGCAGAAAAGAGCTGATTGTCGGGGTCCTGAAAAACAATTCCGATTTTGCTTCGAAGTTTTAGAAGCCCTTTACGGTCATAAGAATAAGGTTCCCCGTTATAATAAAGAGTTCCCGAACTTGGTTTGTGAATTCCGGTACAGCAGAGGAAAAAAGTTGATTTTCCGGAACCATTTGCACCCATAAATGCAATTTTCTGGCCTCTTGGAATCTCCAGGGAAAGACCATTTAAAGAGTGTGTTTTTTCATCATCATAAGAAAAATACAAATTATCTGCTTTTAAGATGATATCATTATTGTTCATGCAAAAAATTTCCTCCAGATAAAAAGAATTAAAAGAAACAGTTCAAAAAGTGTAATTAAAAAAATTACATGTTTTTTCGGTGGTTGATTTTCATTTAAAACGCGAATCGTGCCATCATAGCAGCGGGTTTCCATGGAGTTATAAAGGGCATTGGAACGTTTTACTGCCCGCACCATAAGGGTAGAACACATTGCTGCAAAAGACTTTAGCGAAGTTTTATAGTTGCAGTTTCCGAGTCGGCAGTCCTGAGCAGTAGAAATATGATAAGCAGTGTCTAAAAGCACGAAGATAAAGCGATAAATTAAAAGCATTAATTCAATTAAAAGTTTTGGACAGTGAAGCTTATCAAGTACCATTAAAATATCAGGCATTGGTGTATTCAGAGAAAGGAAATACAGGCAGGATACAGCAGCAAGTGCAGTCAGGATTAATTGAAGGGCATAAAATGCGCCATACGTGCTTCCGGTTAAGTACCAGTTTCCGATTTTTATAGCAAATAAATCGAGTGGTTTTTGTTTCACGTTTACAAGAATCGCCAGTGTACTCAAAAATAAAAATGCCAGTGGAACACTTAAGAAATGAAGATAGCGAAAAAGGGGGATTCCACCTTTCCATACAGTGAGAATCCCCGTTACTGCTAAAACAATTCCTGCAATTACCATGGAACGACTCATTACACAGATAATTAATGTAATCACGGCAAAAGCGAATTTTTCTGCGGCATTTTCATATCTGAGTCTGGAAGTATAACAAAGTTTATCAATTGTAATCATTCAAGACTCCTTTCTTGTGACAGGCGAAAGAATCATTCACCCTTTCCAAGCTTTTTACGCTCTACAAAACGTCCCATGAAGAAAGCAAGGACGCCGACACCGATAGAAGACTGTACACAGAACAGTAAACTTTCTACCTCACCCGGAAGTTCATGTCCAAGCATTTTTTCTAAAATTGGTTCTGCAATTGGCTGGAAAGAAGAGTCGACTTCTTCAACAACCTGGCTTCCGGCATCATCAGATCCGCCGAATTCAGCATCCTTTAAAGCAAATAATGGAATAAAGGCAATTAATAAAATAATAACCAATAAGGTAATGACTTTCTTTTTCATATTATTTTGCCTCCTTCATAAATCCGATTGCACGAAGCTCCGGTTTTGCATAAGTTTCAAGTGCCATAATGATTAATACAGTTAAGATACCTTCGATAATTGCAAGCGGTACCTGAGTTGGTGCAAATACAAGTAAGAATTTACCCATTGCATTTAAAATGGTTGTATCAGCGTGATGAGCAAGTGCCATCTGAACTGCAGTTACACAGTAAGTAAATAAATCTCCTAAAGTTGCAGATAAGAAAATAGCAACCATTTTATTTACTTTGCATTTCTGACAGACTTTATAAATTGCAAAGGTTACAAATGGTCCGGCAATTGCCATGGAGAACGTGTTTGCTCCGATTGTAGTTAAACCGCCGTGTGCAAGTAAGATTGCCTGGAATAATAAAACAATAATTCCAAGAATGGAAACTGCACTTGGTCCAAATAAGATAGCGCCAAGACCGGTTCCTGTCATATGAGAACAACTTCCGGTAACGGAAGGAATTTTCAAAGAAGAGATAACGAATACGAAAGCACCGGACATAGCCAATAAGGTAATCAGGTTGCGGTGTTCATTTAATGTTTTCTTGATGGAGAAAAATCCGGCTGCAAGAAATGGCAGACAAAGGACTCCCCAGGCAACGCAGTATCCTGCAGGAAGATAGCCTTCCATGATATGCATAGCTGCTACGTTTGGAACAATACCAAACATAAGTGCAAATGCGGTAGCAAATGCGATGACGTGTTTTTGTTGTTTGTTCATTTTCATGACTCCTTTAACGTGATAAAGATTTAAAATAAAAAAACCTGCGGAAGAATTCCGGCAGGCCAAGTTGAGAATAAAAAACAGACTACGACTGTGTAGAGTGTTTTCATTCTTACACAAGGCCATCGTTCGTAACCATGTGTAAATCGTATGCAGCAGGCAGGTCTTCTGACTTAAGCGTCATTGCAGCATTTCGCCTTCCCGGTTCCCCAGTGGCAATGATGAAATGTGCTCTGCTAGTTACAGCGGCGTGACCGTGCGGGAATTGCACCCGGCTTTCCTATTATTCCGAAAAAAACGGACACCTGTGTACATTCAATTCTTTGTCCATTGTATTATTTCTCAAAGCATTTGTCAATTCATTTTTAGGCAAAAACCGACAAAAAACCTTAGGTTGCACCGAGGTACATTCTGTGCTAAGATGAACCAAGGATAAGCGAGAAAAAGCTTAAAAATATAAGAGGCGGAGTGAAGAGAAAATGAGTATTTCCATGATTGGAATCGATCACAGCAAAGCATCTGTAGATATCCGTGCAAAGTTTTCTTTTACAAAGAAAAGAGCAATAGAGGCAATGAAAAAGTTAAAAGAAGAACACGGTATCTTAGGATGCATTATTTTATCCACCTGTAACCGGATGGAAGTTTGGGTCAGCACGCAGGATGACGAAGAAATTTCTCTGTATGATTTTTTATGCAAAGAAAAAGAAGTAGAAAAAGATGAGTATCAGGATTATTTTATGAAACGTGAAAATGAAGAGGCAGTTCGGCATTTGTTTTATTTAACCAGTGGATTAAAATCGCAGATTCTTGCTGAGGATCAGATTATTACACAGGTAAAAGATGCGCTGACTTTAGCAAGAGATGCCTATTGTACAGATAACGTACTTGAAGTACTGTTTCGTATGGCGGTTACAGCGGCGAAGAAAGTAAAAACAGAAGTAACGTTTTCAAGAGCCAATACTTCTGTGATTCATCAGGCAATGGAACGCTTAAAAAATCAGGGATTTTCGTTTGAGGGAAAAACCTGTATGGTAATTGGAAATGGTGAAATGGGAAAAGTGACGGCACTTGCTTTAAAAGAAGCCGGAGCAGACGTAACCGTAACCGTACGTCAGTATCGAAGTGGTGTTGTAAACATTCCACAGGGATGTAAACGCATTAATTATGGAGAACGAATGGAACTTCTTCCTGATTGTGATCTGGTTGTTTCAGCAACAGCCAGTCCGAATTATACCTTGACAAAAGAAAACTTTGAGGAAATTAAGTTAGATGCAGCATCTGTCGTTTTAATTGATTTGGCTGTTCCAAGAGATATTGACCCTGAAGTAGGAAAATTACAAAATGTTTCCTTATATGATATTGACAGTTTCCGAATTGATGCAGCGTCTCCAAAACTTCAGGCGAGTATGCAAAAAGCAGGAGAAATCTTGGATGACCAGATGAAAGAATTTTATGACTGGTTTAATGGCAGAGATATTTTCCCGAGGATTGAAGAGATTAAAGCCGATGCCGTAGAGGATTTAAACTTACGAATTACCAAAATTTTAAAAAAGACTCCAATGGAACAAAAAGACAGAGAAAGTCTTTTAAGAGCGATTGATACGGCTGCCGGAAAAGTGGTAAATAAAATGATTTTCGGGCTTCGTGATTCTCTGGAACAAGAAGCATTTTTAGACTGTGTGGAGGGACTGGAAAAAATATATGAAAGCTGATGAAAAAAAATATTTTCCGATGTTTGTGGATTTAACACAGAAAAAAGTAACTGTGATTGGCGCAGGCAATATTGCAAAACGAAGAATCGAAACTTTGCTTTCCTTTGCCGGCACAATTGAGGTGATTGCACCGGATGCCTGTGAAAGAATAAAAGAACTGGCAAAAGAGGGCAGACTGGTCTGGAAAGAAAAAGAGTATGACAGGGAAGACTTATATGATGCAGATTTAGTGCTCTCCGCGACAAATAATGAAAAGGTAAACAATGATGTTTACAGTGCATGTAAATGTCTTGGGATTTCAGTCAATACAGCAAGCAACCGAATGAAATGTGATTTTTATTTTCCATCAATTCTTCAGAAAGAAGAAACAGTGATTGGATTAAATAGTGCAGGAAATCCTGCAAAAACAAAAAATGTGAGAAAAGAAATGCAAAAATGGATAGAAGAAGCAGGGGAGAAGCATGAGTAAAAAAGTGATAATTGGCAGCCGTGAGAGCCGGCTTGCAGTAATTCAAAGTGAGATGGTAAGAGATTATATCCTTTCTTATAATAAAGACTGTGAAGTAGAACTGCTCACAATGAAAACTACAGGAGATAAGATATTAGACCGTACGTTAGATAAAGTGGGAGGAAAAGGGCTGTTTGTCAAAGAACTTGACAAGGCGTTGTTAGAAAAAAAGAGTCAGCTTTCGGTACACAGCTTAAAGGATATGCCGATGGAAGTACCGGAAGAACTTCCGCTTTTAGCATTTTCCAAACGAGAAGACCCAAGAGATGTACTGGTACTTCCGGAAGGGATCAAAGAACTGGATGAATCAAAACCGATTGGCTGTTCAAGTCTCAGACGAACTCTTCAGCTAAAAGAGCTGTATCCGAATATGGAATTTAAGAGTGTCAGAGGAAATGTACAGACCAGGCTTAAGAAATTAGATGAAGGACAATATAGTGCGCTTGTACTTGCAGCAGCAGGATTGAAACGTCTGAAGCTGGAAAATAGAATCAGCCGTTATTTTGAACCGGAAGAAGTGCTTCCGGCAGCAGGGCAGGGGATTTTGGCAATTCAGGGAAGAAAGGATGAGGATTACTCTTATCTGGATGGCTATAATGATGAGGATAGTGAATGTGCAGCACTTGCAGAGCGTGCCTTTGTGCGTTACTTAGATGGTGGTTGTTCTTCTCCGGTCGCAGCACATGCAAAAGTAGAAAAAGACAAAATAATTTTGACCGGTCTGTATTATGAAGAAGAAAGTGGTGCATGGAGAAAAGCAAGTCTTAGAGGAAAAAGGGAAGAAGCAGAAGAACTTGGAATCCGTCTGGCTAAGCAGTTAAAACATCCGGGGAAAGTGTGGCTGGTAGGAGCCGGTCCTGGAGATATTGGACTGTTTACCTTAAAAGGAATGGAAGTATTAAAAAATGCAGAAGTAGTGGTATACGATAGTCTGGTTGGACAGGGTGTGCTTTCTAAAATTCCAAAGGGAGTACGTCTGATTAATGTTGGAAAGCGTGCTTCTCATCATACCATGCCACAGGAACAGATTAATCAGGTACTTGCAGAAGAAGCAAAAAAAGGACTGCGTGTGGTGCGCTTAAAAGGTGGAGACCCATTTTTATTTGGAAGAGGCGGAGAAGAATTGGAATTGCTTCATAAAGAGGGAATTCCTTATGAAGTTGTGCCGGGTGTGACTTCTTCAATTGCAGTTCCGGCATATAACGGAATCCCTGTAACACACAGAGATTTCTGCTCTTCTTTGCATATTATTACGGGACATAAGAAAAAGGGCGACACTTATGATATTGACTTTAAAGCCTTAGTAAATACCAAAGGGACATTGGTATTTTTAATGGGAGTCAGTGCTTTAGAAGATATCTGTAATTCTCTTTTGCAGGCAGGAATGGATGAAAAGATGCCTGCTGCAATTTTGCAAAAAGGAACAACAGCAGGTCAAAAAAGAATTGTGGCAACTGTCAGCACCCTTGCAGAAGAAGTGAAAAAACAGGGAATTGAGACACCGGCAATTATTGTGGTCGGAAAAGTATGTGCCCTTGCAGATGAATTTGCGTGGTATGAAAAACTTCCACTCTTTGGCTGTAAAGTACTTGTGACAAGACCAAAAGAGACGATTTCTTCCATGGCACATAAACTGCGTTTATTAGGAGCAGAAGTACTGGAACTTCCGGCAATTCGTACCGAGCCATTAGAAGACCAGAGTTTGTTAAAAGAGGCATTGAAAGAACTGGATTCTTATCAGTGGATTGCGTTTACCAGTCCAATTGGCGTTAAAGTATTTTTTGATGAAATGAAACAGAATAGTGTGGATGTCCGTAAATTGGGGCAGGTAAAAATTGCTTCCATTGGAAAAGGAACAAGAAAAGCCTTAGAAGAAAGAGGATTATTTGTAGATTTGATGCCTGCTGTATTTGATGGAGATTCTCTTGGAAAAGTATTGTGTGAAGTTTGTGAGGGAACAGAAAAAATTCTGATTCCGAGAGCAAAAATTGGTGGAAAAGAGATTTTAGCACAGTTAGCAAAGAAGCCGGGGCTTATTGTAAATGATGTACCGACTTATGATACCTTTTATGAAGAACAGGAAATCATTGACATTAAGAATCTATTTGAAAATGGAGAAATTCAGACCGCAGTATTCACAAGTGCTTCAACAGTAAGAGGATTTGTGAATGCAGTTTCGGGGCTTGATTTTGAGAAAGTAAGAGCTGCTTGCATTGGAAAACAGACCAAGGCAGAAGCCGACAGCTATGGTATGCAGACATTTATGGCAAAAGAGGCAACCATTGACAGTGTGACAGATTTGGTTGTAGACTTAAATAAAAAATAGGATATTCTCAGAATTCGAGAGTGCCCGATAAGTAAAATAAAGGAGTGAAGACCTCATGGATATGACAATCCGACCAAGAAGATTAAGAAAAAGTGAAACGCTGCGTAAGATGGTACGCGAGACAAGAATGGATAAAAGTTCTTTGATTTACCCATTGTTTGTAAAAGAGGGAGAAAACATAGAAGAAGAAATCCCATCCATGGAAGGACAGTATCGTTATAGTATTGACCGTCTGCCTTATGAATTAGAACGCCTGCAGAAAGCAGGAGTTGATAAAGTAATGTTTTTTGGAATTCCGGATGTAAAAGATGAAGTAGGAAGCCAGGCCTATGCAGAAGACGGAATTGTACAAAAAGCCATTCGTGAAGCAAAAAAACAGTTTCCGGATATGTATTTGATTACCGATGTATGTATGTGTGAATATACCTCTCATGGTCATTGCGGTGTACTTTGCGGACATGATGTGGAAAATGATAAAACCCTTGAATTACTTGCAAAAACAGCGCTTTCTCATGTGCAGGCAGGTGCAGATATGGTTGCACCGTCTGATATGATGGATGGAAGGGTTGCGGCAATCCGCCATATTTTAGATGAAAATAATTATAAAGATACCCCAATTATGTCTTATGCGGTAAAATATGCTTCTGCATTTTATGGTCCATTCCGTGATGCAGCAGGTTCTGCTCCATCCTTTGGGGACAGAAAAAGTTATCAGATGGATTTCCACAACAGAAGAGAGGCAATCAAAGAAGCACTCTTAGATGTGGAAGAGGGCGCAGATATTATCATGGTAAAACCGGCGCTGTCTTATCTTGATATCATTCGTGAAGTCAGAGATACGATTGACCTTCCGGTTGCTGCTTATTCGGTAAGTGGAGAATATGCAATGGTAAAAGCAGGAGCAAAATTGGGATATATTGACGAAGAACGAATTATCGGTGAAATGGCAGTCAGCACATTCCGTGCCGGAACAGATATCTATCTGACCTATTTTGCAAAAGAAATCGCAAAACTTATGGATGAAGGGAGAATTGGATAATGACAAAATCACAAGAATTATTTAAACGTGCAGTAAATCGAATTCCAGGCGGAGTAAACAGTCCGGTTCGTGCTTATGGGGCAATCGGTGAGACTCCAAGATTTATACAGGGAGCAGTAGGAAGCAGTATTTTTGATGTGGACGGACAGAAATACCTGGATTATATCTGCTCCTGGGGACCGATGATTTTAGGACATAATCATCCGGTGATTCGTGATGCGGTAGTTCGTGCCTGTGAAAATGGATTGAGTTTTGGCTGTGCGACAGAACGGGAAGTAGAGATGGCAGAGTTTATCTGTGAGAGAATTCCGCATGTAGAGATGATTCGTATGGTAAATTCCGGTACGGAAGCAGTAATGAGTGCAATTCGTGTAGCAAGAGGATTTACCGGAAAATCAAAAATCATTAAATTTGCAGGTTGTTATCATGGACACTCCGATGCACTCTTAGTTAGTGCAGGAAGTGGAGTGATGACAAGTGGAGTGCCGGACAGCGCAGGTGTCCCAAAGGGCTGTACACAGGATACCATGATTGCAGTTTATAATGATTTAGAGAGCGTAAAACAGCTTTTAGAGGAAAGCAACGATGAGGTGGCTGCCGTAATCGTAGAGCCGGTTGGTGCAAACATGGGTGTTGTACCGCCAAAAGATGGATTTTTAGAGGGACTGCGTACGCTTTGTGATGAACATAAAGCACTGTTGATTTTTGATGAGGTCATTACCGGATTCCGTTTAAAATTCGGAGGCGCAGCAGAATACTTTGGAGTGACACCGGATTTGGTTACTTATGGAAAAATTATCGGTGCAGGTATGCCGGTTGGTGCTTATGGCGGAAGAAAAGAAATTATGGAAATGGTTTCCCCGGCAGGTCCGGTTTATCAGGCAGGAACGTTAAGCGGAAATCCGGTTGCGATGGCAGCAGGTCTGGCACAGTTAAAACTGTTATGGGAAGATCAGGATGTCTATACCAGAATTTACCGAAAAGGGGAGTACCTGTTTGAAGGAATCCAGAAAATCTTAAAAGAAAATGAAGTTCCTTATCAGGTCAACTATACGGCTTCTCTTGGTTGTATCTTCTTTACCAGTGAAAAGGTAACAGATTATACCAGTGCAAAAACAGCAGATACAAAAGCCTTTGCTGAATACTTTAAGTATATGCTCAATCATGGAGTACATCTTGCGCCGTCTCAATTTGAAGCAATGTTCCTTTCTGATGCGCATACACAGGAAGAACTGGACTTGACTTTGGAACTGGTTGAGCAGTATTTTAAAACATGGTAGAGTCTATGACATCAACACAAGTTGCATGCGGAGCGCTTCTCTTATTTGTATTTGCACTCGTCTGGTCAATGGTAAGGGAAAATAACAAAAGAAAAAAGAAATTTCTCGAAAAAATAAAGAAAAGCTGGGGAGCTGTCCCAACACGGGAATATAGCTGGGATGAGTTAGAGCAGATATCGGCTTATCATAAAGCACAGCAAAAAAACAGCTTTGTGATAGATGAGATTACCTGGAATGATTTGGATATGGACCGGATTTTCATGTTGATGAATCAGACCGTATCGTCGGCAGGAGAAGACTATCTTTATGCAATGCTTCACAGACCGGAATTTTCAGAAGAGAGATTAAAGGAGCGGGAACGGCTGTTTTGTTTTTTTGAAAAAGAAGAAAAGACAAGAATTCGTTGTCAGCAGATTCTTACAACGCTTCGTAAACCGAGAGGACTTTCTTTGTATCAGTCAATTCATGTTGAAAAAGACTGCCAAGTTGGCTCGCCGATACGGGAAATTCTTTCGTGCGTGCTCTTTTTTGCATCGCTTGTCGCATTTATGGTAGTTCCTGCTTATGGAGTGTTTGCATTTTTAGCAGTGAGTGGAATCAATATTATCACTTATCTAAAAGGGAAAGAAGAGATTAACCGGTATTTGGGTGGATTTCGCAGCGTGATGCAGTTAATCGGATGTGCAGACGCACTGGAAAAGGCAGGAATTTCGGAGCTTTCAGAGTATATAAAGAGGTTAAAAGACTGTAAAAAGGCGCTGGGCAGTTTTAGAAAAGGTTCGTTTTTAGTGGTTAACCATGATGGAATGGAAACCGGTCCGGAAGCGGTGATGCTTGACTATATCCGAATGATGACGCACATTGATTTGATTAAATTTAATTCGATGATGAAGGCAATGAGAGAGCATCAAAAAGAAATCGAAGAGATGATAGAAATTTTTGGACTGTTAGATGCCTGTATTTCAATTGCATCTTTCCGGGAACTTCTGCCGTATTATTGCAGTCCGGAATTTGATTCCGATAAAAAGAGGGCAGTATTAGACGTAGAAAATCTGTATCATCCGTTGATTTTGGAACCGGTGGCAAACAGTATAAAGACAACGAAGGCGGTGCTTGTAACAGGCTCAAATGCCTCTGGGAAGTCAACCTTTTTAAAGATGGTTGCAATCAATGCAATTTTGGCGCAGACCATTCATACCTGTATGGCTACAGAATGTAAAATGTCTTATTTTCGTGTGATGACGTCTATGGCACTCCGGGATGATTTGGAAAGCAAAGAAAGTTATTATATTGTCGAAATTAAGTCTTTAAAACGGATTTTAGATTCCGCAAAAGAAGAAACACCTCTGCTTTGTATTGTGGATGAAGTACTTCGTGGAACAAATACCATTGAGAGAATTGCAGCTTCTTCTGAAATTCTGGCCTCGCTTTGTCTTCCGCATGTCCTTTCTTTTGCAGCAACACATGATATAGAACTGACTTACATGTTGGAAGAGTATTATACAAATTATCATTTTGAAGAAGAAGTAAAAGAAGACGATGTCAAATTTAATTATCTTCTAAAAAAAGGAAGAGTGACCACAAGAAATGCAATTCGGCTTTTAAAAATGACAGGATATGACGATTCAATTGTAGAAGCTTCAAAAAATGCAGTTGTCCGATTTGAACAAGAGGGCAGTTGGAAGAAAGTAGGAGAAAATTAGATGTTTGTAAAGATATATACGGATGGTGCTGCAAGAGGAAATCCGGATGGACCAGGCGGATACGGATGTGTTCTGCATTACACCGATGCAAAGGGAGAACTACATGAAAAACGGTTATCAAAAGGATATGTGCGGACCACAAACAACCGGATGGAACTGATGGCTGCAATTGCAGGTTTTGAAGCATTAAAATGTCCGTGCGAAGTGGAACTTTATTCAGATTCTAAATATTTAGTGGATGCGTTTAATCAGCACTGGATTGATGGATGGTTAAAAAAAGGTTGGAAGCGTGGAAAAAATGAACCAGTCAAGAATACAGATTTATGGAAACGTCTGTTAAAGGCAAAAGTGCCTCATAAAGTAACATTTATATGGGTGAAAGGTCATGACGGCCATGAAATGAATGAGCTTTGTGATTTTCTCGCAACCACGGCTGCAGATGGAACAGATTTAAGTGTGGATGAGGGAATCTGATAAAAATCAGGGAAGTTTCGGATTTTGAGAAAAGAATATTTCTTGAAACCTGAAACTTCCTGTGCTATTATAAAAAACAAACGTGTTACACTTTTATATATTTTTTAAAGTGGAAACATTTGGAAACATCAGGAGGTAGAACCGTGCAGAAATACGGAGTAAACGAACTTCGAAAAATGTTTTTGGAGTTCTTTGAAGGAAAAGGCCATTTGGCTATGAAGAGTTTTTCTCTTGTTCCTCATAATGACAAGAGCTTATTATTAATCAATAGTGGTATGGCACCACTTAAGCCATATTTTACAGGGGCAGAAGTTCCGCCAAGAAGAAGAGTGACAACCTGCCAGAAATGTATCCGTACAGGTGATATTGAAAATGTAGGAAAGACCGCTCGTCATGGTACATTTTTTGAAATGCTTGGAAACTTCTCTTTTGGAGATTATTTTAAAAGAGAAGCAATCCACTGGTCCTGGGAATTTTTAACAGAAGTTGTTGGACTTGACCCGAACAGATTATATCCGTCTGTTTATCAGGAAGATGATGAAGCATTTAAAATCTGGAATGAAGAAATCGGAATTGCACCGGAAAGAATCTTCCGTTTTGGAAAAGAAGATAATTTCTGGGAACATGGTGCAGGTCCTTGTGGTCCTTGTTCTGAAATCTATTATGACAGAGGGGAAAAATACGGTTGTGGAAAACCAGGATGTACAGTAGGCTGTGAATGTGACCGTTACATGGAGGTATGGAACAACGTATTTACTCAGTTTGAAAATGATGGAGAAGGACATTATACCGAGCTGGTTCAGAAAAATATTGATACCGGTATGGGACTGGAACGTCTTGCAGTCGTTGTTCAGGATGTTGATTCTATCTTTGACGTGGACACCCTTTGTACTTTAAGAAATAAAGTCTGCGAGTTGGCACACGTAGAATATCAGAAAGATGATGCAAAAGATGTTTCTATCCGTCTGATTACAGACCATATCCGTTCTGCTACCTTTATGATTTCAGATGGTATTATGCCGACAAATGAAGGAAGAGGTTATGTCCTTCGTCGTTTGATTCGCCGTGCAGCTCGTCATGGCCGTCTTCTTGGAATCGAAGGAAAATTCCTTGCAATCTTAAGCAATACAGTAATTGAAGGTTCAAAAGATGGCTATCCGGAACTTGAGGAAAAGAAAGACTTTATTTTCCAGGTATTAACCAAAGAAGAAGAACAGTTTAATAAAACGATTGACCAGGGTCTTCGTATCTTAGAAGAGTTAGAAACGGAAATGAAAGAAAAGAACGAGACCGAACTTTCCGGTGAAAATGCATTTAAACTGTATGATACTTATGGGTTCCCTCTGGATTTAACAAAAGAAATCCTTGAAGAAAAGGGATATACCATTGATGAAGACGGATTTAAATCTGCAATGGAAGAACAGAGAAACAAAGCACGTACAGCACGTGAAGTGACAAATTACATGGGAGCAGATGCAACGGTTTATGACCAGATTGATGCAGAGGTTACAACTGAATTTGTAGGTTATGATCGTCTGGTACATGAATCAAAAGTAACTGTACTTACGACTGAAGAGGAGCTGGTAGATGCTTTGACAGAAGACCAGAAAGGTACGATTTTTGTAGAAGAGACACCATTTTATGCAACCATGGGTGGTCAGGAAGGCGATACTGGTGTGATTACCTGTAATGGAGCAGAATTTGTGGTAGAAGATACCATTAAACTGCGTGGCGGTAAAGTGGGTCATGTTGGAAAACTGACAAAAGGTATGATTAAGACAGGCGATGTTGTTACCTTAAGTGTCAATGCAAAAGAACGTGCTAATACCTGTAAAAACCACAGTGCAACGCATCTGCTTCAGAAGGCCTTAAAGACGGTACTTGGTGCACATGTAGAGCAGAAGGGTTCTTTGGTAACACCGGACAGACTTCGTTTTGACTTTGCACATTTCCAGGCAATGACTGCGGAAGAAATGGAACGTGTAGAAGCAATCGTAAATGAAGAAATTGCAGAGAATCTGCCGGTAGAAACTCAGATTATGAGCATTGAGGATGCAAAAAAATCCGGAGCAATGGCCTTGTTTGGTGAAAAATATGGAGACAGCGTGCGTGTGGTATCCATGGGAGATTTCTCAAGAGAACTCTGTGGTGGTACTCATGTACCAAATACTGGTGTGATTACAACCTTTAAGATTGTATCAGAAGCTGGTGTTGCAGCAGGCGTACGACGTATTGAAGCGCTGACTGGTGATGGTGTATTCCATTACTATAAAGAAGTAGAAAAGAAATTAAATGAAGCAGCAGGTGCTTTAAAAACCACACCGGCTGAAGTACTTGAAAAAATTTCTCATCTGCAGGCAGAAATGAAAGCACTGCACAGTGAAAATGAATCCTTAAAAGCAAAAATGGCACAGGATGCTGTTGGCGATGTTATGGAACAGGTAAAAGAAATCAAGGGAGTCAAATTCCTTGCTGTAGCAGTAGAAGATGTTGATATGAACGGTCTGCGTGACTTAGGCGACCAGATGAAAGAAAAAATCGGCGAAGGTGTTGTTGTGCTTGCAAGTGTAAATGGAGGAAAAGTCAACCTGCTTGCTATGGCAACAGACTCTGCGTTAAAAGCAGGGGCACATGCCGGTAATCTTGTAAAAGGAATGGCAGCTGTTGTTGGCGGTGGCGGCGGTGGTCGTCCAAATATGGCTCAGGCCGGCGGAAAGAATCCGGAAAAAGTACCGGAAGCACTTGAAAAAGCAGCTGAAATCTTAGAAGACCAGATTAAGTAAGAAAAATTTTAAGAAATTTTCATAAAATAGTTGACGTATGAGAAAAATCTGATATAATGTTTTTGTGCAATAAAAATACCCAGACAGTTGTATTATGCACAATCTACAACTGGAGGGAGGTTAGGTGTGAGACTATGTCAAATGTAATCGTAAAAGAGAACGAGACTTTAGATAGCGCTTTACGTCGTTTCAAGCGTAGCTGTGCGAAAGCAGGCATTCAGCAGGAAATCCGTAAAAGAGAGCATTACGAAAAACCAAGTGTTCGTCGTAAGAAAAAATCTGAAGCAGCTAGAAAACGTAAATATAATTAATGTGCAGTAAAAGCCTCTGGTAATTCCCAGAGGCTTTTTTACTACAGCGATTAAGGAAGCAGAAAAGCATGAAGAAACTGATTGATTTGATTTCCAGCCGTTTTTTTGTATTTGTATTTGCAGTGTTACTGCAGGTGATATGGTTGTTACTGATTTCGTGGGGAATGAGCAGTCTTTCTGCACCGGTTACAATGACAGCAGATATTTTGAGTATATTATTGGTATTATGGATTGTAAATAAAGAAATTAATCCGTCGTACAAGTTGGCCTGGACTATTTTGATTTTAGTACTTCCGGTATTTGGAATGGTCGTATATTTGTTATTTGGAGAGTCAAGAGTTGCAAAAAAGATGACAGAAGAGTCAGATGCAGTTGTACAGGAAATTGAAAATTATTTCAGGGAAAATGATAAAGTAAGAGAAAAAATAGAGGCTTTGGATGAAGGAATTTCCAATCAATCCGCTTATATCAGAGATTATGCAAAGTTTCCGCTTCATAGTCATACTTCCACCAGGTATTATCCGCTGGGAGAGGCAATGTTTTTGGATATGCTGGAAGATTTAAAAAGGGCAAAACATTTTATTTTTCTGGAATATTTTATTATCCATGAAGGTAAAATGTGGAACTCTATTCTGGAGATTTTAGAACAAAAGGTAAAAGAGGGCGTGGATGTCCGTCTGATTTATGATGATATGGGCTGTGTTACGACATTACCGCACCGATATTATAAAAAGCTTCAGGCAAAGGGAATCAAATGTGCGGCATTTAATCCGGTTCGTCCAATTTTAAATATTGTATTAAATAACCGTGACCATAGAAAAATTCTGGTGATTGACGGACATACCGGTTATACCGGAGGTATTAATCTGGCAGATGAATATATTAACGAAGAAATCCGATTTGGGCATTGGAAAGATACAGGAATCCGCCTGTATGGAGAAGGAGTATGGAACCTGACTGTCATGTTTTTACAGATGTGGTCGATTATCACAGGGGTTCGTACGCATATACCGGCGTACAGCCCTTATGTATTTCATACAGAAGAATTTGAATCAGATGGTTTTGTACAGCCTTATGGGGATTCTCCGATGGATAATGAAACGGTAGGAGAAAATGTCTATTTAAACATCATTAGTCAGGCAAAGAAGTATGTGTTTATCTGCACACCGTATCTGATTATTGACAATGAAATGATGATGGCATTATGTCTCGCAGCAAAAAAAGGTGTGGACGTGAGGATTATTACACCGGGGATTCCGGATAAAAAGATGGTCTTTCTTTTGACGCAGTCTTATTACAAACAGTTAATAGAAGCCGGAGTACGTGTGTATGAATACACACCTGGATTTGTTCATTCTAAGACCTTTGTATGTGATGATGAGATTGCGACAGTTGGAACGATAAATCTGGATTACCGCAGTTTGTATCTGCATTTTGAATGTGGGGTATGGATGTATCAAAGCCAGGCAGTGAGAGAAGCAAAAGAAGATATGGAAGCAACACTTCCAAAATGTAAAGAAGTCAGTCTGGATTTTTGCAACAAGAGAAATATTTTTGTAAGAGGAATACAGAGCATTATGCGGCTGATTGCACCGCTTTTATAGAGTGTGTGCTTAAGAAAAACTTTGAGAGTGCACAAAAGGTAGAAGTAAGCAAAGAAGAATACAGGGGGAAAAGTATGCTGATGAACTTTTTTACCCGTGCCGTTTTGGGTACGGATTTTTACCATATTATTCAATGGTTTCTGGTTTATGGAATTTTGGGATGGATTGTAGAGTCTGTTTATATGTCAATCTGTAATCGAAAACTGACCAATCGTGGTTTTACACATGGACCGATTTGTCCGATCTATGGATTTGGGGCACTGACAGTTTATTTCCTGCTGCGTCCGTTTGCAGGAAATCTGGTTCTGCTTTATATTATGGGCTGCATTGTGCCAACTTTACTCGAATATTTGACAGCTCAGGTGATGTTGTTTATATTTGGGGAAGTCTGGTGGGATTATAACGAAAAACCATTTAATTATAAAGGGATTCTCTGTCTGGAGAGCACCATTGCCTGGGGCTTTTATACAGTAGGATTATTCTTATTTTTGCAAAATGCAGTAGAACGGTTTGTTGACAGTTATTCATTTGAAATTGGCTGTGTGGTAAGTACATTTAGTATTATGCTGTATATGGTTGATTTTTCTTACAGTTTTTATCAGGCAAAAAAGAGTGACCTTCCAGAGGGAATGGAAGCATTTTGGACGCAGATTAAAGAATGGTTTTAAAAGAAAAAAATTGAGTAAGTTCCATAATTAAAGAAAGTGATTTATCATAAATCACTTTCTTTTTTCATACCATAAAACAAGGATGCTCTTTGGAGAGAGCAGATGATAAATAAGATTGTCTCATACATAATGGTAATCTGCCTTTTCTGTGCCGTTCCACAGGTAGTATTTGCAGATGAAACCGTGATTACATCTCCACATGCTGTCTTAATGGAAGCCTCTACCGGAAAAATTATTTATGAAAAAGAAAAAGATGTACAGGTATCTCCGGCCAGCATTACGAAAATTATGACGCTCCTTTTGATTTTTGATGAAATAGCCAATCAAAATCTTGATTTTGAAGATGAGGTGACAACCAGTGCTTATGCAAAATCTATGGGAGGTTCTCAGGTTTATCTTGAAGAAGGAGAAAAACAAAGTGTAGAAACGATGATAAAATGTATTGTCATTGCATCAGGAAATGATGCGAGTGTGGCAATGGCAGAACATATCTGTGGAAGTGAAACAGAATTTGTAAAACGGATGAATGCGCGGGCAAAATCTCTTGGAATGGAGCATACAAATTTTGAGGATTGTTGTGGACTGACCGACTCTGACAATCATTATACGACAGCTTATGATGTGGCACTGATGTCAAAGGAACTGATTACGAAATATCCCAAAATTCTGGACTATTCTTCAGTTTGGATGGAAACGATTACACACCATACCAATCGTGGGGAAAGCGAGTTTGGACTGACAAATACCAATAAACTGATTCGAGGATACGATGGCTGTGTCGGCTTAAAAACCGGAAGTACCAGTAAGGCAAAATACTGTGTTTCTGCAGTAGCAAAGAGAAATGGATTGACGTTAATCAGTGTGATTATGACAGCTCCGGATTATAAAGCACGTTTTCAAGACGGCGCAACACTGTTAAATCTTGGGTTTGCTACCTGCAGTCTTTATGAAGATAAGAGCACTGTGAAAAAGAAAGTTCCAGTTAAAAAATCAGTACAAAGAGAAGGAATTTGTGAAAACAAAAAAAAGTTTTCTTATCTGGACACGGAGGGGAAGTTCCTTTCTAAAATAGAGAAAAAAATACAATTAAAAGAAAGTGTTGAAGCACCTGTAACAAAGGGGATGAAAGCCGGAGAAATACAATATTATCTGGAAAATGAAAAAATTGGAAGTATAGACCTCGTTTTTAGTCAAAATATCGAAAAAGCACGCTACGTCGATTACTTAAAAATGGTGCTTGAGAAATTTTTCAGAAATAGGGATTGAAGTTTAAAAACCATTGGATTATAATGGCTCATGGTAAAAACGAAATGCAGAAAAAGGGGAAGAAAAAATGCAACAGGATATGACAGCCGGAAGCCCGGCCAAGGCCATTTTAATGTTTACGGTTCCGATTTTTGTCGGAAATGTATTTCAGCAGTTTTACAGTATGGTTGATACAATTATTGTAGGTAAGTTTGTAGGAACAACAGCTCTTGCAGCGGTCGGAAGTGTAGGAACTATCATGTTTTTAATTATTGGTTTTATGCTTGGTCTTACTGCAGGCTTTACAGTTTTAACCGCACAGCGTTTTGGTGCGGGAGATATGAAAGGCATGAGAAAAACCGTCGGAAGTGCGGCAACATTGTCGGTAATTATGACGGTAATTATGACGACCATCAGTATGCTTGGGATGAAGCCGTTATTAAAATTTATGAATACGCCATCAGATATTTTTGCGGACGCTTATCACTATATTATGGTAATTTGTGCGGGTATTTTTGCAACTGTATTATATAATCTTTTGGCAAGTATTTTGCGTGCAATTGGAAACAGTCAGATTCCGTTATATTTTCTGATTTTATCTGCACTGTTAAATGTAGTATTAGATTTATTATTAATTATTGTATTTCGTATGGGAGCAGCGGGTGCCGCTTATGCAACTGTAATTTCACAGGGTGTGTCAGGGGTTCTTTGTCTGATTTATATTATAAAAAAGATACCGGAATTAAAATTAGAAAAATCCGATTTTCAGTTAAATGGGCATATTGCAAAAGTTCAGATTGGAATCGGAATCCCGATGGCACTTCAGTATTCTATTACTGCAATCGGAAGCATGATGGTACAGTCCTCTTTAAATGTGTTAGGTTCAGGTGCAGTTGCAGCATTTACGGCAGCAAATAAAATCGAACAGGTTTTAACACAGGCCTATGTCGCTCTTGGAACAACCATGGCAACTTACTGTGCCCAAAACATTGGTGCAGGTAAAGTAAAAAGAATCCGCCAGGGATTTCGTGCAGCAACGATTGGAGGATGGATTTACTCTGTCATAGTAGGTCTGCTTCTGGCTTTTGTTGGCAAGTATTGTACCATTTTGTTTGTATCAGGAGATGCAACTGCAATCATGGATCAGGTGGATATTTATTTGAAATGTGTATCTGCATTTTTGTTCCCGCTTACGATTGTAAACGTCTATCGAAATGGAATTCAGGGAATCGGTTATGGATTTTTGCCGATGATGGCTGGTGTTGCAGAACTTAGTGGAAGAGGTATTATGGCAGTGATTGCAGGAAAACAGAGAAGTTATCTTGGAATTTGTCTTGCAAGTCCGGTTGCATGGATTTTTGCTTCCGTTCTGCTTTTAGTGATGTATGTGATTGTAATGAAACAGCAGGAGCGTATTTTTGCAAAAAGAGGTCAGAAATAAAAAGTTTGCGAGAGTACATAAAAAAATAAGAGAGTACATAAGAGAAATTAAGAGAAAAAAGTATTAGCCGAGGAATCGGTTAATGCTTTTTTTTTGAGCGTAAATGCGATACAATGATGTGAGTGTTAAAAGAAAACAATAAAAAACAGACAAAATTAGAAAGAAAAAATAGTAGAAAGAATAAAGAACAGGAAAATAAAATTGAAAAAATTTAAGATTACAAATTATGAGATAACTTCAGAGAAAATAAGCCAGGAACTGAGATTTGTGATGATTAGTGACTGGCATAATGTTATATTTGGAGAGAGAAACAAGCCGGTATTTGAGGCAATTCAAAAAATAAACCCGGATGCCATTTTAATTGCCGGAGATTTGGTACTTGGAAAACAGGAAGCACCGCTTTTGCCGGCATTAGAAAGTTTAAAAGAACTGATAAAGACTGCACCGGTATTTTATGCACCCGGAAATCATGAACAGCGGATGAAACGTTATCCGCAAAATTATGAAGCTTCGTTTTTGGAATACGAGACACAGATAAAAAAGCTGGGGGTTCATTATCTGGAAAACGAACAGGAGGTTCTTTTGGTTAAGGGCGAAAAAATCCAGATTCATGGTCTGAAACTGCCTTATGAGTATTATAAAAAAGGCTCAAAAAAAGCAAAAACAGGTCCAGAGGAAGAAGAATTAAAGACGCTGCTTGGAAAACCGGATGAGAACGAATTTCATATTTTATTGGCACATACACCGAGATATGCAAAAGAATATTTTAACTGGGGAGCAGATTTGACCTTGTCCGGACATTATCACGGCGGAGTTTTAAGACTTCCATTTGGCGGAAAAGGTGCATTAAGTCCGGATTTTGTGCTGTTTCCAAAATACTGTTATGGATTATTTAAAAAAGGAGAACAAAAATTGATTACGGGTTCCGGACTTGGGGAACATACGATTCCAATCCGAATCGCCAATCCGAGGGAACTTGTGGTGATTTCCTGCAAGCCAAAGAGAAAGTAGACTTTTTAAGGAAAATCATGTAAAATTGTGTGAGTTGCTTTGCAGTAAAAAGGTTTTAACCAAATTAAGTAAGTCCCCTGCTTCAATTGCGAAAAGCAATAAGTAGGGGTGGGGACTTGCTTGTATCAGGAGGGGGCAAGCCCCTTCTGATAAGCTGCGTAGCAGCTATTTGGTTATGAGCAAGTAGCGAAGCGGATTGCGAATATCCACTTGACGCTCCTAAGAGTGCATGTAAGATATTAAAATCATCGAGATAGACAAGAAAGGTGAGAAAGAATGGGAATTCCCGTAAAACTTACGGTGTTTGAAGGTCCTCTTGACCTGTTATTACACCTGATTGAGAAAAATAAAGTAAATATTTACGATATTCCAATCGTTGAAATTACCGACCAGTATATGGATTACATCCATCAGATGGAGCGGGAAGATTTAAATATTATGAGTGAATTTATGGTAATGGCGGCAACTCTGATTTCGATTAAGTGCAAAATGCTCCTTCCAAAAGAAGTGGATGAAGAGGGAGAAGAAAAAGACCCGAGAGAAGAACTGGTGCGTCAGCTTTTAGAGTATAAGATGTATAAATATATGTCCTATGAACTGCGTGATAAGATGGCAGAGGCAGCGAAAAGTATCTATAAGCTTCCATCTCTTCCAAAAGAAGTAGAGGATTATAAAGAGCCGATAGACCCACAGGAATTACTGGCAGGAATGACGCTTGCAAAACTGCATAAAATCTTTGAAGACGTGTTAAGGCGTCAGGAAAATAAGAAAGACCCGATTCGCAGCAAATTTGGAAAAATTGAGCAGGAAGAAGTCAGCCTGCCGGAAAAAATGAGTGATGTGGAACTTTATGCAAGGACACATAAGCAGTTTAGTTTTCGTGAACTTTTGGGAAAACAGGCAAGTAAATTTCAAGTGGTTGTTACATTTTTAGCAATTCTTGAACTGATGAAAACCGGAAAAATCAGAATTTATCAGGAACATATTTTTGATGATATTCAAATTGCATCGTTGGTATAAGACAGGAAAAATAAATGGAATGTGTTTTCAGAAGTCGAGAATACATAGAAAAATGGGGAGAAAAAAATGGATATTGAACATTATGAAGGCGCAATAGAGGCTCTGCTTTTTGCAATGGGAAAATCGGTCAGCCTCTCTGCGATTGCAAAAGCAATTGGGCATGATACAGAAACGACCCGCAAAATTATTGATAATATGATGCTTTCTTATAATACGGCAAAAAGAGGCATTAAGATTATTGAACTGGAAAATTCTTATCAGATGTGTACCAAAGAAGAGTATTATGATTATCTGGTGAAACTGGCATTACAGCCAAAAAAAGCAAGTCTGTCAGATGTCATGCTTGAAACTCTGTCAATTATTGCGTATAAACAGCCGGTGACAAAGTTAGAAATTGAGAAAATCCGAGGAGTAAAATGCGACCATGCAATCAATAAGTTAATTGAATACAATCTGATTCAGGAAGTGGGCAGGTTAGATGCACCGGGACGTCCGATTTTATTCGGAACAACGGAAGAATTTTTAAGAAGTTTTGGAGTACATGGAATTGAAGAGCTGCCGGAACTTGACCCGGTTCAGATAGAAGATTTTAAGGCAGAGGCAGAAGAAGAGATTCAGCTGAAACTGGATGTATAAATTTAACCAAATCAAGTAAGTCCCCTGCTTCAATTGCGAAAAGCAATAAGCAGGGGTGGGGACTTGCTTGTATCAGGAGGGGGCAAGCCCCTTCTGATAAGCTGCGTAGCAGCTATTTGGTTATGAGCAAGTAGCGAAGCGGATTGCGAATATCCACTTGACGGTTAAGGATATCTGAAATTTGACGTATGATTTTGAGATGAAACGAAAGTTTTGTGAAAAAGTTCTGATAAAAGTGGGACAGGCATATATTAATAAAAAAGTATGCAGAGAAAAATATGAAAAAAATCTTAAGCATTGCTTTCATTTTAGTATTCTTTTGGGGCAGTATTCAAAAGAATCTCCTGCCTGTCTTTGGTGCAGACAATCAGAGTCCCGGAACACTTTATTCGGAATCCGCAGTTTTGATGGATGCAGATTCGGGAAGAATTTTATATGAGAAAAACGGATATGAACAACGACCGATGGCAAGCACAACAAAAATCATGACCTGTATTCTGGCATTAGAGAACGGGAAAGAGGAGGATATCGTTACTGCTTCTGAGTATGCTGCATCAAGACCGAAAGTTCATCTTGGAGTAAGAAAAGGAGAGCAGTTTCGCTTTGGCGACCTGCTCTATTCTCTTATGTTGGAAAGTCACAATGATACGGCGGTCATGCTTGCGGAACATTTAGAAGGTGATGTAGAGACATTTGCGGATAAAATGAATCAGAAAGCAAAAAAAATCGGATGCAGGCATACCTTTTTTATTACTCCAAATGGATTAGATGCCACAAAAAAAACAGGAGAAAATGAGCAGGTTCATTCTACAACAGCGGCAGATTTGGCACGAATTATGCGTTATTGTATTAAGGAATCTCCACAAAAAGAAGCGTTTTTAAATATTACAAGAACGCAGAGCTATACGTTCTGGGATATAGAAAAAAAACGGAGTTTTTCTTGCAACAATCATAATGCATTTCTTAGTATGATGGAAGGAGCATTAAGCGGAAAAACCGGATTTACGGCAAAGGCAGGCTACTGTTATGTAGGTGCTTTAAAAAGAGAAGAGAAAACTTTGATTGTCGCTCTGCTTGCCTGTGGATGGCCAAATAATAAAACGTATAAGTGGAAAGATACGGTCAAACTTATGGAGTATGGGCTGAATGAATACGAACAAAAATCATTGTTAGAGCAGGGAACATTTTCGCTGCCAGAAACACTTGTGGTAGAAAATGGACAGGCAGAGAAAATTGGAGGAGTAGCAAGTGTTCCAATAAAAGTGAAGACCATACAAGACAAAACTCTTTTAATGCGAAAAGGAGAATCGGTTCGAGTCATTTATGAGGGAAAGACAAAATTGTCAGCGCCAATAAAAAAGGGAAGCTGTGTGGGAAATTTAAAGTATATCGTAGGGGACTGCGTATATTTAAGCCGTCCGGTTTATACCGCAAAAAGTGTGAAAGCAATCGATTATAAATGGTGTCTGGAAAAGATTGCAAAGCAATGGACATTTACTTTTCCGGATAACATGGTAGAATAGAAGAAAGAGAAAATTTAAGAAACAAAAAATTAAGTTTAAGAAGAATTAAGAAGAATGTACTCTTAGAATGGAGGAAAGAATGTCAGTAACAGTAATGAGTTTTTCCGGAGTCTATAAGGAACAGGAATTTTATCAGAGTAAGCGAATAGATAAGCGTGTGGAAGCAGAACAGGTGGAAGAGACAAACTGTTACTGTACCGAAGAAGCAGAAGAAAAAATTAAAAAGTTGATAGAATCTTACCCTGAAAAAGGGATTCATTTTCTGGATTCAGGAAACTATCATTATGTGACAAAATTCTGGATGGAAAAGCTAACAAAACCATTTGCACTGGTTTTGTTTGACCAGCATACCGATATGCAGGAGGCAGCGTTTTTCGGACTTCTTTCCTGTGGAAGCTGGGTAAGGGAAGCACTTGAACAAAATGAGCTGTTAAAAGCAGTCTGTGTGATTGGACCTCCACAAAAGTCAATAGAAGAGGTCTTTAAAAGCAGCAAAGAAGAACCTTGGATAGACAAAGTCTGTTTTGTTTCAGGAGAAGAATTAGAAGCGCACAGACAAACGGCTTATGACGGATTTTTAAAAGAAAATTCTATTCCGGTTTATCTTTCGATTGATAAAGATATTTTAAGAGAAGAAGATGCTTCTGTAAACTGGGATCAGGGAAAGACAAGTCTCGAAGAATTACTGGCACTTGTAAAAAGCTGTTTTGAAAAACAAACCATTGCAGGTGTAGATATCTGTGGAGAAAATGCGAAAAAAGAGGGAAACTGGGAAGTTTCGGAAGTTGAAAAAAACAACAAGACAAATTTGATTCTGTTAGAAACAATCGGACAGTGGATGAAAGAACAGGAAGTGAATCGTTGAAAAGGGAAGAAGAATTAGACCGGAAATTTCTGACAAGCGGTCAGGAAAAAGTAAAACTGGAAATTGCATTAATGCGGTATTTTGAACTGGCAAAAGATAAAAATAAAGATTTCTTATCGGAAATGGAACAGACTTATCAGAACTATCTGCTTAAGCGGTTTCGTCCGGCAATGGAAACCTTATTAGAACAAAAAGAGAACAAAAAAATGAGACAACTATTTTTGCAAAAAAAGATGAGTCAGGGGCTTTTAGAAGAGTTACTTTTGATGGCATCAAAAGCACATAATACAGAAGCATTCTTATGGCTTTTAGAACAAAAACAGGCTCTGTATGGGTTTGAAAAAGGGGATATGGAATTATGAGGCAGGCAGAAGAAATTTCTAAGGATATCTGGAAACTGGCAAAGCAGGAAATTTCTTGTGCCTGCCCGTTTTTTGCTCCTCTATTAGAAAAGATAGAAATTTTGGGGCAAAATGAGCGCAAAAGTTACGGTCTGGATGGATTCCGGATGTGGTATGAACCGTTTGAACTTTTAAATACTTATCAGGAGCAGGGAAGAAAAAAAATCAATCGTATGCTTCTACACAGCCTGTTTCATCTTTTGTATCTGCATCTGGCAGAAAAAAAGAAGGAGGAAACACGCTGGAATCTGGCATGTGATTTAGTGACAGAGTATACGATTGACTGTTTAAAACTTCCGTATCTGACAGGAGATGTGCAAGCGCAAAGAAAAGAAATCTATCAGAACTTTTGGAAAGAGGGAGAGGGAAAAACAGCAGGACAAATTTATGAAAGTTTGAACCGATATTCAGAGACAGAGATAAAAAACTGGGAGCGAATTTTTGCATCCGACTCTCATGAACTTTGGCGCAAACTGACCGAAGAAGAAATAGAAGGGTTAAAAACACAGTGGGAAAAAATCATTGCAAAGACTGGTTCAGAAGGGGGATTTAGTAAAAATAAAGCGGGCATGCAAAAAGGGACAACAAAAGAGTGGTATGAACTGCAAAAGAAGAAAAGACGGGATTATCATCGATTTTTACAGCGTTTTTCAATCAAACGGGAAGAAGTACAGGCAGATTTGGATAGTTTTGATTATATTCCGTATCATTATGGACTCTGCATGTACCAAAATATGCCGTTTATTGAGCCTTTAGAGTATACAGAAACAAAGCGGCTGGAGGAACTTGTCATTGCGATTGATACCTCAAGTTCCTGTTCAAGAGAAATGGTGCAGTTTTTTTTAGAGGAAACAGCAGGGATGCTGGGAAATCAGGAAAATTTCTTTAAAAAATTTACGGTTTATCTAATCCAGTGCGACAGTTTTATTCAGGATGTGGTATTAATTACAAGCATGGAAGAGTGGAAACGATACAGCAGGAAAATAAAAATTCAGGGAAGAGGCGGAACGGATTTTCGACCGGTATTTGAATACATAGAAACGTTAAAACAAAAGAAAAAACTAAAGCATCTCAAAGGATTGATTTATTTTTCAGATGGAGATGGGATTTTTCCGAATCAGGAACCGGATTATGAAACTGCGTTTGTGTTTTTAGGAGAACCAAAAGAAAACGTAAAAATTCCAAAATGGGTTCTTTCTTTAAGTTTAAGCAGGACAAAATAAAATTAAATTTCAAAGTCTGGAATAGAAAGGGTCTAAATATACAGAAAAAAAGAAAAGAGGAAAAAAGATGAACATTGCGCAGGCAAAAGAAGAAATTAAAAATACTGTACGGATCTACACAAGAAAAAATGAAGACGGAAGTTATAAAATAGCTCCCGTTCATCAGCGACCGGTGCTGTTGATTGGACCTCCGGGGATTGGAAAGACAGCAATTATGGAACAGGTGGCAAAGGAATGTGAGATAGGTCTTGTTGCCTATACCATTACACACCATACGAGACAAAGTGCAGTAGGACTGCCATTAATTAAAAACGAAGTATTTGGTGGAAAAGAATACGCAGTGACCGAATATACGATGAGTGAGATTATTGCATCGGTTTATCAGTGTATAGAAAAACAGGGATATAAAGAAGGAATTTTATTTATCGATGAAATTAACTGTGTCTCAGAGACGCTTGCACCGACTATGCTTCAGTTTCTTCAGTGTAAAACATTTGGCACACATAAGATTCCGGATGGCTGGGTCATTGTGGCAGCGGGAAATCCGCCACAGTACAATAAATCAGTTCGAGAGTTTGATATTGTAACATTAGACCGTGTAAAATGGATTGAGGTAAAAGAAGATTATTCTGTATGGAGAAATTATGCACTCAAAAATAAAGTACATCCATCGATTATTGCCTATCTTGACTTAAAAACCGAACAATTTTATAAAATCGAAGCCACGGCAGATGGCTATGCATTTGTAACGGCAAGGGGTTGGGAAGATTTATCCAGAATTTTATGGATGTATGAAGAATTAGAGCTTGAGATTACTGTAGAATTTTTATTTGAATATCTTCAGCACGAAGAAGTTGCAAGAGGTTTTTTAGGATTTTATCAGCTTTGTAAAAGGATGAAAGAAGAATATGGGCTGATGCAGATACTAGAGGGAACGATAGGTGAAGAAAAGTTAGAGAAAGAAATTTTAAAACTCAAAGAGACAGAGTTTGATGCAAGAGTTGCAATCCTGACTTTTTTGAGTGATGGAATTCATCAAAAAATAGAAAGTTATGATAAAAAAGAACAGAAAGTCCGGATTCAGTATCAGGAAGCAAAAACACTTCTGGAGCAATTAGAAAACAAAAAAGAGACAGATCGTTTTTCTGAACTGTTAGATAGGAAAATTGAGCAGGAAAAACATGCTTTTTTGGTAAAAAAAGAGCAGGGCTTACTGACAAAAGAAGAGAAATGGGAAAAAGAACAACAAAGAGAATGGCTTGAGGAATTAAAAAATGCGTGGAAACAGTCTGGAACGAAGAGCGGAACAGAACAAGAACTCATTCGTGCCTGTTTTAATCAGAAAAGAGAAGTACAAAAACAGGAAAAAGAAAAAATGCAGGAAATTTTAGAACGAGCTTTTGACTTTGCGGGGCGTGCATTTGGAGATGGGCAGGAAAGCGCAATGTTTGTGGAGCGGCTCTCGATGGATGAACGTATTTTAAAATTTATTCAAAAAAATGGATGTAGTGCATATCAAAAAGCCGGAGCATGCATACAGGCAGAAGAACGTGAAGAGGAACTTCAAAACGAAATCCAGAAATTGACAAATTTCTTACAAAAATAACTTGACTATTTTTGTCCGATTTATTATAATACACTTAACGAGAAAAATTATCAAAACAAAAACAGAAATTGAATCTGGATAAAAAAGTTGAGTTACAGGAGGAAAAAAAGAATGAATGGATGTTTTGGATGTAACACATGTGCAAGTGCAGATAAACCACTGGAGGGATTTATCAGAAACCTGCCAATGGAAACTTCTCATCATAGAGTAGAGGGACAGAGTACAAAATGTGGATTTGGACTTCAGGGAGTCTGTTGTCGGCTGTGTTCCAATGGTCCTTGTAGAATTACCCCAAAAGCGCCAAGAGGAATTTGTGGTGCAACGGCGGACGTCATTGTAGCACGTAATTTTCTGCGTGCAGTTGCAAGTGGTTCCGGCTGCTATATCCATATCGTTGAAAATACCGCATTAAATGTAAAGAAAACAGCAATGGAAAAAGGAGAAATCAAAGGAGAACGTTCCCTTAAAAGACTTGCAGATGCATTTGGTGTCCAGGGAAAAGATAAATGGGAAACCGCACAGATTGTTGCCGAAAAAGTAATTGCTGATTTATATAAACCAGAATATGAAAAAATGGAGCTGGTTGAAAAATTAGCTTATGCGCCTCGTTTTAAAAGATGGCAGGAACTTGGAATTCTGCCAGGTGGGGCAAAAAGTGAAGTGTTCCATGGTGTGGTAAAATGTTCTACAAACTTAAACTCGGATCCTGTTGATATGCTGACAGACTGTTTAAAACTTGGTATTTCTACAGGATTATATGGATTGACCTTGACTAATCTTTTAAATGATGTTCTGCTTGGAGAACCGGAACTTCGCATGGCACCGGTTGGACTGCGTGTAATTGACCCAGATTATATTAATATTATGATTACCGGACATCAGCACACTATTTTTGTTGATTTACAGGAAAAACTGATTTCAAAAGAAGCAGTAGAAAAAGCAAAAGCAGTTGGTGCAAAAGGCTTTAAATTAGTGGGATGTACTTGTGTGGGACAGGATTTGCAGCTTCGTGGTTCTCACTATACAGAAGTATTTGATGGACATGCAGGAAACAACTATACCAGTGAAGCAGTCCTTGCAACCGGTGCAATCGATGCGGTAATTTCTGAGTTTAACTGTACCCTTCCGGGAATTGAGCCTATTTGTGACAGTTTAAAAATCAAACAAATTTGTCTGGATGATGTGGCAAAAAAAGCAAATGCTGAATTAAAACCATTTGTATTTGAAGAACGTGAAACACAAAGCATGGAAATCATTGATGAAATTATAGAAGCTTATAAAGAAAGAAGAGGAAACGTAGAATTTAATCTGATGCCGGAACATGGAAATGACCATACCTTGACCGGAGTCAGCGAGTTGTCTTTAAAAGATTTCCTTGGCGGAAACTGGAAACCATTAATTGATTTAATTGTAGCCGGAGAAATCAAAGGAATTGCAGGTGTAGTCGGCTGTTCCAATCTGACAGCAGGCGGACATGATGTGTTATCCGTAGAACTGACCAAAGAACTTATCGCAAAAGATATCCTTGTCTTAACTGCTGGATGTTCTTCAGGAGGAATTGAAAACTGTGGTCTTATGACACCGGAAGCCGCAAAGCTGGCAGGTCCGAAACTGCGTGCAGTCTGTGAAAAATTAAATATTCCTCCGGTGTTAAATTTTGGTCCATGTCTTGCAATCGGACGCCTGGAAATTGTGGCAACAGAACTTGCAGAAGCAATCGGTGTAGATATTCCACAGCTTCCACTGGTGCTTTCCGCAGCACAGTGGTTAGAGGAACAGGCACTGGCAGATGGCTGTTTTGGACTGGCACTTGGACTTCCACTTCATCTTGGACTTCCGCCATTTGTAACCGGAAGCAAAATCGTAACCAAAGTATTAACGGAAGATATGAAGGAACTGACCGGTGGTCAGGTGATTATCAATGCTGACGCAAAAGAAAGTGCGGATATTTTAGAAAAAATCATAGAAGAAAGAAGAAGTGCATTAAACATCTGATAAAGGAGGGGACAGAAAATGAGACGAATTATGATTGACTCAGCTAAATGCGATGGCTGTAAAAGCTGTTCTCTTGCATGTATGCAGGCACATCGAGAAACACCGGGAACAATCTATGACTTAGATGTAACAGACTGCGCAAATGAATCCAGAAATTTTATTTATAAAAATCAGAAAGGCGGATATACTCCGCTTTTCTGCCGACACTGTGATAAACCGGAGTGTGTTATGTCCTGTATGAGCGGGGCGCTTACCAAAGATGAAAAGACAGGTCATGTCCAGTATGATGAGACAAAATGTGGTTCTTGCTTTATGTGTGTGATGAATTGTCCATATGGCGTGTTAAAACCGGATGAAAAGACAGGAATGAAAATTATAAAATGCGACTTCTGTATTGGAAAAGGAGAAGATCCAAGTTGTGTAAAAGCCTGTCCAAAAGAAGCAATCTGGGTAGAGGAGGTGTAGCAGATGAAGTATGTAATTATTGGTGTTGGAGCAGCAGGAATTATGGCTGCAAAGACAATACGAAAAGCAGATAAAGAATCTTCTCTTACTATGATTTCTCTCGATGCCCAGGTTCACTCAAGATGTATGCTGCATAAATATCTTTCTCATGAAAGAAATGAAAAACAGTTAAGTTTTATTCCGGAGAATTTTTTTGAAGAAAATCAGATTATCTGGAATAAAGCACAGAGCGTAAAACAGCTTCATGTAAAAGAAAAGCAGGTCGAACTTTTAGACGGAACAAGAGTTGAGTATGATAAACTTTTAATCGCAACAGGCGCAAACAGTTTTATTCCTCCGGTTGGAAATTTAAGAGAGGCAAAAAATGTCTTTGGTCTTCGACATTTAAGTGATGCACAGGCAATTGACCAATCTGCCAAAGAAGCGGAGAATATTGTTATTATCGGTTCAGGTCTGGTTGGGCTTGACGCAGCTTATGGTCTGATGGAAACAGGAAAGAATGTTTCAATTGTTGAAATGGCAGACCGGATTCTTCCGGTACAGCTTGATAAGACAGCAGCAAAAGAATATCAGAAACGTTTTGAATCTGCAGGAGCTAAGTTTTATCTTGGAAGAAAAGCAGCAGAAACAAAAATGGATGAGAACGGAAAAATTACGACGGTTATTTTGGACAATGGAGAAGAATTAAAATCGGATTTGATTATTGTGGCAGCCGGAGTGAGAAGTGCAACAGCAGGTTTTGAGACAGAGGAAATCATAGTCGACAGAGGCATGAAAGTAGATGAGTTTATGCAGACAGGAGCAAAAGATGTCTATGCAGCGGGAGATGTAACCGGACTTTCCGGAATCTGGCCAAATGCTCAGAAACAGGGAGAAACCGCAGCACTTAACATGATGGGCGGACGTGTCCCTTATACGGATCGCTTTGCCGCTAAAAACACGATTAATTTCTTTGGATTAAATTCACTTTGCGTTGGCGAAATTGTACCAAAAGAGACAGATGTGGTGATTGCAAGAGAAGATGCTTCTAACTATAAAAGAGTTATCATCCGAGATGGAAAAGTAGCAGGAGTACTGCTTCAGGGAGATATTTCTCATGCAGGAATCTGGCAGTACCTGATTAAAAATCAAATTTCGGTAGCGGGTATCAAAAAAGATATTTTTGCGCTGAATTTCAGTGATTTCTATGGAATCAAAGAAAATGGAGAATATGTCTGGAATTTTTAAAAAGGGGTTGACAAAGTCCGTATTTTCTGGGTATACTTTGTTTGTCTTAAGACAGAAATTTCAGATAGAAAAAAGCAGTGAGAGGAACAAGTAGTCACCGAAGGAATCTACAGAAAGCAGCCGGAAGATGAGAGGCGCAGAAAAACATTGGAAGATGAATACATCCTTAAGCTTTGCACCGAATGGCAGAGTTGCTTAGTAGGCTGTAACGGAGTGGCACTCGTTATTGTGCTCAAGTATCGCAAAAAAGCTGTACTTATAGAGGCAGGAAATGTGAGTTTTCTGCAAATAAAGGTGGTAACACGAAAGTGATAGACTCTCGTCCTTTTTAGAAAGGATGAGAGTTTTTTTATATCAAAAAAAGGAGAAAAAACAATGAAAATCTATGAAGAATTAGTTGCCAGAGGTTTAATTGCTCAGGTAACAGATGAAGAAGAAATCAGAGAACTGGTAAACAATGGAAAGGCAACATTTTACATTGGATTTGACCCGACCGCAGACAGTCTTCATGTTGGACATTTCATGGCATTGTGTCTGATGAAACGTCTGCAGATGGCAGGAAACAAACCGATTGCCTTAATCGGAGGCGGTACAGGTATGGTTGGAGATCCATCCGGTCGTACGGATATGCGTCAGATGCTGACAGAAGAAACGATTCAGCATAACTGTGATTGTTTTAAGAAACAGATGAGTCGTTTTATTGACTTCTCAGATGACAAAGCAATGATGGTAAATAATGCAGATTGGCTGATGAAATTGAATTATGTTGAAGTATTACGAGAAGTTGGTTCTTGTTTTTCTGTCAATAATATGCTGCGTGCAGAATGCTACAAACAGCGTATGGAGAAAGGATTAAGCTTTCTGGAATTTAACTACATGATTATGCAGAGTTACGATTTCTACATGTTATACCAGAAATACGGATGTAACATGCAGTTTGGCGGAAATGACCAGTGGAGCAATATGCTTGGCGGTACGGAACTGATTCGTCGTAAATTAAATAAAAATGCCTATGCAATGACCATTAATCTGCTCTTGAACTCCGAAGGAAAGAAAATGGGAAAAACGCAGTCCGGAGCTGTATGGCTTGATCCGAATAAGACTTCTCCATTTGACTTCTATCAGTACTGGAGAAATGTAAGTGATGCTGATGTATTAAAATGTCTGCGTATGCTTACATTCCTGCCGTTAGAACAGATTGACGAGATGGATAAATGGGAAGGAAGCCAGTTAAATCAGGCAAAAGAAATTTTAGCTTATGAACTGACCGGACTTGTACATGGAGAAGAAGAGGCAAAGAAAGCGCAGGAAGGTGCAAGGGCATTATTCTCTAAAGGAAATGCAGCAGATATGCCGACAACAGAAATCGAAGAGGCAGATTTGACAGAAGGAGAAGTGGACTTAATTACGCTGCTTCAGAAGAGTAATCTTGCGTCTACCCGTTCTGACGGCAGACGTGCCATCGAACAGGGTGGGGTTTCCATTGATGGTGAAAAAGTAACGGACATCAAATTTATGGTTGTAAAGGAAAACCTGGAAGGCGACGGTATTGTTATCAAAAGAGGTAAGAAGAAATTTGCAAAAGTAATTTTAAAGTAAGATAAAAGTAAGATACAAAAGCAACTATATTTGTCTTTTTTTCAGAAAGAAGAAAGGCAAAAATGGTTGCTTTTTACTGTATGGTGTGATAGTCTGATATCACAAAGTAAAAGGCGGATTGAACAAAAAACATTCGCAGCAAATCAACAGAAATCTATTCATTTTATTCAGTTACAAAATCAAAGATGAAATCTCATCGATTATCCACAATATAGAAATTTTATCAAAAAAAAGATACTGCTTCTATCCGCCTGAAACAGGAGGTCATCTATGAAAAAAACAGGAATTATTTTTAATGGACTTAAAGTACGTCAAAAACAAAGACAAATATGTGAAGAGCCAGAAGAAAATGCCATCCGTGAAGAAAATGCTTATGAAGTCAAAGAAAAAGAAGTCTGTCTTGATGTGACTTATTTTCTTACGTTTGCAGTGGTACATAATCCGGTATGCAAAGGTAAGATGAAACAATTTTCAGTTCTTCAGATTTTACATTATCAAAAGTTATTCGAAGCATCCAAATATCATGGAGAGTATTTTTTATCCTGTCTTGGATATGAAGAATATTATTATGCCCAGGTCGTGCTTGGAATGTTGTTTGAAATTCGAGAGGGCGAGAAAAAAGAGGCAAAAAAGAGTTATGAGACTTTGATTGAGATGATAACGGCAGGCTGGTGTGAGGTCAGAGAGGAACTGTTTGAAAGACCAAGTGTAAAATTTCATAAGATTCAAGAATGGGCAGGTCTGTATACGGAACAGCCGGCAATGGGCTTAAGTCAGCTTTGTATTGTATATCTGTTGGCGGAAGTCTTTCAGGTGAAGATTCTTCCTGACACAAAGTCTGCCCTGTTGTTTCAATGTATGTTAGATAGAAATACTATTTGGAACAGTCTAAAAGCAGAGGTTATGGAATATCCATTTCAAAATGCCAAAGCAGAACAAAAAAGTATGGAATTTTCACGAATTTTAAGAAAACAGATGAAGTATCCATATCGGGCAATTACCGGATTTTTAAACAAAAAAGAAGAAGAGTTTGATTATTACCTGCAGAATTTGTTCCATTTAGGAGGAATTGACCGGAATGTGATTTGTGGAGAGAAAATTGATAAACAGACATTTGAGATTTTAACGGAACTTGGAGGATTTGAAAATGAGCAGAGTTTAAAAGAATATGTCTATTCTCTTTATATTGTGTTGTTAAGTCAATATGTGTCAAAATGTCTGAATTATCTAAAAGTTCAGAATCCGGCAGTATGGGAAACAAAACGAATGGAAATGCAGGACAGGGAGGAAATTTTACTAAAAAAGATAGCGGAGCTGGAAAAAAGAAGTTGACAAATGAAAAAATGAGGACTATACTTATAACAAATTTAAGTAAATAGCACTTTAAACCGTTGAACAAGAGGAGTAAATAAAGAAATCCGTTAAAGCAGAGAAATCTGTTACAGAGAGTTGTAGATGGTGGAATTACAGCAATGTGAATTTTTATTGAATGGACTTGTGAGGGCAGCTTGAAATTTGAAAAAAAGTAGACGCTGACGGGAAATCCCAACCGTTATCAATGGGGCGTGTATGATAGTACATGGAAAGAGTGGTTCAGGAAAACCTGGATAATTTGGGTGGTACCGCAGGAGCGAGAAATAAAAAGGCTCTTGTCCCATTAGAGAAAATCTAATGGGACAAGAGCCTTTTTTAATTCATAAGAAATTTCGTCTTATGAATTAAAAAAACGCTCCGCAAGAATGTGCTTTGGTACATTCTTTGTTCTTGGATAGAAAACATATTCAGAAAGGATGGCAGATATGAAAATAACACCAGATTGCAACACAATATTAAAATTAGCAGAAGAATATTCGGTTGTTCCGGTCTGCAAAGAAATTTATGCAGATATCACAACACCGATTACTTTACTTAGAAAAATCTCTGCAATTTCAAAAAGATATTATTTGTTAGAAAGTATTGAAGGTGGCGAAACCTGGGGAAGATATTCCTTTCTCGGATATGACCCGATTATGCGTGTGACCTGCCGGTCAAATGAAGTGGTAGTTGAGAAAAAAGGAAAACAGGAAACTTATCAAACCGAAAAACCTCTGGAAATCATTCGTGAGATTATGAAAGATTACCGTTCACCGAAATTAGAGGGAATGCCGCCATTTACAGGAGGGTTTGTAGGTTATTTTGCTTATTCGATGATTGGATATGCAGAGCCGGTTTTAAAAATTAAAAAAGGAACCTTTCCGGATTATGATGTAATGCTGTTTGATAAAGTCATTGCTTATGACCATTTAAAACAGAAAATCTGTATTATCGTAAATATGAAAACAGATCGGGTAATGGAAAATTATGGAGAGGCAACTGCTGAAATTGCGAAAATTGCAGCTATGATTAAAAATGCATCGATTCCGGAATTTCCAAAGGAGATAGAAAATATTAATTTTACCTGTAACGTCAGCAAAGAGGAATATTGCAGTGTTGTAGAAAAAACAAAAGAGTACATTAAAGACGGCGATATTTTCCAGGCAGTTATTTCCAGACAGTTTACAAGTCCAATGAAAGGAAGCCTGTTAAATGCTTACCGTGTATTAAGAACAACCAATCCATCTCCTTATATGGTATATCTGCACTTTGATGAGGAAGAATTGATGAGTAGTTCTCCGGAAACTCTGGTTCGTCTGCAAAATGGAAGATTGACAACGTTTCCTGTAGCCGGTTCAAGACCAAGAGGAAAGAACCGAGAAGAAGATGAAGAACTTGAAAGAGATTTATTATCCGATGAAAAAGAGTTATCGGAACACAATATGTTAGTCGACTTAGGAAGAAATGACCTTGGAAGAATCAGTAAATTCGGTTCAGTTGACGTGACAAAATACATGATGATTCACAGATATTCCAAGATTATGCATATCTGTTCACAAGTGGAAAGTGAGATTGAATCATTGAAAGACGGATTAGATGCAATTGAAGCAGTACTTCCGGCAGGAACACTTTCCGGTGCCCCGAAGATTCGTGCCTGTGAAATTATTGAAGAGTTAGAAAGCGAAGAAAGAGGAATTTACGGTGGGGCACTTGGATATCTCGATTTTGCAGGAAATCTGGATACCTGCATTGCAATTCGAATGGCAGTAAAGAAAGACGATAAAGTATATGTGCAGGCCGGAGGCGGTATTGTAGCAGACAGCGTTCCGGAAAAAGAATATGAAGAATCTGCAAATAAGGCAGCAGCCGTGATGCAGGCAATTCAAAATGCAGAGGAGGTAGACAAAGTATGATTCTTTTAATCGACAACTATGACAGTTTTACTTATAACCTGGTTCAGGTAATCGGAACAATTAATCCGGATATCAAAGTCATCCGAAATGATGCAATGAGTGTAGAAGAGATTGAAAAATTAAAACCTTCTCATATTATTTTATCTCCAGGACCGGGATATCCAAAAGATGCCGGTGTATGTGAAGAAGTGGTAAGAAAATTACAGGGAAAAATCCCGATTTTAGGGGTCTGCCTGGGACATCAGGCAATCTGTGAAGTATATGGTGCAAAGATTACTCATGCAAGAAAGTTGATGCATGGAAAGAAGAGTCGTGTAAAAATCGAAACCGAAAGTCCGATTTTTGCAGGAATGGAAGAAGAGATTGATGCAGCCAGATATCATTCTCTGATTGCAAATGAAGATACGATTCCAGGCTGTCTGCAGGTGCTTTCAACAGATGAAAACGGTGAAATTATGGCAGTAGGACATAAAGAATATCCGGTTTATGGATTACAATTCCATCCGGAATCTATTTTAACCCCGAAGGGAAAAACGATACTGGAAAATTTTTTGAATATAAAGGCAGGTAAAGGAGACAGACTTATGATTAAAGAAGCAATTCATACTTTGATGAATGGACAAGATTTGTCTTACGATATGGCAAGAGAAGTTATGGAAGAGATGATGGATGGAACCGCAACACAGGCTCAGATGGGGTCTTTCTTAACTGCACTTCGCATGCGTGGTGAGACAATTGATGAAATTACGGCATTTGCGCAGGTGATGAGAGAAAAAGGTGTAAAAATCAAGCCGGAAAGAGAAGTCATTGATATTGTAGGAACCGGCGGAGATGAAGTTGGAACATTTAACATCTCGACTACTTCTGCTTTTGTGGTAGCAGCTGGTGGTGTTCCGGTAGCAAAACATGGAAACCGTAGTGTTTCAAGCAAAAGTGGTGCAGCTGATGTATTGGAAAATCTGGGTGCAAATGTGGCATTAGATGCAAAACAAAATGAAACTATCTTAAATCAGACAGGAATGTGCTTTATGTTTGCACCGGTTTATCATTCTTCTATGAAATATGCCGCACCGGTACGAAAAGAGATGGGAGAAAGAACAGTATTTAATATTTTAGGACCACTTTCCAATCCGGCAGCGGCAACCATGCAGTTACTTGGGGTTTATGATAAAAAGCTGGTAGAACCACTTGCAAAAGTGCTTGGAAATCTTGGAGTTACAAGAGGTGTTGCAGTTTGCGGTTCAGATGGACTTGATGAAATTACCGTAACTGGAGAAACTACTGTTTGTGAAATTCGTTTTGGAGAAACAAAAACCTATACGATCTCACCGGAACAGTTTGGAATAAAGCGTTGTGAATTATCAGAGCTGATAGGTGGAACACCGGTTGAAAATGCACAGATTACAAGAGAAATCTTAACCGGAAAAGAAAGAGGAGCAAAAAGAAATGCAGTGCTGTTAAATGCCGGAATGAGCCTTTATCTCGGAATTGATGGAATTACGCTTGAAGAAGGTGTCAAGATGGCAGCCGATTTAATTGACAGTAAGAAAGCACTTGCGAAATTAGAAGAGTTTGTGAAAGTGACAAAGGAAGTATAAGGAGGAGCGCCGATATGATTTTAGACCAAATAGCGGCAGATACCAGGCTTCGTGTGGAGGCAAAGAAGAAAGAGATTTCTTTAGAAGAAGTAAAAAGAGACACACAGAGCATGGAAAAAAATACAGGATTTCCGTTTGAGACAGCGTTGAGAAAACCGGACCTGAGTTTTATCTGTGAAGTAAAAAAAGCGTCTCCGTCGAAGGGAATCATTGCCGAAGAATTTCCTTATCTTCAGATCGCAAAAGAGTATGATGAAGCAGGAGCGGATGCAATTTCCTGCCTGACCGAACCGAAATATTTTCTTGGAAAAGATGAATACTTAAAAGAGATTGCAAAAGAAGTAAAGATACCGGTTTTAAGAAAAGATTTTGTAGTGGATGAATATCAAATTTATGAAGCGAAAATATTAGGTGCAAGTGCTGTACTTTTGATTTGTGCGATTTTAGAAGAAGAACAGTTAAAAGTTTATCTTCAAATTGCAAAAGAGCTTGGTTTATCTGCGCTTGTAGAGGCACATGATGAAAAGGAAATTAAACAAGCAGTTCGTGCAGGTGCGAAAATTATCGGAGTGAATAACCGAAATTTAAAAGATTTTTCTGTGAATGTAGGAAACAGCACAAACTTAAGAAATTTTGTATCACCGGAAATTTTATTTGTGGCAGAAAGCGGAATCAAAGGACCGGAAGATATTGCAGCTTTAAGAAAAAATAAAGTCGATGCGGTTCTGATTGGAGAAACCATGATGCGCAGTCCGGATAAAGCAAAAATGCTTCGCTTCTTAAAAGGGGAAGAACACCATGAAGAAAGTTAAGATTTGTGGTTTAAGAAGAAAAGAAGATATCTTAATAGTAAATCGTTTGAAACCAGACTATGTTGGATTTGTATTTGCAGACAGCTCCAGAAAAGTGACAAAAGAAGAGGCAAAAGCACTTTCAAAGCAGTTAGAAAAAGAAATTTGTCCGGTGGGAGTTTTTGTAAATGAAGAACCGGAGATAGTTGCCCAAATTGCGAATGCCGGAATCATTGACTTGATTCAGCTTCACGGAGAGGAAGACGAGGCATACATACAAAAATTAAAAGCATTTACCAATAAACCAATAATAAAAGCTGTGCGGGTGAGAAGCAGAGAACAGATTCAAAAAGCAGAAGCTCTTTCCTGTGATTATCTTCTGTTTGATACTTATATCAAAGGACAGTATGGGGGAAGTGGAAAACCCTTTGATGTCTCACTCATAGGAGAGGTTTCAAAGCCATATTTTATCGCCGGCGGTTTAAGTGAAAGCAATGTGGCAGAAAAATTGAAAAACTGTGATGCATTTGCAGCAGATGTCAGCAGTGCAGTGGAGATAGATGGGTATAAAGACGAAAAAAAGGTACAGCAGTTTATAGAAGCAGTACGGAAAGGATAAAAAAATGAGTAAAGGAAGATATGGAAATTACGGAGGACAGTATATTCCGGAAACATTGATGAATGCAGTTTTAGAATTAGAGGAAGCATATGAAAAATATAGTAAAGACCTTGAATTTAATAAAGAATTAGATGATTTATTAAAAAATTATGCAGGTCGCCCATCTTTATTATATTATGCAGAAAAAATGACAAAAGATTTAGGCGGTGCAAAGATTTATCTAAAACGAGAAGATTTAAATCATACCGGTTCTCATAAAATCAACAATGTACTTGGACAGGTACTGCTTGCAAAAAAAATGGGAAAAACTCGTGTTATTGCAGAAACCGGAGCAGGACAGCATGGGGTGGCAACTGCAACCGCAGCAGCACTTATGGGAATGGAATGTGAAATCTTCATGGGAAAAGAAGACACGGACAGACAGGCATTAAACGTATTTCGTATGGAACTGTTAGGTGCAAAAGTACATGCGGTGACAAGCGGAACAGCAACTCTTAAGGATGCAGTAAATGAAACTATGCGTGAATGGACAAAGAGAATGGATGATACTCTTTATGTGCTTGGTTCGGTTATGGGACCACATCCATTTCCAATGATTGTGCGTGATTTCCAGAAAATTATCGGAAAAGAAATTAAAGAACAGTTAAGAGAAAAAGAAGGCAGACTTCCGGATGCAGTGATTGCCTGTGTCGGTGGCGGAAGCAATGCAATGGGAACATTCTATGAATTTATTCCGGATAAAGGGGTAAAATTAATCGGATGTGAGGCAGCAGGACATGGAATCAATACCGATAAACATGCAGCGACTATTGCAAAAGGAAGCGAAGGAGTATTTCATGGAATGAAATCCTTGTTTTGTCAGGATAAATATGGACAAATTGCACCGGTATATTCGATTTCAGCAGGACTGGATTATCCGGGAATCGGACCGGAGCATGCAAATTTAAATGCAACCGGACGAGCTCAGTATGTTCCGATTACAGATGATGAGGCAGTAGATGCTTTTGAATATCTTTCAAAAACAGAGGGGATCATTCCGGCAATCGAAAGTGCTCATGCTGTTGCTTATGCAAGAAAACTGGCACCGACGATGGGAAAAGACCAGATTATTGTAGTGACCGTATCCGGTCGTGGAGATAAAGACGTTGCAGCAATTGCAAGATATAGAGGAGTGGAAATCTATGAGTAAAATAGCAAAAGCATTTGAGAACAAAAAAGCGTTTATTCCGTTTGTAACGGCGGGAGACCCGACACTTGATGTGACAGAACAGTTATTATATGAAATGCAGAAAGCAGGAGCAGACTTAATTGAAATCGGAATTCCGTTTTCAGACCCGACAGCAGAAGGACCAGTCATTCAGGAGGCAAATGAAAGAGCGCTTGCTGAAGGATGCACAACGGATAAAATTTTTGATATGTTGAAACGTGCAAAAGAAAAAATTACGGTTCCAATGGTATTTTTAACTTATGTTAATCCGATTTTCACTTATGGAAAAGAACGTTTTATGAAACAATGCGTGGAAAGTGGAATTGATGGTCTGATTGTGCCGGATATGCCTTATGAAGAAAGGGAAGAACTTGCACCGGCATGTGAAAAATACGGAGTGGACATTATTCCGCTGATTGCACCGACTTCTCATGAAAGAATTAAAATGATAGCAAAAAAAGCACAGGGATACATTTACTGTGTTTCGTCTTTAGGTGTAACCGGTGTCAGAAGTGAAATTAAGACAGATATTGGGGCAATGGTAAAAGCAGTAAGAGAGACAACAGATGTTCCGTGCGCAGTCGGATTTGGAATTGCGACTCCAGAACAGGCTTACAAGATGGCAAAAGTTTCGGATGGAGCAATTGTGGGTTCTGCAATCGTTAAAATTATAGCAAAATATGGAAAAGACAGCGTTCCTTACGTAGGAGATTATGTTAAAAGCATGAAAGAAGCTGTAGAAAAAGCGGATAAAGAAAGTAAATAATCCAGAAAATAAGTTTAAAACAGCCGATTCTACTAAAAAAGAGCCGGCTGTTTTTTCAGCTTGCAGATTAATAAGAAATTCACAATTTTTTAGTTGAAAAAAATTGAAAAACAGGTTACAATTAAAATCGGCAGAAATTGGTTTTGTTCTTCAACTCATTAGAGCGAAAAACCAAAATGTGGTTTCTGCGCGAACAGGATTCACTGTCAAATAGGTGCAGAAATCCGCAAATAAAAATATATGGAGGGCTGATCAATGAGTAATACAGCACAAAGCTTGGCAGGCAAAAGAATTGAAGCTTTGCTTGATGAGAACAGTTTTGTTGAGATTGGCAGTTGTGTAACAGCTAGAAGCACTGATTTCAACTTATCTGAAAAGGAAACACCATCTGATGGTGTTATTACCGGTTATGGCGTAATTGACGGAAGCCTGGTGTATGTATACAGCCAGGATGCATCCGTATTAAACGGAACAATCGGTGAGATGCATGCAAAAAAAATCGTAAGACTCTACGAACTGGCTATGAAGACAGGTGCTCCGGTTATCGGTCTTGTAGACTGTGCAGGTTTCAGACTTCAGGAAGCAACAGATGCATTAAATGCATTTGGTGAAATCTATGCAAAACAGGTTGCAGCTTCCGGTGTCATTCCTCAGATTACAGGAATCTTTGGAACATGTGGTGGCGGACTTGCGGTTATGCCAGGTCTTACAGACTTTACATTTATGGAAGAGAAGAAAGCAAAATTATTTGTAAACTCTCCAAATGCATTAGATGGAAATGAAATTTCCAAATGCGATACATCAAGTGCCAAATATCAGAGCGAAGAAAGCGGACTTGCAGATGTAACAGGAAGCGAAGATGAAATCATTGCAAAAATGAGAGAATTAGTTTCCCTGCTTCCATCAAACTACGAAGATAATTCTGCTTATGTAGAGTGCACAGATGATTTAAATCGTGTATGCCCTGAACTTGTAAACTGCGCAGGTGATACTTCTATCGCACTTTCTCTTCTTGCAGACAACCAGGAATTCTTTGAGGTAAAAGCAGATTATGCAAAAGATATGGTTGTTGGATTTATCCGTTTAAACGGAGCAACTGTAGGATGTGTTGCAAATCGCAGTGAAGTTTACAATGCAGAAGGAGAAAAAGCAGAGACATTTGATAATGTATTATCAGTAAGAGGATGCAAAAAAGCAGCTGATTTCGTGAAATTCTGTGACGCTTTTGAACTTCCGGTACTGACTCTGACAAATGTAAAAGGCTATAAAGCGACAAAATGTTCCGAAGCGAATATTGCAAAAGCAGCAGCATCTTTAACTTATGCATTTGCAAACGCAACTGTACCGAAAGTAAATGTTGTAGTTGGAGAAGCATTTGGAAGTGCTTACCTGACGATGAACAGCAAATCAACAGGAGCAGACATGGTATTTGCTTGGCCGGAATCCCAGATTGGTATGATGGATGCAAAGCTCGCTGCAAAAATTATGTACGCAGACAGTGATGCAGCAACAATCAATGAAAAAGCTGCAGAATATGCACAGCTTCAGTCAAGTGCACTTTCTGCTGCAAAGAGAGGCTATGTTGATACAATCATCGAGCCGGAAGATACAAGAAAATATGTGATTGGTGCTTTTGAAATGTTATTCACAAAAAGAGAAAATCGTCCAAGTAAAAAACACGGCACGGTTTAAGCGAGGTGAATTAATATGAAGCAGACATGGAAAAAAATCATTGGACTGATTCTGATTAGCGTATGTATCTTGGCAATGACCGCTTGTGGAAAGAACAGTAGTGAAGAAACAAGCTCTCTTACGATGCCGGATGAAGCATCTCAGCAGTCCTTAATCGAGAGTTTTGGAACTGTACTCCAGAATATTTCTCAGTTGGATGAAGCAAGCATTAAAAGCTATATGGAAGGCGATGATGCATTTAGTGCAGCGGCAGCTTCTGCTTGGGATACCAGCGGTTCTTCTTTAGGAAGTTTTGAAGAAGTTAAAGATGGTAAAATGGAAATCGACGATGATACTTATGTAGTTACTATTGATGCAAAGTTTGAAAATCGTGATGCAGATTGTGTGTTTATACTTGATAAAAATGGAACTCCTACCAGTGTCAGCATTGACCCTGTTTACAGCATGGGTGAAAAAATGGCACAGGCAGGTCAGAATACCGTTATGGGTATCGGAATCGTATTTATCATGCTTATCTTCTTAAGTTTCCTGATTTCTCTTATGAGATTTATCCCGAAACTGGAAGCAGCTTTATCAAAGAAAAACAAAGCACCAGAACAGGCAAAACCGGCACCGGTTGTTGCTGTTCCGGAAGTAGAAGAGGAAGAAGTAATTGATGATGGCGAACTGATTGCAGTTATCGCAGCAGCAATTGCGGCATCTGAGAATACATCGACGGACAGCTTTGTTGTTCGTTCAATCAGAAAGTCAAAAAAAGGAAATTGGCACAGAGCCTAATCACAGGAGGAAATGATTATGAAATCTTATACAATCACAGTAAATGGCGTTGCTTATGATGTAACAGTAGAAGAAGGCGCTGGAAACGCTGTAGCAGCATCTGCTCCGAAAGCAGCACCAAAGGCAGCACCAAAAGCAGCACCTGCAAAAGCAGCAGCTCCGGCATCCGCTGGTTCTGTAACAGTTGCAGCATCTGCAGCAGGTAAAATCGTAAAAATCGAAGCAAGCGTAGGTCAGGCAGTAAAAGCTGGAGACAGTATTGTAGTTCTGGAAGCTATGAAAATGGAAATTCCGGTTGTTGCTCCACAGGACGGAACCATTGCAAGTATTGACGTAGCAGTTGGTGATGCAGTTGAAAACGGTAGTACACTGGCAACTATGAACTAAAAATTTGCAAATAGAGTGATTTATTTGTAAGTTTGCGGTCGTAGATAGAAATCTGCGAAAAATACAGACAATGGGAGGTAATAAAATGTCTAGCATAACAGATACATTGTCCAATCTGCTTGGTCAGACAGCGTTTTTGAATCTGACATGGGGAAACTATCTGATGATTCTGGTTGCTTTTGTTTTCTTATATCTGGCAATCAGACATGGATTTGAACCGCTGCTTTTAGTACCAATCGCATTTGGTATGCTGTTAGTTAATATCTATCCGGATATTATGTCACAGCCATATACGGATGCAGCCGGTATTGAACATGCAGGTGGACTTCTTCACTATTTCTATTTGATGGATGAATGGAGTATTCTTCCGTCACTGATTTTCATGGGTGTAGGTGCCATGACAGACTTTGGTCCGCTGATTGCGAATCCGAAGAGTTTCCTTTTGGGAGCAGCAGCACAGCTTGGTATCTATATGGCGTATTTCCTTGCAATCTTTATGGGATTCAATGGAAAAGCAGCAGCAGCAATCTCTATCATCGGTGGTGCCGATGGCCCGACTTCTATCTTCCTTGCAGGTAAGCTTGGACAGACAGCATTAATGGGACCGATTGCGGTGGCGGCGTATTCTTATATGTCACTGGTTCCAATTATCCAGCCTCCAATTATGAAGTTATTCACAACAGAAAAAGAACGTAAAATTAAAATGGAACAGCTTCGTCCGGTATCCAAACTGGAAAAAATCCTGTTCCCGGTTATCATTACAGTTGTTGTTTGTCTGATTTTACCATCTACAGCTCCGTTAATTGGTATGCTTATGCTTGGTAACCTTTTCCGTGAATGTGGCGTTGTAAAACAGTTAACAGAAACAGCATCTAATGCTTTAATGTACATCGTAGTTATCCTTCTCGGAACATCCGTAGGTGCATCTACAAGTGCAGAAGCGTTCCTGAAACTGGATACTTTAAAAATTGTTGCTTTAGGTCTGGTAGCATTTGCAGTTGGTACAGCCGGTGGTGTTCTTCTTGGTAAAGTTATGTGTAAACTGACACATGGAAAGATTAATCCGCTGATTGGTTCTGCTGGTGTATCCGCAGTTCCTATGGCAGCCCGTGTATCTCAGAAAGTTGGTGCAGAAGCAGACCCGACTAACTTCCTGCTGATGCATGCAATGGGACCAAACGTTGCCGGTGTTATCGGTACAGCCGTAGCTGCTGGTACATTCATGGCAATCTTTGGTGTATAATTGAAGGAGGAAAATTAAGATGGCAGATGTGGTAAAAAAACCAATTAAAATTACAGAAACAATTCTGCGTGATGCGCATCAGTCTCTGATTGCAACAAGAATGACAACAGAGCAGATGCTGCCAATCGTAGATAAAATGGATAAAGTCGGTTATCATTCCGTAGAATGCTGGGGTGGTGCAACATTTGATGCATCTCTTCGTTTCTTAAAAGAAGACCCATGGGAAAGACTTCGTAAATTCCGTGATGGTTTTAAAAATACAAAACTGCAGATGTTATTCCGTGGACAGAATATCCTTGGATACCGTCCTTACGCAGATGATGTAGTAGAATACTTCGTACAGAAATCAATTGCAAACGGTATTGATATTATCCGTATTTTTGACTGTATGAACGATATCAGAAACTTAAAAACAGCAGTTTCTGCAGCAAACAAAGAAAAAGGTCATGCACAGGTTGCGCTGTCTTATACTTTAGGTGATGCTTATACTTTAGAATACTGGACAGAAATGGCTAAAAAAATTGAAGATATGGGTGCAAATTCTATCTGTATTAAAGATATGGCTGGTCTTCTGCTTCCTTATAAAGCAACTGAACTGGTAACTGCTTTAAAAGAAACAGTAGATATTCCGATTCAGCTTCATACACACTATACTTCCGGTGTTGCTTCTATGACTTACTTAAAAGCAGTAGAGGCAGGTGTGGATGTGATTGATACAGCAATGTCTCCATTCGCTCTGGGTACTTCCCAGCCGGCAACTGAAGTTATGGTAGAAACATTTAAGGGAACTCCTTATGATACAGGATTTGACCAGAAACTGTTATCTGAAATCGCTGATTACTTCCGTCCAATCCGTGACGAAGCACTTGACAGCGGACTGCTCAATCCGAAGAACCTTGGTGTTAACATTAAGACTCTGTTATATCAGGTACCGGGCGGTATGCTTTCTAACCTGACTTCTCAGTTAAAAGAACAGGGTGCAGAAGATAAATTCTACGATGTATTGGAAGAAGTTCCAAGAGTACGTAAAGACCTTGGTGAATGCCCGCTTGTTACTCCTTCTTCTCAGATTGTTGGTACACAGGCTGTATTCAATGTTGTTCTGGGTGAACGTTACAAGATGGTTACAAAAGAAACAAAAGATGTATTAAGCGGAAAATACGGTGCAACTGCAAAACCGTTCAACAAAGAAGTACAGAAAAAATGCATCGGTAATACAAAACCGATTACCTGTCGTCCGGCTGACTTAATTCCGGCTGAGTTAGACACTCTTAGAGGAGAAATGGCACAGTGGTCTGAGCAGGAAGAAGATGTATTAACTTACGCATTATTCCCACAGGTCGCAACAGAATTCTTTAAATACAGAGAAGCTCAGGAAACAAAAGTAGATCCGAAAATGGCAGACACAAAAAATGGAGCTTATCCGGTATAAATAAGATTAAATTTTCCGAAGGCGAATCGTATGGAAATACGGTTCGTCTTTTTGTTTTAGGCATAAAATCATTTTGTGTTTAGTAAAATTCAGATGAAAAATAATTAAGTTCGTGTTATAATATAAACTTAATGAAAGCATTACTATAGAATGTTTTAAGACAGGAAAAGAGGTTAAGGGGTAAAGTATGGGGACGGAAGAGAACTTACTTAGCAGGATGAATACACAGTATCATAAATTTAGCAAAGGTCAGAAAAAATTAGTATCGTATATTACGGACAATTATGATAAGGCTGCTTTTTTTACGGCTGCAAAGTTAGGAGAAACGGTTGGAGTAAGTGAGTCAACAGTCGTTCGTTTCGCAATTCATTTAGGATATAAAGGATATCCGGAGTTTCAAAAGGCACTGGAAGAGTTGGTGAGGAACAAGTTAAATTCAATTCAGAGAATGGAAGTGACTTATGGAAGAGTTCCACAGTCTGAAATTTTAGATACGGTACTTCGAGCCGATATTGAAAAAATCAAGCTGACAATGGAAAATATAGACCATAATGCGTTTGAACTTGCAGTGGAGACCATTCTTGAGGCAAAGAGTATTTATATTGTAGGAATCCGCAGTTGTGCACCACTGGCAAGCTTTTTGGGATTTTATTTTAATTTATTATTTGATAATGTACATTTGATGCATACAAACAGTTCAAGTGAATTATTTGAACAGATGATTCACATCAGCAAGGACGATGTGATTATTGGAATTAGTTTTCCAAGGTATTCGATGCGTACATTAAAAGCGCTTGAGTTTGCAAATAATAGAAATGCAAAAGTAATTACATTGACAGACAGCATTCATTCACCAATGAACTTATATTCTTCTTGTAACTTGATTGCGAGAAGTGATATGGCGTCAATTGTAGATTCACTTGTTGCACCTTTGAGTGTGATTAATGCGTTAGTAGTCGCACTTTGTATGCGCAAACAAAAAGAGGTGACTGCTACGTTAGAAGATTTGGAAAAAATTTGGGATGAATATCAGGTGTATAATAATGATGAAATTAATCTTGCGGATGGGAAAGAAATTGAAATTCGTAATCCGGATGAGTTAGAAGATTAAAAGGAGTGTTTCATGACAAAAATAGCAATCATCGGTGGCGGTGCTGCCGGAATGTATGCTTCTGTTTTTCTTGCCGAAAAGGGACACGAAGTACATGTATTTGAAAAAAATGAAAAACTTGGAAAAAAATTATTTATTACGGGAAAGGGTCGGTGCAATGTAACCAATGACTGTGATGAAGAGACATTTTTTTCCAGTGTGATTACCAATTCAAAATTTTTGTATAGTTCTTATTATGGATGCACAAGTCAAAATGTAATGGATTTCTTTACCTCAATTGGGGTAAAACTAAAGACAGAACGTGGAAACCGGGTATTTCCGGCTTCAGACCATTCTTCAGATATTATTCGGGCATTAGAACATAAAATGAGAGAAACAAAGGTTCAGATTCATCTAAGAACAGAGGTAACCGATATTTTATCTGAAGAGGACTGTATCAAATATGTTGTGACTGCAAAGGGAAAAGAAGCCTTTGATAAAGTAATCGTTGCAACGGGCGGATATTCTTATCAGGCAACGGGTTCGACAGGAGATGGATATCGTTTTGCAGAAAATACCGGACATAGTGTGACAAAAATCCGACCGGCATTAGTTCCACTAAAGGTAAAGGAAGATTATATCACAAAACTTCAGGGACTGGCTTTAAAAAATGTACAGCTGACCATCAAAGACCAGAAAAAGAAATTGTATGAAGAGTTTGGAGAGTTGTTGTTTACTCATTTTGGAGTGTCGGGTCCGCTTGTTTTGACAGCAAGTTCAAAGATTGGAAAACAGCTTGAAAAAAAAGGCAGTCTTTTAGCTGAAATTGATTTAAAGCCGGCAGTTTCAAAAGAACAGCTCGATGCAAGAATTTTAAGAGAGTTTGAAACAGTTAAGAATAAGCAGTTTAAAAACGCAATTGGAGGTCTGTTTCCGGCAAAATTAGAACCGGTTATGATAGAAATTTCTAAGATTTCGCCGGAAAAAAAGGTCAATGAAATTACAAAAGAAGAAAGAAGAAGATTTATTGATTTAATCAAAGCATTTCCATTTACGATTACAGGAATGCGTGACTTTAATGAGGCAATTATCACACAGGGCGGAGTAAAGACAAAAGAAATAAATCCGTCTACAATGGAGTCAAAAAAGGTAAAAAATTTATATTTTATTGGAGAAGTGCTTGATTTGGATGCAGTAACAGGTGGATTTAATCTTCAGATTGCCTGGGCGACTGCTTACTGCGCAGTAAACGCAATTTGTATGGAAGAATAAAAAACAAGAATTGGATGAGATAAAGTTAAGATAGATAAAGGAGAGAAAAAATGGCATTTAGTATTGCAATAGATGGACCGGCAGGGGCCGGAAAAAGTACAATCGCAAAGGAACTGGCAAAACGCCTTTCATTTGTTTATGTAGATACTGGTGCGATGTACCGTGCAATCGGATTGTATCTGCTTAGAAATCAGATTTCACCAAAAGATGAAAGTTCTGTGGAAAAAGCATGTAAAGAAATTCAGATATCCATTTCTTATGAGGATGGGGTTCAGCAGGTCTTTTTAAACGGAGAAAATGTAAGCGAAGAAATTCGAAAAGAAGAAGTAGGAAATATGGCTTCGGCAGGTGCAAAGAACCGGAAAGTCCGCGAAAAACTGGTAGAGCTTCAAAGAGAACTGGCTTCTAAGGCTGATGTTGTAATGGACGGAAGAGATATTGGAACCTGTGTTTTGCCAAATGCGAATGTAAAGATTTATCTGACTGCCAGTGTGCATACAAGAGCAGTGCGTCGTTATCAGGAATATCTTGCAAAAGGTGAGAAAATAACATTAGAAGAAGTGGAAAAGGACATTGAAAACAGAGATTATCAGGATATGAATCGTGCGATTTCTCCGCTTAAACAGGCAGAGGATGCAGTATTTTTGGATTCTTCTGATATGGGAATCGAGGAAGTATTAGAGACAATGATTTCCGTTTATGAAAAAAGTAAATAAAAAAGAGGTTTAAAAAGTGGAAGTAAAAGTAGCAAAGACGGCGGGTTTTTGTTTTGGCGTCAAGCGGGCAGTAGAAAAAGCTTATGAGGTTGCTGAAAAAGAACAAAAAGATGTTTATACTTACGGACCAATTATTCATAATGAAGAGGTAGTAAATGATTTAGCCCAAAAAGGAGTCCATGTCATTGAAACAGAAGAGGATTTAAAAAAGCTGCAAAATGGTATTGTAGTTATCCGTTCCCACGGAGTTCCAAAAAGAATATATTCCCTGCTTGAAGAAAAAGAAATTGAGTATGTGGATGTTACCTGCCCGTTTGTCTTAAAGATACACCGGATTGTGGAAAGAGAAAGTAAAGCCGGACGGCATATTGTAATTATTGGAAATGAGGCACATCCTGAAGTAGAGGGAATTCGTGGCTGGTGTGAAGGAGAATCTACTGTGATAAAAACAAAAGAGCAGGCAGAAAAATTTCTGGAATCACCACCCGAAAAGGTGTGTATCGTCTCTCAGACGACATTTAATTACAAGAATTTTCAAGAATTAGTTGAAATTTTAGCCAAAAAGAGGTATGATAAACTTGTTTTAAATACAATTTGCAATGCAACTAGTGAGCGACAGGCCGAAGCTGCAGAAATTGCAAAGACAGTAGACGCCATGGTTGTCATTGGAGGCAGGCATAGCTCAAACACACAAAAGCTGTATGAGATATGCAGTGGCGAATGTAAAAACACCTACTATATACAGACACTTGCTGACTTGGATTCTGATAGTTTTCAATCCATTCAATGTGTTGGTATTACAGCCGGGGCGTCAACCCCAAATAAAATAATTGAGGAGGTTTCAAAACATGTCAGAATTAAGTTTTGAACAGATGTTAGACGAATCATTTAAAACAATCAGAAACGGAGAGGTAGTGGAAGGTACTGTCATCGGCGTAAAAGAAGATGAAATCATCTTAAATATCGGATACAAAGCAGATGGTATTATTTCAAGAAATGAATATTCAAACGATTCCAATCTTGACCTTACTACAGTTGTATCTGTAGGCGACACAATGGAAGCAAAAGTCCTCAAAGTAAATGATGGAGAAGGACAGGTTCTTCTTACTTACAAGAGACTGGCTGCTGAAAAAGGAAATAAGAGACTGGAAGAAGCTTTTGAAAATAAAGAAGTATTAACAGCAAAAGTAACTCAGGTATTAGATGGCGGTTTAAGCGTACTGGTAGAAGATACAAGAGTATTTATTCCGGCAAGCCTCGTATCTGATTCTTATGAAAAAGATTTAACAAAATATCAGGACCAGGAAATTGAATTTGTAATCACAGAATTTAATCCAAGACGTCGTCGTATTATTGGTGACCGTAAACAGCTTTTAGTTGCTAAAAAAGCAGAAATGCAGAAAGAACTGTTTGCAAGAATCAAACCGGGCGATGTTGTAGAAGGAACAATCAAAAATGTAACAGACTTTGGTGCATTCATCGATTTAGGTGGAGCAGATGGTCTTCTTCATATTTCTGAAATGTCCTGGGGCAGAGTAGAAAATCCGAAGAAAGTATTCAAAGCCGGAGATCCAATCAAAGTATTAATCAAAGATATCAACGGAGATAAAATTGCTCTCAGCCTTAAATTTGAAGACCAGAATCCTTGGTTACATGCAGCTGAAAAATATGCAGCTGGTAATGTAGTAGAAGGAAAAATTGCACGTATGACAGATTTTGGTGCATTTATCGAGTTAGAACCGGGTGTAGATGCATTGCTTCATGTATCTCAGATTTCCAGAGCACATGTTGAAAAACCATCTGATGTACTTTCTGTAGGACAGGTTGTAACTGCAAAAGTTGTAGACTTCAACGGAGAAGAAAAGAAAATCAGCCTGAGCATGAAAGTATTAGAACCGGCAGCAGAAGAGACAGCAGAAACAACAGAAGAATAATAAAATAATAAAAATGTAACAACGAGAAAAAAACGGCTGCTTAGAGGCAGTCGTTTTTTATTTTTCTATTTCTTTGGAAGATTTTTTAAAAATTCTCTTAAAAATTCCTGCTGCATTTCGGGTGAAGTAGAAAATTCTGAAGTCCACTGAATATAAATTTCTTTACTCTCATAATCGGTCTTAAATTGAGAAAGATTTGGATTACCATAAGCACGCAGAAAAAATCCGGAAATCTTTTTATAGCAGTTGGAAGCTTTTGCCTTTTGACGGCAGGACGAATCGACATAAGAAGCAATGGATTTATGAACCGCTTCATCCTCAAGAGGAAGATAATAATAATTTTTATAATTTTTGTAGAAGTATCTTAATGTTCCAGATAAAAGAGGCAGTTTTAATTTTCCCGTATGCCCGGAGAAAGTGAGAGAGAACATTTCTAAGTGATAAGAAAAATCAGTCGGAAGAACAGATGGCAGTGAAAATTGAAATAAAATATCTGTGCGGATATCGCCATTTAAAGTTGTGCTTTTTAAAATATGACTTTGAATGAATTCAAATTTACCATTTAGGACAGCTTTTAAAATATCAAGAGAGAGCAGATGGAACATTCCTTCTATATCATCATGGTTATGAAGGAGAAGCAGGTTTTGATCCTCTTTTTTATGCAGAGAAGCAAAGGAATGAAAGACCTGAATTAATTGTTTTCCGTCCATGGTATCAAGTCTTTGATAATGGCAGAGAGGTTCCAGTGTTCTCTGTTTAAAATCAGAAACCGGAAGTAAAAATGAAATTGGACGCAGAGTCCGATATAAGTCGATAGATTTCATTGAAAGAAGAGGGGATGAAACCTGATATTGTGTGGACTTATGAAGTAAATATGGGATATCAAAAGTAGTTCCATTAAAATGAATCAGACAGTCACGGTCTGAGCAAAGCTTATAAAAGGACTGTAAAAGTGCTGTCTCTTCTTCGGAAGTTTCATGTTCAGCCAGAAATTGATAAAGTTTGAACGAAGTTTTTTCAAAGACTGCAGCTCCAATTAGGTAAAGATGACTGGTTTTATGGCTTAATCCAGTCGTTTCAATATCGAAAAATAGAGTTCGTTCTTTTGAAATGGAATTTTTTTGGAAAAAATGATCTATGCAATTATAATAAAAATTTGAATAAAAACTAGCTATTGTTAACATATTAACAAACATCCTTTCGATATGTACTAAAAATAATACGAAAAATTTACTAAATTTTATAGAGAAATTACAAAAAAAATGTTATATTATTATAAGAGAGCAAAAAGGAGGTAATATGGAAGTTAAAATTGCGGGAGTCTCTTTGTATTATATCATAAACTGGTTTTTTATCTACAGCTTTCTGGGATGGGTGTGGGAATCCTGTTACGTGTCCGCAAAAGCAAAAAAGATAATAAACAGAGGTTTTATAAATGGTCCATTGTGTACCATTTATGGGTTCGGAGCAATCAGTGTATATTTAATCTTGAAAGATTTTGACGAAAATATACTGATTTTGTATTTCGGTGGAGTGATTGTTGCAACGGTGTTAGAGTACATAACAGGCTGGCTGATGGAAGCGATTTTTCATACCCGATGGTGGGATTACAGTAAAAAGCCATTTAATCTTCAGGGATATATCTGTCTGGGGTCATCCATTGCCTGGGGTGCATTTACGGTGTTACTGTTTTATGTATTTCAGCCGTTTGTGGAATGGATTACAGGACTTTATCCTGTGTCTGTGGGAAAAGTTGGAATTTCCATTGTAAGTGTGTTATATGCAGTTGACTTTGGAAGTTCTGCAGTAACAGCGTTCAATTTAAGCAAAGCCTTTGGAAAAGTGGAAGATATGCTGGAGGATTTAAGTGGTTATCTTCATACAACCAAATTATATGAGACAAAAGAGGAAGTTCGTGAGAAACTGGATGAATTACGTGTGATAAATGCATCAGAACTGGCAGAGCGCATTGCAGAGAAGAAAGCAGAATTTTCATCACAGCTTGAGAAAAAACAGCTGCAATTGCCGGAAACTTATGAAGGAATGCGTGCAGAACTGGAAAAACGCATGGATGAATTTAAAGAAAAATATATCACGATTCGTAAAGAGACCAATCCTGTTAGAAAACGTATGATACAGGCGTATCCCGGATTGAAGACTGAATTCAGACATCATTTAGAAAGAAAGTCTGGAAAAAGACATGAAAAACGAATTTCAAAGTAAAGGAGGAACTATATATGGCGTTTTTAACCTTTAGGGGTGGAGTACATCCTTATGACGGAAAAGAACTGTCAAAAGAAAAACCCATAACGGACTATGCTCCGGGAAAAGAGCTGGTTTATCCATTATCCCAGCACATTGGTGCTCCGGCAAAACCGGTCGTTAAGAAAGGAGACCATGTTTTGGCGGGACAGATGATTGCGGAGGCGGGCGGATTTGTATCTGCACCGATTCATGCATCTGTTTCAGGAACAGTGACTGGAATTAAAAAAATTCTCAATAATATGGGAAGCAAAGTAGATGCGGTTATTATTGAAAATGATGAGCAATATGAAAGTGTACCGGATCAGGTGACGGAGTCTCTTGATTCACTTTCAAAAGAAGAAGTTTTAAATAAAATCCGCGAGGGCGGAGTAGTTGGTATGGGTGGAGCAGGTTTTCCGACTCATGTAAAGCTTTCTCCAAAAGAGCCGGATAAAATTGAATATGTACTGGTAAATGGAGCCGAATGTGAACCATATCTGACTTCTGATTACCGCCGTATGATGGATTATCCAGATGAAGTAATCGGTGGCTTGAAATGCATGTTGAAATTATTTGATAATGCAAAAGGCTGTATCTGTATCGAGGATAATAAGCCGGATTGTATTGCAAAGATGACAGAGTTAGTAAAAGATGAACCGAGAATTGAAGTAAAAACATTAAAAACAAAATACCCGCAGGGTGCAGAGCGTTGTCTGATTTATGCAGTGACAGACAGAGAGATTAACTCTTCTATGCTTCCGGCAGACGCAGGATGTGTGGTAGATAATGTCGATACGGTATGTGCTGTTTATCGTGCAGTTATGTTTGGACGTCCGGTTACTGAAAAAATCGTAACAGTAACCGGTGATGGAATCGCAAATCCGCAGAATTTCCGTGTAAAAATCGGAACCAGTTTTGCGGATCTGATTGAAGCGGCAGGCGGATTAAACGAGCCGGTAGAAAAGGTTATCTCTGGTGGTCCGATGATGGGATTTGCCATGTATGACTACCATGTTCCGATTGTAAAAACTTCTTCTGCTATTTTATGTTTAAAGAAAGATGAAGTAACAGCAGTAGAAGCAACAGCGTGCATTAACTGTGGTCGTTGTGTCAGTGCGTGTCCGGCAAGACTGGTACCGTCAAGACTGGCGACTTATTCAGAACATGGACAGGAAGAACAGTTTGTAAAACATAATGGACTGGAATGTGTAGAATGTGGATGTTGTAGTTTTGTCTGTCCGGCAAAACGTCATCTGACTCAGTCTGTACGTTCTATGAGAAAGATGGTTCTTGCAAACCGTAAAAAGGCAAAATAGGAGGAGAAAAAGATGAGTGATTTTCTGCATGTATCATCTTCGCCTCATGTAAGGTCGAAGGTGAGCACAGACGGCATAATGAAAACAGTATTACTTGCATTGCTGCCTACCACATTATTTGGAATTTATAATTTTGGTTTGCATGCACTGCTTTTAATTCTGGTTTGTATGGCGACCTGCGTGGCAACAGAAGCCGTTTATGAAAAAATTGTAAATAAAAAAAGTACAATAAAGGATTGCAGTGCACTGGTAACCGGTTTGTTGCTGGCTCTGAATCTTCCACCAAAAGCTCCGTGGTGGATTGCTGTTGTAGGTGGTATTTTTGCTATCTTAATTGTAAAACAGCTCTTTGGAGGTCTGGGACAGAACTTTATGAACCCGGCGCTTGCAGCAAGATGTTTTCTGTTAATTTCCTTTACCGGAAGAATGACAGATTTTACGGTACCGGATGGCGCATTTGGAAAAGTGGTAGATACGGTATCTGGTGCAACTCCACTGGCAGCGGTAAAAGCCGGTGAAAGTGTAAATCTGATGAGCCTGTTTATCGGTAATACAAAAGGTACAATCGGTGAGACATCCGCACTCGCAATTTTAATTGGTGCAGCAATCCTGCTTGCAACAAAAGTAATTGATTTGCGTGTTCCGCTTACTTACATTGGAACATTTGCAGTTTTTGCACTGTTATTTGGCGGACATGGATTTAGCATCAGCTATCTTGCAGCAGAGCTGTTTGGTGGTGGCTTGATGTTAGGTGCATGGTTTATGGCAACAGATTATGTTACCACCCCAATTACGAAAAACGGACAGCTGGTTTATGGTGTGTGTCTGGGTATCTTTACCGGAATTTTCCGTATTTTTGGCGGTTCAGCAGAAGGAGTTTCTTATGCGATTATCTTCTGTAACCTGTTAGTACCGTTGATTGAAAGAGTAACTATGCCGGTTGCTTTTGGAAAAGGAGGTAAGAAATCATGAAAAAAGATTCGATTGTAAGAGATACGTTGATTCTTACCGTAATCACATTGATTGCAGGTCTGCTTCTTGGACTGGTTTACCAGATTACAAAAGAGCCGATTGCACAGCAGGAAGAAAGTGCAAAAACAGAAGCATATAAAGCCGTTTTTGCAGAAGCAGATTCCTTTGAGCCAATTGTGGAAGCAGAAGATGCTGACCTTTCCGCTTATCTGGAACAGAATGGTTTTTCCCAGAGTATTAATGAGATCATGGAAGCAAAAGATGCGAGTGGAGAAGTGTTAGGTTATGCAATTAATATTACGACTCCGGAAGGATATGGCGGAGATATCACTTTTTCACTGGGTGTTAAAAATGATGGAACGTTAAATGGAATTGAAATTTTAAGCATCAGTGAAACTGCCGGTCTTGGTATGAATGCAACAAAAGATGACTTTAAAAACCAGTTTAAAGACAAAAAAGCGGAAGAATTTAAAGTGACAAAGACCGGTGCACAGTCCGAAGATGAAATTGATGCATTAAGTGGTGCGACCATTACTTCAAGAGCAATGGTTGGAGGCGTAAACGCAGGTCTTTGCGCATTTCGATATGTAGAGGAGGGAGAATAGGATGAAACAGAATACACCTGTTGAGCGTTTGTATAACGGTATCATAAAGGAAAATCCTACCTTTGTCCTGGTACTTGGTATGTGTCCGACACTTGCGGTTACAACAGCAGCTATCAATGGTATCGGCATGGGACTTACAACTACGGTAGTACTTATGATGTCGAACTTATTTATATCACTTCTTAGAAATGTAATTCCGGATAAGGTACGTATGCCGGCTTATATTGTTATTGTTGCATCTTTTGTTACAATGGTTCAGCTTTTACTTCAGGGTTTTATTCCATCTTTGTATGATGCACTTGGAATTTACATTCCTCTGATTGTAGTAAACTGTATTATCTTAGGAAGGGCAGAAGCTTATGCTTCTAAAAATCCTCCGATTCCATCTTTATTTGATGGTATGGGAATGGGACTTGGATTTACCTTATCCATTACAATTCTTGCAGCGTTCCGTGAATTAATCGGAGCTGGAACCGTATTTGGAGTTCAGGTAATGCCGAAGGCTTACGAACCGGCAACCATTTTTATTTTAGCACCGGGAGCATTCTTTGTGCTTGCATTTTTGGCGGCGATTCGTGCAAAATTACAGGATAAGAAACCCGAAGGAGAAAGACACGAAATCCATTGCATGGAAGGTGCTTGTGCTTCCTGTGGTAATAAATCCTGTCATAAACAGTAAAGGAGGAAAGGCGCAATGAAAGAATTACTTATTATCGGAATCAGCGCAGCGATTGTAAATAATGTCGTGCTGAGCCAGTTCCTTGGACTGTGCCCTTTCTTCGGCGTATCCAAGAAAATAGAAACAGCAGCAGGTATGGGCGGAGCAGTTATCTTCGTTATTACCTTATCATCTTTTGTGACAAGTTTGATTTATAAATACATACTGGCAAATCCGCATGTTAATATGCAGTTTTTACAGACTATCGTATTTATTCTTGTAATTGCAGCTTTAGTACAGTTTGTAGAAATGTTTCTTAAGAAATCTATGCCGGCACTCTATCAGAGTCTGGGTGTATATCTTCCATTAATTACAACAAACTGTGCGGTACTTGGTGTTGCAGTTATCAACGTACAGAAAGAGTATAATGTACTTCAGGGAACGGTAAATGGTTTTGCAACTGCTCTTGGTTTTACAATTTCAATTGTACTGATGGCAGGACTTCGAGAAAAAATGGAATACAACGATGTACCAAAATATTTCCAGGGATTCCCGATTGTATTATTGACAGCCGGTTTAATGGCCATTGCATTCTTTGGCTTTTCTGGCGTAATCTAAGGAGGCACGGAGTATGATTACAGGTATTGTAATTGCAGCAGTTTTAGTAGGTGGCGTGGGCCTCTTTATCGGAGTGTTCCTTGGACTGGCCGGAAAGAAATTTGCTGTAGAAGTAGATGAAAAAGAAGTTGCGGTAAGAGAACAGCTTCCTGGAAATAACTGTGGCGGATGTGGTTACCCAGGATGTGATGGTCTTGCAGCGGCAATTGCAAAAGGAGAAGCTCCGGTCAATGCATGTCCGGTCGGCGGAGCACCGGTTGCAGCGAAAATAGCGGCTGTAATGGGAGAAGAAGTAGGAGAAACCGTTCGTACAAGTGCGTTTGTAAAATGTCTTGGAGATTGTGAAAAAACGACTTCTCTTTATGAATATGCAGGTGAAGAAGATTGTAAAATGGCAGCTTTGATGCAGAGCGGTGGTAAAAAATCCTGTGGATTTGGCTGTCTTGGTTATGGAAACTGTGTGAAAGTGTGTCCGTTTGATGCAATTCATATCATAAATGGGATTGCAAAAGTGGATCAGGAAAAATGTAAATCCTGCGGAAAATGTGTTGCAGAGTGTCCGAAACATCTGATTGAAATCATCCCTTATGGACAGCATCAGGTTGGATGCAGTTCCAAGGAAAAAGGAAAAGAGGTCATGGGAGCATGTAAAGTGGGCTGTATCGGATGTAAGAAATGTGAAAAAGAATGTCCGGCAGGAGCAATCACAGTTACAGATAATGTAGCTCATATTGATAAAGAAAAATGTACGAATTGCGGTAAATGCAAAGAAGTATGTCCTAGAAAAGTAATTGCATAAAATGAGTCCAAAGAGCCAAAATGCGAACATATATTTGCATTTTGGCTCTCTTTATGTTAGAATGGAAAAATGAAAATAAATAAAAAAGATATGATATTAATTGGAGGAGTATTACTGCTCGCTTTGATTTTCTGGTTGATTCCTTTTATAAATCAGAAGAAAGATTCTCTTCAAAAAGAAGAACAGCAGGGAATGCTCAAAATTACGGTGGATGGAAAACAGTATGGTACGTATTCACTTTCAAAAGACCGGACAATAGAAATCAATGATACAAATATCTGCGAAATAAAGGACGGAAAGGTGACAATGACAGAAGCAGACTGTCCGGACAAGTTATGTATTCATCAAAAAGCGATTTCTATAAAGGGAGGAACAATAGTGTGTCTGCCAAACAAAGTGGTATTGGAAATCGAGAGCAGTGAAAAACCAGATAGTATTACTTATTAAGAAAAATAAGATATTGGAATTTAGAGAGAATGAATGAGATAATAATAAAAAAGACAGCATATTTAGGCATATTTTCTGCAATTGCAATTATATTTGGCTATGTAGAATCTTTATTTCCTCTTGGAATCCCTGGAGTGAAACTGGGGCTTGCAAATCTTGTAATTGTATTTTTGCTTTATTTATATGGGGTAAAAGAAGCAATGGCGGTTTCCTTTGTGCGTATTCTGGTCATTGGTTTTTTATTTGGAAATCTGTTTTCTATATTATTTAGTCTTGCAGGCGCAGTGGTGAGTCTTGGGCTTATGGTGATTTTAAAAAAAACAAAATGGTTCTCTGTAGTGGGGGTCAGTGTTGCCGGAGGCATCTCACATAATATTGCTCAGATTGTTGTAGCGTCTTTTGTTGTAGGAAATTTAAATCTGTTCTGGTATCTTCCGGTATTATTGGTATCTGGTGTTATAGCAGGATTTTTGATGGGAATGTTAGCAACGGAAGTATTAAATAGAATACAGCTTAAAAAGGACAGAACTGGAAAGGACAGAATATGATTGCTTATATAAAAGGTGAAGTTGCCTGGATAGAAGAAGAACGAATCGTTTTGGAATCTGGGAATATTGGATATAACATTATGATGCCGGCATCTTCTTTTGATACACAAGATTTAATGGGAAAAGAAGTTAAAATTTATACTCATTTGAATGTAAGGGAAGATGCAATGCAGTTGTATGGATTTTTGAATTTAGATGAATTAAAAACCTTTCGTCTGCTGTTGGGAGTCAATGGGATCGGTCCGAAAGCAGCTCTTGGGATTTTATCGGGTCTTACGACAGATGAGCTTCGTTTTGCTGTGCTTTCGGATGATGTAAAAACGATTTCAAAAGCACCTGGAATTGGAAAGAAGACAGCGCAGAAATTAATTTTAGAGTTAAAAGATAAAATTGATTTGGAAGAGGCATTTGAGACAAAACAGGAGCATGTCAGAGAAACAGAAGGAAAGATGGAAAGTAAAGAAGAGAATGCTGCAAAAAAAGATGCAGTCGATGCATTGACAGCGCTTGGATATTCGAGTACAGAAGCACTGCGTGCAGTCCGTCAGACCGGGGTGACACCGGATATGGATGTGGAAACAATTTTGAAATTAGCGTTAAAAAATATGAATTTGTAGTGGGAAAAGAAGATGGAAAGAAGAATCATAACAACAGATGTGATAGAAGAGGACTTAAAGACAGAGGGAAATCTTCGACCACAGCTCTTAGTCGATTATATTGGTCAGGAAAAAGCAAAAGAAAATCTGAAAGTTTATATCGAGGCTGCAAAACAGAGAAATGATGCATTGGACCATGTTCTTTTTTATGGTCCTCCAGGACTTGGAAAGACAACGCTTGCCGGGATTATTGCAAATGAAATGGGAGTTCATTTAAAAGTAACAAGTGGTCCGGCGATTGAAAAACCAGGAGAAATGGCAGCAATTTTGAATAATCTTCAGGAACATGATGTATTGTTTGTCGATGAAATTCACCGGTTAAACCGGCAGGTAGAAGAAGTCTTATATCCTGCTATGGAAGATTATGCCATTGATATTATGATTGGAAAGGGAACTTCTGCAAGGTCGATTCGTCTGGAACTTCCAAAATTTACGCTGGTGGGAGCAACAACCCGTGCCGGAATGTTGACTGCACCGCTTCGTGACCGTTTTGGAGTGGTACATCATCTTGAATACTATACAGAAAATGAATTAAAAACAATTATTATCCGTTCTGCAAAAGTGCTTGGAGTAGAGATTGATGAAGAAGGTGCTATGGAGATGGCAAGACGATCAAGAGGAACTCCACGTTTGGCAAATCGGCTGCTAAAGAGAGTGAGAGATTTTGCACAGGTGCGTTATGATGGAAAAATCACAAAAGAAGTTGCGGATTTTGCATTGAATTTATTAGAAGTAGACCGATATGGATTAGACCAGATTGACCGTAGAATTTTAAGTACGATTATGGTACAGTTTTCAGGAGGACCGGTCGGACTTGATACACTTGCAGCGGCAATCGGAGAAGATTCCGGAACAATTGAGGATGTATATGAACCATATCTGATTAAAAATGGTTTTCTTGTGCGAACACCGAGAGGTCGTGTAGCAGGCGATTTTGCTTATGAACATTTGGGGATTGACAGAAAATCTTAAATAAGAGCCAAAAGAAAAGGTTGTTTTTCTCTGTATTTCGATTATAATAGACAGTGAAAGAATAAGCAAAAGAAAAATCGGGAGGACCCTATATGGCAGTGAAAAATACAACGCAGGTTTTGATCGGAGGTAAGATAATGACCTTAAGTGGTTATGAAAGCGAAGAATACCTGCAGAAGGTTGCATATTACATAAATAATAAAATGACCGAGCTGGGTCAGCTTCCAGGTTACAGCCGTCAGTCTCTTGAAACCAAACATACGCTGTTGGATTTAAATGTTGCAGATGATTATTTTAAGGCAAAACGTCAGGCAGAATTGTTTGAAGAAGAACTGGAAACAAAAGACAGAGAAAGCTATGAATTAAAACATGATTTGATTACGTCTCAGGTTCGGCTGGAAAATGCAGAAAAAGAAATTGCATTAAAAATGGAACAAATGGAAAAATTACAAAAGAAGATAGAAGAGTTGGAAAAGGAACTTGGCGGGCGTCTTAAAAAATAAGCAGCTGCAAAAGATTCCGAAATTGAGAGGGCGCGCTTCGAAAGAGGGACACGCCCTTTTTCTGTCATAAAATCTATAGTGGAAAGTTGATTTGAGTCAGTTAAGCGGATGTTTGGCTTGTAATTCATTTTTGGGCTTGATTTGGTTAAATGATTAAAAGTTGAATGACAGGAAAGAATCGGAAAATAAGAAAGGAATGAAAATTTTTATGAAATCAGAGTTACTGGCACCTGCCGGTTCGATAGAAGGAATGAGAGCTGCAATAGCAGCCGGAGCGGATGCCGTTTATATGGGAGGAGAGTTATTTGGGGCAAGAGCTTACGCAAATAATCCCGAGGAGGAAGGATTAAAAGAAGCCATTGATTATGTGCATCTCCACAAAAAGAAACTGTATCTGACCGTAAATACGTTGTTAAAAAATAAAGAATTAAAAACACAGCTTTATGATTATATTGCACCTTTTTATGAACAGGGATTGGATGCAGTGATTGTTCAGGATTTTGGGGTACTTACTTTTTTAAAAAAAGAATTTCCCAAACTGCCTTTACATGCAAGTACACAGATGGCAGTTACCGGAGCAGAAGGAGCAAGACTGTTAAAGAAATTTGGAGTTTCAAGAGTCGTAACAGCAAGGGAACTTTCGCTTTCGGAGATAAAAGAAATCGATGAGCAGACAGGAGTAGAAATTGAAAGTTTTATTCATGGAGCTTTGTGTTACAGTTATTCAGGAATGTGTCTGTTTTCAAGTATGTTAGGGGGAAGAAGCGGAAATCGTGGACGCTGTGCCCAGCCCTGCCGACTTCCTTATAAGGTGGAATGTTATGGAAAAAAAACAGGCAGCCAAAAAGAGGAATATCCGTTAAGCCTGAAAGATATGTGTACGATTGAACTGCTTCCTGAAATTTTAAATGCGGGAGTGTACTCTCTTAAGATAGAGGGGCGCATGAAAAAACCGGAGTATGCAGCAGGAGTGACCCGAATTTATCGAAAATATCTGGATTTATATGAGAAAAATCCAGCATCCTATCATGTAGAAAAAAGTGATTTTGAAGAATTACTGGAACTGTATCAAAGAGATGGATTTAGTCAGGGATATTATAGGCAGCATAATGGAAGGAATATGGTGGCACTTGAAAATTTAAAACAGCAGAAGAAAGAAAAAGGAGTATGTCAAAGAGATGAAGCACTTTTTCATACATTAAAGAAAGAGTACACAGAAAAAAAACTTCAGGAAAAAATAAATGGAACTTTAATGCTGTATACGGGAGCACCGGCAATTTTAGATTTGGAATATGATAAGATTCGGGTGTCAGTCGAGGGTGACAGACTCGAGATGGCGCAAAATCAGGCACTGACACAAGAACGCATCAGAAAACAGATGATGAAAACCGGAAATACACCGTTTTGTTTTGAAAATCTGGAAATTCAGACAGATGAACAGGGATTTCTTCCGATGCAAAGTTTGAATGAGCTGAGAAGAAAAGGGCTTTCTTTGTTAAAAGAGCAATATCTTAACAGTTTTAAACGTACACTTCCTGAAAAAACAGGAGAGCAGAACAATAATTATGCAGAATCAAAATCATCAGAGTTAGAAACTTCAGAAGAAATTTATTATTATGCATCAGTTGAAACCAGGGAACAGCTGTCTGCGGTACTCGAGCGTCCAGAAATAACGGGAGTTTATTTTGACAGTACATTGGTGTGGGGAAACTCAGTAGAGCAGAAATTAGATCAGATAGTCGAAAGGATTCATAAAAAGAAAAAAGAAGCCTATCTGATGCTTCCTTATATATTAAGAAAAGAGAAAACAGACCAGATAAGAAAATTAATTGAGTATAGTGCAGAACGTCTGGAGGGATTTTTGATTCGCAACGTAGAGGAACTGGGGTTACTTGAAAAAATGGGGCTCTTAAATCAGGCAGTCTGCGATTTTAGTCTTTATACGATGAATGATGAGTCGAAATGCTTTTTTGATAAAAAAGGAGTCAAAAGAACCACGATTCCTCTTGAATTAAATGAGAGCGAAATCAAAAAGAGAGAGAACAGTGACAGCGAAATGATTATTTATGGATATTATCCGATGATGATTTCGGCACAGTGTTTAAAAAAGACCTGTGAGCGTTGCGAAAAGAAAGCAGATATTGTAACATTGACAGACCGATACAAGAGCAGATTCCGAACAAAAACCGTCTGTGATTTTTGCTATAATGTAATTTATAACAGTATTCCTACCGGTTTTCTTCAGGAAGAAGAAAAGATAAAAAAACTTGGAATAAAAAATCTGAGAATCAGTCTGACAACAGAGAGAAAACAGGAGTCAAAAGAACTGCTTGAGTTGTTTCTTGGAGTTTACAAAAATAAAAAAAACGTGCCGAAAAATGTTTTAGAATTTACAAAGGGACATTTTAAGCGTGGAGTAGAGTAGGTGAAAATTTGATTAATTTGATTGTTACACTTTCTAAATATTTACTTTTGATTTTAATTGCACTTTATACTTTAGAGAGTTTTATTGTTTTTGGATATCGTTATGAGGAAGATAAGAGATATATCTTGAAGAAACAGCTGATGCTTATCTTTTTCATGGATTTTATGGCATTTCTTGTAATTTTTTTGAAAAAGCAGGAATTGGAAATTATTTATTTTTTTATAGTACAGTTATTGTATTTTATTGCGGTTCAGATTTTATATCGGATTTTTTATAAAAATTCATCTCTGCTTTTACTGAATCATACCTGTATGTTACTGTCAATTGGTTTTATTATGTTGGCGAGACTGGATATGGAATCAGCAGTGCGTCAGTTTGAGATTGTAGTTATTGCCACAATCATTGCGATGGTGATACCGGTTATGATTCATAAATTCCGGTTCTTAAATAAATGGACCTGGTTTTATGCGGTGGTAGGACTTTTGCTCTTGCTTACTGTGCTGGTGCTTGGAAAAAATGTAAATGGAGCAAAAATCAATATTTCCTTTGGGGGATTTGCGTTTCAGCCATCTGAATTCGTGAAGATTATCTTTGTGTTTTTTGTAGCATGCAGATTGTATAAGAAAAAGACGGAGTTTCGGGATTATGTGATTACAACAGCAATCGCAGCGGTTTATGTGTTGATTTTAGTGTTATCAAGAGACTTGGGAAGTGCGGTTGTATTTTTTATTACTTATGTGGTAATGCTTTATGTAGCGACAAAAAAACCGCTTTATCTGTTTGCAGGACTGGGATCTGGTTCTCTTGCAGCAGTAGTAGCATACTTTTTATTCAGCCATGTAAGGCAAAGGGTGATCGCCTGGAAAGACCCGTTTTCTGTTTATCAAAGTTCCGGTTATCAGATTGTTCAGGGGTTATTTGCAATCGGAACAGGAGGATGGTTTGGAATGGGGCTTTGCCAGGGCTCACCGAATATGATTCCGTTTGTAAAACAGGACTATATGTTTGCGGCAATTTGTGAAGAATTGGGTGGATTGTTTGCAATGTGTCTGATTTTAATCTGTATGAGCCTGTTTGTTTTAGTAGTGAATATCTCACTGCAGATTAAACGACCGTTTTATAAACTGATTGCCCTTGGACTTGGAACAGAATATGCATTTCAGGTGTTTTTGACAATTGGAGGTGTAACAAAGTTTATTCCAATGACAGGAATTACACTTCCGTTAGTCAGCTATGGTGGAAGCTCTGTTCTTAGTACGATTATTATGTTGGCAATTATTCAGGGATTGTATATTTTAAGAGAAGATGAGGATGATGAACTTGAGAGACAGAAGAGACGAGCAGCGCAGATGGCAAGACGAGAAGCGCAGAGAACAGCAGGCGAAGCTCACAGAAAGAAGAGCACGAGAGGCTAAGAAAATACGAAATCGAGAATATACGATAGTAAGTTACTTTTTTGTTTGTATTTTTATTTCATTGGTTGTCTATATGGTATATTTTGAATTGGAAAAAAAAGACAGTATTATCAACAGTCCGTATAATACAAGACAGGATCAGTTTGAAGACCGTGTTGTGCGGGGAAGTATTTTATCGGCAGATGGACAGACGCTTGCGTATACACAGGTCAATGAAGATGAGACAGAGACAAGAATTTATCCGTTTAATAATCTGTTTGCACACATTGTCGGATATGATTCAAATGGAAAAAACGGCCTGGAATCTCTGGCAAACTTTGAGCTGATGACATCTCATGACGGCTATGTCAAGCAGGTCAAAAATGAAATGCAGGAGACGAAGAATCAGGGAGATAATGTGGTAACAACCTTAAACACTTCTCTTCAGCAGACCGCTTATGATGCGCTGGGAGACAATCAGGGAGCAGTTGTTGTGATGGATCCGAAAAGTGGAGCAGTGCTGGCTATGGTAAGTAAGCCGGATTTTAATCCGAACACTGTTTCACAGGATTGGGATTATCTGACCAGTGATTCTTCAAACAGCAGTTTGTTAAATCGTGCAACACAGGGAGCTTATCCGCCAGGGTCAGTTTTTAAAATTGTGACAACACTTGCTTATCTTAGAAGTGAAAATGGAAATCTGGATAATTTTACTTATACCTGTGATGGAAGTATTACTGTAGATGATCATACTATCAGTTGCTATGATGGAGAAGAACACGGAACGGAAGACTTTGAAACAGCGTTTGCGAAGTCCTGTAACAGTGCATTTGCAAATCTTGGTATGGAGCTTGGTGCTAAAAAACTGACGAGTGCGGCAGAAAGTCTGCTGTTTAATAAAAAGCTTCCGATTTCTATCAGTTATAACAGCAGTAAATTTGATTTAGGAGATCACCCGGGAAATCCACTTTTAATGCAGACCTCAATCGGTCAGGGAAATACTCTGGTTTCTCCGATGCATATGGCATTAATTGTAAGTGCAATTGCAAATGATGGTGTGCTGATGAAACCATATTATATTCAGCAGGTACAAAATGTAAATGGAGACGTTGTAAGCAAGACAAAGACGTCGGAGTATAAAACACTTATGACAAAAGAGGAAGCTTCCAGATTAAAACAGTTGATGCAGGAAGTTGTAAATCGCGGAACAGCTTCGGCTTTAAGCGGAGAAAGTTATTCTGCAGCCGGAAAAACAGGCTCTGCGGAATATTATGGAAGCGATGGAAGTATTCATACACATTCCTGGTTTGTGGGAATGGCAGAAAATGACGAATCACAGCTTGTCGTTGCAGTAATTGCAGAAGGAGCAGGAACAGGAAGTTCTGTAGCAGTGCCGATTGCCCATCAGATTTTTAATCAATATTATTATTAATTCTTAATCGTAAATCCTTGCACAGGTTCTCAAAAAGAGGTATACTAAACACAATGAAACACAACGCTGACCGGGAAACGGTTTTTACAGGAGGACTTGCAAAATGGTTGAAGCAACGAGCTGTGGCGGGGTGGTAATATATCGCGGAAAGATACTGACCTTATACAAATCCTACAAACATAAATATGAAGGATGGGTATTGCCAAAAGGGACTGTAGAAGAAGGCGAAGACTATAAGGATACGGCGCTTAGAGAGGTAAAAGAAGAGTCGGGAGTGACAGCAAATATTATTAAATATGTGGGAAAAAGTCAGTATAGTTTTTGTATACCGGAGGATACGGTAGAGAAAGAGGTACATTGGTATCTGATGTCTGCGGGAAGTTATTACAGTAAACCTCAGAGAGAAGAATACTTTGTGGATTCCGGATTTTATAAATTCCATGAAGCATACCATCTGTTGCGGTTTTCAAATGAAAGACAGATTTTGGAAAAGGCTTATAATGAATACTTGGATTTAAAAAAAGCAAATCTTTGGGGAAACAGAAAGTATTTTTAGGGGAGAAGGGACTGGATTATCAGTCCCTTCTATGCTATCAGGAACATACTTTGGGAATCCGAGAGTACATAGGAATAGTAAGGAGGCAAAGACTATGTTAGAACAGATTGACTTGACAAAAACTATGGAAAAAGAGGCTTATCGTGAAGAAATAGCACAGATGGAACTGACTCTTGCAAGAATGCAAAGAGCATGTAAAGAACAGAAAATACCTGTTATTATCATATTTGAGGGGTTTGATGCAGCAGGAAAGGGACTCCAGATTAACAAATTGATTCATCCGTTAGACCCAAGAGGATTCCACGTATATGCAATGAAAAAAGAGACAAAGACGGAGCAGATGTACCCGTTTTTGTGGCGCTTTTGGACGAAAACCCCAGAAAAAGGAAGAATTGCAATTTTTGATACAAGCTGGTATCGTCATGTATCCGTTGATTTTTTTGAAAAGAAACTGTCAAAAGAAGAACGAAATCTGGCATATCAGGAAATCAATACATTTGAGCGGACTTTAACAGATGATGGTGCGGTTTTGATAAAATTATTTCTTCATATCAGCAAAAAAGATCAGAAAAAACGTTTTGAAAAGCTGCTTGAGTCGAAAGAGACTGCGTGGCGTGTCAGCAGGGAGGATTTAGAACGAAATAAAAATTATGATGGATATAAATCAATTTTAGAAAATATGCTGGAACAGACAGAGACGGAATATGCACCATGGACGATTGTGGAAGCAACGGATAAAAAATATGCAACTGCTAAAATTTATGCAACTGTAATTCACCAGTTAGAAGAAGCACTGAAGAAGAGAACAGTGCAAAAAGAGGAAAAACAGACAGAAAAGCAGGAGAAGAAGCAAAAGCTGTTTGAGGCTTCTGTTTTAAGCAATGCAGATTTAAGTTGTTCTTACACAAAAGAAGAATATAAAGAAAGACTACAAAAACTACAGAAGAAAATTGCGGTTTTGCACAGTGAACTGTACAGAAGGAGAATTCCCGTGGTCTTAGGATTTGAAGGCTGGGATGCTGGTGGAAAAGGAGGAGCAATCAAACGTCTGACCGAGTTTATGGATCCAAGAGGCTATGTCGTAAATCCAACAGCTGCACCAACTGAAGTTGAAAAAAACCATCATTATTTATGGAGATTCTGGCAGAACATGCCAAAAGCAGGACATATTGCGATTTTTGACCGTACCTGGTATGGCAGAGTAATGGTAGAACGGATTGAAGGCTTCTGTACAAAAGAAGAATGGCAGAGAGCTTATCGGGAAATCAATGATATGGAAGCACATCTTGCGAATTCCGGAGCAATTGTAATGAAGTTCTGGATGCAGATTGATAAAGATGAGCAGGAAAGACGTTTTAAAGAGCGTATGGAAAATCCGGAAAAACAGTGGAAGATAACAGACGAAGACTGGAGAAACCGGGAAAAATGGGAACAGTATGAAGAAGCGGTTAATGAAATGATTATTAAAACATCGACCTCTTATGCTCCGTGGACAATTGTAGAGGGAAACTGCAAGTATTATGCAAGAATTAAAGTATTGGAGACTGTAGTAAATGAAATTGAAAAGAGATTAAAAAAGACAGATTAGGAAAAGTATATGTTAAACTGGTATAAAAATCTGTATATTGGCGATAATGCAAAAAAGAAATCAAAGAAACTAATACACAAAATTAATCAGGGAGCAGGTGTAATTGACGTGTATGTCATTGCACTTGCGGTTAATCCTGAAAATTCATTGGAAATCTTTTCAGCAAATTTATTGATGCAGAGTGCGCTTAGACGAAATTGCCCGACGATTATCGGGCTTGCAAAAGGGTATGAAGAGGCACTTGAGATTATAGAGCAGATTGTAAATGAAGTTTATCAGGAGACTGGGACAGCGGAAATTCGGACATGGCTTGAGGCACGAATAGAAAAAAATGGAAGGAAGAAGAAAAGGAGTAGGACATGATGTGGATACATATTATTTTGGTACTTCTTAAGATAATCGGAATCTTGCTTCTGGTTGTTGTATCTTTACTTCTTTTAGCAATTTTTTCAATTTTGTTTGTGCCGGTTCGGTATCAGGCTTATGGGTATCGTGATAATCAAATTAGTAAAGGAATAATAAGAGTCTTCTGGCTGGCGCGTTTGATTTCTTGTAAAGTCAGTTATGACAGTTATGGAAAGAAAATAAAGTGGTCTGTAAGAATTTTTGGGATTTCCATACAGAAAGTAACGGCTTGGAAAAAGAAGAGAAAAAGCAGAAGACAAAATACGAAGAGAAAGAAAACGCAGACAAAAAAGACGGAAAGAAAAGAAACAGAAACCGTATTAAAAGCAAAAGAACTACAAGAGAACATAGAGCAGGAACAGAATCAGAATGCAACAGAGGCAGAACAAAAAAGAAAAAAAGTTAAAGATATTGAACAGAAACCAGAGAAAGTGGAGAGAATAGAATCAGAGGAAAATCAGAAAAGAAAAGAGGGCAAACACTCGCCGATATCAATATTTTTCAAAAAATTAAAAAAAATATTAGAAATTCCCCGAATAACTCTTCGAAAAGTTAAAAAAACTTGGTTAACAGTTCATGGGATTTGTGATAAAATAAGCGAAATCCGAACATTTTTAGAGTCCGAGGTATTTTTAAATGCAAAAACATTATTACTTGGAGAGGTAAAAAAACTTGGGCTTCATATTCTTCCAAGAAAAGTACAAGGAGAGATTGAGTTTGGATTTGATGACCCTTCTTTAACGGGGCGTGTACTGGCAGTTGCTGGTATCTGTTATCCGCTTTATGGAAATAATATTAAAGTCACCCCTTATTTTGATAGGAAAATTTTGGAGGGTGAACTCAAAGTGAAAGGAAGAATCCGTGGAATTGTACTTTTAAAGAGTGCGTTAAAAGTTAGCTTTAATCAAGAAGTACGAGAAATCTGGAAAAATTTTAAAGGATAAAAACAGTGAAGGAGGAAGCAGGATGGCTTCAGAAAATAACTTTAAGGCAACCGTAGATTCTTTGTTTAAAGGAATGGATAGCTTTATTACAGCTAAAACAGTGGTAGGAGAGGCAATCACGGTGGGCGATACCATTATTCTGCCACTGATTGATGTTACTTTTGGAGTGGGAGCAGGAGCGTTTTCACAGGATAAAAAAAATAATGGCGGTGGCGGAATGGGAGGAAAAATTTCTCCAAGTGCAGTGCTGGTTATCTCAAATGGGACAACGAAATTAGTGAATATTAAAAATCAGGATACCGTTACAAAACTGCTTGATATGGTTCCGGATCTAATTGAACGTTTTACAGGAGAGAAAAAAGAATCAAAGGAAAATGAAAAAGAAGATTCCGTAGAAAGTTTGGTAAAAGATATTGTTTCTTCAGCAGATAAAAAAGAAGAAAACGAGAGTACAAAGGAAGAGTAGAATAGATAAAAAACTGTTGTGAAGTACATTCATGACGGTTTTTTGCATATAGTAAAGTAAACCATAAAGGAGCGGAGAGTTGTGTGCTGCTTACTTGGATTTTTGCTATTTTGGCTGGGAGCGGGGATGTTTCTGGCTCTGGTTTTTCCGAAATGTTTTTTTATGGTGCTGGCAGCAGGGCTGTGTATGCTGATAGGATATAATCTTTTTTGTGGAAAAAAATAGAGAAGATTTAATGAGAGAAAGAGTAATAATAGATATAAAATGGAACATGAAAAATGTCGGAAAGAAAAAGAGTCCGGAAATCAATTCCGGACTCGATGATGCGAAATTACGCTCTTTCTACTTTGTTGCTTCTTAAGCAAGAAGTACAAACGTACATCTTCTTAGCAGCTCCGTTTTCTGTTTTAACTTTAACAGATTTAATGTTGGATTTCCACATTTTGTTTGATCTTCTATGAGAATGGCTCACATTATTTCCAAAATGAGCAGCTTTTTCACAAATTGCACACTTAGCCATGATAGCACCTCCTTAAACTAAAATAAGTCCGTGTATACAAACTCACAACACTAGTTATTTTAACAGATGATTTGGTTTTTTGCAAGTAAAAATATAAATTTTTTAAATTATTATTTCGTTTTTGGGAAAGATATGTTAGAATAGTTCTATCAAAAAGGTATGGAGGTGTCCGTGCATGGAAGGACTTGTAGATACAGGATTAGGAAAAATAGCAATTGATACAGATGTAATTGCCACTTATGCAGGAAGCGTAGCAGTGGAATGTTTTGGAATTGTAGGCATGGCAGCGGTAAGTATGAAGGACGGGCTTGTAAAGCTTCTTAAAAGAGACAGCCTGAAACATGGAATTAATGTTGGAATTACTGATAATAAAATCACTCTTGAATTTCACGTGATTGTGGCATATGGTGTAAGCATCTCCGCTGTATCAGACAATCTGATTAGTAATGTGAAATACAAGGTAGAGGAATTTACCGGTCTGACAATAGAAAAAATTAATATCCTTGTAGAGGGTGTTAGAGTAATTGATTAATTAAGGAGGAAACTTGTTTTGAATACCAATACCGTTGATGCAAAGATGCTTGGCAGAATGTTTTTAGCCGGCGCTAAGAATCTGGAGGCCAAAAAAGAATGGATTAATGAACTGAATGTATTTCCAGTACCGGATGGAGATACCGGAACGAATATGACACTTACAATTTTGTCAGCTGCTTCAGAGGTCAATGCACTTTCTGAACCATCTATGAAAACACTGGCAAAAGCGATTGCGTCAGGGTCTCTTCGTGGGGCAAGAGGAAATTCAGGTGTTATTCTTTCTCAGCTTCTTAGAGGATTTGCGAAGGTAATTGAGCAGTATGAAGAGGTGGATGCACCAATTTTTGCAAAAGCGTTTGAAAAAGGTGTCGAAACTGCATATAAAGCAGTTATGAAACCAAAGGAAGGTACAATTCTTACCGTGGCAAAAGGAGCAGCAGCAAAGGCAGATGAACTTGCAGAAGAAGCAGAAAATTTGAACACGTTCTTTGAAGGAGTAATTGCTTATGCACAGGAAGTGCTTTCTCAGACTCCGGAGATGCTTCCTGTTTTAAAAGAAGCTGGTGTAGTAGACTCTGGCGGACAGGGTCTGCTTGAAGTATTGAAGGGTGCTTATGATGGATATCTTGGAAAAGAAATCAATATGGATTTTGAAGCACCAAAAGGAACGGCAGCTGTTTCTAAACAGGCTCCGGCAGAAGAAAGTAATATTAAATTTGGTTATTGTACAGAATTTATTATTATGCTGGAAAAACCGTTCCCGATTGAAGAGGAGCATGCATTTAAAGAATATTTGATGTCAATTGGAGATTCACTGGTAGTTGTAGCAGATGACGAGATTGTCAAGGTACATGTACATACCAATGAACCTGGAAATGCCATTCAGAAAGCGCTGACTTATGGACAACTCTCCAATATGAAAATTGATAACATGCGCCTGGAACATCATGAAAAAGTAATAAAAGAAGCAGAAAAAATGGCTGCAATGCAAAAAGAACAAATGCCGGAAAAAGAAGTTGGATTTATTTCTGTATCTGTAGGAGATGGAATGAGCGCCATCTTTAAAGATTTAGGAGCAGATTATCTGATTGAAGGTGGACAGACAATGAATCCGAGTACAGAAGATGTACTGGAAGCGATTGCAAAAGTCAATGCGAAAAATATTTTTGTATTTCCAAATAATAAAAATATTATTCTGGCCGCAAATCAGGCAAGAGATTTGACAGAAGATAAAAATATTATTGTCATTCCGACTAAGACAATTCCTCAGGGAATTACCGCATTAATTAATTATGTGCCGGAAAAAACAATTGAAGAGAACACAGAAGAAATGCTGGAAAGCATCACAACTGTTAAAACAGGACAGATTACCTATGCAGTGCGTAATACAAAGATTGATGAAAAAGAAATCCATGAGGGAGATATCATGGGAATCGGAGACCATGGGATTTTGGCAGTGGGACAGGACGTAGAAAAAACAACCTTGGAAACAGTAGAAGCAATGGTGGACGAAGACTCAGAAATCATCAGTATTTATTTTGGTGCAGAAGTAAGTGAAGAAGAAGCTGAAGTACTCAAAGAAGCATTGGAAGAAAAATATCCGGACTTTGATATTGATGTAAATCAGGGTGGACAGCCGATTTATTATTATGTAATCTCTGTTGAATAAAGAATGATTAAGAAAGAAAAGGAAAAAAGATGTTTGTACAAAAATTGTGCGGACATCTTTTTTGTACGGGTGAAAAATGGAAAAACAGGAATCCATTCGTAATTTAAAAGGAATTGGCGAGAAAACAGAAAAGCTGTTTCATATACTTGGAATTGATACAATACAGGATTTATTGGATTATTATCCGAGGGAATATGAACAATACCGGATTCCGGTATCTGTTTCTATGGTGCGGGCAGGAGAAAAGATTGCAGTTTTGGGAAAAATCACGCAAAGTATCAGCTTAAGAAATACCGGAAGGCTGACACTTGTGACGGCAACGCTAAAAGAAGCAGGACGGGAATTACAGCTTACATGGTATAATATGGCATTTTTAAAAAAGACGTTAGTTTTTGGGGGTACTTATATTTTTCGAGGTGTGGTATCTGAAAAGAAAAACAGACTGGTAATGGAACAGCCCGAGATTTTCACCAAAGAGCAATATCAGACAATGCAGAACCGTTTACTGCCAATTTATAGCCTGACAAAAGGAATGACGAACAAAATGATAGCAAAAATGGTACGTCAGGTTTTAGAAGAAAAAGAAATCGAACAGGAGTATTTGTCAGAGAAGATAAGAACTTCCTGTCAGTTAGCAGAGTATAATTACGCAGTGCAAGAGATTCATTTTCCAAAAAACAGGGAAAATATGATTCTGGCAAGAAAACGACTGGTATTCGATGAGTTTTTAATTTTTCTCTTATCAGTCCGGCAAATGAAAGAAACGGTTAAAAATGAGAAAAATTTATTTGGGATAAAACCGGTGTCAGAAACGGAGGCTTTGATTCAGAGTCTTCCGTATTCGCTTACGAATGCGCAGAAGAAAGTATGGCAGGAAATTCAGAAAGATATGACAGGAGAAAAACTGATGGCAAGGTTGGTGCAGGGAGATGTGGGAAGTGGAAAGACAATTCTTGCGTTTCTGGCAATGCTATTGTCCGCACAAAATGGATATCAGGCAGCACTTATGGTTCCAACGGAAGTATTGGCAGTCCAGCATTTTGAAGGTTTAAAACAGCTTTTAGAGGAACATCAGCTTGATTTTGAAGCGGTATTGCTTACCGGTTCAATAAAGGCAAAAGAACGGCGGGAAATTTATCAGAAAATTGAAAATGGGAAAGCAAAGCTGATTATCGGAACACATGCACTGATTCAGGAGAATGTAAATTATAAGAATCTGGCACTTGTCATTACAGATGAACAGCATCGGTTTGGGGTGCATCAAAGAGAGGATTTATCGAAAAAAGGCAAACGTCCACATGTTTTAGTCATGAGTGCAACACCGATTCCGAGAACGCTTGCTATTATGCTGTATGGAGATTTAGACTTATCTGTTATTGATGAACTGCCTGCAAATCGTCTCCCAATCAAAAACTGTGTGGTGGATACCAGCTATCGAAAAAGTGCGTATCGTTTTATGCAAAAAGAAATTGCAGAGGGACGTCAGGTTTATGTGATTTGTCCGATGGTAGAAGAAAGCGAAGGGCTAGAAGCAGAAAACGTACTGGATTACACAAAAAAGTTAAGACAGGAAATGCCGCCAGAGATTTCCGTTGGATTTTTGCATGGGAGAATGAAGCCGGCGGAAAAAAATAAAATTATGGAAGAATTTTCCGAAAATAAAATTCAGATACTAGTCTCCACTACCGTAATTGAAGTGGGAGTGAATGTGCCAAATGCAACGGTTATGATGGTAGAAAATGCAGAACGGTTTGGACTTGCGCAGTTACATCAGTTAAGGGGAAGAGTCGGAAGAGGTGAACATCAGTCTTACTGTATTTTCATGCAGGGAGGAGCAAAAAAAGAAATCAAAGAACGACTTCAGATTTTAGTAGAATCTAACGATGGATTTTTTATTGCGGGAGAAGATTTACGCTTAAGAGGTCCGGGGGATTTATTTGGAATCAGACAGAGTGGGATTCTTGAATTTAAACTGGCAGATATTTATCAGGATGCAGCTATTTTAAAGGAAGCTTCTATTGTTGCAGATGAAATTTTAGAAAAAGACCCGCATCTGGAATCGGAAGAATATAAAGGGTTAAAAAACAGACTGGAATTTTATGCAAAAGAACAGATGAAACGGCCTGGAATCTGATGGGAATCAGAAAAAACTTGAAAAAAAAGGTAAAATGGTTTATGATAAACGAGAATCATGTAAGGGCTACATAAAGGAGGAGATTAGTATGCCTAGAACAAAAACAACAAAGGCTGTAGTTACAAAAACAACAAAAGCAGCTGCAACAGAAAAGACTACTCCAGTTAAGACAGAAGAAACAGTAAAAACAGAAGAAGTAAAAGATGTAGAAACAAAGTCAGAAGAAACTAAAGCAGAAGAAACAAAAAAAGCTGCATCAGCTAAAAAAGAGCCGGTAAAAAGAGCAACCAGAAAAAGAACAGCAACAACGAAGAAAACAGCTGTAAAAACCGTTACAAAGAGAGTGAATATTCAGTTTGGCGGAAAAGACCTTAAAATCGAAGAGATTGAAGCAGCTGTAAAGAAAGCCTGGATGGATGAAACCGGTAAAAAAGAGACAGAAATCGAAAAACTTGAAATTTATATTAAACCAGAAGAATCTGCTGCTTATTATGTTGTAAACGGCGAATATGTAGAAGAAGGAAAGAAAATCGATTTATAAGACTATAAAACGCAAAGTAAGAGGGAAGCTTCTTAAGTAAAGAAGCATCCCCCTTTTTGATTTTCTTTCTTTTTAGAGATTAGAAGAACCGCTGGACATCTGACGTTCCTGGTTTTCAATCATTTTTTTCACCATATAGCCTCCGACAGAACCGTTCTGTTTTGAGGTAAGGTTTCCGTTGTATCCATCTGTCAGAGGGACACCTAATTCGCTTGCAACCTCATACTTGAATCGGTTTAATGCACTTTTGGCTTCTGGTACGGCTGTACTGTTAGAAGAATTACTGTTAGACATGGTTTTCTTCCTCCTTTTGTCGTCTGTTTTTTTGTTACAATGGTAGTATGTGAAATTCTATTTTTTTTATTCTGGAAATGTTTACAGGTTTTGACAAATTATGAGAATTGTATTAAAATATCTATTCAGCAAAAGAAACGCTAAGAAAATTATGTATTTTCAATCTGATATTGTAAAAAATGCATAAAATGCAAAAAAATAATTGCGGATAGTTGTTGTATTTGCTATAATAAATCTGATAAAAAAAAGAAGAGGATGGTTGAATATGAACGTTGGTATAATTGCACACAACAGTAAGAAGCCTCTTATTGAAGATTTCTGTATTGCCTATAAAAATATTTTGGCAAAACATGAAGTTTATGCAACTGGTACAACAGGAAGAAGAATTGAAGAGGTGACAAATCTTCGCGTGCATAAGTTTTTGCCAGGAAGTATGGGCGGTGATAAACAGATTACGGAGATGATAGAACGTGGAGACATAGATATGGTAATCTTTTTTTACAATCCTTCTATGATTAATCCGAAAGAACCGGATGTCTATCAGATTTCCCGTTGCTGTGACCAGTATAATGTTCCGATTGCAACCAATATTGCAACAGCGGAATCTTTAATTCTCGGGTTAGACCATGGGGATTTAGACTGGCGCCTGAACAAGTAGAGAAGAGGATTTAAGCTGAATATGAGAGTAATTGCAGGAAGTGCAAAGGGAATGCCCCTCAAGACAGTTTCAGGAATGGAGACAAGACCGACCACAGACAGGATTAAAGAAACATTATTTAATATGCTTCAGTCCTATATCTGTGACTGTCGGTTTCTCGATTTATTTTCGGGAAGTGGAGCCATTGGAATTGAAGCTTTAAGCAGAGGGGCAGTTTCTTGTGTCTTAATAGAAAAAAATAAGAAAGCAGCAAACTGTATTCTGGAAAATCTGAAATTTACCCGTCTAAAAGATAAGGCGGAAGTTATGAACCAGGATGTGTTTACTGCTCTTTCCATGTTAGAAGGAACAGAACCGTTTGACTGTATTTTTATGGACCCGCCATACAATAAAGAACTGGAAAAAGAGGTGCTTGCAGTGCTAAGAAATGCTTCTTATGTAACAAAAGATACGTTAATTGTAGTGGAAGCATCGTTAGAGACAACATTTGATTATGTGGAAGAATACGGGTTTGAAATTGTAAAAAATAAAAAATATAAAACAAACCGGCATGTATTCTTAAGGAAGGAATAAAAATAAAAAATGGTAAGAGCAATTTATCCGGGCAGTTTTGACCCGGTAACTTTTGGACATTTAGATGTCATTCGACGTGCATCGGAACTTTTTGACGAAGTTATCGTCGGAGTTTTACATAATTCTCAAAAAAGTCCGTTGTTTTCTGTGGAAGAACGTGTTAATATATTAAAAGAAGTGACGGCAGATATCCCGAATGTAAAAATTGAGACCTTTAGTGGTCTTTCGGTGAATTTTGCCCGAAACTGTGATGCAAAAGTAATTATCCGTGGACTGCGGGCAATTACAGATTTTGAATATGAGCTTCAGATGGCACAGACAAACCGTGTGTTGGCGAAAGATGTGGATACCATGTTTTTGACAACAAGTCTGGAGTATGCGTATTTAAGTTCTACTACGGTAAAAGAAGCAGCATATTTTGGTGCTGATATATCAAAATTTGCTCCGGAATATGTAGTAGAAAAAGTGAGAGAAAAATTTGCACAAAAGGGTAATAAAATACAATAAGGAGTGTAATTATGAGTAGCAGAATTGAGCAGATTATTGAAGAAATCGAAGAATACGTAGAAAGTTGTAAATACCAGCCGCTTTCAACAACAAAAATTGTTGTAAATAAAGAAGAATTAGAAGAACTGCTTCGTGAACTTCGTATGAAGACACCAGATGAAATCAAGAGATATCAGAAAATCATCAGCAATAAAGATGCGATTTTAGCAGATGCACAGGCAAAAGCAGATGCAGTTATTGCAGAAACAAAAACACAAGTTCAGGATATGGTAAAAGAGTCTGAAGTAATGCAGCAGGCTTATGCACAGGCAAATGAAATTGTAAACAGTGCAAATCAGCAGGCACAGGCAATTATTGACTCTGCAACAGCAGATGCAAATAATTTACGTTTAAGTGCAATTTCTTATACCGATGAGATGATGGCAAACTTAGAACAGCTGATTCATGGAACGATGGAAAATGCAAATGCAAGATATAATGAGCTTGCACAGACTTATAATGCATTTGCACAGTCTCTTCAGAGTGCGGCAGATGTGGTGAGCGAAAACAGAAGTGAACTTGCACCTCAGTTAAATAATCCGATTCCGAAACAGACAGAAGAAGAGCCGGAAGAAAATCTCGATATGGATGATTTAGACGACGAGTTAGAAGAGGATGACGAATAAAAAAGTAAGTCCTGAGGCAATGAGGGTACAAACGATTCTTCCGATTAGATAAGGAAAGAGAGGGAGGTCTGTGCCTGAAAGTACGCAGGAAGTCTGAGCAAGTACGCAAAGACCTCCAAAGCTGGAAAAGCCCATTGTCAAAGGAAACTTTAAAGAAAATGGCAGAGCAGTGTCTTTTAAAGCATTAAGTCCGGTGGAAAATTCTGTTAGACCACAAAGCATGACTGAAAAGAAAGACGAAGAAGACAGCAGGAATTGAAGGATTCCTTGAAAAACAGAAAACAGAATAATATATCCACCAAGCTTGGTAATAGAAAAAAGGCTATTCATAATAGAGATATCCAGAAGTTCCGCAAAAGGAGAAGAGGATGTCTCTTTTTGCGTTCGGGTAAATACAGATTGCTGAGAAACAGAGTAAATCCGGCGAAAAAAAAGACTGGTAAGAAACGCAGACAGAAAAAAGATGAAAAAAAGCAGATGATTGGGAACCTGATTTTCTAAAATAGAAAATGATAAATATCCGGTCAGAAAAGAAGGGCTTGGAAAAGCAGAAAATGTCAAAAGATAGCAGGCTTCCTGTTTGGAAATTTTATTAGATTGGTATAAATCTGCTGTAGTTTTTGCACCCATTGGAAAACCGCATAAAATTCCAAATAAAAATGCAGAAGCACCAAAGGGGGTAAGAGAAAAAACAGAATGCCAGAACTTTTTGAAAGATACGAGAAGCGGTTCAAGCAGACCCGAAGAAATTAAAATGGAGGATAATACCATTGCAGGAAATAAAGAGGGCAAAAGTGTAGAAAACCAAAGCCGGATGCCCAAAAGAGCCGAAGAAATACAAATCTGTGGAAATAACAAAGAAAAAAGAAAACAAAAAAGACAAAAAAAAGAAAAAAACAGACGTTTCATAAATAGATTCTCCGATCTCTGATTCAAATTCACATCATAATATATGGAACGGGTGAAAAGAATATGTCCTTGCCATTTGGAAAAAGATGTGACACAATAAGAAAGAATAAAAAGTGTGTCTGCACTGCAGATTACCTTGGATATGGAGGCAGAAAATGGCAGTATTAGAAAATTTAAAACCAGAAAGAGTGTTTTACTATTTTGAAGAAATCTGTAATATTCCGCATGGTTCAGGAAATACAAAACAAATCAGTGATTACCTTGTTGAGTTTGCAAAGAAAAAAGAACTTCGTTTTATTCAGGATGAAATGGGAAATGTTGTAATTTTTAAAGAGGCATCCAAAGGATATGAAGAGTCACCAACGGTAATTTTACAGGGACATGTAGACATGGTGTGTGAAAAAACAGCCACGAGTCAGCATGATTTTGAAAAAGACGGTTTAAAGCTGTGCGTTGAGGGTGATGAAATCTATGCAAAAGATACAACGCTTGGCGGAGATGATGGAATTGCAGTTGCTTATGAACTGGCGGTTTTAGAAGATGAGACACTTGCACATCCTGCGATTGAGGCAGTGTTTACGGTAGATGAAGAGATTGGTCTGTTAGGTGCAGAAGGATTTGATACCTCTGTGTTAAAGGGAAAATATCTAATCAATCTGGATTCTGAGGCAGAAGGATATTTATGGAGTGGATGCGCTGGAGGACTTAGGAGTTACAGTGAGCTTCCGGTAAAACGTGTGGAAGGTACAGGGCTTTCTTGTAAAATTACAGTGGATGGACTGCTTGGCGGTCATTCCGGCTCAGAGATTAATAAAAACCGCTCCAATGCGATACTTCTTCTGGCAAGATTTTTGCATGAGTGTGGAAGTGAATTAGACTTGTTTTTATATGATATGAAAGGCGGGCAGAAAAATAATGCAATTCCACGACAGGCAGATGCAGAAGTATTAGTTTCAGCAGAAGATGCCGGTCGATTAGAACAGATGGCAAAAGTATTTACTTCTACCCTTCAAAAAGAATACACAGGCAGTGATGAAAATATCCAAGTTCATGTTGAAGTACAGGAGGAGAGTACAAAACAGGTACTTCATCCGGCGAGTCAGGAGAAAGTATTATTTTTCCTGATTCATTATCCAAATGGAATCCGCAAGATGTGTGGATTTATAGAAGGACTGGTAGAGACCTCCTGTAATGTAGGAATTGTGCGCTTGATGCCATCAACCTTTATCTGTGAGACAAGTGTGAGAAGTTCTGTTGGTTCAGAAAAGAGAGCACTTGCAGACCAGATTCGTTATCTGACAGAATTTCTCGGTGGAGAATATGATGAAGACGGAAACTATCCGGCATGGGAGTATAAAAAAGATTCTGTACTTCGTCCTCTGATGACCAAAGTTTATAAAGAAATGTATCAAAAAGAACCAGTGGTTGAGGTGATTCATGCAGGATTGGAATGTGGTCTGTTTTATGAAAAAATAAAGGGACTGGACTGTGTTTCTATCGGACCGGATATGAAAGATATTCATACTTCGGAAGAACGCCTTTCTATTTCATCCACTAAAAGAGTATATGAATATTTAGTAGAAGTATTAAAGAGAATTAAAAAGTAACTGGAATAAAATCCCTTTTCCGTTCATAGAATGATAAGTGTGAACAATACGAAGTCAACTTGAATGGATAAGGGATTTTATGATTTCTTTCTGGTATGGATGTAAGAAATATGATATACTTAAAACACGTATGCGTAAAAAACAGATTAGAAAAAAAGCGCAGAAAGTCTGTTGATGATTCCAAGGCGCAATGACAAGGAGTAATGATTTATGGAAATACGTTTATGGCATGAGCTTTTGCTTCCTTATGAGCTTGCCGTGAAAGAAATGGTAATCAAGTTCAAACATCTTAAAAAGGAACACAGGGAAAAGGAACTTTATTCACCGATTGAACAGGTCAGCGGACGAGTAAAATCAATCAATAGTATTCTTGAGAAAATGCAGAGAAAAAATATTTCATGGGAAGAACTTGAAGAAAAAGTAGAAGATATCGCTGGAATCCGCATTATCTGCCAGTTTTCTGAAGATATTGAAAAAGTGGCGGATATTATTCGGAAACGTCAGGATATGAGGGTACTGGAGATAAAAGACTATATTACGCATATGAAAGAAAGCGGTTATCGAAGTTATCACATGATTATTGCTTATCATGTAGAGACTTTAGAAGGACCAAGAGAAATAAAAGCGGAAATTCAAATTCGTACGCTTGCAATGAATTTTTGGGCAACGATTGAACATTCGCTGCAGTATAAATATAAAGGAAATATGCCGCCTCATGTAAGAACACGGTTAAACAATGCGGCACAGTCAGTTTTAACTCTTGACGAGGAGATGTCATCCGTTCGTAATGAAGTGATGGATGCACAGAACTCTATGGTTCACCAGTCCAATATTGTAAAAGAAATTTTAAATAATATTGAAAATCTGTATCATTATTCAAATAACAGAGAAGTGGCAAAAATTCAGGATGAATTTTACCGCATTTATGAATCAAAAGATTTAGCACGCTTAGAGCGTTTTCATCAAGAGTTAGATGTAATTGCAGAGGGATACCGTGCGCAGGCGGTTGCGACAGAGGAAATCTTGTAACAGCAAAGGAAAACTTATGAGACTACCAGAGAAATATGAAAATGAAATGAAAGACCTGTTGCAGGAAGAATATGAGGCTTATAAAGAAAGCCTCGGTCTTCCGATACAGCAGGGATATCGAATTAATACAGGAAAAATCAGCAAGGAGGAGTGGGAAAAAATCGCTCCTTTTTCTGCGAAAGAGGTTCCATGGATAGAAAATGGATACTTTCTTTTAGATGACTTCAGAGCTTCCAGACATCCTTATTATTTTGCAGGTCTTTATTATTTACAAGAGCCGAGTGCGATGACACCGGCAAACAGGCTAAATGTAGAACCGGGAGATTTTGTACTGGATTTGTGCGCTGCACCTGGAGGAAAAGCAACAGAGCTTGGAAGCCGTTTAAAAGGAAAAGGCATGTTAGTTGCAAATGATATCAGCAACAGCAGAGCGAAAGCACTTTTAAAAAATCTGGAACTGGCAGGAATAGCCAATCTTTATGTAACAAGTGAAGAACCGGCAAAACTTTGTCAAAATTTCCCGGAATTTTTTGATAAAGTTTTAATTGATGCTCCTTGTTCCGGAGAGGGAATGTTCCATAGAGAACCCAAAATGATAGAATACTGGGAAAAACGAGGTCCGGAAGAATACGTTCCAATTCAGAAACAGCTTATTCTGTATGGAAGCCGTATGTTAAAGCCGGGAGGGAAACTCCTTTATTCGACCTGTACGTTTTCTAAAAAAGAAGATGAAGAGGTGATACAATGGCTGTTGGAACAAAATACAGACATGCATCTGATTTCTATTGCTCCTTATGAGGGATTTTCAAAAGGATTTGGATTATCAGAATGTGTGCGTATTTTTCCGCATAAAATGTCTGGAGAAGGGCATTTTTTGGCATTGCTTGAAAAAAAATCTACAGAACAAGACAACACACAGAAACAAAAACTGCAAATGGGAAAAGAATTGAAACTCCCAAATTGCGTAGAAGAATTTTTTTCATTATTAAAGTTTCCGATTGACAGAAGTTGTCTGAAGTTGGAAAAAGAACGATTGTATCTGCTGCCAAATGCAGTGAAGATGCCAAAATTGCGTTACCTGCGGACCGGATTGTTGTTAGGAGAAGTAAAAAAGAACCGCTTTGAGCCTTCGCAGGCATTGGCAATGGCTTTAAAACCGGAACATTTTGCATCTTGTATTTCAATTGACAGTACAGATGTGCGTTGTGTGAAATACTTAAAAGGAGAGACTTTAGACGTCTCAGACCTTCCCTGCAACAATAAAAAAGGCTGGCAGTTAGTCTGCGTGGAACGGTATCCACTCGGATTTGGAAAGTTAAGCAATGGCATTTTAAAAAATAAATACTATGCCGGATGGAGATGGCAGTAGATGGCACAAATAAGAATTGATAAATATCTGGCGGATATGGGAATTGGAACTCGAAGTGAGGTAAAAAAAATCTTAAAGTCCGGTCAGGTAACTTTAAATGGAGAAAAAATCAAAAAACCAGAACAAAAAATTAACAGTGAAACAGACGAAGTTTTAGTAAATCAGAAACCGGTGGTCTATCAGGAATTTGAGTATTATATGCTTAATAAAGCTGGAGGAGTGGTTTCTGCGACAAAAGATAAGAAGGAAAAAACGGTTTTGGATTGTATCGATTCCAAAAAACGAAAGGATTTATTTCCGGTAGGTCGTCTGGACAAAGACACAGAAGGATTACTGCTGATTACAAATGATGGAGAACTGGCTCATCGTTTGCTCTCTCCAAAGAAACATGTGGATAAGACTTATTTTGTGAAGTTAAGAGAACCGTTAAAGCAGGAGTATGAAGCGGCGCTTGAAAACGGAATTGATATTGGAGAGGAAGCATTGACTTTGCCGGCAAAACTTGAAATTTGTTCCGAAGATAGAAAAAACTGTCTGCTTACAATTCATGAAGGAAAGTTTCATCAGGTAAAACGGATGTTTCAGTCAGCAGAAAATGAAGTGGTATTTTTAAAACGAATGTCGATGGGAAGTTTAACATTAGATAAAGCATTAGAAACAGGACAGTATCGTCCGCTTACACAAGAAGAAATAGAGAGGTTGAAAACGAATGCTTAAAAACATAAAAGCAGTATTGTTTGATTTAGATGGAACGTTGGTTGACTCCATGTGGATTTGGAAATCCGTAGATGAAGAGTATTTTGAGAAAAAAGGACTTGTTCTTTCCTCAGATGAGATTGATTCATTCCAGCAGGAATTAGAGGGAATGGGATTTACAGAAACCGCAGTGTTTTTTAAAAAGCGATTTGGAATTGAAGATTCCCTGGAAGAAATAAAGGCAGCCTGGATTTCCATGGCAACTGAAAAGTACTGTAATGAAGTTCCGTTAAAGGATGGAGTAAAAGAATTTTTAGAATATTTAAAAGAACAGCAGATCCCGTCTGCGATTTGTTCAAGCAACAGTATTGAATTGATTAAAATGGTGTTAAAGGCACATGAAATTGATAATTATTTTACCAAAATGATAACCTGCTGTGATGTATCAGCGAGTAAACCGGCACCGGATGTTTATCTTGCAGCAGCAAAAGCCTTAAATGTAAGTCCTGAAAACTGTCTGGTATTTGAAGATGTTCCAATGGGAATCTTAGCTGGAAAGAATGCAGGTATGAAGGTATGTGCCGTTGAGGACAGTTACAGTAAAGAACAAATGGAACAAAAGAAAAAGCTTGCGGACTATTACATAAAAGATTACGATGAGGTTTTAAATCAGACATTTGAGGTGTTAAAATGATGCAGTTTTTACCGGTTACGATGAAAGAAATGCAAAATCGTGGAATTAGTCAGCCAGATTTCGTATATGTCTGTGGAGATGCCTATGTGGATCATCCGTCTTTTGGGATGGCAATTATTACAAGACTTTTAGAACATTATGGATACAGCGTGGGAATTATTGCACAGCCGGACTGGAAGAAAAAAGAAAGTGTCTGCGTATTTGGAGAACCAAGGCTAGGATTTTTAGTCTCTGCCGGAAATATGGATTCGATGGTAAATCATTATACCGTTTCCAAAAAGCACAGAAGGGAAGACTCGTATTCTCCAGGAGGGAAAATGGGTCTTCGACCGGACCGTGCAGTAATTGTGTATGGGAATTTAATCCGTCAGACTTATAAGCATACCCCGATTATTATCGGTGGAATCGAGGCTTCTCTTAGAAGACTGGCACATTATGATTACTGGTCAGATTCTTTAAAACGTTCTGTATTATTAGATTCAGGAGCAGATTTGATTTCTTATGGAATGGGAGAACGCAGTATCTTAGAAATTGCAGAGGCACTCAATCGTGGAGAAGATATTTCCACTCTGCATCATATTGCAGGAACGGTGTATCATACAAAAGAAGCACCTGCGGGTGGAATCATCCTTCCTTCTTATGAAGAAATGTGTGCAGATAAGAGAAAATATGCAGAGAGTTTTCAGGTTCAGTATGAAAATATGGAAGCGTTTTCAGGAAAAGTATTGGCAGAGTCCTACGGAAATCGTGGGTATGTGGTACAGAATCCTCCCTCAAAGCCGTTATCCCAAAAAGAAATGGATGAGGTTTACGATTTACCGTATATGAGGACCTTTCATCCGATGTATGAAAAACTCGGGAAGATTCCGGCGATTGAAGAGATTAAATTCAGTATTACAAGTAACAGAGGCTGTTTTGGGGGCTGTAATTTCTGCGCACTTGCATTTCATCAGGGAAGAATTGTTCAGACAAGAAGTCATGAATCTATTTTAAAAGAAGCAGTGGAATATACAAAGGAATCTGATTTTAAGGGATATATTCATGATGTAGGAGGTCCAACCGCAGATTTCAGACAACCAGCCTGTGAAAAGCAGCTGAAAAAAGGAGTCTGCACGAACCGTCAGTGCCTGTTTCCAAAACCTTGTAAAAATTTAAATGCAGACCATGAAGATTATCTGGAATTATTGGAAAAACTCAGAAAGATTCCAAATGTAAAAAAAGTATTCATTCGTTCCGGAATTCGGTTTGATTATGTGGAAGCAGACAAAGACAGGCGCTTTTTAGAAGAACTGGCGAAGTATCATGTAAGTGGACAGCTTCGTGTTGCTCCGGAGCATGTTTCAGACCGTGTGTTGTCTTATATGGGAAAACCGGAACATCAGGTTTATCAGAAATTTTTAGCAGACTTTGAAAAGGCAAATAAAAAAACCGGAAAGAAACAATATGTGGTTCCATATTTTATGTCCTCTCATCCGGGCTGCACCTTAAAGGATGCGGTAAAGCTGGCAGAGTATGTGCGTGATATGGGATTTATGCCGGAACAGGTGCAGGATTTTTATCCAACACCATCTACGATGTCTACCTGCATGTATTATACAGGGATTGACCCAAGAACGAAAAAAGAAGTTTATATTCCGACAAATCCACATGAGAAAGCAATGCAGAGAGCTTTGATTCAATATAAAAACCCACAGAATCGTGAACTGGTAAAAGAAGCTCTGATAAAAGCAGGAAGAACGGATTTGATTGGATGGGAGCATAAATGTCTGATAAAAGAAGGAAAAAAAACGGTACAGGCAGGAAAAGATTTCAAGAAATCAACCGTACAGCGAAAAAAGAAAACGATTCGAAATGTGCATAAAAGGAAAGGAAAATAAGATGAAAATAGCAATTGTAACAGGAGCGTCTTCTGGAATTGGTGCAAGTTATGTCTGTCAGCTTGCAGAAAAGTATTCATGGCTGGATGAAATCTGGGTCATTGCCAGAAATGAAACGGCACTCTGGACACTGAAGCGACAGTGTATAGTGCCGCTCCGTGTTTTTGCTATGGATATTACTCAGACAGAAAATTTGCTGAGACTGGAAGAAGAATTAGAAAAAGTAAAACCGTATGTGAAATACTTTGTAAATGCAGCCGGATGTGGGATTAATAAAAAGATAAAAGAGACAGATTTGATGGATTGTAACCGTATGCTTGAAGTAAACTGCAATGCATTGACCCTGCTTACGAAAATTGTACTTCCGTACTGTGGAAAAAGAAGCAGAATTGTTATGTTAGCTTCTGCTTCTGCTTTTTTGCCACAGCCGGGATTTGCTGTTTATGCGGCGTCGAAGTCTTATGTGCTTAGTTTTTCGAGAGCACTGCGCAGAGAATTAAAAAAGACAGGAACGACCGTTACAATTGTATGCCCAGGTCCGGTAGATACTCCGTTTTTAGATACGATTGGAGGGAAAGATAGCATTCCGGTTATCAAACGACCATTTATTATGAAAACGGACAAGGTAGTTTCAGTCGCAATCAAAGATGCGGCAAAAGGAAAGGAACTGTCGATTCCGGGAATTTCAATGAAGTGTTTTTTTCGGATTTGTAAAATTGTTCCGCATAAAGTATTGTTAAAATTTACATAAAACAAGACAAGAACAAGATACATAAAAATGAGGAATTACATGAATAAAAAACAAAAAATAAAAAAAGGTGATTTCGGATATATTCAGTCACAGAAAAAGAAGCGTACGATTTATACGATTTTAGCTTTGATTCCACCACTGACAGTTTTCTTTGTTGGCTGGATTATCAATAAAGACAGGAATACAGTATTTACCGTTTTTGCAGCGGTGGGTTGTCTGCCGGCATGTAAATTTGCAGTCAGCGCAATTATGATGTATCTGCAAAAGCCAATGTCAGAGGACGATTATAAGCAGATTGAGCAGCATAAAGAAGGTTTGGTGTGTGCGTATGAACTGCCGGTTTCTGCTTATGAAAAACAGACCTTTTTAGATTCCGTTGCAGTCTGCGGAAATAATGTGGTTGCATATACCAGCCGTGAGAAATCCGATATTCCGTTTGTGGAAAAGCATATTCAGACCATTTTAAGACAAAATGGATATTATGTAACGATAAAGGTATTCAGACGTCTTCCGGAATATTTAAATCGTTTGGATTCTATGTGGGAGCATCATGAGTCACTGGAAGAAGGCATTCGATTTGTGCCGGATGAAAATAATCCGGATTTAAGCAGAAATGAGCTGATTATGCATACTATTTTTGCAATTACGCTTTAGGAGAAATAAATGAAAGAATTAGAAGTAAAAGCGCAGGAAAGCGGACAGCGGTTTGATAAATATCTTTCCAGATATTTAAAAGAAGCACCGAAAAGCTTTCTCTATAAGATGCTTCGTAAGAAGAATATTACGTTAAATGGAAAAAAGGCAAGCGGAAATGAGAAACTCGAAGTGAATGATAAAGTTCAGTTGTTTTTTTCAGATGAAACATTAGAAAAATTTATGGGAGAAGAAAAAGAAGTGAAAAAAGGTTCTCTCGAAATTCTTTATGAAGATGAAAACGTGATTTTTATCAATAAACCGGCAGGGATGCTTTCACAGAAAGCAAAAAAAGAAGATGTTTCTTTAAATGAATATCTGGCGGGTTATCTGCTTGATTCCGGAGCGATGACAAAAGAAGATTTCAGAACCTTTCATCCGGCGGTGTGCAATCGTTTGGATCGTAATACGAGCGGAATTGTAGCAGCAGGAAAAACAATGGCAGGACTTCAGACAATGACGCAGTTGTTTCGGGACAGAAATCTTCATAAATATTATCTGGCACTGGTAAAAGGAATCGTAAAAGAAGAAGCTCATATTAAAGGGTACTTAAAAAAAGATGAAACTTCGAATAAAGTAACGATTACCAGACAGCCACAGAAAGATACAGTTTTGATTGAAACGAAATACACTCCGATTGGATGTTCAAAAGAAAACCGGCTGACTCTTTTAAAGGTGGAACTGCTTACCGGACGTTCTCATCAGATTCGTGCGCATCTGGCAAGTATCGGGCATCCGATTGTAGGTGATGCAAAGTATGGAGATATGCAGGTGAATAAAAAGTATCATACACAGTATAAAGTAAAAAGCCAGCTTCTTCATTCCTGGAAATTAGTACTGCCACAGTTAGAGGGTGAGCTGGCAAATCTTTCTGATATGGAAATTACAGCGCCGGTTCCAAAGGTATTAAAACAGATTATTACAAAAGAAGTGAAAACAGCAGAAGGAGAGATTGGATGAGCAAAAAATATGAAGGTCCTTCTATGATGGAAGAACTGTGGGAATATGTAAAAATGATTGTGTTCGTAGTGGTAATTGTTTTTATTATCAATAATGTTTTGTTAATTAACGCAAGAATTCCGTCAGAATCTATGGAAAAAACGATTATGACCGGAGACAGGGTTTTTGGAAATCGTCTGGCTTATATGACAAAAGACCCGGAACGTTTTGATATTGTGATCTTTAAATTTCCGGATGATGAAAGTCAGCTTTTTATCAAACGAGTTATTGGACTTCCGGGAGAAACAGTAACGATTAAGGATGGTAAAGTTTACATTAATGATTCAGAAGAACCATTAGACGACAGTTTTGTTGCGGAGACACCGGTAGGTGATTTTGGACCGTATAAGGTGCCGGAAGGAAGCTATTTTATGCTTGGAGATAATCGAAATCATTCCCGAGATTCCAGATACTGGATTAACTCCTTTGTAGAAAAAGATAAAATCCTTGGAAAAGCAGTTTTGCGTTATTTTCCGTCTCCAAAGCTGATAAAATAAATGTGTTCTTATAATTTTTTGTGTTGAGTTTGTGAGAAGATTTTGAGAGTACAAAAAATGTACGGTCGGAAACAAAAAACTTTGAGGGGATATAAGATAAGAGTGGAGGCAGGAAATTGGCAACTTGGAACTCAAGGGGACTGCGAGGTTCTGCATTAGAAGAATTTATTAATCAAACCTGTGAACAGTATCGTGAAAGAAATCTGGCTTTAATTCAAAAAGTGCCGACTCCGATTACTCCGGTTCGGATTGAAAAAGAAAGCCGTCATATTACACTTGCTTATTTTGACAAGAAAAGTACAGTCGATTATATTGGTGTAGTGCAGGGAATTCCGGTCTGCTTTGATGCAAAAGAATGTCATACCGATAATTTTCCCTTACAGAATATTCACGAACATCAGGTGCGATTTATGGGAGATTTTGAAAAACAGGATGGAATTGCATTTTTGATTCTGTATTTCAGTCATAGAGACGAAATTTATTATATGAGATATGAGGAAATGCTAAAATTTTGGAATCGTGGACAAAATGGAGGACGAAAACACTTTAAGTATGAAGAATTGAATCCGAAATGGTTTTTAACCAGAAACGGAAATTACCTGGTTCCGTTTCTGGAGGGAATTGCCTTGGATTTAAAAGAGAGAGAAGAGAATTAATTTTTCTCTGTGGTTTCTCTTGGAATTAAGACAGGAGAAATAATTTTATGGACTGGCTCGCAAAAAGCCGGTCTTTCTTTTTGCGCTTGAATTTGTGAGATTAATAACTCAACGGCTTCAAATGCAATCTTGTCAATCTGCTGACTGACGCTGCTGATTGGAATAATAGCTTCTCGTGAAATCGGAGAATCGTCAAATGCAATTAAAAAATAGTCGTTTGGCAGATAGCCATACTTTCGGATTAACAGATTTAAAAATACATTTGCATAAGTATCACCGGAGATAAAAATTCCCTTTCGGATACCGGAATAATTCAGTTCAATTTGTTCTAAAATATGAGTTAGGTGGCTTTTTACTTCTTCGTGGGAAGCTCCCATCTCTTCCATAAAAGTATGATGTAGTAATTGGTGTTTTTCACAATAATCATCAAATGCTTCCACTCGTTTATAAGCAGGAGTTGTTCGGGTTGTTGGAGCACTGATATGCAAAAATACTTCACAGTCATGGGAAGAGAGATTTTCACAGGCGAGAATCGTTCCTTGATAGTTATCGGAATTGACACTTGAGATATAAACATCTTCCCGCTCTACAGCAACTAATGGAAGATGAAGATTTGCCAGTTCAATCGAGGGAAGTGTGTGACTTAAGATAATTAATCCTTCAATCTTATAAGCTAAAAGTTCCTGTAAGTAAGTTCTTTCATCTTCTTTTGAGCCATTGCTGATAAAAACCAGAAATTTATAGCCAAAAGCTTCATAGGTTGATAAAATCTGATTTAAAATCTCAGAATAATAACGAACATATAAGTTTGGGATGATGATGCCGATAAATTCGGTACATCCGTTCGCCAGAATTTTTGCAACTTTATTTTCTTTATAATTTAATTTTTCAAGTGCCTCTGCAATAATGTTCCGATTTTGTTCCGTTAAGGTCTCCGGATGATTAAAATAACGGGAGATTGTAGTTTTTGAAAAGTTTGTATATTTTGCAATGTCACTGAATGTGATGTTGTTTTTTTTATTTGCCATAGTAAAATACCGCCTTTCTAAAAATCAGTATATCAAAAAAAAGAAAAAGAGACAATGGAATTTTATAAAGTAACCGGTTTTACAAAAATGACAAAAATCCGAATAAAAATTGATAAAAATGCTGAAAAATACTTTTATTATTGAGATATAGATAGGTTTGTGATAGAATACAGTATAGAAAAACCGGTTACTTTACAAAACGAAATTAAAAAATCAGATTCTGGGAGGAAAAAATGAATAAAAAAGATATGATTTTTCAGGAACGATTAAACCGTCATCACGACGAACTTCGCTGGCTGTATATGGAACTTTATGGAAATGACGCAATGTTTGCGGAATTATGTGACCAGATGTATGAGTATTACAAAGCAAGAAAGCAAAAACTGCATAATCGTGATGCAAAACGAATAAAAGAAGCAGAGTGGTTTAAGAAAAAAGACATGCTTGGAATGATGCTTTATATTGATAATTTTGCTGGAAATTTACAAGGTGTACAGACAAAACTGGATTATTTAAAAGAATGTAACGTAAATTGTATTCATCTGATGCCGTTTTTAGATTCACCGGAAGGACGTTCGGATGGCGGTTATGCAGTTGCAGATTTTCGGAAAGTAAAACCAGAGCTTGGAACAATGGAAGATTTAGCAAAATTAACGGATGCCTGTCATGCAAAAGACATGAATGTGTGTATGGATTTTGTTATGAATCATACATCAGAAGACCATGAATGGGCGAAAAGAGCCAGAAATGGAGAAGGCGAGTACATGAGCCGTTACTTCTTCTATGATAATGATGAAATTCCAAAACAATATGAAAAAACCGTACCACAGGTCTTTCCGACAACAGCACCAGGAAACTTCACGTATCTTCCAGATTTGAATCATTATGTATTGACTACCTTTTATCCATATCAGTGGGATTTAAATTATAAAAATCCAAGAGTATTTAATGAGATGATGTATAATTTTCTGTTTCTTGCGAATCAGGGAATTGATGTAATCCGAATTGACGCTGTTCCGTATATCTGGAAAGAATTAGGAACACCGTCTCGTAATCTTCCACAGGTACATACGATTGTACGAATGATGCGTATGATTGGTGAAATTGTATGCCCGAGTGTTATCTTACTTGGAGAAGTTGTCATGGAACCAGAAAAAGTAGTACCATATTTTGGAACAGTGGAAAAACCGGAATGTCATCTGTTATATAATGTAACAACAATGGCAACAACCTGGCATACCGTTGCCACACAGGATATCTGCCTGCTGAAAAAACAGATGGATATTGTAAATGAACTTCCAAAAGAATATCTGTTTTTAAATTATTTAAGATGCCATGATGATATTGGCTGGGGACTTGATTTTGAAACACTCAAAGATTATGGAATGGAAGAAATTGCACATAAACGCTTTTTAAATGATTTCTTTACCGGAAAAACACAAGGAAGTGTAAGCCGTGGAGAACTCTATAACGATGACCCTGTCACAATGGATGCACGCTTCTGCGGAACAACTGCATCGATGTGTGGAATTGAGACAGCATTAAGAGAAGATAATGCTGAAAAATTAGAAGAAGCAGTCCGCATGGATGTGATGCTTCACGCATATATGCTGGTACAGTCTGGAATTCCAATGTTATACAGCGGAGATGAAATTGCCCAGTTAAATGATAACCACTATAAAGAAAATCCACAAAAAGCAGAAGACTCACGCTATATTCATAGAGGAGCATTTTTGTGGGAAAATGCAAAAAAACGAAAAGAGAAATATTCGGTGGAAGAAATCGTATTTGATTCCCTGGCAAAATTAGAGAAGATAAGAAGAAATGAGACTGTGTTTGATGCAAAAGCAGACGTGTATACTTATGATGTAAAAGAGAATAAAATCCTTGGAATCTTAAGAGAAGATGAGAATACAAGATTTATTGCCCTGTTTAATTTTGGGAATGAGCCACGGACAGCATGGATGCAGGAAGAAGGCGAATTTGAAGATTTGTTTACAGGAAAGAAGATTGAGTTAAAAGATGTGGAACTGGCTGCACATGGATTTGTGTGGGCGGTGAGAAGAAAATAAGAATAAGAGCAAAAAGAGAAACAGCCGGAAGAGTATATATAAAAACTCTGACCGGCTGTTTTTCTGCTCATAGACAGTTCCAGTTTGAACGATTAAAAGTTAAAAAATTTTGAAGCAAAAAATATTCTTCAAATTCCAGTATGATAATATTGAACTACAAAAAATATTGTAAATTATTTTTAGAAAAAAATCTAGTAGTTATATTATACTGGATTAAAATATATTGGACATTTTTTGAAACAAAATATATTAGGAATATATTGCAAAATAGAAAGTTTAAGAGTATAATAAAAGAAAAAAAGGAGTGATGCAGGTGAGAACAGAACTTGTTTTTGTGTTAAAAAAGCCAATGATAAGTCTGGACTATCGAAGAATGATTCTATCATGGTTAAAGAGAAGTCTTACAGAGTGTAATCAGGGAAAATATTATGAACGATATTTTCGGTTAGATGCTCCCCAAAAAGATTATTGCTTTACTGTGCTAATGGATTCTCCGAAATTTACAAAAGAAAAGATATTGTTAAAAGAACCAAGAATTCGGGTAATATTTTCCGCAGATGATAAAAATCGGAGTGGATTAATATTTTTTGCGGCGTTTTTAGCTATGAAAAATAAGCAGTTTCCATTACCGGATGGAAATGCCATGACTTTACGAAATGTAATAAGAAGAAATGAAGCATTGATTGCAGAATCTTCCGTTATCTTTCGGACCAGCCTGGGAAATGGGTTGTGTATTCGAGAACATGATAGAGAAACGAATAGAGATAAGTTTTTTACCTGTGAAGACCCAGAATTTAAAAAGAAAACAGAAGAGATACTGAAGATACAGGCAAGACTTGCTGGTTATCCAGAATCTATGGTTCAGACGATAAAATTTACTCCGATTCAGTGTAAAAAAGTATTAGTTTTCTTCTATGGTCGATATGTCGATGTAACGACTGGGGTTGTGCAGTTAGAGGGAGAACCGGAATTATTACAGTATTTTTATTTGTCAGGAGCTGGCTCAAAGCACAGCGCGGGTTTTGGCCAGTTGAACATTTTAAAATAAATCAGGAAGGAGGAGAAGTTATGGGACTGGAGAGAATAGAACCTCTGGATTGGAGATATTCCGCAGCAATTGTAGGACTAAAAGAATATTTAACTTGGTGTGGCGCATCAGACTGGAAGTTACAAGATGAATATCTGGAATATAATCCGGAATCTATTACAGAGTCAGATTATTTGAAGTTTGTGGAACAGAAATATTCAGAAGATATGCATCATGTATTGGCTGAAGAATTACTATTAGAAGAAGAACCAAGTGAAGAACAGATAAAACTGATAAATGAAAAGCTGACTGCAAATACAGTTTTAAAAAAAATATTTGGAAAAATAAAATACGACGGAACAAATCGGGAACAGATACAAAAATTAATAGAAGAAAATCGTGAAGAAATTGTAAAAGAGACCTATCGAAATAAAGTAAATCTGTACCGAAACTATTGTAATACAAATCAATTATTTGAGCCAGGTAAGAATTGTTGCAGACTACTGGGGTATTATGTAGATTTACCAAAAAAAGGAAAATCCATTTCTTATAATTTTGATATGGCAAATTTTGTATACGAGGACACTCCGATATTTGATTTTATTCCATTTGCATTTTGTGGAGAACGAGATTTTTATTTTGTAAATGATAATGTTGATTTAAGAGAGTTAGTTAAAACCAATAAGATACTGCAAGATAAAATAAAAAAAGCAAGAGAAAATGCAAGGCAAGAGGGAAAAACAATTGATTCCAGACAGATTTTTTTCCAGACTATTATTGAATCAAAGGATTTTATGTATCATGATATTGAGATTATACATAAAAACGTTGAAAAGACACATTTTGAAACATTATATTTAAGTAAAAAGAGTCTGGATATTTTACAGAAATTAAATGGAGAAAGAACAGATAAAAAACCATATAAAGCATTTTGTTTTAAAATAAAAATAAATGATAATTATTATCTGGATGTATTTAAAGAAACGATGAACTGCATTGTGAATCTTATTTTGACAGATGAGTGGATAAATTATCTTTTAAAAAATAATGCAAACGGAAATTACACTTATGTGTTATACCAATTAATAAAAGTAAATTTATGGATAAAGGAGGATGCAGATATGGAAGCTGGAAATAAAAGAGCCTATGGATGTGCAAAGGCAGTTGCTAAGAAGAAAGATAAAGTACCGGACAACAAACTGATTTCGTTTCGCCAAAAACTGACGAGTGCCTTGACCTTTGAAGATTATGACCGATTTTGTGATATTTTATTAAATTTATCAAATTATGCAGATGAACCATTTGATTTTGCGTATGATTTATTTGAAGATTTTGAGAAAAATAAAGAATTAGCGTATACATTTGTAACAGCGCTGAGAAGAGATAATAAAAATGTAGAGGAGGCAAAAGTATGAAAAAGAATTCTTTAACATTAACGGTAGTTGCAAATATGACATCTAATTATTCGGAGTCACTGGGAAATATTGCAAGTGTTCAGAAAGTATTTAAGAACAGAAAAATCTATTCTATGAGAAGCAGAGAAAGTTTAAAAAATGCAATTATGGTTCAGAGCGGGATGTATGATGATTTAGAAACAAGTCTGGATGGAGCAGCACAGAAAAAAGTAAGTGAAGAATTAAATGCCTCTAATTGTCGTGCGTTAGAAGGCGGTTACATGAATACACAGGGAACAACTTATGTAAGAAAAAGCTCTTTTTATTTGACAGATGCAGTTGCAGCAGAGCATTTTGTAAATGAAACTCGTTTTCATAATAATTTATACTTAGCAACGAATTATGCAAAAGAACAGGGGATTTCCGTACAGAGTAATGGTGGAAGTGCAGGACTTATGCCATATCAGTATGAATACGATAAGAGTCTGAAGATTTACAGCATGACAATTGATTTAGAAATGATAGGAAAAGATGAAAATTTCCATGAAGAGGCAGATGCAAAAGAAAAGGCAGAACGTGTAATCGCACTTTTGGATGCAGTGGAAAATTTATCTTTAGTCGTAAGAGGAAATCTGGATAATGCAGAGCCAGTGTTTGTAGTAGGAGGATTATCCGAAAGAAAAACGCATTACTTTGAAAATGTAGTGCATGTAGAAGAAGAAAAATTGATTTTATCAGAAGATTTAAAAATAAAGCTGGAAAAAGGATTTCAGGCGGGACTTTTACGTGGAAATTTATTGCAAAATGAGGAAGAGATAGAGAAAGAACTGGCACCGGTATCAGTACCTGTATTTTTTGAAAATCTGAGAAAACAGGTTTTGGACTACTATCTGGAAAAATAGAAGAAAGATGGTGTAAAGATGAGCAATTTAAAAACTGCAGTACGGATAAAATTACATCAGACAAGTGCGAATTATCGTAGAGAAGAAACAATAGAAAATAAAATGACTTATCCGCTTCCTCCTATTTCTACAGTTATTGGGGCTCTTCATTCAGCCTGTGGTTATACCGAATATAAAGAGATGGATGTCAGTATTCAGGGAAAATTTGCTTCTATGCACAAAGAACCATATACAGATTATTGTTTTTTAAATTCTACCATGGATGACAGGGGAATCTTAGTAAAAATGAGAAATGCATCTATGCTTTCAAACGCTTTTATCAAAGTAGCAAGTGCGAAGAAATCTCAAGGCAACAGTTTTTTAAAAGGGATTACGATTGATGTACATAATCCAGAATTGTTAGAAGAATATAGAGCACTTAAGAAACTTGGAACAGAAATACAAGACTATAAAAAAACAGAATACAAAGAGAAGATAAAAGAGTTTAAAGAGAAAAAAAAGGAAGTGGCAGATAAGAAAAAAACAATTGGAAAAGGAAATGTTGGTTTTGAAGCTGTGGCAGAAGAAGAAAAAGCAATAAAAGCAGAAGAGAAAAAATATCAAGAAGCAGTTGCAAAATATGAAGAAGAGAATTATAAAAAACCAGTTGCAAAATTCCGAACAGTAACAAAGTCAATCCGATACTATGAGATTTTAGACCAGATAGATTTGATTATCCATGTTACGGCAGATGAAAAAATCTTAGATGATATTTTGGAACATGCTTATGATTTAAAAGCGATTGGTCGTAGTGAAGATTTTGTGGAAGTATTAGATGTGCAGAAAGTACAGTTGGAACAAGGAGAAGAAACAGTAGAATCTTCTAATTGTGCTTATTTAAATTATGAGGATATAAAAGAAGAAAAGATTTTTTCTGGAGATATGGGAAGAGGAGAAAGAATTGCAGCAGGAACAATCTATTATTTTGGAAAAAAGTATGAAATAAAAGAAGGAAAACGTATTTTTTCCAACAAAAAACGTGTACTATATACATCAAATTTTGGAATTGATGAAACATCTGAAAATATTTGGATGGATAAAACAGAAGAGAATGTATATATTGTGAATTTTATTAATTTTAAAGAATGAGACAATAGAGAAAAGGCATGACAGAAAGAAAACTGTTCATGCTTTTTCTACTATGGGAGAATAATATATGAAAGCAATACAGGATTTTTGGGCGAAACCAAATAAGACAATTCGAGAACATGCGGATGATTTAAAGAAACGTGCATATCGTTTAAAAGAAATAGGGTATATAAAAGAAGAACATTTATTTTATCTTTTGCTGGAATGTTGCGAGCATCATGATGATGGGAAAGCTACAATTCGTTTTGAAATGCGTGTGACCAGCGAAAGATGGGTTCCATTTGATCCGGAAAAAGAAATACCACATAATGTGTTATCTGTGTATTATCTTGATAAAACGAAGTATGAGGAAGAAGATTATTTAAAGATTGCGAGTGCAATTTTGTATCATCATAATTATTGTGATGAGTCAAGAGTGTTCAATGAAAAAGGAAACCTTATAAAAGAAAATTTATTAGAAGAATATAAACATGTTTTAAGTAGAAAATTTAGAAAGGATTTACTTGGAAAGGGTGCGGAATCAGAAGATATTATCGTATTAAAAGGTCTTTTGCGAAGATGTGATTATAGTGCCAGTGGAGAATATGAAATTGAATATCCAAATGATTTTTTGCTTGAAAAATTAGAACGAATGATGCAACGCTGGAAAGAAAAAAATGAAAATGCTGGTTGGAATGAGTTACAAAAGTTTGCAATAGAAAACAGGGAAACGGATATAATTGCAGTTGCGTCCACTGGAATGGGAAAGACAGAAGCAGGTCTTTTATGGATAGGAGACCAAAAAGGATTTTTCATACTGCCGGTGAGAACTGCAATTAATGCAATTTATGACAGAGTAAAAGAAGAGATCCTTCAGGAAGAAAAGGTTGAAGAAAGGGTAGCGTTGCTTCATTCAGAAGCATTGGAATATTATAATGATAATGTTGAAGAGCTTGATATTATGGAATATTTTGATCGAGGAAAACATCTTTCTCTGCCTTTAAACATTTCGACATTGGATCAATTATTTAATTTTGTTCTTCGTTATAAAGGCTATGAGACAAAATTAGCAACTTTATCATATTCCAAAATAGTAATCGATGAAATTCAGATGTATGAACCAGATTTACTAGCAGTATTAATCCGTGGATTAGGACAGATACATAGATTGGGTGGGAAAATCGCAATTGTTACGGCAACACTGGCTCCTTTTATAAAACAGCTTTTAAAAGAGGATGCTGAAATTGAATTTAAAGAAAAAGATTTTATTTTAGATAAAACACGTCATAGTGTGAGTGTAAAAGATGGTGCAATACAGGCGGAAGATATTGTTACACAATATTTGGAAAATAAGAAATCTGGAAAATGCAATAAGATTCTGATTGTTTGTAACACAATAAAAAAAGCGCAGGCACTGTATGAAGAATTAAAAACTCAGTTGGGAGAAATAGAAGAATTAAATTTATTCCATAGTCGTTATATACGACAGGATAGAAAAAAGCTGGAAAAAGAAATTCGCAGATTTGGAAAAACATATTGTGATGAAAAACATAAAATATTAGATTGTCAGAATGGAATCTGGATTTCTACGTCACTTGTGGAAGTTAGTTTGGATATTGATTTTGACTATTTATTTACAGAGTTATCTGAACTAAACGGTTTGTTTCAAAGAATGGGAAGATGTAATCGGAAAGGTGTAAAAAATCTGGATAAATATAACTGTTTTGTTTATTGCGCAGGAGAAGAAGTAAAAAGAGGACAAAAAGGATTTTTAGACCCGATCTTTTATGAACAATCAAGAAAAGCGTTACAAGAAGTAGATGGACTTTTAAGTGAAGAGAAGAAAATGGATTTAATTAATCGGTATTTTACTATGGAACAGGTAAGAGACAGCTCATTTATGAAAAAGTATCGAGAAGTTTATAATCAACTTATGGAATTGCGGATTGGTGATTTTGAGGAAGGAGAACAATTAAGGAGTATTTTTAATCAGGATATTATTCCTAAATTGGTATTTGATGAGAATAAGGAGTTTATTTTAGAGCAGCAGGACCGATTAAGAAAAATAGAAAAACAGCTTAGAAAAAGTAAAGGAGAAGAAAGAGTACAGTATTTAAAGGAACGATTAAACTGTCAACAAAATTTAAAAGAATTTGTAGTTTCAATTCCAAAGTATGAATACCAAAACTATATGGAAAAAATCTGGGAAAGATTTGGATACGTTGTAATAAGTAAATATGAAAAGATTCCGATTATGGATTGTTATTATGATGAAAAAGGGTATTATCCATTAAATTATAAAGAAAGGACAATAGAAGATGAAATGATGATGTGTTAGGGGGGAATTTATGAAAGAAAAAGTAACAGGAACTATGGTTTATTATTATTTTGTCTGTGAAAGAAAGCTTTGGTATTTTAGTAACGAAATTAATATGGAAAGCGAAAATGAGAGTGTTATATTAGGAAAGCTATTAGATGAGGGCAGTTTTAAGAGAGATGAAAAACATATTAATATTGATGACACAATTAATATTGACTTTATTCGTGAATATAAGGAACTGCACGAAGTAAAAAAGAGCAAAGCGATTGAAGAAGCAGGTGTCTGGCAGACAAAATACTATTTGTATTATTTGAAACAACGGGGTGTAACAGGATTAAAGGCACGGATTGATTATCCATTGTTGAAACAGCACTTAGATGTGACATTGAATAAAGAGGATGAAGAAAAAATGAAGATAATATTGGAAGAAATGATAAAGATTTGTAAAAAAGAAATTCCACCAGAATTTTCATCTCAAAAAATTTGTAAGAAATGTGCATACCATGATTTGTGCTTTATTTAGGGGAGGAGGTATTTGATTTTTTATGAAGCAGAGTTTTTATGTATATAATAATGGAGATTTAAAAAGAAAAGATAATACACTGCGATTTACTTCGTATGAAGGACAAAAAAGAGATATTCCGATTGAAAAAATCTCCGACATTTATGTGATGTCTGAAATGTCATTTAATACGCCATTCATTAGCTATATTTCCCAGTATGGAATTACAATGCATTTCTTTAACTATTATAATTATTATGTAGGAAGTTATTATCCGAAGGAAAGCCTTTTGGCGGGTCAGTTGCTGATAAAGCAGGTAGAGCATTATCAAGATTATGAAAAAAGATTGACATTAGCTAAAAAATTTATTGAAGCAGCAGCAGATAATATTTATCGAAATCTGCGTTATTATAAGGCAAGAGAAAAAGATGTTTTAGGTGCTATGCAGGAAATTGATTATTTAAGGCGACAGCTATCAAAAGCAGAAACAATAGAAGAATTAATGGGAATAGAGGGAAATATCCGGAAAACCTATTATTCAGCCTGGAATGAAATTGTAAATCAAGAAATTAAATTTGAAAAAAGAGTGATGCATCCACCAGATAATATGATTAATTCTTTAATTTCATTTGTGAATTCTCTGATTTATGCAAAAACATTAAGTGAAGTGTATCATACTCAATTGAATCCTACGATTAGTTATCTGCATCAGCCAGGTGCAAGACGTTTTTCTTTATGCTTGGATTTATCAGAGATTTTTAAACCTCTTATAGCAGATCGGTTGATTTTTTCATTACTTAATCGCAGACAGATTACGGAGAATAGCTTTACAAAAGAATTTAATTTTCTTCACTTGAAGAAGGAGGCATCACAGTTAATTGTTACAGAATTAGAAGCACGTTTGAAACAAACAATTATGCATAGAGATTTAGGAAGACAGGTTTCCTATCAATATTTGATACGCCTAGAAGCATATAAATTAATTAAACACTTAATTGGCGAAAAGGAATATGAAGGTTTTCGGATATGGTGGTGATAGATAGATGTATATCGTGTTAGTGTATGATATCAGTCAAGACGAAAAAGGACAAAGAAGATGGTCAAGAATATTTAAAATATGTAAGAAATATCTGTCTCATATTCAGAATTCTGTTTTTGAAGGAGAAATATCAAAAGCACAGTTGATGAAAATGAAAAATGAATTAGGACCTTACATAAATAATGAACTTGATTCAGTTATTATTTTTAAAAGCCGTCAGGAAAAATGGTTAGACAAAGAATTTCTTGGTAAGGTGGAGGATAAAACTGGATTTTTGCTGTAAAAAAATTGTCGACCTCCGATAATGTAAAAATATGGGGAGGTCGACAATTAAAAGAACATAGGAAATGCAGGAAAAGATGAAAAAGAATTAAGAGGAAAATCAAAAATTTTTGAGAAAAAGTGAGAGGTCGACAAAAAAGGGTTGAAAAACTAAGAGAAAAGTAGTAGTGTATAGGCACGGATATTAATAGAATCACAGTGGAATTTAAATCAGGTTAGTGTAGAAATGGGTGAGGGCAACGTATATTATATTAATAGAATCACAGTGGAATTTAAATGAACCGTTACAACGACCTTTAGAGCAGATGAAAAACATATTAATAGAATCACAGTGGAATTTAAATACATAAATCCCGACGTGACTAGGACCGTCTGTTGATATTAATAGAATCACAGTGGAATTTAAATTGTTTTTTTCTGCCCATAGTCTTGCACAAGTGAAAATATTAATAGAATCACAGTGGAATTTAAATATTTGAGCTGACAACGCTAACAAAAAATCTAATGGAATATTAATAGAATCACAGTGGAATTTAAATTACGTTTCGTACATTGCTAACAAAGCCGGGAGTGGTATATTAATAGAATCACAGTGGAATTTAAATGATAGGATTATTGCATTTATACAAAATTTGTGGGAATATTAATAGAATCACAGTGGAATTTAAATTATCTTTGCAGTCGCCACGAATAATGGAAGATATGATATTAATAGAATCACAGTGGAATTTAAATTACAAACATTTCGTATCATTTACATTGTCTGAAAACATATTAATAGAATCACAGTGGAATTTAAATAAAAATCACAATAGGAAAACCATCAATACCTAACCATATTAATAGAATCACAGTGGAATTTAAATTTTACCTTTAGCAATCATAAAAGGATTTACTTCATAATATTAATAGAATCACAGTGGAATTTAAATTTATGATGGTTTTACAAGCTGTCCTTTTTTCAATAAGATATTAATAGAATCACAGTGGAATTTAAATGATGCAGAACAGGGAACGGAAAATGACGGAAATTAATATTAATAGAATCACAGTGGAATTTAAATTATAACCTTTTACGTTAGATTCGCTAACTGTCGGATATTAATAGAATCACAGTGGAATTTAAATTCCTTAAAAAAAGGGTATAAAAAATAAGCCCTTTTTATATTAATAGAATCACAGTGGAATTTAAATTGTTATCAAACCGATCCGGATCTATTAAGGCGTCGTATATTAATAGAATCACAGTGGAATTTAAATCTACTATAGGGAAGCACGTACTACAATAAGCGACCCCATATTAATAGAATCACAGTGGAATTTAAATTGATTAAGAACCCGATCCAGAAAGTCGGAGCTATTCATATTAATAGAATCACAGTGGAATTTAAATGTTCTTCTACCGGTTCTTCTACAGCCTCAGCCTCAATATTAATAGAATCACAGTGGAATTTAAATTGTACAATTACTTCCTTTTTTAAAATTTTAGTTGCTATATTAATAGAATCACAGTGGAATTTAAATCTATGCAGAGCATACGGCGAGTACAAATGCCAGGGAATATTAATAGAATCACAGTGGAATTTAAATCCAGAATAGACAAACCACGTATTGTACGCACTAGCAATATTAATAGAATCACAGTGGAATTTAAATTTGCATCTATCATCTGATGAGGATGATTATCTGTATATTAATAGAATCACAGTGGAATTTAAATTATCGCAAGCAGAAGTGTTTTAATGTTTGTTCAGTATATTAATAGAATCACAGTGGAATTTAAATAATACTGCCTTTCAGATTTATGGGTCCGGTAGCTTTATATTAATAGAATCACAGTGGAATTTAAATTACATAACTATCTATATTGATACACTTACCATTTGATATTAATAGAATCACAGTGGAATTTAAATCTTTTACTCTCTTTTCTCGAGTTTCTAACCGCTTAAATATTAATAGAATCACAGTGGAATTTAAATTTCTTTCACTTCTTCTGCGGTACGGCGCAGAGCGTGCATATTAATAGAATCACAGTGGAATTTAAATACAGGACATTGAATACCTGCACTGGTGGAAATTCAATATTAATAGAATCACAGTGGAATTTAAATGACAGATGGCTGATACGATGCAGGACAACTTACAAGGAATATTAATAGAATCACAGTGGAATTTAAATAAAAGGAGTGATAACATGGCAACAGCACGAAAACTTATATTAATAGAATCACAGTGGAATTTAAATGCGGATCAGCATCCGGAGGAATCAATAAAACTCCGATATTAATAGAATCACAGTGGAATTTAAATGTTGAAACTCTTGTATATAATGCGATTTTTTTAGTATATTAATAGAATCACAGTGGAATTTAAATCGTCTCTTAAAGACAAAAGTGAAAGACATTCTGGTCAATATTAATAGAATCACAGTGGAATTTAAATCCCATGATTTCCACGTCTGTGATGTATACCGTTGTATAATATTAATAGAATCACAGTGGAATTTAAATCAAAATACGATGAAATTGGGTGAGTGTACACACGCAATATTAATAGAATCACAGTGGAATTTAAATGGTATACGGAAAGAATGCAATAGAGAGATGGATTCGGATATTAATAGAATCACAGTGGAATTTAAATGTCGGACTCGTTCAGAACTGACAGCATTGAAATAAAATATTAATAGAATCACAGTGGAATTTAAATTTCTTTTTTTGCTATATCATTTAGCCACTTCGGGCAATATTAATAGAATCACAGTGGAATTTAAATATAGTAAGTTACTTGGGGAATGTCTTGAGCTTAGTGAATATTAATAGAATCACAGTGGAATTTAAATAATTATCAGTCGTATAGTGATAGAGTTAAGAAGTATATATTAATAGAATCACAGTGGAATTTAAATATGTTCCATGCCCTCTTTGCTTGCAATCAGACCCGAATATTAATAGAATCACAGTGGAATTTAAATTGTACCATAAACAAAACCGCACGGAAACGTAAGTTTATATTAATAGAATCACAGTGGAATTTAAATGAAAATTATCTATAATGCTCAAGTCTATGCAAACAATATTAATAGAATCACAGTGGAATTTAAATATGTCAAAAATTGACAAAATTAAAACCGGAAAGTCATATTAATAGAATCACAGTGGAATTTAAATTTGTATTTGTGAGTTATATACCACTTTTCATCATTTATATTAATAGAATCACAGTGGAATTTAAATTTAAAGACAAGTCAAGAGGCGCTTCTTTTTTAATTGATATTAATAGAATCACAGTGGAATTTAAATACAGTATTGGCAAGAGAGTTACATGAAGTTCTGAATATTAATAGAATCACAGTGGAATTTAAATGTGTTCCGTCGTCAATCGTTTTCATTGAAAGGTCAGATATTAATAGAATCACAGTGGAATTTAAATAAAGGAAAGACACTAAGAATCAATGATTTTAATTCCATATTAATAGAATCACAGTGGAATTTAAATATGATTGCTGATTTGATAATATCCTTTGTGATTTCAATATTAATAGAATCACAGTGGAATTTAAATAAATTTGTATCTGTCTGCATGTTCGCAGTTCTGCATATTAATAGAATCACAGTGGAATTTAAATTCACCTGAAGAAATAACAAATGTGTATGAGCCATCATATTAATAGAATCACAGTGGAATTTAAATGATACCGGGAAGGTGAAGCAACTATACATAACTATCATATTAATAGAATCACAGTGGAATTTAAATACGCGAATCATAGCGACGATAAAAACGAAGCAGAAATATTAATAGAATCACAGTGGAATTTAAATGGCAATATCCCGATGGAATTGTTGCAAGTGTTGTTCATATTAATAGAATCACAGTGGAATTTAAATGTTGTTAGCAAAAGATTCTTTCCGGAAACTGTGCAAAGATATTAATAGAATCACAGTGGAATTTAAATCATTTTTCGAGTTTGCTTGTACTGCTGTTTAGTTCTTATATTAATAGAATCACAGTGGAATTTAAATTAAATTTCAGCGCACGGAACATTAATCCCCTCTTTATATTAATAGAATCACAGTGGAATTTAAATTCAACAACTTGATGGTATAAATTTCTCTGCATTGAATATTAATAGAATCACAGTGGAATTTAAATACATTAATTTGTTCGCCCTGCAACTGATGGTACAGATATTAATAGAATCACAGTGGAATTTAAATTTTTCTAGCGTCACACTCTGCAAAGGGTAGACTATATATTAATAGAATCACAGTGGAATTTAAATTAGAGAATACGAGGGACTTCTGAAAGTCGCAAAAGATATTAATAGAATCACAGTGGAATTTAAATGGAACTGGCATAAGCTATGTTAGCACTTCCGGAGGACGATATTAATAGAATCACAGTGGAATTTAAATAAAAGTAATCGACGTGCAAGAAAGTTTGAAACAAAAATATTAATAGAATCACAGTGGAATTTAAATTATCTTTGCAGTCGCCACGATTAATGGAAGATATGATATTAATAGAATCACAGTGGAATTTAAATGACAAACGAGCTTTTAATCATAGAAAGCAACGACGGATATTAATAGAATCACAGTGGAATTTAAATTAAATTTGTTGACTCCTTTCATCCTTATTTGTCATAATATTAATAGAATCACAGTGGAATTTAAATGATGAGTGAGGTGAAATAAATGAAGATATGTGTAACATATTAATAGAATCACAGTGGAATTTAAATGCATTTAATCTCTTGAAAAGCTCTTTGGACTCTTCATATTAATAGAATCACAGTGGAATTTAAATTTTAATATGCACTGTGGCAAAAAGCCTGCGACACAAGATATTAATAGAATCACAGTGGAATTTAAATTCACATCTTGCAATCATAAAAAATCTTTTTCTCATATATTAATAGAATCACAGTGGAATTTAAATGAGAAAATCACTGTATTTGGCGTATCTCAGTTCACACAATATTAATAGAATCACAGTGGAATTTAAATTAATCTGTATGACTATTGCAACATGTAACCGTTGCATATTAATAGAATCACAGTGGAATTTAAATGTTTTGTCAATTTCCGCATTCTTTAATGCTGCCAGTAATATTAATAGAATCACAGTGGAATTTAAATTGTTTTAAGGATTTAATTTTTTCAATGTGAAAGACTATATTAATAGAATCACAGTGGAATTTAAATTGCCTTGTGGAGGTATATGCAAAAAGCACCTTGACATATTAATAGAATCACAGTGGAATTTAAATTACAAGGCATATACTGCGGAGGTGGTCGACCTTGCGATATTAATAGAATCACAGTGGAATTTAAATTCTGATCGGTCAAGTTGTTCACACCTTTTTCGATTCATATTAATAGAATCACAGTGGAATTTAAATAAAACAAACCTGACAAAAGCGATCACGGCCGCACAGAATATTAATAGAATCACAGTGGAATTTAAATTTTCCTTTTCCTCCTACATTCCAAATTTTTCAAAATATTAATAGAATCACAGTGGAATTTAAATATACACGCACAACCTAATGAACTGTCAGAAGATTTTAATATTAATAGAATCACAGTGGAATTTAAATTGAGATTTTCTATGTAGAACACATTGACGATACAGCATATTAATAGAATCACAGTGGAATTTAAATATGCTATTCTTGCTTATATTACAGTGAGTGCAACGATATTAATAGAATCACAGTGGAATTTAAATTCTGTTGTTGTAGATGTATCTGCTTCAGGTGCGTTCATATTAATAGAATCACAGTGGAATTTAAATGAAAGAACATTACTGGGCAGAGCGGTAGTGTGCTGCATATTAATAGAATCACAGTGGAATTTAAAGATAGAAGCAAGGTTCTTCTTGGTTGACACCTTATCATATTATAGTGGTTCAGTTGTCAAGACAAAATCTAACATTTTTATAATGAACTGATATGGTTAATGAGTTACCTGTTTTTTGGAGAAATGTTAGAAGGCTCTCATCAAATCCATACACATGCTAAGCAGCATATGGTAATAGCATTTAGCCGGTATATGATAATCAAGGGAAGAATGACACCTTTCAAAATAGTAGGTGTGGATATATTGTCCAATTGCAATCTTCGCTTCATTGATATTGTTATATATTTTTAAGTGTCTCAAACTGGAATATTAAAATATTGTGAAAATTGTATTACATATTCAGAAAATTTTTAAAATTAAGATTTATTAAGACTAATTTTCTTGTCGAATCCCTTCAATTATGATATAATTTCTGTTAAGATTACAGACTATTTAAAACAAGTAATGAAGGTGAAAAAATAAGATGTTTGAACACAAAAAGATAAATACATTAAATGATTTTTTCATAGAACTTCATAAAAGACCAGAGGAAGGGATTTATTTTTACCGACTTAATGGCTATTCGAATGAAATTAAAACTTTTATTCAAAATTACTACGAATCCGCAAGAAAAGCTGGAGTTGTAATTGAGGGAAAAATTCCAAATCCGGATGAAAAAAATCTGGCATATTATAATGAAATCATGGGAATGGATTTTCAGATGAATCCGGCATTTATTGAAACTGCACTTAAAAAATGGCTTCCAAGAATGAATAGTTTTCAGAGAAAGAATGTTGCATATTCTATTTATGATACATTAGATAGTTTAAGAAAATCCGGCAAAAATGAAAATATGCTCAAAAATGCATATATTAAATTTATGTGCTGGCTTTATTATAAGTTTGAGAGGATTGTGAATCTGCTTGGAACAGAGAAAGTACCAAAAATTTTGTACGAGGGTGAAATCAGTCAGTATGAACTGCTTTTAATTGTGGTGTTGGCAAAAGCCGGATGTGATGTGGTTTTACTTCAATATCATGGCGATAACCGTTATCTCAAATTGGATTCGACCAGTCAGTTGTCTGAGGAATGGAAAGCCCCAGATCTAACAAATTTTCCAGCTGATTTTAGTTTGAAACAGTTAAGAACACAGATGCAGGAAGCGTTTGAACGAGAACGTTTATATGGAAGAGCTTCTTCTTATAAAAATTGTACAAATGCGTGGATAGAGGGAAAGGCTTTAGAGGATATACAAAAAGATGTCTCAACGAGAGGGGCAGATAACAGCTTTTTTTATAATTGTTATTGTCTGATAAATGGAGTGGAAGATAAACTGACGTATGTAAATCAATTATTTTTGTTTTACCAAAGCATAGCAGAAAGTAAGCGAAATCTGGTTGCAATAGATGAGAAAATTCCACTTCCACAGCCAGAGGAAATTTCATCTGTCAGAAGAAAAAATTATATGAATTTAGAACAGATGTTATTGGATTTATCTTTTAATTTAAAAGTTCCTGAAAATGTAGAATTGCAGAGACTATTGATAAAAGCGTTTATGGATGTGATGTTTTCGGAGAGTAAAAAGTCAGGAGTGAATTTAAACCGTTTGCTGAATCAGGCAGTGTATCTGCTTTGCTGGACTAAGAGATATCAAAGTATACTATTTAAAAACTGGAAGATGCCTGAGATTGCCTGCTTTTTTTATATGACGGCGCAGGTTACAGAGAATGAAGCTCTTTTTCTTCGGATGTTGGCGAGACTTCCGGTAGATGTATTGATTTTAAATCCACAGAGAACAGGAAAGGGAGAGTTGGAAGATCTTTTATTATATGAAGAAAATTATTCTGAAACTTTGAATATCAAAAAAATTCCAAGGGAAAATGTAGATGTTCAGATGGGAACCGTTGCATATCAGGCGGAACGAGAACTGGATACGATTTTATATCAGGATACCGGAATTTATCGAAATCAACAGTATCAAAATGCTAGTGTGATTAATTTAAAAACAACGTACGAAGAGATTGGAATTTTATGGAAAGAGGAATTAAAATATCGTCCGAATTTTAGTACTACACAGGATATTGTCAATCTTCCTGTGATTTTTGCAAAAGTGTGTGGCATAAAAAACGGAGATGAAACAGCATATTGGACTTCAATAAAAGAATTAATTACAGAAAATACATTTGTAGTAAAGCATTTTCCTTTTTTACAGGCAACGGATGAAAACCTAATGAAGCCTTATGCAACAGAATTTTGGAAAAATGAGAGACTTCATAAAAATAAGATAAAGAATCATCCGAGTTATCCTTATGCAATGCTTCGAGAGGAGATGCAGGATTATATTTTAGATAAGCTGGAGCAGTTAATAAAAAGCAGGGTTATTAGTGGAACATTTGAAAATGGGACAGAGTATACGATTGTATCGACGGTTTTAAATCTGCCAAAGGAAGTAGTAAGGCTGTTACAGGCATTTGATTTTACAAAAGAAAACCCGAAAGCGGTTCTGATTCACACAGGAGAAAAAATGATTTCACTGGAGGATACCATTTTAACCGCATTTTTAAATCTGGCAGGATTTGATGTAGCGTTTTTTGTACCAACCGGTTATCAGAGTATTGAAAAATATTTTAATCGTAAACTATTTGATGAATATCAGATAGGAGAGTATAAATATGATCTACAAATTCCGGATTTTAATCATTTTCTGGGAAATACATGGGTAAGAAAATGGCGGGATAAACTATTAGGAAAAGGAGTATGAGGTATGGGACTTGATTTTGGAAAACCAGAGGCAATGACAGGTGATGTTGTTGTTCCGGAAAAAAATGAGATAGAAGAGGTAAAACAATATGATATTGTTGCAGACCGTCAGCAGTTAAATACGACACTCACCAACTCAAAAGAAGTAGATGATATTGTCAGTACAATTGAAGTCTATAATTTAGACACAATTGTATCGTTTGGTTCTGAAGTTGCAGAAGAAATTTCTCGTGCCTCCGATGTCGTGTTAAATAATACAAACATGTCGCAACTGGATGATTCCAGTGAACTGTTGAATACACTCACAAAAATTATGAATCAGTTTGACATTGATGAGTTGAAAGAGAATCCGGGTCTGTTTGGAAAATTGTTTGGGAATTTAAGAAAACAGCTGGATAAAATTATAGATAAATATCATACCATGGGGGATGAAGTTGATAAAATCTATGTTCAGTTAAAGAAATACGAAGCGGAAATTCGGCAATCAAACCGAAAACTGGATGAAATGTTTCAGGCGAATGTCAATTATTATCATGAACTGGTAAAATATATTCTGGCAGGAGAGCAGGGCTGTAAGGAAATTGAAAATTATATCGCCGAGCGTCAGGCGGATATGGAAGCAACCGGTGATCAGTCAATTCAGTTTGAAATTACCAGTCTAAATCAGTCCTTAATGATGTTAGAGCAGAGAACTCAAGATTTGCGTACAGCAGAAAATGTGGCAATGCAGTCCATTCCAATGATTAAGACCATGGAATTTAGTAATATGAATCTGGTTCGAAAGATTAATTCAGCGTTTATCATTACACTTCCGGTATTCAAGCAGGCACTTGCACAGACAATTATGTTGAAGCGTCAGCGTGTGCAGGCAGAAGCAATGTCGGCGCTTGACCAGAAAACAAATGAGTTATTAATGCGTAATGCAAGAAATACTGTAGAGCAGTCAAAGCTCACGGCACAATTAGCTTCAGGGAGTTCTATAAAAACAGAAACACTGGAAAATACCTGGAAGACAATTGTAAATGGAATAGATGAGACAAGACAGATTCAGGAAAATGCAAGAAAGCAGAGGATTGAAGACCAGGCACGATTGGAGACAATCAAACAGGAATTCAACCAGAAATATCATATGCCGAATCAGTCGTATAAATAAGATTGAAAATAAAAGCGCAAGGAGGAAAAAACGATGCCAATTAATTTATCAAAAGGACAGAAAGTAGATTTAACAAAAGGAAATGCATCTTTAAAGCATATCATGGTAGGACTTGGCTGGGATGTCAATGCTTTTGATTCAGGTTCTGATTTTGACTTAGATGCTTCTGCATTTATGTGTGGTGCAAATGGAAAATGCCCGACAGAAAAGGAATTTGTATTTTATGGAAATTTGGAGCATCCAAGTGGAGCAGTAAAACATCAGGGAGATAATTTGACAGGTGAAGGCGATGGCGATGATGAACAGATTTTTGTGGATTTAAAAGCGATTCCGGAAAGTGTTGATAAAATTGCCTTTACTGTTACCATTTATGAAGCACAGGAGAGAAGACAAAACTTTGGACAAGTTTCCAATGCGTATATCCGAATTGTAGATGAGGATACCAATCAGGAGTTAATTCGTTATGATTTAGGCGAAGATTTCTCAATTGAGACAGCAATTGTGGTTGGTGAATTGTATCGTCACAATGGCGAGTGGAAATTTAATGCAATCGGAAGTGGATTTCAGGGTGGATTGGCTGCACTTTGTGGTCACTATGGAATTCAGGTTGCGTAAAACAGAAACAGTAGTTTACCCAAATCAAGTAAGTCACCTGCTTCAATTGCGAAAAGCAATAAGCAGGGGTGGGGACTTGCTTGTATCAGGA
>OLRP01000004.1_pt1 | contig 187254 bp, 191 predicted proteins | sample 1672401 | NCBI WGS metagenome assembly OLRP01 (sample SAMEA3136682, study PRJEB25190) | human gut metagenome | reverse complement strand
AAGCGTATGTCCCGGATCTTGACGTGACAGCGCAGGAATATACAGATGCAATGACTCTGACAGGAACAAAGGTTGAAGGATTCAAGGAGTTGGATGCAGACCTTGACAAGATCGTTGTTGGTCAGATCGAGAAAATCGAAAAACACCCGGATGCGGATAAGCTGGTAGTTTGCCAGGTAAATATCGGTACAGAGGTAGTTCAGATCGTAACAGGTGCCAAAAATGTGTTTGAGGGAGCAAAGCTTCCAGTCGTATTAGACGGTGGACGTGTTGCAGGCGGACATGAGCCGGGACAGAGAGTTGCCGGTGGAATCAAGATTAAGAAGGGAAAACTTCGTGGAGTTGCAAGTTACGGAATGATGTGTTCCATCGAAGAACTTGGTTCTACAAAGGAGATGTATCCAGAACAGCCGGAGAATGGTATTTACATTTTCCCGGAGGATACAGAGGTTGGAGCAGATGCGATAGAGCTTCTTGGTCTTCATGATGTTGTTTTTGAATATGAAATCACATCAAACCGTGTAGACTGCTACAGTGTAGTAGGTATCGCACGTGAAGCAGCTGCTACATTTAATAAAGAATTTAAACCACCGGTTGTGACAGAGACAGGAAATGATGAAGATGTCAATGACTATGTGAAGGTATCAGTAGAGAACACAGATCTGTGTTCCAGATACTGTGCAAGAGTTGTTAAGAATATTAAGATCGGACCATCACCAAAGTGGTTACAGCGCAGACTGTCATCTGTTGGAATCCGTCCGATCAACAACCTGGTTGATATTACAAACTATGTAATGGAAGAGTACGGACAGCCAATGCATGCTTATGATCTTGATACACTTGCAGGACATCAGATCGTAGTTAAGAATGCACAGGATGGAGATAAATTCGTCACATTGGATGGACAAGAAAGAACAATGGACAAAGATGTTCTGATGATTTGTGACGGAGAAAAGGCCGTCGGAATCGCCGGAATCATGGGAGGAGAGAATTCCATGATCACAGATAACGCGAAGACAATGCTTTTTGAGGCAGCTTGTTTTGACGGTGTGAACATCCGTAAGTCCAGTAAGCGTGTCGGACTTCGTACAGATGCTTCCGGTAAGTTTGAGAAGGGACTTGACCCGAACAATGCAATGGCTGCACTGAACCGTGCATGTCAGCTTGTAGAAGAGCTTGGAGCTGGTGAAGTTGTCGGAGGAGCAATCGACGTATACAGCAAGAAGAAAGAGCCTGTACGTGTTCCATTTGATGCAGAGAAGATCAACCGTATGCTTGGAACAAATATTTCTGAGGAAGAGATGCTTGGATACTTCAAGAAGATTGATCTTGATTATGATGCAGAGACGAAAGAAGTGATCGCACCGACATTCCGTCACGATCTGTTCAGATTAGCTGACCTTGCAGAGGAAGTTGCAAGATTCTTCGGATATGACAATATCCCAACAACACTTCCATCCGGAGAGGCTACAACAGGTAAGCTTCCGTTTAAGCTTCGCATCGAGCAGGTGGCAAGTGATATTGCTGAGTTCTGTGGATTCAGCCAGGGAATGTCTTATTCCTTTGAAAGCCCGAAGGTATTTGACAAGCTTCTTCTTCCGGAAGACTCAGAACTGCGTAATGCAATTCCGATCATGAATCCGCTCGGAGAAGATTACAGTATCATGCGTACAACATCCTTAAACGGTATGCTGACTTCTCTTGCAACAAACTACAACAGAAGAAACAAGAATGTCCGTCTGTATGAGATGGGTAATATTTACATTCCGCAGGAGCTTCCACTGACAGAGCTTCCGGATGAGAGAATGCAGTTTACACTTGGAATGTATGGAGATGGAGATTTCTTCAACATGAAAGGTGTAGTGGAAGAGTTCTTTGAGAAAATCGGTATGAAGGGCAGAGAGAAATACGATCCGAATGCAGGAAAGTCATTCCTTCACCCGGGACGCCAGGCAAATATCATTTATGACGGAAAAGTAGTTGGATATCTCGGAGAGGTTCATCCGGAAGTTGCTGATATTTATGGAATCGGTGAGCGTGCATATGTTGCAGTTCTGGATATGCCTGAAATCATCCCATATGCTACATTTGACAGAAAGTACACAGGAATTGCTAAATATCCTGCAGTGACAAGAGATATCAGTATGGTTGTTCCAAAAGAGATTCTTGTTGGACAGATCGAAGATGTGATCGAGAAAAAGGGCGGCGCTCATTTAGAGAGCTTTAACCTGTTTGACATCTATGAAGGTGCTCAGATCAAAGCCGGATTCAAGTCAGTTGCTTATTCTATCGTATTCCGTGCAAAGGATAAGACACTGGAAGAAGCTGAGATCACAGCAGCAATGGATCGCATTCTTTCCGGTCTGGAAGAACTTGGTATTGAGCTGAGAAAGTAAGAAGAGAGGGTAAGAGCATTGAAAACAAGTGATTTTTATTATGATCTTCCGGAGGAACTGATTGCACAGGATCCTCTGGAGGACCGCTCTTCCTCCCGCCTTATGATGCTTGATAAAGAGACAGGGAAGACAGAGCATCATGTATTTCGTGAGATTATCGATGAACTGAATCCAGGAGATTGTCTGGTTATCAATGATACGAAAGTAATTCCGGCCAGACTGATCGGAGCAAAGGAAGACACCGGAGCAAAGATAGAAGTGCTTCTTTTAAAACGAGGAGCAGATGATGTCTGGGAGACATTGGTAAAGCCTGGAAAAAAGGCAAGACCGGGAGCAAGAATCAGCTTTGGAGACGGCCTGCTTGTCGGAGAAGTTATGGATGTAGTGGAGGAAGGAAATCGTCTGATCCATTTTGAATACGAAGGAATCTTCGAGGAGATTCTGGATCAGTTAGGTCAGATGCCGCTTCCACCGTATATTACACATCAGCTTCAGGATAAGGACAGATATAATACCGTCTATGCGGTACACTCAGGTTCTGCGGCAGCACCGACGGCCGGACTTCATTTTACGCCGGAGCTTTTGGAAGAGATTCGCGCGAAAGGTGTGGAGATCGCACCGGTTACACTTCATGTCGGACTTGGAACGTTCCGTCCGGTGAAGGTAGATGATGTGGAGCATCACCATATGCATTCAGAATTTTATATGATTACTGAAGAGTCTGCACAGAAGATCAACCATGCAAAAGAAGCAGGACATCGTGTCATCTGTGTCGGAACAACAAGCTGCAGAACAATCGAATCCGCTGCCGATGAGAATGGAAGATTAAAAGAATGCAGTGGTTGGACAGAAATCTTTATCTATCCGGGATATCAGTTCAAGATTCTGGATGCGCTGATCACGAACTTCCATCTGCCGGAATCTACACTGATCATGCTTGTTTCTGCATTAGCCGGAAAAGAGCATGTGATGGCAGCGTATGAGGAGGCAGTAAAAGAAAGATATCGTTTCTTCAGTTTTGGGGATGCGATGTTTATAGAATGATACCCAAATCGTACATTTGTAACTAGAAAAGATGAAAGAAACCGGAGGTTTTATGCCTCCGGTTTTTCTGTGTCTTTGTAGAAGAAAGTATGTGCAAGTCCATTGCGGAAGACGATTTCCTTTACATTGCTACCTTCCATGACGATAGAATCAATGATTTCCTGGAAGAAGTCTCTTAGGATTTCGGCATCCATATCCATTGCCAGTTTCTTGAAATAGATATAGTCTTTTCCTGCCAGCTCTTTACTCATGATGAAGTAGCTGGCTCTTTTTATGAAGTTCTCGTCTGAGATTGTCTCGATGCCACGTCCACGGTCTATCATGCCAAGATTCTCATTGATTTCCTTTAAGTAGTCATCAAGAGCCTGTTTGCGGATTACAAAGTCTTTTTCGCTGATCGGGTTATCGGCATACAGGTAAAGATTCATAAGCCGGTCTAAGGCACGCTCAGTCTTTCTCTTCTCAGCACGTAGCCGCTTCAGCTCCGGATCTATGGTAGTAGCTTTCTTTGGCTTCCGGAAGCGTTTGCCATCCAGCGGTGTAGAAGAGAACATATGGAAGCAGCTATCCAGTCCGTCCTTGCCGATGTGGTCCACATTTTGAAATGTTCCACCACTCAAGAGAGCGTCTTGCAGCTCCGATGTGTCATGTATTGAAGAGAAAGCGGCTCTGGTATGCATCATGTTCAAGACATAGTTAAGCACGAATTCACCGATCACCGGATCAGAGATGGACTTTGTATTGCATGTCTTTTTCTTCCGGAGGTTCGGGCATGCGTACTTGGAAGGTCTGTATCCGGATGCCAGCAGTCTGGAAGGAGTAGAAACGTACTGAGAGCCACACGTTCCGCAGTAGAGCAACCCACCGAAGATGTGAGTTCCCTTTGAGGTATGTTGCTGGCCAGGCAATCGCTTTGACCTGGAGTTTGACTGTAAGATGCGGTTCACGTTGTCAAACTGCTCGTCTGAAATGATTCGTGGGTGGTGATCTGGCACCTCAATCCATTCGGACGGGTCTTTTTCGATTTTAAGCCCCGGTATCTTGTAGTGATTGTATCTGTATATGCCGGTATAGAACGGATTGGTCAAGATGATAAATATGCTGACCGGTGACCAGTCGTTGCCAGCTCTCGAAGCATAGCCATCTTCATTCAAAGTCCTGGATACCATTACCAGTGAACGATGTTCTGAATAGAGGTCGTACATCTTGCGCACAAGAAAAGCCTCCTCCTGGTTGATGGAGAAAGTCTTTGAATCCTTGTCGTAGTCATACCCATAAGGTACACGACCACCATTCCAGAGTCCGTTCTGTGCCCTGGAAAGCATTGTGGCAGTTACACGTTCAGACGTCATGTTACGTTCCAGCTCAGCGAAGACCAGGATGATTTTCAGCATGGCTTCTCCGATAGCTGTACTGGTGTCAAATTGTTCATTTTTGCTGACGAAGGTTACGCCCAGGTCTTTCAGTTCCTGGTACATAGATGCAAAGTCCAGAAGATTTCTGGAGATACGGTCAATCTTCCAGCAGAGAAGATGTGTGAACTCTCCGGCACGGATCCGGCGCATCATGTTCTGAAATTCCGGACGATCAGTATTCTTTCCGCTGTAGCCAGCGTCCTCGAAGACAACATAGTCATTTATCCCAAACATGAGCTGTGCGTAAGTTATAAGCTCTTGTCTCTGCATAGGGAGAGAGTCCCTGTCTATCTGATAGTTTGTGGATACTCTCACGTAAAGAGCAGCCTTTTTGGGAGTCTCACTTGTATTATTTCTGTTTATGCTCATTATTCCACCTCAAAAAAGAAAAAGCCCCTTTATGGGGCAATTTCAGCTTATATAGGCGGCATATTTGTTCAGAACCGCCCAAACTACTTTCCGGTCATCGAAAGAAGCAATCTGATAGCAAGCGAGCAATCGCTCCAGCTCCTTCACGAAGTCCTCTTTTCCATTGCTGTTTTCATAGCGGATGTTTTCAGTTCCCATAAAACGTTACCTCCTGTTCTTGCGGACGTACTCGAAGTAAGCAGTAGAGATTATGCTTGCCTCTTATCTGCATATTTCTCAGGTATAACCATGTGAGTCCGCAGGAAGTCCTTGCACATAGACTGTCTGTCTTCCGGGATTCGATGAATGATGTTGAGCCATTCTTCATCTTCAAGACTGAGAGTCTTTGATTCCGTTTCTTCCCCGGTAAGAAGAAAGTCAGTAGATACATGGAAGAATTTCGCTATAGGCGAGATCAGATCTGCTGAAGGACTGCCCTTGCGGATTTTCCAGCCGTTCACGGTTGCCTTGGAAACATTGATGGCATCTGCCAATTCCTTCTGTTGAAGCCCGTATTTGTCGAGCAAAAAGAATACACGTTCTCCGATAGTCATAAAAAATACCTCCAAAAGTATGCAAATGATTACTATTTTGCTTGACAAGTAAGCTTTTGTTGATTATGATTGGTTTGTACAACACAAAACAACATACAAATCATTGCAATTTACATCACGCTTTGTAATCAAAGCGGTAAAAAATCAAGGAGATATGCCAGTATCTCCAGTCAGTGTTTGCCAGTACACTTTTGTTTATTTTACAGCAGATTATCAGTGATGTAAAGCAAATTTCTGAGGAAGGAGGAAGACATGAGCCGTAAGTTATCGCCTTGGTGCAAAAAAGTTAAAAAGAAGCTCATCGACCTCGACATGACAACCACGGAACTTGCAGAAGCCATCGGTTTATCCAGAGGGCATGTTTCCGCAGTCGTTAATGGACGGTCGTATTCAGCAAATACTGTAAAACTTATCAGCGATTACTTGAATGTTCCGTATGATTGTGGCTGTACCTTATAGGTTATGAGCTTATTTTAAGCCATAAGGAGGAAAGAAACAATGGATAGCAATTGTAGGAAACTGGGTGAAACCCCATATCGTGAATGTAGAAAGCAGGCTGCAATCTACAATGATGCTCTAGGCAGCATGGAAAGAGCTGCTGAGATGCTCGGTGTTTCAGTTAATACGCTGAGCAATTATGAGCTTGGAGTCACGGTACCTCCGGTAGACATTATCATCGTGATGGCTGACCTGTATCGTGCTCCACAACTGAAGACAATGTATTGCAAGAATGAGTGCTTGATCGGAAGGTGTATGCCAGTAGCTGTTGAAGCCGGAAGCATTGATAATATAGTGATCCGGATTATTAAGCAGTTCAAGGAAAGCCGGATCGAAGGCTTGAAAGATAAGCTCATCGGAATTGCAGAAGACGGGAAAGTCAGTGAAGAGGAAGAAAAAGAACTCAACGAGATATGCCAGGAATTGGATGAAATGGTAAAGACAGTATGGGAATTGAAGTTAGTCCAGGAGAGGGAGTGTAGCTGTGGAATTACCAGAAAGAATTGAAAAGCGAATGAAGCAGTATGGACTCAATACACTGGAAGAAATGATCCAGGCTATTGACCAGCAAGAACCGATAGACATCGGAATCTTTGTATCACCGGTAAAAGGAAGTGGGATATATGAAAAACAAAGTGCTAAGTTGGCTTAGTTATGTATCAATCGGAATAATCATACAGTGCTTCGTGATTGTGCAGATGTGCAATGCCAGAGAAGCGGTAGAGATTGGAGGAGAGTATCTGATCCTGCCAGCAATGATTATGGTCAGAGTTGCGCTTGCAGATGCTTTCGGAGAAGAAAAATGATGGAAATATGCAAAGAAGTAGTAGATCAGACAGTGAAAGAATTCAGAGCCGGAGGTTTTGATATCAGCGATGAAGAAGTAAGACAGGCAGAGCAACACTGTTTGAGAAAGATTAAGGTCGCAGGAAAGGGCGAAGGATATTTCGAGATGCTATTCCCGAATGTTCTGAGAGAGTATCTATTCCGGAAGACATTGAATGCGATCAGTTTACTAAGCATGATGGAGGTAGAAGATGTGCAGTGTATGTTTACAGAATCCATGTGATAGCAGATGCCCAAATGCTCCAGAACCAAAGCCGGTATGTTTATGTTCTGAATGTAACGAAGGGATCTATAAAGGAGATAAGTATTTGGAAGGTGTGAACGGACCTGTTTGCACAACATGCTTATCAGATATGACAACAACAGAAATTATAGAGCTGTGTGGAGAAGAATTATCCACAGCAGAAAGGAGTGATTGGTAATATGGCAGGAACAGAAGTATCAGTGATGAAAGAGTTGAAGGGGATTCTTGCAACCGATAACGTAAAGAACCGGTTCAATGAAGTACTGGGAAAGAAAGCACCGCAGTTCATGACATCTATTATCAATGTGGTAAGTCAGAATAACCAGCTGAAACAGTGCAGTGCGAATTCTATCATGAGTTCAGCATTGGTAGCGGCGAGCTATGATTTGCCGATCGACAGTAACCTGGGATTCAGTGCGTTGGTTCCATACAAACTGAAAGACGTAGGATACCAGGCACAGTTCCAGATCATGTACAAAGGATTTATTCAGCTTGCGATCAGAAGCGGATATTACAGAAGAATGAATTATGCAGTAGTGTATGCGGACGAGCTGGTTTCTTACAATCCCGTGTATGGAGATATTGAGTTTGCCAAAGATTTCAGCAATCTGAAAGATAGAAAGAGCGGGGACAGAGAAAAGATTGTAGGATATTTTGCATGGTTTGAATTAAATACCGGATATCGGCAGGAGTTGTACATGACGGTGGAGGACGTAGAGAATCATGCTGCGAAATATTCACAGGCATACAGATATGACAAGAACTACCATAAGAAGAACAGTAAGTGGACAACAGACTTTGATGCAATGGCACTGAAGACGGTGATTAAATTACTGCTCAGCAAGTGGGGAATCTTATCTGTTGAGATGCAGAGAGCCCTGGAAGACGATCAGAAGATTTTTGATGAAAATGGTAATGCAGAGTATACGGACAATCCTTCGGGACCGGTACAGGACATTGACGAACCGATAGATGTCTTTTCAGAAGATGTCCATGGAACTCCGGAAGAGCAGGAAACCACGGAAGAAACAAGCGAGGAAGGAAAGTAAGAAAAGATGAATGAAATGAGTACAAAGTTCCAGCTGACAGCGGATAACTACTATTCCGATGAAGCTAACAGAGAATATCTTTCCGTATCTCAGTTCAAAGATTTCGTAGGGACGTATGGAAGAATGGGCTGTGAGGAAATGGCACTTGCTAAGATCAGAGGTGAGTATAAGACGGAACCGTCAAATGCAATGATGATCGGCAGCTATGTGGATTCCTATTATGAGGGCACATTGGATGAATTTAGAACCAAGAATCCTCAGATATTCCGGAAAGATGGAAAGCTGTTATCTGGATTCCAGAAAGCAGAAGATATCATTGCCAGGACAGAGCGTGATGAACTTTTCCAGAAGTACATGTCCGGGCAGAAACAGGTAATTATGACAGCGGAGCTGTTTGGAGTTCCTTGGAAGATTAAGATGGACTCTTATCTGGAGAACAAAGCGATCGTAGATCTGAAAGTGATGGCAACGCTCACAAAGTTGAATTGGGTTCCAGATATCGGATATTTGGATTTTGTCAGATATTGGGGCTACGATATCCAAGGAGCTGTTTACCAGGAAGTTGTGTATCAGAATACGGGCAAGAGACTTCCATTCTTCATTGCCGGAGCTTCCAAAGAAGAAGATATTGACATTGAAGTGATCCATGTGAATGACCATTACCTCAAAGAAGCACTTTCAATTGTTGAGCATAACATCGAACGCATAAAGCAGCTAAAAGAAGGAACAGTGAAGCCGGACAGATGCAATACGTGTGGATGGTGCAGACAGACAAAAGTTCTGAAGAGACCGATAAGCATCATGGACCTTACTGCTTCGATTTAGGAGGTGTATGGTTTGGCGTGGATTAGTGTAGAGCAGACATTGATAGGAAAAAAGTTAAGAGTTTTAGCAAAAGATTTAGGGTGTTCTCAGAATGAGGCAATAGGGATTCTGATAAACCTGTGGCTCTGGGGAATGGACAATGCAAGCATGGACGGGCTTATGGACGGAGCTGAGATTGCTGATATTGCATTAGCAATCAAGCCGTGCCTGTCAGAGAGCCTGGATCCGGAAGAGGTTGTGGGTAAGCTCTTGGATAATGGTTGGATAGATTGCAACGAAGAAGAGCTGTTCATCCATGACTGGGAAGAGTACAGATATTATTACAACAAATACGTCAGTGAGAAAAAACAGCACTCGAAGAGACAGAGAGAGTATGTGGCAAGAAAGAGAGCTGCTGAGAAAGCTGCAACCAAGCCGAAGGAACAGAAAGAGCAAAAGTCGGAGAAGACAATTCCGGAAGAAAAGCCAGTTAAGAAATCTCCGTATACTACAGCGTTTGAAACACTGTGGAGCACATACCCAAGGAAGAAAGATAAAGGAAATGCCTACAAGAAGTATAAAGCTAGACTCAATGACGGCTGGTCTGAGGAAGAACTGCTTGCAGCTGTTACCGCATATGCAACGGAATGCAAGAGGAATCGGACAGATGAAAAATACATCAAACATGCAAGCACATTTTTTAGTGAAACCACGCCGTTTGTTGATTATCTGAAAAAGAAAGAAGAGACAGTGAAACCGGAAAGAACAGACGAAAGCAATCCGTTCCGATAATGAGGAGGTGGCTATAGATGGATTTGACAGGAGTATTGCCAATATCTGAATCTGGAGTAGAGCGTTTGGCTGAAGGAGATCACATTGGGGAAGACGGACTTGTGTACTGTGGAAAGTGCGGAAGCAGAAAGCAGTTACGGGTTAAGTTCGGGGATAAAACCCATGTGGTCAGATGTGTGTGCAAGTGCGAATCGAAAGAGCTGGAAGAGAAGAAAAGGCAAGAAGAATATGAGGAGCAGATGCGCAGGATCAACCGGCTGAAAGAAGCGTCCATGATGGATAAAAAGTACCGTGAGGTCACGTTTGATAAGTACGAAGTCAGAGAAGAAAACAAGAAAGTGTTTGAGATGGCGAAGAAATATGCCGACAGATTCCAGGACATGTACAAGAAGAACCAGGGACTGTTACTGTACGGACCAGTAGGGACAGGGAAGAGCTTCACGGCAGCTTGCATAGGGAATTACCTTCTCAACAATGCGAAGCCTGTAATCATGACATCGTTCGTGAAGATTCTCCAGGATATCTGGGAGAATGACAGAGAGGCTGAGTACATAACAATCCTCAACAGTGCATCATTGCTTATCATTGATGATCTGGGAACGGAGAGAGAAACGGATTATGCCCTGGAGAAAGTTTATAACATCATTGACAGCAGAGTAAGAGCCAATAAACCGATGATTATCACTTCCAACCTGGAATTAAATGACATGATGGAATGCGAGGACATCCGGAAGAAGAGGATATATGATCGGATCCTGGAGTGCTGCTATCCAATGTATGTAGGTGGTAAGTCTTTCCGGATGATGAAAGCTGCTCAGAGATTTGATGAAATGAAAGATTTTTTTGGAGGAGTAGTGCATGGATAAGATGAAAGTGTCACAGAAGATTGCAGAACTGAGAGCTAGAAATGGTCTTACTGCAAAAGAGCTTGGTGACAAGATAGAAAAGAGTGAGACAACGATTCTGAACTATGAAGCTGGCAAGATTGATATTCCGTTATCTTCATTACTCGGTATTGCGGAAGCCCTTGAAGTAGAACCATCTGTCCTAGTCGGAGGCGAAGAAGACGAATTTGGAGCCGAGATCACGATCCGGGCATACAGAGAAGAAGACAGAAGGACACTTATTTCAATCCTGGGAATGAACGGTTACACAACCCGTCAGATCAAAGTTGCCAGGGAAGGAAAGAAGAGTAGCTGGTATTGTATCCAGGCGAAGATTGAAGATGGAAACTTAATGAGTCAGTAGGAGGCAGATATGCAGGTAAAGTTTACGATACTGGGAGAACCGAAAGGAAAAGGAAGACCGAGATTCAGCAGAAATACCGGTACTGCAATTACTCCGAAGGACACAGTGAATTATGAAACGCTGGTGCATATGGAATATCTGGAGCAATGCAATGGATTCCGATTCGAGGATGATGCAATGCTGGATTTGAGAATAAAAGCATATTATTCCATTCCAAAGTCCGCAAGTAAGAAGAAAAAGGCTGCTATGCTGGCTGGAGAGATCAGACCGACCAAGAAGCCAGATATGGATAATGTGGTTAAGATCATAGCTGATTCGTTGAACCAGGTAGCATACCGGGATGATACACAGATTGTAGATTGCCAGTGCCGGAAGTTTTATTCCGACACGCCTAGAGTAGAAGTGATTATAAAGACTGTTTAGCCGAAGAGGCAGGAAGGAGCAGAGAAATGAACAATTACGAAGAAATGAAGATTGAAAGTGATGTATTTACCACGGCCAGAGAGAATTTTGATTTGCTGATGCAGAGATTGTTCGCAAGTATGGAAAAGAACAACTCAGACGAAGGCAGCATCACTTTGAAAGTAGATTTGCAGATGAAGCAGGACTGGGTGCCGAATGGAGAGGGAGGTTCCGTAGAAGTCAATAAGCCAGTGATTAAGCATAAAGTAACGATTGCCGTTCCGGTTAAAGATTCTATGGACAGTAAGAAAGATACTGGTATGAATCTGGTATGGGATGAAGAACTGAATCGGTACGTGCTCAGATATATCAATGAGGGAGGACAGCAGAGCCTCTTTGATCCGGACTACGAACAGAATTTGAAAGGCGAAGATGCAGAGCCGGATGAAAGTACTATGCTTCCTGGACCGTCTAATGAGCTTCCAGATAATGGTGAAGTGATTGATGCTGACTACAAGGAAGTAGAAGAAGCTGAAGAGGACGAAAATCAGCCAGATACAGCTACAGACGAAGAAATTACCACTGAAGAGGATGGAGAAGCTCCTGGAGGCAATCCGGAGTTCACAGATAGCGTAGAAGATGATGATTATGAGTACGATGATCCAGAGGAGGAAGAGTAATGAGATTAAAAGATTTAGTAGGAAAGATGGCGATTAGAACAGCAGAACCATTTAGTTTTCAACCATCCACGGGAATAGTAAGCGGTTTTGGTTTCTTTGGAGAGCCGAAAATATTCAGATATGCTCAGAAATACATGGACGAGCCAGTGAAGATTGTCAATGTGAAAGAAGACCAGGTTGTTATAGAGGACAATGGAGAGAGAAAGCTCTTGGAAAGGAAGTTCATTGATGAACACTGGACGGACTATGACAAGTTTCTGCATCCAGAGAAAGAAGAGCAGGAAAAGTTGGAGAATATGGTGAAAGAGATTAAAGCGGCGGCAGAACCACTGAGAAGATTCCTGGAAAAGTATTATGATCCGATGGTTAAGGTGACTGTAGAGGCTGACCGGGTTGTAGTGGAAAGAGGAGAGTTCCAGACGCTCTTCCAGGAAGGAGAGCCGGATGAAACAGAAGACGCAGAATAATTTCTCGCAGTGCTCAAAGTGCGGTGCAAGAATCTTGTGGGTACGGATGAAGTCTGGAAAGAAAATGCCGGTAAATCCTCAGTTTGTGAATTTCGTAGCTGATGGTGGTAAGGACAGAATTGTCCTTGCCAACGGAGAAGTAACATCCGGTACGATTACAACGGATCCTGGAAAAGCCAGCGGATTCGGTTATATGTCGCATTTTGCTACCTGTGAATACGCTCAGAGATTTAGGAGGAAAAAGAAGTGATTTGGAAGTTAACAATTTTATTGTGGGTGCTGGCTTTAGTTGCAAGGTATATTGTGAAAATTACAGCGTCACGAGAAGATAAGATTGCAGCTACGTTGTTTGGAAAAGCCAGAATCACTCCGTTTAGAGTTCTGACAGTTATGCTGATGTTTGCATCACTGATTATGACGGTAGTAACAGCAATCTGGTTCCTGTTCTTTTGCTTGAAATAAGAAAAAAATAGCCTCCCGATAACAATGAAGTCCGAGAAGCCAAAAACCTATAAAGATTGTACGAAAGGATTTTGAATTTGTCAATATCGGGAGGAGGAAATACATATGCAGGAAGAATCCGGGAAAATGACTGCACAAGAGTATTTAGGACAGGTAGAACAGAAGATAATAGCTGTCAAAAATATGAATTCTGGCATAAACAACTTGAGAGAGGTTCTGGTATCTATCGGTGGGATGGATTCCGGAGAAAGAGTTCAGACATCAAGAGATAACGACAAGTTCGGGAGTATCTTTGCCAGGATTGATGAAAAAGAAAGGATTATGGATGAAAAGAGCAAGGAGCTGATTGATTTTACAGCGAAGGTTGAGAATGAGATATGTAGCATGGAGAATCCTCAGTATATGACATTATTGCATAAGAAATATGTGCTGCTGGAGCCTTTGAAGCAGATAGCATCGGAGATGAACTTCACATACAGGTATGTTGCTAAGATGCATGGATATGCCTTGCAAGAGTTTGAAAAACAGTTTTTAATGAGCGAAAGTTCATGCTGAGTTCCTATTGAGGTGTACAAAGTTCCTATCCGGGTGCACAGAGTTCTATTGCAGTTCCTGCCTCTATGCATTAAAGTGTAGGCTGTGAGAAGTCGAGAGACAGATCACTCAGTCTTACCGGAGGCTGGAACGTACTCAAATTTCATCAAAGTGGCAGCTTGGGAAACCGGGCTGCCGAATGAAAAAGGGTACGATGCATATGAAGTAAATTGTATATTTGCAAAATCCTCTCTTTATGGGGGCTGGCGTTAAGCTGGCTCCTTTTTTAATGCAGAGAAAGAAGGTGGAAGAATGAGTATGTTGGATGAAAAAAGAATTGAAACACTCACGATGAAGGTCAAGGACATCAAGACCGGATTCGGGAATCCGAGGAAGATCGGAAAGAAAGAAGCAGAGGAGCTGGAAGAATCGCTGGAGAAGTATGGCGATTTCGGATTGTTCCTCATTGACGAGCATGATAATGTGATTGCCGGAAACCAGAGGTTATCTATCTTGCAAAGAAAAGATGGCGACATCGAAGTCTTGTGTAAGAGGCTGATCGGCTACACAAAGTCAGAGCTGAGAGCAATAAACATCAAGGACAATACACACTCCGGTGAATGGGATTTGGAAGAGCTGGCAAAATGGACAGCAGATCTGAACATAGACCTTGGTGTGAAACTGGATAATAAAGACCAGATGCAAAAGAAGATTAAAGAAATGGAACTGATCCGGTTTGAGAAGTACGATTATGTTCTACTGGTATGCAGGAATGAGCTGGACTACAACGAACTACAAAGAAAGCTCGGCATCCAGGGGGCGAAAGTCAGCATGGGAAGAAACCGGACGATTAAAGGTAGAGCGATATGGTATGACCAGATCAAAGCACAAATTGTGGAAGGAGGTGCTGAGGATGGAGAGAGCAGCACAGAAGATATGGCTGGCGAGACCGGAAATACTGGGGAATGAGATGCAATACGTCCAGGACTCGTTTGAGAGTGGCTGGATTACGACAGCGTTTAAGGAAGATTCCTACATCGGTAGATTCGAGCAGTCAGTGAGAGAGTTTCTTGGCGGAGGCTACCCGGTAGCACTTCAGTCCGGAACGGCTGCAATTCACCTGGCACTGAGATTGTGTGGAGTTGAAAAAGGAGATTATGTATTCTGTTCAGACCTTACGTTTACAGCATCCGCAAACCCGATCAGATACCTGGGAGCAGAACCGGTATTTATTGATTCTGATCCGGTAACGTTCAATATGAACCCGGATGATCTGGAGATGGCTTTTGAATCCGGGCTGCATCCGAAAGCAGTGGTGGTCGTGCATGTGTACGGTATGCCGGCTGATATGAAGAGAATCCTGGATATTTGTAACAGGTATGAAGTTCCAGTCATCGAAGACAGCACTGAGTCGTTTGGCTCGGCAGTTCGGGGAAAGAAGACAGGAACGTTTGGAAGATTCGGCTGTATGAGCTTCAATGGAAACAAAATGATTACAGCCGGAGGGACAGGAGGCATGTTGATCTGCCAGAATGAAGAGGATGCAGAGAGAGCGTCCTTCCTGGCATCACAAGCAAAAGAGCCTGTTCCGTGGTATGAGCATAAAGAGATCGGGTACAATTACCGGTTGGCAAATTCAAACGCTGCATTCGGTGTAGGACAGATGGAGCACATCGAAGAAAGAATTTCAAAGAAAATGTCTATTTATGACATCTATCAGAAAAGATTTGCAGAGTATGCGGACTGGTTCAAACTGTACCGTAATGTTTGGAATGGCAACGTTGGCAATTCCTGGCTGTCATGTATAGAGATCAATCCGGAGCTGAAGAAGAAACCGGAATATCTCATGGAGAAGTTGAAGGAGTGCAATATAGAATCCAGAAGAATCTGGAAGCCGCTACACAGTCAGCCACTGTATGAGAACTGTCGGATGTTCTCCAGATGGTTCAGCGATTGCTGCATGTATATGTCAGACTACTGTTTCCTTACGGGCTTGTGTTTGCCGAGTGATACACGCATGACGCCGGAAGAAGTGAATTTCGTAGCTGATAGAGTGATAGAGATACTGGAGGTATAGCATGAAAGAAGAATTGAAAGGAAAGAAGTTTCTGATTACCGGAGGAACCGGGAGCTTTGGACATGCAGTGACAGATCGCCTGCTGAAAGAAGGAGCAGGAAAGATTGTTATATTCTCCAGGGATGAAAAGAAACAGTTTGATATGGCGAAAGAGTATGGGGAAGACAGCAGGATCCGTTTCGTGATCGGAGATGTGAGGGAATACCGAAGCATCCGAAAGGCAATGACCGGAATGGACTATGTTTTCCATGCGGCGGCTCTGAAGCAGGTTCCGACTTGTGAGTTTTATCCGGAAGAAGCGGTAAAGACGAATATCCTGGGAGGGACAAACGTTATTGATGCAGCGATTAAAGCCGGAGTCAAGAAAGTAATCGTTCTGAGTACAGATAAAGCAGCATACCCGATCAATGCAATGGGAATCACAAAAGCAATGATCGAAAGAATCTCTGTTGCGAAAGCAAAGGAGCAGAATGGGACGGTGATCTGCAGAACTAGATACGGTAACGTGATGGCTTCCAGGGGCTCTGTTATCCCACTTTTTGTAAAGCAGCTGGGAATGGGACAGAAGATTACGGTCACAGTGCCGGAAATGACCAGATTCATGATGACGCTGGAAGATGCAGTTGACCTGGTACTGTTTGCGTTTGAGAATGGAGAGTCTGGTGATCTGCTGGTTCAGAAAGCACCGGCAGCCACGATTGATACGCTTGCGAAAGCTATCTGTGAGATGAAAGGATTTGACCCAGAAAAGCAGATTGAGATCATCGGGGAAAGGCCAGGGGAAAAGATGAATGAAGTGCTTATCACAAAAGAAGAGATGGCAAATGCAGAGGAATATGAGCATTTCTACAGAATTTTGCCAGATAAGCACACATTACATTACCATGAATCGCCACAAAGCCATATAAAGAATATTACGGAGTCCTATTCGTCAGATAATACAGAACGATTGGATGTAGACGGAATGAAACGGTTGCTGAAGAAGCTGCCAATGTTCCAGTAGGAGGCGCACATGAAAGAGAAAACGGTGGGCGTATACTGTCCGAGCTATAGAAGATCAGATTGTATCATGACTCAGAATATCCTCAACGATGTAACGTATGTGGTGAGGGCTTCGGAAGAGGAAGCATACAGGAACGCTGGAGTCAAGAAGCTGATTTCAGCACCGGATGAAGAGATCAATACCATGTCGAAGGTAAGGCAGTGGATTCTGGACAATTCGCCGGAAGATATCATCATCCAGGTTGACGATGATATTAAGCAGATCCTTTACCGGACGGATATCGTCATGGAGATTAAGGACCCGGATGTGATTGATATGGAATTTCTCCGTATAGCCCAGTTGCTCAGTGATTTGAAGCTGGGATATGCCACGATCACAGTTACGCCGAGACCATATCTGTACCAGGAAGAGTTTAAATTCAACAGCATGGGTGGAGGAATCTACTGGTACAACAAAGAATGTTACAAAGCAAAGAATGATGATAAGGCAGACTGCAAGGAAGATGTAGATAAAATCTTGCAGGAGCTTATGTATAACAGAATTATCCTCATGCCAAAGTATCTTGCCATGTATGTAAAGACAGATACGAATGAGGGTGGAGACAATATCAACAAGAACAGTAAAGTCATCCGGGAATGTAATGAATACATGAAGCTGAAGTGGGGCAAGTATTATACGTTCGATGATAAGAAGAATACTGTAACAATTAAAGTGCCGAGGTGAGAAGAGATGAAAGCAGTTGAAAGTTTGAATAAAAAAATGCACGATGTAATCATGAAGTGTAGCGGAAAGCAGGTTATCCTGTACGGATACGGAAAGAGTGGTCTGTTCATGGAGTGGTTATGCAGCCATGTATACGGGAAGCAGTTTGCACTTGTGATTGATGATAAGAAAGTGATTCCAGGAGCGAACATACACAGAAAGATTATTCTGGATTACGTAGATCCGGAAGAGACAGTGATTCTGGTTTCCTTCCGAAAAGAGCGAATGACGGAAAATGATATGTCACAAATGACGGCACACGGTTACGAAGATGGTAAGAACCTGTTCTATCTGAAAGAAATGATTATCCCGGACACTCTGGGACTCTACAGTTTCCTGGAGCATGAGTGCGGAACAGATTTCTTAAAGCGTGTGGATCAATCAGAGTTCGACTATGAAAGCCCGGACGCAACAGCATGTGGCGCAAGCAGAGAAAGAAGTCTACTGGATATGTGCCAGATGCCGGGAATCTTCAATGGTAAGGTCCTGGATTTTGGGTGTGGCAAGGGAGCCGCAATCGCTATCATGAAAATGGCAGGAATCAAAGAGGTGGACGGAGTAGAGCAGAGCCATATGCTGGCAGAGATAGCCAGGGACAATATGAAGAAGCTGGGAGAGGACATGGTAGCAATCTTCAATGAGGATGCTACAGAGTTCACAGATCTGCTGGACATGTATGACACGTTCTACCTGTACGATCCGTTCAGAGGAGAAACCTTCAAGAAGGTTATTAAGAATATCGAGGAGAGCGTCCGTAGGAAAGACAGGAATGTAACGATTGTCTATGCAAACCCGTGGCTGCACCGTGAGGTGGAAGCCGGAGGCGTGTTCAAGCTGGTGAAGCAGATCAGCACGGAATTCTTCTTAAATATCGTGAACGTCTACGAAAATGAATAAAAAAATGAAAATATCTGTTTGACTGCCTGCGAACATGCTTGCTACGATGACGATACGAAAAATATTCATACGAAAGGAAGTATCAAAAAATGGGAAGACCACAGTTATACACCAAGAACGGGCATAGCATGTACGATATGGTAAGCTTGCTCCAGAAAGCAATCAGAAGAGGTGACGTGGAGATTGCCGGGTACGCAGCGAATGAGCTGAGAGGTCGGTACAACGCATACCTTTGGAGAAGATTGTTAGCAATATCAGCAGAAGACTGTTACGGAATCATGACAAAAGAAATTGAAGCCTTGCGACAAGCAGACGATGTTTACAACCAGAAGAGAAAAGGTTATGAACGGGAGCCACTGTTTATTAGCAAGGCTATTACTTTGCTCTTATATGCAAGAAAGAACAGAGATGCTGATTATTTCAGCTGTAATTGCATGCAGAGTGAAAGAGTAAAGAATTTTGATGAATACCTCAGAATTGAAGATTGTGAATTCTCCGGGATGCCCGGATACGCATATGATTGTCATACGCTGGAAGGGAAAAGAAGGGGAAAGACAGTAGCAGACTTCATCGTAGAAGAGCAGAAAGATCTGAAACCGTACCAGCCGGGAATGTTTGATGAAGAATCCTGGGATAGATTCCTGGGAGCCAACAACAGAGGCGGTTGGGATAATACGGATAAGAAATATCCGCAGCCAACGGAAGCGCAGCTGAAGGAGCTAGAAAACGAAGATTTTCAAGATGGAACACCGGTGAGGTATGAGCAGATGGATCTGTTTGGAGGAAACAAGTGGTAACGAAAACGGATATTGTAAAAGGACTGGTAAGACAGAAGAGTTACCGGAAAGCGTTAGCGATTGCGAAGAAGTTCGCCATTGGAATAGACAAGGAAGAGCATGACGCAATGGTAAGGGCGCACGAATGCATGACCAACCCTAGATTTTATGAGCAGTTGGGTATTGATACCGGACAGGCGATAGCCGATGGAGTGGAAGTGCTGGAGAGATTATACGGGTGAAACCCGGAGGGTAACAGAATAAACATGAGAGAGCAGTGATTTCGTCAAGAGATACACTGCTTTTTTCGTGCAGAAGAGAGGTGGTTTGGTGGCAAATGAGCAGAACCTCATTCCTCTTGGGTCAGGGAAGCGAAGTGAGAAGGAAGAAAGAGAAATGCGTTCCCGTGGTGGTAAGAAGTCCGGAGAGACGAGGCGTAAGAAAACAGCCATGAAAAAGGTGGCAAATTTACTGCTCAACATGCCTGTATCGGAAGAGGCTTATCCGACAATTATCAATACATTGCAGAAGATGGGCTTTGAAGATGACATGATAACCAACCAGACAGCAATGCTTGTAAGTATGTGGAGAGAAGCTATGGATGGAAATGTCAGAGCTGCTGAGTTCATGCGAGACACCGCCGGACAGAAGCAAGAAAACATCCAGGCTCAGAAAGAGTTCGAGTATAAGAAAGAACGAGATGCAGGTATCAGCCAGGAGATTGAGGATTTGGATGATATAGAGGAAGAGATTTATGGCAAAGCAAAAGACGGTCAAGAAAGTAAAGAAAAAGGATCTGAAGCGAAAGAAAACGATAATGTTTAATTTCGGGGAAGGGCATAAGGAATATATCAGAAGGTGCCGGTTCTGTACGTTCAATATCCTGGAAGGAGCTGTTCGTTCCGGAAAGACTGTTGATAATGTCTTTGCATTCGCACAGGAGCTGAAGACAACGCCGGATAAAATACATCTGGCAACCGGCTCTACGATGGGTAATGCTAAGCTGAATATCGGAGATGCTAACGGATTCGGTCTGGAATGGATTTTCAGAGGTCAGTGCCACTGGGGCAAGTACAAGGACATGGAAGCGTTGATTATCAACGGACCATATACGAACTTTAAGCAGAAAGTTGTGATCTTCGCCGGGGCTTCCTCTTCGGACAGCTTCAAGAAGATACGTGGTAACTCTTATGGCATGTGGATTGCGACTGAGATCAATCTGCATCACGACACGGCAATCAAAGAGGCATTCAACAGACAGCTTGCAGCTAAGAACCGTAAGATATTCTGGGACATGAACCCGGAGCATCCGAAAGCACCGATCTATGAAAACTATCTTGATGTGTACGACCAGAAAGCGAAGGACGGGACTTTGAAGGGTGGATACAACTATGCACACTTTACGATCTTTGAGAATGTGAATATCACGAAGGAACGTCTGGAAGAAATTGTCAGTCAGTATGACGAAAACAGCATCTGGTACGTCCGGGATATCCTGGGGAAGAGAAGTATTGCAGAAGGTCTGGTGTATACTCAGTTCGCTTCACTGGCGGCTATGGCTAATAATCCGATGAAGATTACGGTAGCACAGGCACAGGAAATGATTAAGAGGAACGAACTGCAAGGAATTACGATTGGAGTTGACTTTGGAGGCAATGGATCCGGTCATTCGTTTGTTGCATCAGCACCGACTGTTGGATATGGAAAACTGGTAGCACTGGTGTCGGAACTGCACAAAGAAGAGCTTGATCCGGATTCTCTTGGTAAAGTCTTCCTTGCCTTTGTAAAGAAGGTTATTAAGTTGTTTGGTGGTGTAAGTAAGGTCTACTGTGATTCAGCTGAGCAGGTGCTTATCAGAGGACTCAGAACGGCTATGGCAAGAGCAGCAATGGGGGATATCAAGGTTGGCAATGCCAGAAAAGACAGGATTAACGACCGGATATTCTGCTTCACATCCCTGGTTGCACAGGGGAGATTCGCATATACAGAGCTGTGCGATACTCTGGAAGACGCACTCAGCATGGCAGTGTGGAGACCGAATACAGTTGAGCTGGAACGATTGGATGACGGCACATCCGACATAGACACTCTGGATGGCTTTGAATACAGCTATGAAAGAGATATCAGAAACTACATAAAGACACAGGCAGGGTAGGTGAATACATTGAAATTCAGCATTAAAAATTTTATCAGAAAGTGGGTGGGAAAGTTGTTTCCTAGAAACAGTATAGAGAAAGAAATGAAAGTCCAAATAGCTGTATCTGGTTCGATGGATAACGCTATACAGCTGTGGAAGGACATGTATGAGAATCATCCACCCTGGATAGGTGAAGATGGGACTCTATGCACGAATATACCAGCGACCATTGCAGAAGAAATGGCACGGCTTGTGCTTACGGAGTTTGAACTGAATGTAACCGGTAGTCCGATGGCAGACTTCATTAACGATCAGCTGAAGAGAGAACTGTCTGATCTGGATATCCAGGTTGAGAGGTACTGTGCCGAAGGAGGTATTGTGCTGAAACCCTACGTCTCAGTAGGCATGGATGGGCAGCCAAACAAGATAGAGATAGATTTTGTAGAAGCAGACAAGTTTTACCCGACTGCATTCAACAGCAAGGGTGAGATCATGTCTGCTATTTTCTTACAACATAAGAGGATTGGCGAATATCTGTATACCAGGCTTGAATACCATGAGTTCTCGGGAAACAGTGTAACGATCGTCAACAAGGCGTACAGATCGGAGAAGATAGCATCGTACACTGATGACGAAGAACCGACCATCAACCAACCATTTGATGAAGAAGTATCACTCTCTGAGGTCGATGAATGGGCTGGACTCTCAGAAGAGCCGGTAACGATCAATAACATAGAGAAGCCTCTGTTTGTTTATATCAAGGTTGCCAAGAGCAACAACATAGATAGAAGCTCGCCTCTGGGAGTATCCATTTACTCTAAAGCTATTGAGCTGATACATGAAGCTGACCGGATGATGGGGCAGATTGTGTGGGAATACGATGCCAAGGAAGCGGCAGTGCATGTTTCGGAAGAATATCTGAAAGCGGATAAGCACGGTAAGCCAGTTCTTCCGGAAGGAAAAGAAAAGCTCTACCGGGCATTTGATGAAGGATCCGGAGGAAACAAACTGTTCGATGTGTACAGTCCGGATATCAGAGATACGCCGATGTTCAACGGACTCAACAAGATTCTGAAGAGGATTGAGTGGACTGTTGGCTTTGCATACGGTACAATCTCCGATCCGAATGAACTTGAGAAAACAGCAGAGGAAATCAAGACATCCAAGCAACGATCATACAGAACCGCAAGCAGATTACAGGGCGCATGGCAGAAAGGATTTGAACACCTGGTAGATTCGATGGTGGTGCTTATCAACCTGTACAGAATGACTCCTTATGGTTCGGTCAATGTGAACTGTTCCTGGGGAGATAGTGTGCTGGAGGATACTGACAAAGAGTACCAGCGGAGATGGGCTATGGTTGTTGCCGGGAAACTGAAACTGGAGAAGTTCATTGCCTGGTACTTTGGATGCACAGAGGAAGAGGCTGTGGATTATATACCAGATATGCAGGAAGATGATTTTCCACCGGAAGAGTAGGAGGAATGAACCATGTTGACACCAGAATATCTCGCATCGTTCTCCAGTGGATATCTGGGTATGGTTGACAATCTCAATGAGCAGATAGTCCGGGATATAGCCAGGAGAATGATAAAGACAGGCAAGGTTACGGATACTGCTAAGTGGCAGATAAAACAGGCACAGGAATCCGGGAAGCTCCTAGATGATATTGTAGCAGAAGTTGGGAGATTCACTGGATACTCAGACAAGCATGTCAAAGAGCTTTTCAAAGAAGCCGGAGTAACTGGGATAAGGAATGATGCTAAACCGCTGATAGAAGCCGGCATAATAAACGATGCCAAGCTATCGAGGAACATGTCTGATTTACTTCTGGCAAACGCAAAGAAGACATCCGGAGATATCAATAACCTTACGATGACAACGGCAGTGAAGAGCCAACAGTTATATATGCAGTCACTGAATGAGGCATTACTCAAGATTCAGAGTGGTGCTTTCTCTTATCAAGAAGCTCTTAGGTACGCAATCAAAAAAGCTGCACAAGCCGGAGGAATGGTGTTGTACGATTCCGGAGCGCAGATGTCACTTGATGCGGCGTTGCGAATGGCTCTACTGACAGGACTCAATCAGACAGTTGCCACGCTTACAGAGATGTATGCGGGCGATATGGGCGTTGAGTATTACGAGACAACCGCACACCCTGGGGCAAGATTGGAGCATACCTACTGGCAAGGACAGGTCTTCAAGATTCATGGCGAAGGTGATGGATACCGGAATTTCTATGATGCTACCGGCTACGGAACAGTTACCGGGCTATGCGGAGCAAACTGTAGGCACAGCTTTTATCCTTACTGGCCAGGGATATCCAAACCGGCATACACCAAGGAAATGCTGGATGATTATTCTGTAGCGAAGTTCAGTTATGACGGTAATATGCTCACGGAATATGAGTGCAGCCAGATTCAGCGAAGATTTGAACGAGCTATCCGGGAGAGTAAGAGAATCCTTTGTGGATATGATTCTGCCATACAATATGCTGATGATACAGAGACAGAGCAATATTTGAAGAATGAGTTTCAGAAAGAATCGGTGAAGCTAAAGAAAAGAGAAAAGAAGCTGAAGAACTTCTGCTCTGAGACAGGACGATCTGTTGATACTGCACGGACACAGGTTTATGCAGTGAAGGATCAGAATGGAAACATAGTGAATTATGGACGTTCCACCAGTATGAAAGCTGTGTGGGCTAATAGAAAAGCAAGGAAGTAGGAGGTAACAAGACATGTTATTTAGAGAAGCATTTGAACTGATGAAACAGGGAAAGAAACTGAAATTGCCATCATGGGCTGGATATTGGTATTGGTCTAAAGATAAGCAGACAATCATCATGCACACGAAAGATGGAGTTGACATGGATATCCGTGAGACACAGATTCCAGATTATACATTTTCCAATATTGCAAGTGATGAATGGGTATTAGCAGACGATCAGAATTGTCCGGAATTAGGTGGCGAGGCTACATTTGGATTTGGTGATGCATACAAGTTTCTGGAAAGAGGGCTCAGAGTTACAAAGAAGAGCTGGCATAAAGCCGGAATGTTTCTGACGATGCAACGCCCGGACGAACACAGCAAAATGACAGCTCCGTATGTCTACATCACGATTGACGGAGATTACCGTGTGCCGTGGCATCCGAGCCAGGCAGATATGTCTGAGAAGGATTGGGTTTTGTACGAAGAAGAGTAGGAAGGAGGTGATCCTGCTATCTCCCTTCCTTGAGGGTTAGAAAGGAACGCTTTATTTGGCTTTTATGCCAGTAAGCACATATTTCTCCACATAAGCATCTACAAGCTCTCCAAAGAGCTGTCAGAAGCTCACAATGTGGTAATTACGAATTAACAGACTGTATCGAAGAGGTCTGTTTTTATTTTGCCCTGTGATATGGCATATAAACTGTCTCCTTCTCTTGCGTGCGGAGATATAAATGCACGATAGCAGTGCCGGAGTGAACCGGAATCTAAACGAAATCAGCGAAAAGAAGAAAGGAAGGTAAGTAAAAATGGCTTACGAATTTTTAAAGAAACTTTTTGGCACACAGAAGGACGGAGAAGAGCCTAAGGCTATGACCTATGCAGAGCTGGAGGCTGCGATTGATGCAGATAAGAAGATCCAGGTGGTAGATGTGAAAGCCGGGGGCTATGTCTCGAAGGAAAAACTGGATGCCAAGATCACAGAGCTGGACGGTGTAAGACAGCAGCTCACAGATGCCAATGCAGAGATCAAATCCTACAAAGAGATGGATATTGACGGCATCAAAAAGTCTGCAAAAGACTGGGAAGACAAGTACAACCATGATACCCAGGAGCTTAATGACAAGCTGGCGAAACAGGAAAGAGATCACCAGATGGACAGATATCTGGATACTGTCGGACTGAAGCCAGGGGCTATGTACCGTGATTATGTCAGAAGAGCTTTCGAGGCGAAAGAACTGAAGCTTGAAAACGGAAAGTTTATCGGTGCGGATGACGTGATGAAAGAACTGAAGGAGAGTCCGGACTACAAAGAAGCATTCGTTGTGGATACACCGGATGATGAACCGGATACACCAGATGTTCCGGATGAACCAGGGAATCCACCGGCACCAAATATGCCGTACTTCTCAGCAGGAACCAATTCACAGACCCAGGAGCCAAAGGGCAACATGTTTGACTTTGGATTTTCTGGAGTAAGAAAAAGAGATTAACAGGAGGTAACTTAACATGGCAAAACCACTTAATTATGCAACAGAATATCAGAAATCTTTAGAGCAGGCGTTTCCGTATGCATTATACTACGGAGCACTCTATAAGACTCCGAATAACGGAAGATTCAAATGGCTCAATGGAAAGACTATTGAGATTCCAAGCATTTCCGTAACCGGCCGTGTGGATTCTACAAGGGATACCATTGCTACGGCTGCAAGAAACTATGATAACAGCTGGACTCCGTTGACACTGGAGAATGAAAGAAAATGGTCTACACTGGTTCACCCGGCAGATGTGCAGGAAACAAACCATGTAGCAACAATCACGAACATTACCAGAGTGTTCAACGAAGAGCAGAAGTTCCCGGAGATGGATGCATACACCATTTCCAAGATTTATGCAGACTGGACGGCGGCAGGAGAAGCTGCTGATACAACAGTTCTTACAGCAGAGAATATTCTGGCTGTCTATGACAAGATGCTGGAAGAGATGTCGGAAGGTAGAGTTCCGAAGATGGGACTGCTCCTGTATGTGAATCCGGCAACGAATACTTTGATTAAGAACGCCCAGGGAATCTACAGAACGCTGGACGTTGGTAAGCAGAATCAGCTGTCCAGAGCTATCAAGTCCCTGGATGAAGTTCAGATTGAGGAAGTACCATCTGAACTGATGAAGACTCTGTATGATTTCACACAGGGTTGGAAAGTAGCTGGAAGTGCTAAACAGATCAACATGATGCTGATTAACCCACTTGCAGTAATCACACCGGTGTCTTATGAGTTCTCTAAACTCGATCCACCATCTGCTCTCTCAGAAGGTAAGTATGTTTACTACGAAGAGTCACATGAGGACGTATTCGTTCTGAAGAACAAGAAGAAAGCTATCCGCATGTCTGTGGAGGCGTAGGAAGAAATAAGCCCTGCCAGGTTATTACTGGTGGGGCATAGCAAGAAAGGAGAATCACTATGAGTTATGTAGCTCAGAAGAAAAACCGTATTATCAGAATCCCAGAAGAAAAGGCTGAAGAGTATGCAAAGATGGGGTATGAGATTACTAATGAAGATGGGGAAGTTGTAGCTGATGCTGCAATCGAAACCATTGAAAGAGCGAAGGAAGAAATAACCAGACTCACAAAAGAACTTGGTAAAGCAGGAACAGAGAACGAAGAGCTGAAAGCCAAACTGACGGAGGCTACTCTGTATGCGGAGGATGCCGATAAAAAGATTGTAGACCTCCAGAAAGAGAACGAAGAGCTGAAAGCGGCAATCCAGGCACAGGCTACAATGGGATCAGCTGCACCGGTTTCTGAAGATTCCGGGAAGAAAAAGGCAACCAAGACTCCAAAACAGTCAGAGTAGGAGGTAGCTTATGTATTTAGCAACGAAAGGTGGGAGTTCCTGCCGGATTCCCAAAAGAAAGGCAGGATACTACAAAAGCATGGGCTACTCCCTGGAGAACCTGGATGAAGAAGTCGGAGCGAGCACAAGTCCTGCAAAAGAAAAGAAGACCGGTAAAAAAGAATCAGCTTCGCAAGAGGACGTAAATCCGGCAAATAACTGATTTATCTTTCGGTAGCTTACCATTTTACCAGAAGGGAGTGTTTGGATGAACCAGGAGGCTATAACGAGTCCATATGTGGACTTTACGTACTACAAGGAAGAGTATGGCGGTGTCCACATCAAAACCGAGAAAGATTTCAGACGAGCTGAGAAGTTTGCTGAAGCTTTTGTGAATCGGATTACGCTTGGACGGATACCGAGACTGCCAACGCTTACGGATTCGATCAGAGACGCAATCTGTAGTGTTGCTGATTCCATTGCGATACAGAGAGAGAAGAACGAAGCTGTTGTAAAGTCAGAATCTAACGATGGATATTCTGTCAGCTATGCAGATGCCGGGAGTTATTCAGCTGTAAGCAGTGAGATGTACAGAACGGTTAGGACATACCTGGCAAACACCGGACTACTGTATAGAGGGTGGGTGAAAGAGTATGACGATAAACAGTGATGTGACAATCTTCAATCTCAGAATCGGAGCTGACAGGAGAGAGAAGTTCTACGCAACAAGAATCCTGGGAGTTTCCTGGTATGGAAGCAAAGGGCAGGTAGTGTCGGATACAGTCCGGAAGGGCACAGCACAGTGCGTGATCCGGATTCCATACACAGCAATCGTAGAAGGTGGAAAGCAATATATAAGCGAAGAAGAGTATAAGAAGCTGTCGGATGAAGAGGCAGAAAGGCACTGGACTATCCAGAAGAACGCTTATATTGTGCGAGGACAGCTTGAAGTTGCTGACCAATGGGTATTCGACACGTTCAGTTTTCAGCATGGAGTTATCTTGAAGGAAACGATAGAAGACCTGGCAAAGCTGAGACAGCATGATGAAGATTTTATGACGATCACAGAATATGCAGACAATACGCTCAGAGGAACTGACCGGACAAAGCACTGGAGGATAGGAGGAGCATAATGTCGCTGAAGATGATTACAACACCAAGCGGCTCAATCGTTACTACCAAGAATGGAAGAGCGGAGCTGACATGGAACTCAGACTTTGCGGCAAGAAGAAATGCTCAATTTACCAAGAAGCAAATGTTCATAGACTCAGAGGTTCTGAGACGATGCAGCCCGAGAGTCCCGTTCAAAACAGGTATGCTGGAGAAATCTGGTAAGCTGGGAACGAGCATCGGTAGCGGCGAAGTGAATTACATCGCCAAGTATGCTGCTGTACAGTATTATGCAACGTCTGACACCAGACTGTATGATGCGAACCGTGGGGCGCATTGGTTCGAGAGAATGAAGGTGGCTGAAAAAGAAGATATTCTGCGAGGTGCAGATAAGATCTAGGAGGTCGCATGGCAACGAAAAGTATTATACAGGGCGTATCAGATTATTTTCTGAATTGCCCGTTGTTGAAAGATGGCGTATTCCGGGTGGACGCCCTGGGAACAGAACCGGTGGAATATACCATAGAAACGGGGATATTTGACCCGATTATTGAAAGATATGTTGACGGCAGTTCTGAGCGGCAGTTTCAGTTTCAGTTCGGATCCAGAGAGTTTTACAGCATGGATCGGCTTCAGAATATTGATAACAGCACATTCTATGAAGAACTTGCCGAGTGGGTGGAAGAGCAGAGTCTTGTCGGTAATCTTCCGGAGCTTCCGGAAGGAATGACTGCCACGGAGATAGAAGTGCTTTCGCCGGGATATATCTATGATGGAGCTATGAAGAATGCAAGGTATCAGATTTCCTTGCGATTATTGTATTTTAAGGAGGCATGAAACAATGACAGAGAATACCAACAGCAAAAGAGATGTGGTGCAGAGACACCAGTTTGCGGACTTTCTGAATATTGGAACGTCTGAGAAAGCAAAGTGGGTGCTGATGGGAGTTGGATTCACAACCCTGGATGAAACATTCGGTGCAGAGAGTGAATCCGAGAAGTATGTAAGTGAAGCATCTTCGTCTTCCTCTGTCGTGTCTTATACATCGGTATTTCCGTTTGAAGCACGACTTATTAAGGACCAGGATGCAGTCAACGCACTGTACCATGTCGGCAGAAACCATTTAACAGGAAGCGATGCAGAGTTTGAATACTGTCGTGTAGAACTCTGGGATCAGAAGATGAGCGCTTCTGCACCGGTTGAAAACACATTTGCAGCCAGAAAGTTCCTGGTATCCGCAGAACTGAGCGGAGTATCCGGAGAAAAGAAACAGAGCATGAGTGGAAACCTCAATGCAGTAGGAGATCCGGTTGACGGATATTTCAACACAAAGACACAGACATTTGAAGAAGCTACGGCTTAGAATTTGGAGGTAAAGTAATATGAGCATGTTAAAGATTTGTGGACAGGAATTAGAATTAGATCTGTTCGATGCAGACACGATGGAAATATACGAGAAGTCTCTTGACAAGGTAGTGGAAAGATCAAAGGAAGCTAAGAAACATACGGAGTTGTCAAATGCAGAAGGCATTCGGGAAACGTGCGGAATCGTGAAAGACTTCTTCGATGAAATATTTGGAGAAGGAACATCCGAAAAGCTGTTCAAGGGCAAGGATAATCTGTTGGTTTGCATGGATGCATTTGGAATTGTTTCTTCTGAGGCTAACAAGATGAAAGGTCAGGCTACTGCACTTACTAACAAGTACAATATGAACCGGGCTCAGAGAAGACAGGATGATAAGAAAAATAAGCATGGCAAGAACAGAGCAACAGTGACACAGATCGGCAATGCGGATGGTCGTGATAATTCATGAACCACGACTGCAACATGCTTATAGACTATCTTCCGGAAACAGTAGAAATTGAAGGTGTGGAGTATGAGATAGAATCAAATTTCCGCACCTTTATTTTGTTTGAAATGCTGATGCAGGATTCGGAGCTTTCGGATTCGGAAAAAGCAATGCAAGGGCTGAAACTGGCTTATCCAGTTATTCCGGATAATCTGGAAGCGGCGGTAGATGAACTGCTGTGGTTCTACGCCTGTGGCAAGAGGTGGAGAGAGAAGAGAGCTGGTTCAGTAGAAGGAGCTTCAGAAGTTCAGAGGATCTATTCTTTTGAGCATGACGATGACTATATTTACTCAGCATTTCTGACCCAATATCACATTGACCTGCAGGATATTAAGTATCTGCATTGGTGGAAGTTCAAGGCCTTGCTGAGAACACTATCCTCTGACTTGGAGTTCTGTAAAATTATGGAATACCGGAGTGTGGATATCAATGCGAATATGACAAAAGAGCAGAGAGATTTCTACCGCAGGAAGAAAGAGCTGTATGCTCTTCCGTTACCTGCTGACGAGGAAGAAAAAGTAGATGCAATAGCAGAAGCCCTTATGAATGGTGGGGACCTTACGGGACTGCTGTAGGAGGTGACTGGCTATTGAAGATGTAAAGAAGAAAATGATACGGGTAGAGTGCCCGTTGTGTAAATATAAAATGCCGTTGTTTTTTGAAGAGACAGCGGAGTGTTCGGGTGTGATGGTATCCTGCAAAGGAAGAAACTGCCATGCTCGTTTTGAATTAAGAATCAAAAACGGAAAACAGATCAAGTAGTGCCATTACGAGCCGATGATTGAGCCGAAGAATTGAGGTGAGAGCATGGGCTATGATGGTACGCTGAAGTTTGATACCAGCATAGATAGTTCCGGATTCCAAGCCGGACTGAGTAAATTATCTGGACTTGCAAGTAGCGCAATCAAAGCTACTACAGCAGTCATCGGAGGTGCTGCATCAGCAGTTGCTGGTATTGGTGCGGCTGCAATCAAGGTCGGTTCTGACTTTGAAGCTGGAATGAGTAAGGTTCAATCCATTTCTGGGGCTTCTGCTACAGAAATCCAGCAACTTGCAGAAAAAGCAAAAGAGATGGGAGCCAAGACGAAGTTTTCAGCTACCGAAAGTGCTGAAGCGTTCCAGTATATGGCAATGGCTGGCTGGAAGACCGGAGATATGCTGAACAGTATCGAAGGTATCATGAACCTGGCTGCTGCATCTGGAGAAGACCTGGCAACTACCAGTGATATTGTCACCGATGCTATGACCGCCTTCGGATTGGCGGCTGACGGGACAACAACGATCATCAAAGACGGATACACGAAAGAGGTATCCAATGCCACACACTTTGCAGACGTACTTGCAAAGGCAGCATCCAATTCCAACACGAACGTAGGAATGATGGGTGAGACGTTTAAGTATGTGGCACCTGTGGCTGGAGCTTTGGGATTCAGCGTTGAAGACTGTGCTACAGCAATCGGCTTGATGGCAAACTCCGGTATCAAAGCAAGCCAGGCTGGTACGTCTCTGAGGTCTATCTTTAGCCGAATGGCTAAGCCGACCGATGAAGTAAAGGCAGCTATGGATCAGCTTGGAGTATCTCTGACGAACAGTGATGGCTCCATGAAGTCTCTGAAAGAGGTTATGAAAGGCCTTCGTTCCGGATTTGCCGGACTGACAGAGGCGCAGAAAGCACAGATGGCATCAGCTCTTGGTGGACAAGAAGCCATGAGCGGATTGCTTGCCATTGTAAATGCATCAGATGAAGATTACCAGAAGCTGGAGGATTCTATCTACGATGCGGACGGTGCAGCTAAAGAAATGGCTGACACCATGAACGATAACCTGCAGGGAGCTATCACGCTCTGTAAGAGTGCATTAGAGTCTGTAGGTATCGCCCTGTATGAAGAAGTACAGGAACCAATGAAAGAGACGGTCAAAGCCATAACTAGCATGGTTGAGGATATGAACGAAGCCATGGCTGAAAAGGGATTTGACGGTCTGATTGAAGCGTTCGGAAATTCTATCGCTGAGTTGGCAAAGATGGCTGTAGATGCCGCACCGACACTGATCGGAGTAGCGGAAGATCTGGTAGGCACATTTATAAATGCCATCATGGAGCATCAGGAAGAATTTGCCGAAGCAGGAGCAACTTTAGTTGCTGAACTTGTAAAAGCAATCATGAATGTAGCCGGTGACATGTGGTCTGCCGGCATTTATTTATTTACGGAATTTCTACAGGCTCTGAGTGACCACTCTGAGGAAATCGGTCAGTCATTTGGAGAAATGCTTGGCAAAATTGGCGAGGCGGCGCAGGAAAATACACCGCTTATCATCCAGGCTGCAAAAGATTTCGTAGCTGGATTTTGTGAAGGACTGAGTGAAGAGTTTCCTGGCGTGTCTTCACTGATCGAAGGATTCCTTAACGGATTCATAGATTCGGCAAGCACTATAATCCAGGGAATTGTAGATGTGGTTTCTGACCTGTTCAGCGTGATTGACGGAGCTGATCCTGGAGCACTGGAGGCTGTTGGCTATGCAATCGGTGTGATTGCTGGCTCTATCGCAGCTTTAAACGTTGCTCAAAGTGTTATTCAGCCTTTAAGCACACTATTCTCCATACTGAAGACATTAAAGGGTGGAATTAGCGGAATTTCCGGAGTCATCGGAAAAGTCGTAGAAGGATTCGCACTCTGGAGTGGTGGAGCCGGTTCGCTCATGGAAGTCCTGGAGCTGGAGTTCCCTAAGATTGCTGGTATCTTCAGTTCTATTGGTGGAGCGGTACAGAAAGTAATCGGATTCTTTGCAGAGTTCGGTTCTACCATAGCCGGAATTGGTTCTATTATTGCCGGAGCGATTCTCGCAGTTACCAATTTCGTAGATATGTTCGTGAACGGCTTCAGTGCTGTAAAAGAAGCTCTTATGGTGGTCGGCATTGCGCTGGCGGCTGTCGGAGCGGTTATCCTGGGTGCACCTGCATTGGTGGCTGCTGCGATTGCCGGAATTGTAGCTGCGGTTGCAACGGCGGTTGTGGTCATCAAGGAACACTGGGATCAGATCGTAGAATTTTTCCAGAGCATACCGGATAAGCTAAGCGAACTTGGTTCGGCTATCGCTGAATGGGGCTCTGGTGTCCTGGATAGCATAGGTGAATTCATTGACTCTGTGATTGAGTGGTTCTCCGAATTGCCAGGAAAAATCATAGATGCAATCAGCTCACTGGCAGAAAGTTTTGTCGAGTGGGGAGCTTCTATGCTGGAGACAGCATCAGAGGTCACAACGCAGATTATTGATTCAATCGTACAGTTTTTCTCCGAATTGCCTTATAAAATCGGGTATGCGATTGGATTTGTGATCGGTACGCTGATTGAATGGGGAGCAAATGTGATCAACTGGATCGCAACGAATGTTCCTCAGATGATTGACAATATCACCACGTTTTTCTCTGAATTGCCAGGAAAAATATGGGATTGGCTGGTAAATACCTACAACAAATTTGTTGAGTGGGGAAGCCAGATGCTCCAGAAAGCCGGAGAGGTGGCAAGCAACTGCATAGACAGTATTGTTACATTCTTCTCTGAGCTACCTGGCAAAATTTGGAACTGGCTGACGGACGCATTCAATAGATTTGTGACCTGGGGATCTAATACCCTACAGAAAGCAAGAGAAGTTGGAGCTAATACGATAGACACAATCGTTAATTTCTTCTCCCAGTTGCCAGGAAAAATCTGGACCTGGTTAAGTAATACGCTACAGAAGGTAATCCAGTGGGGTTCCGATATGGTAGCGAAGGGAAGACAGGCAGCATCTGATTTGTGCAGTGCCGTCATAAATGGCGTAGCGAACTTGCCGTCCCAGATGGCGAATGTAGGCTACAACATCGTGATGGGTGTATGGAACGGAATCTGTAATGCGGCCGGTTGGTTCAGAAGACAGGTGTCATCGTTCTTCTCCGGAATTGTTGATGGTGTGAAGAGCGCACTGGGTATTCATTCTCCATCAAAAGTATTTGCTGATGAAATCGGTAAGTGGATCCCACCTGGTATCGGCGTAGGTATCGAAGCTGAAATGCCAGATCTGTATAAGCAGATGGACGATGAAATGTCAGCTCTTGGAAAGCGGATGCAGACAGCTGTTAATGTGGAAACCGGAAAGATTGCGGTGGATAAAAAAGTCAGCACAGCATACAAAGTGGAAAAAGAAAAACAGGAAGTCTTTGAGAGTGGAGACACAACGGTAGAGATCAGCGGAGAGACACATGTGCATGTAGACCTGGATAGCCGGGAAATCGGAGAAGCTACGACACCGATTGTGGATGAAAACATGGCAAGAATTGATACACACAAGAAGAGAGGAGGCTAATCATGTCGGGAGTGGGAATCACGTTTGATGAAACGCATTCGTTCCGGGACTGGGGCTTAAAGCTCAAGAAGATAGAAATCGGAATACCGAAAGCAAAAACTGAATATGTGAGCGTACCGGGCATGAATGGCGATCTCGACCTTACGGAAGCTCAGAACGGCGGTATCAAGTATGAAATGCGTGAATTGAAATTCACATTTGGAGTAAGGAACTGCAGTTATGAAAAATGGAGCGGTCTGATTAGCCAGATCGCTTCTGATATCCAGGGAGTAGAAAAGAGGATTATCCTGGATACGGATAAGGGATTCTATTATGTCGGAAGATGTGAGGTTGATACCAGCAAGTCAAATGATGTTACAGCTGAGATAGCGGTCACATGCACATGCGAGCCATATAAGATAAGCGTTGCATCGTCAGACGAACCGTGGAAGTGGGATACATTCAACTTCCTCAATGGAGTGATCCGGAATACGTCAGACATTACGATCAGCTCTGCTTCTGGATGGCAGAAAGTTACGCTGGACGGTTGGATTCACAATGAAACGCTTAGAATCGTATCAAATGCGGAGATGAAAGTGAGATACCGTAACTCGACATACTCAATATCTGTTGGTGAAAATATCATGTACGACATAATTCTGTATAAGGGGTCGAATGACCTATATTTCCAGGGGAAAGGCAAAGTTACGCTGATTCACAGAGGAGGGATGCTGTAGATGTATACGATTAAAGCCTATGTGGACGGCATGGAATACACGCTGCATGATTCCAGAGTAAAGGCACTGACGGTTGGAGGGAAGCCATACTTTGAAGTTGGTGATAACATCAACGGTTCTGCATCTTTCAGTGTATACCCGAATCATCCGTATTACGACAAGGTTAAGAAGTTGACAACGGATATTATTTTTTACCGGGATGATGAGCCGGAGTTTTACGGAAGAGTGCTTTATGACGATGAAAACTTTTCCGGAACAAAGAAAGTGTTCGTAGAGGGAGAGCTAGCCTTTTTATGTGACAGCATCCAGAGACCGAAGGTATACCACAACATCTCAGTGAAAGCATACGTGCAGGATCTGATAAATATTCACAATTCACAGGTAGAGGAAAGAAAACAGTTTACCGTCGGACGGGTTACTGTTAAGGATTCCAATGATTCGCTGTACCGATATTCCAATTACGAAGACACCAGGACAGCTTTTAAAGAGAAACTGATAAGCAGACTTGGAGGACATCTGGTTATCCGGCATGTAGATGGTCTAAGAGTCTTGGACTACTTAGCAGACGAAGATTATTACACAAAGAATACTCAGGGCATCCGTTTTGGAAAGAATCTGTTGGACTTCTCGAAGAACATGGATGCATCTGATTTGGTCACATGCGTAATTCCGCTTGGAGCGAAGCTGGACGAAGAAGACCAGGATCCGTCATTGGAAGCCATCTCTGATCAGCGAATAACAATCGCGAGCATCAATGGAGGTGTCGACTATGTAACAGATGATAATGCTGTAAGAGAATACGGAAAGATTTATAAGACAGTTACGTGGGATGATGTATCTCTTCCGGAAAATCTGATGAAGAAAGGCGAAGAATATCTGAAGTCTGCTCAGTTTGAGAAGATGATTTTGGAATTGAAAGCAGTAGATCTGAATCTGAAAGATGATTCCTTCCAAAGATTTGAGGTAGGAAACAAGATTCAATGTACGTCAACGCCGAACGGCCTGGATAAAGAGTTTCCTCTGACGAAAAAGAAGACCTATATTACCAGCTTCAAAGATAATACGGTAACACTTGGAGATGAAACAAGCTCTGTTTCCTACACATCGTCAAACCGCCAGAATACGGCTGAAATGGAAGAGACGATAAAATCCTTGCCGAGTAAGTCAGAAATCTTGCAGGAGGCTCTCAGAAGCGCACAAGACCTCATAAACAAACAGGTAGCCAGTGGATACGCAATACACACACCGAATGAGTTTGTTGTTGCTGATGATACAGAGTATAAGGAGAAAGCTAAGAACCTGTGGAGATGGGGGCTTGGTGGCCTGGCACATTACAGCCAGGGTTATGACGGACCAATAGACGGAGTAGCACTTACCATGGACGGGAAGATCAATGGTGAAATGCTTCTGGTAAATTCCGTCAAGACAGAATCGCTGGATGCCGGATACCGGACATCGGTAGAAACGAAGATAACAGAGAGTGAGACAGCGGCGAAGAATCATGCTGATAATAAAGTCAGAGTAGCCAGAGAGGAGATTGAGAATTCCATTTCCAACCTGGAGAATAAGATTTCGCTATCTGTACGAAGTGTAAAGGAAACGGTTGCCCGGAAGAACTATATAGTTGGTGGTGAGCAAGAGACACTTGACAAAAGAAAGTTCACTGCATCCGGCATAACTGGTAGTTGCACGATTGAGCAAGCGGAGTTCCTAAATATGAATGCGATCAAGCTGACGTTCTCTGCAAATGGTTCTGTAACATTGTCGCAGAGCCTGGGAAGCTTGGAAGCTGGCAATTATAAGATTGCTGTTGAGGCTGCATATCCGGAAGGCTCAAAGTACCGCCCGTCTTATGTACGGTACGGATTCTCGGAGGACCAGTCTACAGAATATTTCAGTGGATATAGTGCGGATGAATTTCACACCTACAGTAAGCAAGTGAAGATTACCAAAGCGGCGAAGTCTGTAGCAATCACGGTTTACGGATATACCGGTTCAGTGGTGTATCTCACGAACATCCGATGTCTGAGAGACATGCAGGAACTACTGGATGATCTGAATGCCAGGATAGATGTAGAAGTTGGCAAAGTGTCGGCTTCGGTGTCAGATCTCTATGAAAATTCGCTGCATAACTATTGTAGCAATGGAAAGTTCTCAAATAACGATGATAAGTTTACTGGCTGGAAAAGAAGCGATACAACGCAGATAACACAGACGACTTTTGACAGTAAGAGTTGCGCAAAGATAGAAAATACCGCTTCGACATATAATATTTCGTGGTATCAAAAACCATGGGAGAAGCGAGGAGATATCACAGTTAGATTCAAAGCTGCGTGCGATACTGAAGATTCAGCTACTGCCAGAATACGGCTAAGCATAGATGGAAAGTCATTTTATACCAAAGCAGGTGAGTTGAGTGACGAGTGGACGCAATTTGAGTTCACTTCATATGCAACGCCATCGTATTTCAACACGTATTTTTACAATTATGTAGCAAATACCACGGTGTATATTACGGACGTGGAAATCCTGGGATATATGTCTGCATACTCAGAATCGCAGTTGACGATTTTGAAAGATTCTATTGAGTCAGAGGTGAAGAGGGCAACATCACAAGAAGGGACATTATCTTCTTCCATCAAGCAAAATGCTGAGAGTATCACTTCAAAAGTGAGCAAGGGTGAAATGGGCTCTTACATCACGCAGTATTACAACAACGTGATTATAGCTTTCAATAAAAACTCAAAATACGTGCAGATCAATCCAGGAGAGATCGCTATTTACAATTACGGAGTAGAGAACTCTAAGAAACGGGCTGTATTCGATGAAACGGGTAATCACTTTTACAGAGATGGATATTATGTCGGAGCGATTGGCACAAACCAGTGGTCAGGGAACAATGCTCATAAGGGATTAGTGTTTGATTTGGAACCGCAAGGAAAGTATATGGCATTTGCTCAAAAAGCAAGTTCCTCAGCAACTTCCTACACTACTATGTTGTGTTTTAGCCGAGCAAACAGTATTTACGATGAATACGGAGTGAATCTAGGATGCAATTTGATTGGAAACTGGTATACGTTAAAAAATTTCAAAATTGGAAGCATATCGGCAGGAGGATATACGGCTTTTAGCGGAGCGATACCGATTGTGTGCGAGATAACAAACAATGGTAATAGTTGGACGTATTCTCATTTGAGAGTATACAACGGAATTATTGTCGGTTACTGGAATTAGGAGGTGAGAGCATGGAACTTATATTTCCGAAAGGCGAAGAACCTAAAAAAACAGCAAAAAACAGTGTAGCTATAGGAACTATCAAAAGAGAGCAGGAGGTAGAAGATGGAAGAGAGAAAGAAACCAACCAGACCGTTTAGCGTGATTTATGCAGATGCAAAACAAGCTCTGACAAGGCAGGTTGGAAATACGATGGCGGCTTACGGGTTGCCTATTTTTATGGCAGAGGGAATTTTGAGTGGAATCCTGGCTGAGATCCGAACCAATGCCGGAAATGAGCTGGCAGACGATACTGCAAGGTACGAGGAAGAACTGAAGGAGTATTACGAAGCCCAGATCAAAGAAAAAGAGGAGGCTTTTGAGAAAGAGAAAGCAGAACTGATTCGGACGTTCGAGGAGCCGGCTGGTCTGGAGGAAACAGAAGAACCGGAAATGACAGGAACAGAAGAGGCTCCATCTGAAGCCCCGGTGATTATTGAAACGAAGGAGATTGTCGAGGAAACGGAGGTGGACTAAATGGCAGATATTTCCCAGGAGATAGATCAGCTCAGAAATGCGGTCTATGGTGAAGAAGTAAGAGGTGCTTTTATCTCCTGTATGCAGAAAATCCATGAGGAGAACGAAAGCTACAATAGTATCAAAGAAAGTGTAGATGCTTCGGCGGCGGCAGTAAAGAAACAGGTCGATGCGATTGATACAAAATCTGTGGAAGTCCAGAAAGCGTTGCAGGATCTGGCTACTTCCATTTCCAATGGCAAGAAACAGCAGACAGCACTTGAAGATGCTACCAAGAATGGAAAAACACAGCAGACAGCCACAGAGAAAGCTACAGGGGATTCTAAAATTCAGCAAGCCGCTACCGAAAAAGCTACGTCGGATAGTAAAACTCAGCAGGCGGCATTACAGAAGGTAGTAGATTCTGCAAAACAGGTGGATTCTGCTATTCAAGCATCAGTTTCTGCTGCAAACCAGGCAGCAAGCAACGCAAATCAAGCAACAAGCCTAGCGGCTGATGCTACTTCTAAAGCTACATCAGCTACAGCCAATGCAGTACAGGCAACGAAAGATGCGAATGCTGCCACTACCGCTGCAAACAAAGCAGAAGAGCAAAGAGCCCGGGCTGAGACTTCAAGAGTGCAGGCTGAAGAAGCCAGAAGCCATACGTTTACACAGTGGACAGCTGAAGAAGAAAAATGGTCAGAGAATGAAGCAACCAGGATTCAGAATGAAACGAAGAGGCAGGCAGATACAGCGGATGCCATTGCCAAGGCGAAAGAAGCCACAGAGTTACTTGTCAACCAAGCCAACACCATTGCGTTCCGGATCAACGAGGACGATGGTGGTCTTGATGTTGTTGTTTTAAGTGCATAGGAGGTAAGTTAAGTGAGTGAAACTATAAACATTCCAAGAGACACGACAATGCAGTTACTTGTGAAAGTACACAGAGATCAGATCGCTGGAGAGATGGATCTGAAATACAAAGAGAAAGTTGCGGCGGCTACTTCTAAAGCAGAGGTGGACGCCCTTTTTGCTGAATGGTGGAAGATTCAGTATAACCCGGATCTTTTTACAAAGTCCGAAATGTTGGAGAGATGGTTCGGGAATGTCCTGGTTGATACTAGAGTGCATGGTGTAACCACACCGAGATATTCAAAAAGCACATCCATGATCGGAGAGTTGACCGATGATTCCACTGGATTAACTTGCACACCGTCTACAGAATCAACAGCCGGATCCGATCCTTTTGCACACCTTCCGCAGTTCTGGTGTCTTGAGGTTGCGGCAGAGAAAAAAGCAGATGGTTCCCATGAGATTTTTTATGTGGAGCATATTGACGATACTGCAAAAGTAAGAGGCGGAGAACATCTTTGCTGGGTTCTCCAGAAGAATACTTACAAGAGAGAATGGCAGGACAAGGATTACAAATATCTGAAAACCAGATGCACACCAGCACCGGGGTACAAGAGATGGAAAGAGGGAACCGATCGAACCGGAAAAGTGCATGAGTATATGGCACACCCGAAGTATTATGCCGGAATTGATGCAGACGGGGGTATCACATGCGGAACCGGATTGAAGCCAGCCAACCGAACTTCCCACCAGACAGGCGTAACCAGATGGAGAGGCAGAGGAGCACAGTATTCCGGAGCTTCTGGATCTCTTATCAAGTTCCTGGATGCTATGATGCGTTTGAAATATGGACGTAAAGGAAATTCCGGAAAGATTGAAGGATGCACAAATTACAACTACCAGTACACAGTTGCAGTGAGTGAGACTGGAGTAGAAAGGGTAATTCTGACAAAGGAGCAGGCTGCAAACCTTTTGGTTGGCTCGGCTGTTATGCTTGGCATTCAGAGCGGATCTGACAGAAACACAGCAAGTAACTATTCTATCTTCGATGGAAAACTGATTACAGCCATCGAAACAGTGACTATTGAAACAAAAGAATATTCAGCAGTCTATGTGGACAACGGAGGAAAGACTTTTGACACAACAGCCGGAAGCACATATCTTTCTACAAGCCCGTATTATTCCGGATGGAATGATAATGTTCTTGGCAGAGATGGTAGCAAGATCAGCCCGACTTCCGGAAAAGAACCAGGAATGATCCAGGGTGTAGAATTTATGAACGGATCCTATCTGATTGTCTCCGATGAATTATGGCAGTGGAGCCAGGATGCGAATGAGAATTATTGTTTTGATTGCTACAAATGTTACGATCAGTCAAAAGTAGGCTCTGCAATCAATGAGAACTACGAAAAAGTAAATGTTCCAACATTGGTATTCCCGAAAGATACGGCTGCCTGGACATGGAAGTATATTACTGATAATGCAATCAATGATGATGTTCTGTGGCCGGAGGCAACCAACGCAAGCGGAAGCGGCGTTGGAGTGGGAGCTGGCTTCTATTGCGTGCCTGCGGCGTCTGGTGTTCGGGCGGCTTGGTGCTTTGGCTACTTGGGCAGCGGTGGTGGTGCTGGCGTTCCTTGCCGTTACTCGGGCTTTGGGGTGTCTTCCGCTTACTGGTACGGCTCTCTCGGAGCACCTGGTCTTGAGGGTTAAAAACGGGGTGAATGCGAAGCAGAGGGGCAGTAAGCCCCTTTATTGTCTTATTTGCAAATAAAATAATTTTAGGGTTATACGGTGTCTGGGAGCTGGCTTCTATTGCGTACCTGCGGCGTCTGGTGTTCGTGCGGCTTGGTGCTTTGGCAACTTGAACAACGGTGGTAATGCTGGCGTTCCTTGCCGTAACTCGAACAATGGGGTGTCTAACGCTAACTGGAACGGCTCTCTCGGAGCAACTGGTACAATTTTGAAAAGAGTATTAAAAAATCATTGCATCGTATAATCCTAGCTTATGTGCGAAAATAACTTGAAACCGACGAGGCTAGTACCGAAAGGGAAAGCCACGGAAGTAACCAGATGAATATTAAGGAGGTTGATGTGTGAAAACATATTGCAAACCAGCAACGGTCAATATTGAGGACTGGAAATTTAATGAACTTGCCGTTGTGGAATGCTTCCGGAATAAGCGGAGCAGAAAAGATTTCCAACGTCTGCTATGCAAGACCGGGAAAATAACAAAGCGTGAGATCGTAGAAGATCAGTTGAATAAGGATTTTAAACGAACCCTGGAAGCTGAATCAGAAGTAGCAAAGATGCTGACGCAACGTATAATCAACCGAGATTTACAATTAAAACCGATTCGCCAATTTCAAAGAATTGACGGACTGACGCAGAAGCTCCGTGATATCTGCCAGGAATCTCCAGAACAGCAGGTGTTTGAATATATCGGAGTATATGCGTTGAAACCTCTTTTCAGAGCGAAGATTTTACCGATTCAGTACGGAAGCATCCCGAACAAGGGAGGTGTAGCCGGAAAGCGGAAAATCGAAAGACTACTCCGGAAGAAATTTCATGGTAAGGTAGTTGCTTTGAAAGGAGATGTTACAAAAGCCTATCCCTCAGTGACAATCCCGGTTGTCATGGAGATGCTGAGAAGAGACATAGGCAAGAATAAAGTGCTGCTATGGTTCCTGGGTGCTCTTATGAGCAATTATCCTGGGAACCATCTTTGCATAGGTGGATATCTTCCGGCATGGCTATTCAATTACGTGATGTCTTATGTGTTGAGATATATCTATGAGCAAGCTCAGATACGCAGAGGAAAGCGGAATAGGCTTGTATATGCGATTGTATGCTATGCAGATGATTTCACGATCTATGGCGATGTTTCAAAGCTGAAAAAGGCAATGAAGAAAGCTACGATCTGGGCTCATGACAAGTTTGGATTGAAGATTAAGGATATCTGGCAATTCTACCAGGTGGCTTCTTTCGATGAAGAACGGGAGAACCTGGAAGAGCGAAGGAAAGGCAGTAAGAAAAGGACGCCCGGAGTTGATATGATGGGCTATGTAGTCCGGAGGAGATACACGATCATCCGTGGGAGGGTATTCCGGAGAATCCGGAGGCAAGTGCTTAGAGCCTGGGAAGATTTCAAGGCAAAAGGATTTATCCCATGGTGGAGAGCCTGCCGGATTGCAGCATACAAAGGCTGGATAAAGCATAGCAACAGTTTGAAATTCCGGATGGAGTATTGTTTTGATAAGCTATTCAAAATGTGTTCATACAGTGCAAGTAAGCACGGAAAGGAAGTAGAAAATGAGAAGAGAATCTTACTTATCGCAGCCCTCAGCAGTTGAGGTCTATCCGGTATTTTCCGGAACAGATGTTATCATGCGTAAAAACATTGAGCTGGTGGATAAAGAGGACATCCAGGATGGGAAAAAGAATAAGTACAAAGTGTGGGAGTGCGAGGAGGTCCAGTTCCATTACCAGGGCAAAGTAACCCAGGAAGAGATCGAATCTGATTTTGATTACTGGTACGCAAAAGCGGAGGAGGTTCCGGATCCTTCCAGTGTGGAAGATCTGAGCCTGGAGGATGCCAGAAAAGCGAAATACCAGGAAATCGCATCAGCATGCGAGCAGACGATTTACTCCGGAGTAGATGTGAGCACATCTTCCGGAGTGGAACATTTCAGCTTGACAGAAAAAGATCAGCTGAATCTTTTCGGAAAGAAAATGCAGTTGTTAGCTGGAGAGGAAAAGCTGGAGTACCATGAGGACGGACAGCCTTGCAAGTATTTCTCTGCTACGGATATGCAAAATATCGTTGACCGTGCAATGTTCTTTGTGTCGTACAACACGACATACTGCAATGCTATGAATATGTGGATTAAGTCTATTGCGAAACCGTCAGATTTTGAAGAAATCCAGTGGGGAGCAAAGATTCCGGAAGAATTTCAGAATGAAGTGCTGAAAGACTACATGAAGATTCTGACATCCGGAGGTACTGAATAGTGAAAGCGTTTCTGAAATATTTGACGCTCTTCCTGGTAGGAGGGGCGTTTTATTATGCCCTGGAAGTACTGTTTCGGGGATATTCGTTTTTGGCGATGGCAGGATGTGGTGGACTTTGCTTCATTATCTGCGGAGTGATTAACGAGAAGTCACGATGTATGCCATTGGTTCTCCAGCAGTTGATAGCTGCATCCGGAATCACAGTGATTGAATTTATTTTCGGATTGATCTTGAATGTATGGCTGGGGCTGAATATGTGGGATTACAGTAATATGCCAGGAAACATTTTCGGTCAGATATGCCCTCAGTTTATGGTCCTTTGGTTCTTCCTGTCAGCCGTAGGGATAATCCTGGATGATGTGATTCGATGGCGGTTCTTCGGAGAAGAAAAGCCACATTATCATCTTTTCAAGAAAGGACATCATAGGAAATGACAAAGTTGCAAATCATATCACGGTTGTGGTCGCATGTCACAGACCTCCGGATGTTGATTCGTGAGCAAAGCAAGAAGACTCTGGAAGAGATAGAGTCTGAGCTAGATGCCACAGAATATTATTGCCGCCCGTATGCGGACGCCGATGATATAGAAGCATATCTGGAAGGAGGTGAGGACATGGAAGACGTGATTTCAAGAGCTGAGCACGAGGAGTTCAGAAAGAGCATCGAAGCAGAGGACCATAGGCAGAATAGACGTATTGAACTGCTGGAAGAAAACACAAAGCAGATCAACGCTCTAACGATTTCGGTTGAAAAGCTGGCACAAAGTATTGAGCTTATGGTGGGGGAACAGAAGCAACAGGGGAAACGTCTGGAAACCCTGGAGAACAGGGACGGGGAAATGTGGCGAAAAGTAACAGGCTATGTAGTAACAGCCATTATCGGCATCGTGCTTGGCTGGGTTGCCACACAGGTCGGAATGTAGTAGCATAGCCGCCAATATTTGCCTTTATAGCGTTTAGGCAATAATTTCCTCAGTCAAACAATTACAAACGCTACATGGAGCTATCAAGAGATTACAAAGCATAATAGGAGGTATCTACATATGGAATTATCAAACTTTTTAAGCCAGGTGCCAGTACCGGTTCTGATTCTGGTGATTGCACTGCTGGTGATCGTAACTGCTGTGGTTGTGTATCAGTATGCGAAAGCAAAAGGACTGGAGGGCATCCGAAAAGATGTATACGCTCTGTTCCTGGTGGCTGAGCATGAGATCAAAGGCACGAAACAGGGACAGCAGAGATTGAAGTGGGTTGTTCAGCAGGCAAGAGGATTGCTGCCTAAGTGGTTGCAGACGATCTTGTCAGAAGATGCACTGATGAAGATTATTGACTGGTGGTTCAAAGAAGTCAAAGACCTTTTGGATGATGGAAAGGTGAACGGCTCTCAGAACTGATAACAGAAGGGAGAGGGCACTATGGTCTATAAAATATTGATTGTATACCTGGTGGGGATTTTATTGTGCCAGCCGGTATACATCTGGGCTATCCGGACGTTATGCCGGATGGAGGATGAAGACGAAGAGCTTTATTGCCAGGACAACGGCATGTATTACGAGCCGAGAAAGCCGAACTATCCGTTGCTGATTGTTTTTCTGTTCCTGGCAGGAATCTTCTGGCCATTGGTGATTCTGTTTGCGGTGTTTGTTCCGCTGACTTTCGTATTGATGGATAAGATGGGACAGTTGCACCCGAATGACGATGAAGAAATAGATCCAGAAGAAGACACGTACTTATGACCGAGTGGGGAGAAATCCTCACTCTTTTTAAGCGAAGGAGTATTTACAAATGGCAATAAAACGGAATGAATACACAGACATTTTGTTTGATGGTCTGATTGCTGCTGGATGTACCGTATACGGAGCATGTGGAGCAATAGGGAATGTTTTTGCAGAATCTGGAGCGAATCCCCGGAATCTGGAAAATCTTTGTGAAAAAATGCTGGGGTATAAGTATACCGATGATACCTACACCGAAGCGGTAGACAGCGGAAAAATCACAAGAGAATTATTTCTGCATCCGCTTGGGGATTCCAGACAGTATGGCTATGGTTTCTGTCAGTGGACATCAGCAGGAAGGAAAGCTGGACTGTATGATCTGGTTAAGTCCAGAGGAGTATCCATCGGAGATGCAAAAGTTCAGACAGAGTACATGCTGAGCGAATTGCGGAAGAGCTACAGGAGCGTATGGAATGTGCTGAAGACAGCAACTTCCGTCCAGGAAGCATCAGATATCTTCCTGGTGAAGTTTGAATCCCCGAAGAATACCGGAGAAGCTGTAAAGAAAGCGAGGGCTTCTTATGGTGAGCAATATTTAAAAATTTATCAGAAGGAGGAAACAAAGGTGAGTAAGATTGAAAATGCCGTAACAATGGCAGAAGCGATTGCACTGGACGATACTCACGGGTACGACCAGGTTGACCGTTGGGGCAACCCAAACTATGATTGTTCCGGGCTGGTTATCAATTGCCTGGAAAACGCCGGAATCCCAGCAAAACAGAAGGGTGCAACGTACACTGGTAATATGCCGGAAGTTCTGCCGAATATTGGATTTAAGAATGTGATCGCATCCGTGAATCTGTCAACCGGAAGCGGAATGAAGCGAGGAGATATTCTCCTTGGCAACGGTCATACAGCCTTCTATTGCGGAAATGGGAAGCTGGTGCATGCAAGTATCAATGAAAAAGGAACCACGACAGGAGGAAAGCCTGGAGATCAGACAGGTAGAGAGATCTGCATCCGGAGCTATTACAACAAGCCGTGGAAGTATGTTTACCGATATACCGGAGAAGTCAGCAATGCTGGCACAGTGAGCGTAAGGAATTATCTTCAGAAAGGAGATTCCGGAGATGCAGTAAAAGAGATGCAGAAGATGTTGATTGGCTGTGGATACTCTTGTGGCAAGTCCGGAGTGGATGGATCCTTCGGTGGAGATACTGAAAAAGCTCTGTTTGCATTCCAGGAATTCTATGCGTTAGAAGTGGATGGAAAATACGGACCAGCAAGTAAGGCTAAATTGACATCTGTATATAACAGCAAGCAGAGTGCATCCGCACCAGAGGTTGCGAAGAGCCCTCAGTATGCAGTTGGAAAAGCATACACACTGCAAGTAGAATTGAAAGTGCGTACTGGCCCTGGAACAAATTATGCTGCCAAGAAGCATTCGCAGCTTACGGCAGACGGACAGAAACACGATAAAGACAATGACGGTTGCCTAGATGCCGGTACAGTTATCACCTGTAAAGAGGTGAATGTAGTCGGAAACGATGTATGGATTAAGGCACCGTCCGGATGGATGGCTGGCTATTACAATGGACAGGTATTTATCAAGTAAGAGCCTTTAAAGGCAAGGCAACTAAATGCACCTCTTTTGGTCAAGGGAAATATATCACACACGCCCTGGGTATCTTCGGATGCCTGGGGCATTTTTTATTTGCTGAAAATGAGTGGTTCAGATAAAAGATTTTTTGTCAAGAAAAATAATGAACAAAAATGCGGAGCCGCTTTTGACGAAAAGCGTCCCAGTGGATTAAAGAGAAAGTCTGCATATACTCCTTCACTAAAAGCAAAAGAGCCATAAAAAGCAAATTACAGCTTTCTATGGCATATCGGAATATTACAAAAGAGGTTACAAGTGTAATCAGTTTCTTCCTTATTATAGAGTGACTGAAAATGTGATGTCAGTAATGACATACATAATGATTGAAAAATGATTTTTAAAACAGGAATTTTTGCAATCATTTGACATGAGTTAAAATCTTCATTGCCCGGAAGAATGTAAAAACATATCTGGACAAATGCGGTGAATGACTGGAAAAATGATATCACAATGACGGTGCTATATAATAAAATAAAAAATATAAATATTATATATAAATATATATGTGTGCTTTGTCATAAATGACGTCCCATTTTCAATCATTCATAGCTTCGCTTCTTATTGCTTCGTAAAGACCGAAGTAGTCAACTTTCCTTGGCTGAAGAGACAGCAAAGACTGGAAAGTAATTGTTTTCTGATTCGGGACCTTCTGGTCTAATGTCTTTGTTGCGATCACGTAAAAATCCCATAATGATAAATCAAGTATGTTCTGTTCCCGGCTCATGGCAGTCCAGACACAGAACACGTACACGTCTGAGTGCCGGCAGTATTGAGAATCGGCTGAGTAGTTGCCGGATGAGTCCAGCGATTTTGCCGGTGCTATTCGGAAAGAGATTCTTGCTGGATGCTCACTCTCCCAGGCTTGTATGTATGCGGAAGATTTAACTTCTACACGTATGCCGTCCGGACTGAGTAAATCGTATGCATCCATAGATACCCGAAAATTTGTTCGGGGGGGGGTAATACCAGATTGATTATTCATTGCCTCCAGGACTATAAACTCTGCAAAAGCTCCACGGTTCACGTTCCGAATTAAGTCAGAGTAAGCCCATGACCAGAAGTCCAGGACAGAGCTGCCAAGCTCTTTATCTTTAAAAGTCAGTTGTTCGCTGCCATCGTACATAAGACCACCTCACACGTTTTTTCTTAAGCATAGCAAAGCAAGTAACGAAAAACAATTACAAATTGTAAAAATATTGCTTGACTGCTCCGCGCTCATGAGTGCTACGATTACGCCACGAAAACAAAATACATTCAAAAAAGGAGAAGATATTATGAGATATAAAAAAGAAAACGACAACAGATACAGAGTAAATTTTATGATCGCAACAGAAAAGCTTATGGATCAGCTTACAGTTAAAGAGTTTATTTCTTACCTGGAAGAAAATGCAGAGTTTGAAGATGAAACCCATGAATATATTGACGGTAGAATAGTTACCTGCAAAGCATATGACTTGAAAGAAGAAAACAGCAATCTTCATAAAGAGTTTCTTGTAACAGAAGATGGCAGAGTATTCTACTGGAGAACTTTGATAGATAAAATTGAGCTTGTCGATGAAGACAAGAAGAAAAGTGAAAGAAGCGAAAAAGCAATTCGATCAAGAGCCAACAGAACAGAGAAAGCTACATACCGCAACAACCGGAATGAGCATAAATTCATAGATGTTGTTCACCATGGAGACGGTCATTACTACATGATCCAGTACATAAAGCATGAGCTTCCAGAAAGAACAGTTGTCAATTATATGGGAACCAGATGCGGGCATAAGCAGAAGTTCCGGATTGGGAAAGCAACGCTTATGGGAATCCTGGAAGATTACACGAAAGTTGAGGAGGTATAGAGATGAATATTCATAAGAGCATCATGGAGCTGAGCAGCAAAGCAAAGATGCAACAGACAGTAGCATCAGCTCTGAAGATTCTGGACGAGTATGAGTTCCAGAGTGTAAACATCACAGAAGCGATTGAACTTCTGAAGAAGGAAGCAGAGAAACTTGACGGCGAGATTGAAGATCTCATGGATAGCGCAGCTGGTGGAAAATTAGATTTTGAGAAAGCGTTCGAGGAGGAATAGAGATGGCAAGATATAGAGAGTTCAGAAAGATTGATAGCGATATGGTAAGAAGCATGTGCATCAGAGAAAGTTATTACACCAGAGGAGATGTGGATGCGTACACGCATCTGCTGGTTGACCTTTGCGATTTCAAGAAAGAAATCACGATGGATGACCTGGAAGAGATCACGGAAGATATCCTGGAGCACTCAGATGTCAATAGCTTTTGCGGACAGTATGGCTGCTCAGAAGAGGAGCTGTTCCAGAGTACATTGTGGAAGCTGATTAACGAATGCTGCAAGACGTTCGTGGAAAGAATTTGATGGAGGTGAAAGCGGTGGAAAGACCAGAGATGTTGTATACGATCACAGTCGGACAGACCAGGCAGAAATACAGGGACAACATAAAAGCCCTAGACAACATTTCCTTATTGGTTTCAACTGGAAGTCTTGAGGAAATAAAGGAGATTGCCGGAGAGTGGGTTATCAACCAGGTTATGACAGAAATGATCATCCAGCAGGAATACATCCGTGAGCGAGAGAAAGATAACTGGGGATGGGACAGAGGCGTTGTGGATTTTAGCAAGCGAAGGAGCTGTATATTAAACTGTAACAATAATGCTTGACTGCCTCCGAGCCAGCCTGCTACGATAACGATACGATAAATCATTGCCACTGATTTATCGGAATCTACAGAAGGAGGACAGCCCAATGGGAAAGAAGAAACATCCGGAAACGGACAAAGAAAAAGAACTCTTGGAAAAGCGTTTGCTTAAAATGCAAATCGCCGCCACCATCACTGAAGTTATTGTTGGAGCAATAACTGGTATATCAGCATTGGTAACGGCAATCGTTCATTGGTTCAAGTAGACTACATTTAGTAGCCGCTCAAAGGCTTGGGAGTTGTGGCTCCCTTGCCCTTTGAGTTTAGCATAAAGGAGGTTAGAAGTAAATGAAAAAATCTGAAATGAGAAATGAGATCCAGAAGACGAAAGCGAACACATTGCAGAAAGTTGGAAGATGGGCGTTGCTGCTTATGATGGTTGAGATTATTGCCTGGAATGTGAAGGGAATGAATCCATTCCTCCTGGTGGCGATTCTGGCAACGTGTTTAGTAGAAGTGGCGGTCTGCATGATTACGCTGAAAGAGCTTGGGAAGCAGAATAGAGAAAGAAAGTAGAAAAAAGATTGCAGTCACTGAGGTGGCTGCAATTTTATGCCCGAAAACCGGGAGGAAGGAGAAAAAGATGGGAAGATTGAAACATTATCAGCATTGCGAAGTAATCATAGCTCCGGAGGGTAACGAAGCGGCATGCACGGTTGGTGGCTGTGAGGATGAAATGGTACACCAGGAGTTGAAGAAATGCAATTCCAGAAATGAGCTTGGAAAACAGAACAATGGCAAGCGGTTTCTGACCGATAAAGAGATCAAAGCCTTGGTAGAACAGTTTGTGAAGGATGATGATATAATCGCACAGACCTATGAGGAGATTGCAAAGAGAAGAAAGGATAAGAATTTCCAGTACAGCCTCGTGAAGCAGGGAGTGTCAATGACAATCGTTTCCAGATTCTGCGACATGGGAATTGCCAGACCGAGCGCAATGAAGCTGGCAATGGGAGTAGTGAATATCCTGTATGATCTGTATGTGGCAGAGTGCCAGGTAAAAGCTGAGATAGAGCAGAAAGAAGAAAAGATTGTTGATGCAATCGAGAAGCCAATCCCGGATACAGCGGATAGCGAGGAAATGGAAGAGCCGAAAGAGAATGTTCCTGGGATTCCGGAAAAGCTCCAGGAAGACGTGAAGAAGATTGTGGTATCTCCGAAAAGTATCACCCTGGAAGATGCCGTAATAGAGGCAGGGAAGATTAAGAGCCTTATGGAAATGATGGATAGCTATTATTACGATTACCTGTCACCAGATGCCAGCGAGAAGATGCAGTCGTTCTACTGTGTGTTTGATATTCTGAAGAAGAGATATGAAGAGTTTGAAGATGGTTTGCAGCACATTGTCTACGGATAAAGCGTGGCTGTAATTTTTTTGCCCGAAATTGTAAAAACATTGCTTGACAAAGTAAGCAAATGTAGACTACGATAACGTCACGATAAACAATTACAAAACAAAGGAGGGCACGAAAGTGACAGTTAATGGTAGAAGAAGATTTGTGAGCAATACAGGAAAGAGATATTACGTGATCGACATGTGCAAGCAGGATATCCGGGGAGAAGAAAAATACAACCTGGAAGTTGAGAAAGACGGCAGATCGAGATTGTGTTACGGACCATTCCTGGAGCTTCTGAAATTCAAGACCATTAAAGAGGCACAGAGATACGTTCTCTACAATGAAATTGCAATCGAGACAATGTGATAGGAAGGAGAAAAGCTATGTATGTAAGAAAGACAGTAGATACTTGGGTGCTGGAAGGAAATTATGGATACGGTTGGGAGTATATCTTGACAGAGTATACCAGAAAAGAAGGGCTGGAAAGACTCAGAGAGTACAGAGAGAATCAGCCGCAGTACCCAGTAAGACTTATCAAGAAGAGAGAAAGAAAGGAGAATGTAGCATGAGCAACGTTTCAAGATTAACACCGGAGCAGATTGAAGCCTTGGCAAAAGAAGTTAGAGAATATCTCCTGGATAACGGGATGTGGCAGGACGTAAACATCTATTTCAACGGGAAGAGATTCACGACACGTGACCGTGAGACAGGAAAGTATCATTACAACGACAGAGAGCATCTGATAGAGGAAGAAGACCAGGATCCGAGAAATTACTTTGAGTATGTGAATCCAAATCATATCCTCAGTATGAGCTTTGAAGGACCAGTATGTGAGATGCTTTACTACGATGAATATCCGGCGATCAGAAAAGGCTTTGACAAGATTTTTGAAAAGTATGGATTGTATTATGAGTTCGGGCATCACTGGAACTTCAGTTGCTATTACATTTGAGAAAGGAGCAGGGAGATGGAAGAAACAAGATATGCAGATGTGTTCATTTATGTGCCATCGGTAAGAGAGATTGTCAGAATTGCTGAAGGGAACGGAACGAATCTGCTGGATGAAGACGAAGCGGAAGGTTATGTGGATTATATCTATTACGATCAGCATGAATTGAGTTCTGGTATGCCGGAATGCGATGGAGGACAGGTAATGCTGACAGAACTGTTCAGAGATAAGTTCAGCAGCACAGAAGATGCGATACCGGCAGTGCTGGATATGGCATATGGAAATAAGAATCTGAAGTATGTGATTTTAGGAGATGGAGGTATTACATGCAAGGTGTGAGAAACAGCAGACTGGATGAAGCGATTGAACGCATGATCCGGATATGGGACGGAACGATTCACGGCCAGACGATTAAGAATATGTATGAGAATGGCACGGACTACGAAAGTATCTGTGATGTAGCTGGAATTGATTATGAAGATTACCGGGAGGATTAAGAATGGGAGTAATTGAGTATGAACTGCTGCTTGATGAAGAAAGAAAGCCAGTCTTGGCAAAGAAAAATAGTGGATTCAGTTATGCAGACGAGGTTTTGAATACTCCAGACAAAATAGCACAAATGTTTATGTCTGGATGCAATGCGGAAGATTTGCCAGAAGAACATATATGGATGCTAGCATTGAACGTAAAATGTAAAGCGATAGGGATGTTCGAGGTAGCACATGGATCAAATCGTAACTGTATGACATCTCCAAGAGAATTATTTGTCAGAGCATGTGTGAGTGGGTGTGACTGTATTGCGGTTGTACATAATCATCCAAGCGGAATTTGCACGCCATCATCAGAAGATGATTCGCTGACGAAAAGGCTGGTAGAAGCAGGAGGACTGCTCGGAATACCGGTTGTAGACCATGTGATAATTGGAAAAGATAGCTACTATTCGTATGCAGAACAGAATAAGGAATTGTTAAAAACAAAGCAGGTCAGAGAAGGGCAGGAGGAATAAATGTGGAAGCAGAGAAGAGAACGCTTACGTTCGGGATAACTGGAGAGTTCATTACTCAGATTGCAAGAGAGTGGTTTTACTCTGGCGAAAAGAGCATTGAGAAAGTCATGGAGATTCTGAAAGACTGCATGACAGGAACGGATGCGTCAGAAGCCAAGATCCGGAGATACGCAGAAGATATTCTGCTTGGACGAGCCGCACTGAAAGGCAGTACAGCAGATGGCACGTATCACCTGGAAAGATATGAGCCAGGGGAAGAAAAGTCGTTACCACGAAGTATGAATATCTGGAAAATTCCACAGTTAAGACGGGAAGCGGAGGAAAAACTGAAGGAAATGAATGAACAATTTTGTGTTGCGATGGAGCATCTTCCAGAAAGTGAACAGCGAGCAGTGCGGAGAGAACTTGGGATGGAAACACGGGAAGACCGGGAGCAACAGCAGATTGATGAATTTTTAAAACGGATGATGGATGTTAAAGAGCATACTACCACAGATTATGGATGGCTGGAACCGGACGGCACTTTTCATGGAGTCGAGTGGGGAGAGCATCAGTACTGGGCAGACAGATATGTGGAAGAAAATTTCCCGGAACAGTATGAAGAAATACTCGAAGCCGGGGACTGGCTTGTTGATAGAGGCTGGGTATTGCTTCACAACCCGTCACAGGGAGTTGCATTTGCAACAGGAAGCCTGGTAAGAGATATGACGAAAGCACAGAAAGAGTTCCTGTATGATTATTACACGGAGCGAGATTGCAAGAGAGAAGCGAATGAAATATGGGAGGAGTAAGTCATGGAGAAAATGGAGATCGTAGGAGAGATTAAGCATGAGAAGTCTGGGAAGAGAGTCGTTGTTACAGAGGAAGACGTGGACGATATCATGTGTTCGGCACTTGAAGGAGGCATTACTTATTGGTGTGATTCAGCTAGAGTCCAAAAAGATAAGAGAGTAGCATCCTGGGGGCATGAGCAGATCGCCAGAGGAGGAGAGCTGAAGATTCATGTGTGTGAGCCGTTCGATGATGAAGACACAGAATGGTATACGCTGAACAAAGAAAAGTTCATGAAGGGACTTGAGATGTATTTGCATGATCCTAGATACGAATGCATTGAGAAAGACGTTAGCAACAGATATTATACGATAGATACGACTTGTATTGATGCTGGATGTGCAGATACGATCATCCAGTACGCATTGTTCGGAGAGGAAGTCTTCGGATAATTTTTTTGTCAGATGGTAAGCAAATGCGTACCATTGGTTAAGAAGCCTATCTTGAGGAATAACCGGTTCTAAAAGAATGAGCAGCATACATTTCTTCAGAACCGGTTTCCTAGCGGCTAAAAAAGAAAATAAAGGTGGAAGGAGATAATATATGACATTAAATGAACAGTTGAAAAAGTTGATTGAAGAGAATACCACGCAAGCAGATGTAGCAAAGAAGATGGGAATCCATCGTCAGACGCTGAATGATTCACTTAGAAGAGACATGAGACTCACGAAGTTTGAGAAGATTGTTGATGCCCTGGGATACAAAGTCGTGTTCGTAAAGAAGTAGCATTGCGAGAGTGCTCAAAAAATTGAAAAACTTGTAAAAACATTGCTTGACAAAGTAAGCAAATGTAGACTACGATAACGTCACGATAAACAATTACAAATCACAAGGAGGAAACGATATGAAATTTACAAAGAAAATGGTTGGGGTTATTGAAAGACAGATCGGCAGAAAGCTTACAGCAGATGAAATCGAAAGAGGAGCAGTTAAAGAGACAGTCAAGACTTGGAGCTCTTCAAAAGTCGTATCAATCAGAAGAGGGATGGACAAGAAATTACATATCGAAGGACAGTTCGTTGGTGATTCATATGTATATCAGAGAGCAACATTCAATGCACCGGATAAGAAATTCGAGCGGGCAGTTAGAGCATAAGGGGTAAGCGAGGAGGAACAGATCAGATGATGTATTCAGAATTTTTGAAAGGAACCGGAGCACCGGAAAATTCAAAGACATATGAGCAGTTCTTGAAGATTGAGCAGATTTACATGGATTGCGATCACATGTCAAAAGAAAAGGCATACCGCCTGTGGAAAAGCACATACGGCAAGGAAGCTAAGCTGGCGAGAAAGAAAAGGGAAGAGAGAATCAACCGACTCGCAATGCCGGAAGAACAGTATCAAGAGCTTCCGGAGCCAGACCAGATCAGAATAGGGAATGAGTTACATGAACTGTTCTGGAATGCTTATTACAACCGGGATGCTTCTGCTTGCCAGGTGAGCAAAGATAACAGATGCTACATTGACCGGTTTGGAATTGTCTGGTTTGTAAAGAGAAGAGATGTTAGATGGTTTTGTTATGACTTATTCGCATACAGCGACGGAAAAGTTATTGATGCAAATTATTGTGAGAGATGAAAGGAGAAACGGACATGAGCAAAAAGAAATTTAACGAAGCGGAGTTTAAGGAGTTCTGCAAGGAAGCAATCCCACATATTGAGGCATTACAGAAGCTTCTGGAGAAGAGAGACATGGAGAACCTGGGGAGCTTGAATTTTAGTGCAGACGGGTATGTAACATTCAGTGTGTATGATACTGGATGGGAGCTTGGAAGACTGAGAAAAGGTGAGTTCACCATGAGACATGAAATTGGATTGGAGGAGAAGTAAGCATGAAAACTTTAGATGTCAAGACCAATTACCGGACGTACAAAGAATGTTTTCTGAGAGTTGAAAGATACTGGCATGATGGAAGCATTTCATTGACAATCTGGAATCAGAATGATGGTTGTGTTGCAAGAGTGACAACTTGCTTAGTCGATCATTCGCTGAGGGAAGATGAAGCATATGTGGATGCGAATAATTGCCCGTGGGCGGTGGCATTCCTGGAAAAGAATGGATTTGCTAAAAGAACTGGAAAGAAAAGAAGAAGTGGTTATTGCGAATATCCATTGATGAAGTTTGACACTACCAAGATGCTTATGTATGAGGAGGTAAGATAAGATGGAAAGTTACAGAGAGTTAAGAGAAAGACAGCAGAAAGAGTTCAACGAACTGCCGTTAGGGTTTGCATTTTCGATGGAGCAGTTTAGAGGAATGATGGAAGAGTGGGGGCTTGATCCGGAGAAGGACCAGGACAAGCTTTATCGGATTCCGGGTGGCGGCTTCATCCAGAGGAAAGACCATAAACACTTACACGAAGTTGTTGATCGACACGCTGCGGAACTGGAAGCGGCTAAGCGGTCAGATACGGATGGGACAGGATTCTTGTACCAGATGTTCCTGTATGAGCTGGATAACCATGAGTATGGATACACCGGAGATCTTGAAGATACGCTGGATTGCTTGGGATTGACCTGGGAGGAATTAAAAGCGTCACCGGCAATGCTGAAAGCTCTGGATAAGGCTTCGGCAGAAATTAGAGAAAGAGAGGGATGCTAAGTATGGATGAGAATAAACGCATTGTAATATGCAGACGCTGTAAAAATCCGGAATACTGGGGAGAAATGAGATGGCTTTCCGGATTTTGCGTATGTAGAGATTGCTACAAAGCACAATGGGAAAGCGAAAATCATAAGCCGTATACCTGGGATGACCTGGATGGAAAAAGACCAACGATGGAAGAATTTGAAAAGGAGAATGAGTAATGGCAAGAGAAGAGCTGAAGACAATCGAAGGATGGCACAAGAGCGAATGCAATAGCTGGGATGAATATTGTAAGCCGGGAGATATGGTAGACCAGGGAGTAGCGGATTACTTCCTGGATATCCTGCCACCACGGACAATGACAAGGGATTACTTCCAGGTAGGAGAGCCACACAGTCATGCGATTAACCCGAAGACGATGAAGAGCTGCGGTACATATGCAACATTCGCTGTAAGAGGAAAAGAGATCTGGGAGTATTGCGGAAACTGCTTTCCTCACATGTTCGTAGATGTTGAGAAGTTCAAGAAACGGGATAGCGTGCAGGCGTTTTTGCGTGAGACATACAAGCTGGTGCTTGGGATTACACAGGCTCCGAGACCACATATTTTCTGCAAAGATGGTTTTGAAATGAGCGTCCAGGCTGGAGACGGATTGTATTGTGAGCCACGGGCGAATCTGGAAAGCGGAGAATATGCAGCTTGCGAAGTCGGATATCCAAGTCAGAAAGAAGAGCTGTTGATGCCGTATATTGAAGATCCGACAGAACCGACAAAGGCAGTGTACCCGTATGTGCCGGTTGAAGTGGTTGAGCAGGTGATTGAGAAACACGGTGGCTGGTTTGACGCCAGGATTCCATTTGCATAAAGGAGGCGAAGAGGTATGAAGAAATTTATGAAGAGCATGAAGAAGTTCTTTAAGATGATGAAGAAGTTGGCAAAGTAGAGGTGCAAGAACATGAATAAAGCAAAAAACATGACAACCGGGGCAGGATATCTGCTCCGGAGAGAGGATTACAAGAGAGTCAAGAAAATGGATCGGCAGCAATTTGAATCATTCTGCAAGAATCTTTATATGACAGCATATGAAGAGGGAAGAAAGTCAGTTCCTGGGATTGATATCACGGAAGTTCGGAAAGCAATCAGCGAGACACCAGGGATCGGATCCAAAAGATTGCAGTCGATCATGGATAGTCTTAACAGAAAGTTTGGAGAGGAGAAGGAATGTGAGTAAAGTTGTAAGCGGAAGAATCACAGTGACGGTAGAGTTCCACGATCTTCGGATAGACGATGAAAACACATATCTACAAGATGCGGTTTTCCCGGAGGGATGGGAAGGCGAGATGACAGATAGCTCTGTTAAGATAGAGGAGGAATACAACGAAGATGATTGATGGAATAAAGCTGATGCAGAACGAAAACGGAGAATGGGCGAAATACGATGATACTTACGATGTTGTCATACACTGCGAATCAGCAGAAGAGCAGGAAAGAGCAATAAACATCTTGAAAGACAGGCAGTGGATTTCTGTAAGAGAGAGATTGCCAGAGTGCGGAGTGCCCGTAGCAGTTCTCTTGCAGGGACAATATCCAGAAGATGTAGAGTACGAAGTGGCAAGGCTGACCGACTTATCGGATACGGAGCGCCCCGGGAAGTATTGGTACAAGCGTGGGTGCGGATATCTTCAGCACCCGAAGTATATGGACGGAGTTGGCAATCTTGCCGGATATGAAGTGGTTGCTTGGTTGCCACTCCCAATGAAACACGAAAGAGAGGTCAAATAAGATGAGTAATAAGTTAGACGTTGATGACTTGATAAATTGGTTAAATCAGTCAGAGGATGAGGCAAAAGCAACAGTGGCAGAGAGCGGAGCAACAGCAGACCCGTTTTACGATGGAGTACTATCTGCAATCTTCCAGATCAGAGAGTACATCAAGAAGATGCGCAAGATAGACGATGCAGAAGGAAAGAGCGAAAAACAGTGGATTTCTGTAGACGAAAAACTTCCGGAAGACATTGACAGAAGATACTTCATGTGTTTGGTGGAGAACCACCTGGAAGATCCACCGATGTTTTGCCAGTACGAAGAAGAATATGGATTTGGCTTTTGGAAAGATATATATGATCCGGTAACGCTTGGCTTTGTAGATTCTGAGTTTGATACGATGGAAGAACTGGGCTATGAAAAAGTTCTTTACTGGATGCCAATGATAGAGCCGCCAGAGGAGGCAATGCAAGATGACTGAGCAAGAAAAGAACGACCGGGAACAGTTAGAATATCTGAAGCGGTGGCAGGAGAAGAAAAAACAGAAGTGCAAGAAGACGAATGTTTTCAGAAAGATTTTGCATGGGAGGGGAAGAAGATGGATCTGAAAGACAGAATACAAAAGGTCATTGACCACAGAAGAGCAACGTTACTCAAAGAACGTGACAAGTACGAAGAAAAGATGCGTGACACTATGAGCTTCTATGGAGTGGGTGGTGCGTACAGAAGACAGGAAGCTGCGAGAGATAAAAGAGAAGAACAGCTGAATGAGCTGGCTGATTTTGAAAAACAGCTGAGAAACACAACGAAGCACTTTGAAGCAGCAGTGTATTTCTTCGGGTGTAATAAATGCGGAACAGTTTGCATGACAACGAAGTTACCTTTTGACGATTGGCATGAATGCCCCACATGTAGGCAGATGATTTATTTGCATAATGTCCGGAGAAAGACAATAAGAATTGCGGATGACGGACAAGCATGGCTTGAAATGTTGAAAGAAGCTACAGAAGAGTAAGAAGATTTATTTACGAAGGGAGAAAAAAGAATGGACGGAAAAATTTTTAAGATAAGCGGTTACTTGGTGGATCCAGATGGAGAAAACATTCCAGCGTGGATCTTGGAGGATATCAGACATCTGAATGACATGATTGGTCGGCATGTGCATATCAAAGAGGCTGATATACCGAACTGGACAGACGAAAATCCACTGAACTATGAAAAATGCGATCTGGCAGAATGCGAGAAGTATTTCCCAGACAAGTACCCGGCTGGAATGAAACGTAAAGTGGAAGTTGGAAAAGCCTATAGACATTTCAAAGGGAAGATTGTTGAGGTGATAGCAATCAGCCAAGACACGGAATCGCCGGGACATTACCAGGTGGTTTATAAATGTGAGGACGGATCTATTTGGAGTAGACCGTATGGAATGTTTGTTAGCAAGGTTGATAAAGAAAAATATCCAGACGCAAAGCAGGAATATAGATTTGAGTAAGCATAAGGAGTATGGTTTTGAAAAGAAGCACTGATACGAGAAGAAGTCCAGCAGAGGTTCAGGCGAACTTGCAGAAGCATTATGGTGGTATGGCAGAACAGACACCGAGCCAGAAAGCAAAAGAAGAGTTTAAGCGTCCAGTGTATCAAGTTGCCAGGTTGATCCGGAAGCAGGGAGAGAGCCTACATGAAACACCGGATGAATGACTGCGGAGGCGTGGAGTGGAGAAACTTTCGGATGTATGATTGACTGGACGCACAATTTGGGGTATTATAGATACAGTTTCCGATTACAAAAGTACGATTTAGATATGTTACTGTAGCAATCGGGGATGCGATGTTCATACGATAGAAAGGGACAACCTATGTCAGAAAATGATTTTATCATTGTAGATGAAGAAGAGACAAACAAGGAAGACAACAGACAGGACACTGGCAGGGAAGAAGAAAAAAAAGAAGTGACAACTTCTGACCATTCTGAAAAAGATGATGACGGATATGAGAGAATATGTTTTATTTGTCATCGCCCGGAGAGTGTGACGGGAAAGATGGTTGAACTTCCGAATAATATCGCGGTGTGTCCGGACTGTATGCAGAGAAGCTTTGATATGATGAACAATAGTTCGATGGATCTGAGCAAGATGATGAACATTCCGGGCGTACAGTTTTTGAACCTTTCGGATCTTGATAATCTGCAGCCAAAGGCACAGAAGATCAAACAGAAGAAGAAAAAACCGAAAGAGTTTAAACAGTTGGATATTAAGAATATTCCGGCACCACATAAGATCAAAGCACGTCTGGATGAATATATCGTTGGACAGGAGTATGCAAAGAAAGCAATCTCTGTTGCAGTTTATAATCATTACAAACGTGTAGCAACAGGAACAATGGATGAGATTGAGATAGAGAAATCAAATATGCTCATGATTGGGCCTACAGGATGTGGTAAAACATATCTGGTTAAGACACTGGCGAAGCTTTTAGATGTGCCGTTGGCGATCACAGATGCAACATCTCTTACAGAGGCAGGATATATCGGTGATGACATCGAAAGTGTTGTTTCCAAGCTTCTTGCAGCAGCAGACAATGATGTTGAGCGTGCGGAACAGGGAATTATTTTTATCGATGAGATCGATAAGATTGCCAAGAAAAAAACTTCCAGTCAGAGAGATGTGAGTGGTGAATCTGTGCAGCAGGGAATGCTCAAACTCTTAGAGGGAAGTGAAGTTGAAGTTCCGGTAGGCGCGAACAGCAAGAATGCAATGGTTCCACTGACAACAGTGAATACAAAAAATATTCTGTTTATCTGTGGAGGTGCATTCCCGGATCTTGAAGACATTATCAAAGAGCGTCTGCAGAAGAAAACGTCGATGGGCTTCAATGCAGAACTGAAAGATACAGTCGAGCATGATGAAGAGCTACTCTCTAAAGTGACAATTGAGGACTTAAGAAAATTCGGTATGATCCCGGAGTTCTTAGGACGTCTTCCGATTGTATTTACATTAAAGGGACTCGACAAAGAGATGCTTGTCAAGATCTTAAAAGAGCCGAAAAATGCAATTTTAAAACAGTATCAGAAGCTGCTGGCATTAGACGAAGTGAAGCTTGAGTTTGATGACAGCGCATTAGAAGCAATTGCAGAAAAGGCAATGGAAAAAGATACCGGAGCCAGAGCACTGCGTGCGATCATTGAGGAATTTATGCTGGATATTATGTATGAGATTCCGAAAGATGATAATATTGGAGAAGTAACAATTACAAGAGCTTATATAGAAGGTACCGGCGGACCGGTTATTCAGTTGAGAGGCCAGGCAGTACCGAGATTAGATGGATAAAGTGAGATTTTAGAAAGAGAAGTTTTGTTCAAAAATCTGAAAACTGATTGGGGAATTAGTTTAAAAAAATCACAAAAAGGAAGAGAGAAAAATGGACACATACAGATACTTACTGGATTTAGCAATTATTCTTATATCTACAAAATTACTTGGACTATTAACAAGACGAGTACAGATGCCGCAGGTTGTTGGCGCACTTCTGGCGGGATTGATCCTCGGACCGGCAGGATTTGGAATTCTGGCAGAGACTTCATTTATCCATGAAGTTGCAGAAATCGGAGTTATTGTTCTGATGTTTACTGCAGGTATGGAGACGGATATCAAAGAGCTGAAAGCAAGTGGAAAAGCTTCTTTTATTATTGCTCTTTGTGGTGTGATCGTTCCACTGATCGGAGGTTATGGTGTTGCCTGGTTCTTTAACCGTCCAAGCATGGCAGGAAGTAACCTGTCATCCCCTGTAGTTCTTCAGAATGTCTTTATTGGAGTTGTACTCACAGCAACGTCTGTAAGTATTACAGTAGAGACATTGAAAGAATTAGGAGCATTGAAGAGCCGTTCAGGAAATGCAATCCTTGGTGCTGCGATCATTGATGATGTTCTCGGTATTATCGCACTGACAATCGTTACAAGTCTTGCAGATGATTCTGTAAAGCTTGGAATGGTTCTGATCAAGATCATTGGATTCTTCGCATTTTCAGGTGTTGTCGGATTCATTTTCTATAAGATGTATAAGAAATGGGTTGACGGAGCTGAGAAGGAACTGCATCGTCATACGATTATTGCGTTTGTATTCTGCTTGCTTATGGCATTTATCGCAGAAGAAGTTTTCGGTGTTGCAGATATTACAGGTGCATATATCGCAGGATTAATTATTTCCAACGTACAGAGATCTACTTATCTGGAGTCTAAGTTTGATACGTTGTCTTACCTGCTTCTGTCACCGGTATTTTTCGCAAGTATCGGTCTGAAGGTAAACCTTCCACAGATGTCAGTATCCATCATTATGTTCGCAGTTGTTCTTACAGTTGTGGCAGTTCTTACTAAGATAGTCGGCTGTGGACTTGGTGCAAAGCTTTGTGGTTACAAGAACTATCAGGCAAAACGAATCGGAGTGGGAATGATCTCCCGTGGTGAGGTTGCCTTGATCGTAGCAAGTAAAGGTTCCGCACTCGGACTTATGAGTTCTTCCATCTTAGGACCGGTTATCGTGGTGGTTGTTATTACAACAGTCATCACACCGATTCTTCTGAAAGTAGTGTTCGCTCCTGGAACAGGACCGTCAACACAGGTAGAAGCTGCAAAGAAGGTTACAAGCTACTATGAGAATCGAGAAGATAACAGATAGAACAAAAGAGAAAAGAATCGATAAAAGATATTGTAGAAACTTTGAGGTCATGGGACAGTTAAAGCTGTCTCATGACCTCAAATGTGTTATAGAGGTTTAATTGTCCGTATCCCCATTCACGGTTAGGGTATTCCATACTGTCTGGTCGGATGGCTCCAAGAACAAGAAGGCTTTTGATCTGGAATACATCGATGCCGGGCATTTTGCGTTCATAGAGCTGCCATTCTAACATAAGTGCGACTGCCCCGGCGGTGATAGCAGCTGCGGCGCAGGAGCCGCTGCGCACGGCAAAACGGTCTCCTGGAAGAGCTCCTTTGATATTAATCCCGGGAGCAGTGATGGAAGGATTTTCAAATCTTGTTCTTGTATAGCCGCGTCCGGATGCCTGGGCGACTGCACCATTGCTGCCGTCGTAATAGGAGACCGTCAGAGGACTAGGGGCATTGGCCGGGTTTGTAAGAGTCGTGTAAGGATCTGATTCAAGGAAATAGACTTCTCCGTCTAAAAATTCTGTGACAGGAAGCCAGATATGGAAATCACCATTAATCAGGCGGGTCGGTTCTACGATGATTTTCCAGATGCCTTCTGCCGGGGTACGGAAACGGAAGAAGATGAGTTCAGAGTTTGCTTTTTCGACCAGAAGCCGGTAGTCAACAGAGACGCGGGTCTTTTCAAAGAGAAAATCAATGTCTGCGCTTGTGCCTACATGAAATGGAATTTTGGATGTATTTTCCCCGGACGGTGAAATAATTGAAATTGAGAAGAGATTGGGGATCAGTACCCAAAGTTCCAAAGTGAAACCGGATACATTTTCACCAACCCGGATCTCTACAGTTTTACGGTCATTTTCTGACTGGATCGTATTGAAATAATGATGACGTTTGTCTGCTTCATTTCCCGTGCCGACCACAGCAATCCGGTCGGGCATCAGACTGTAGCTGCCAAGTAATGCGGGAAGCGGAAGCGTGCCGACATGACCGCCAAGATTAGAGCCTATAGTGATACACATGACAAGTGGAAGCCCCAGTTCATCTGCCAGATCATTCAGATATTTTAATCCAAGGATCAGATCTGTTTCCTGATAGCAGACGGCTGTTTCCGTGATGCAGTAATAATCCCGCAGATATTGCTTCGCTTGTTTTAATTTGACAACAGCGAGAGTAGATTCCGGAGCGGCTCCCAGAAACTGTTCGTCAGCGTCAGCATTTCCGGCAGCGAGACTGGCAATATAAGTTCCATGTCCGTCGATATCGACAGAAGGGACCTGTGATAGTGGGGAATCAGAAGAAAGTGCCAGATCAATCTCTTCCTTACGGTATTCACTTCCGTAGAAAAAGTCTCTGGGTGGAGTTCCGCTTTGGATAGTCTGATCCCAAAGTGCCGCAATTCGCGTGGTACCGTCCAGATTGCGGAAAACTTTGTTTTGATAGTCAATCCCGCTGTCAAGAAATCCAATCAGAACGCCTTTTCCTTTTAATTGAAGTGCCGGATAGTTCTGTACGGGAAGGATGCCGGTCTGGTTCAATGTTTCCATAGCGACAGGAGCAAAACAATTCGGAATGGAATTATAAGAAAAACGCGTCAGAGAGATTGGTTCTACAAGTTCTTTGGAAAAATAAATGCACTGATATCCAAGTCCGGCATCCTGGATACATGGATCTTTTTTCAGAAGTTCATTGAACAGTGGAGTGCGCAGCGGATTACTGATGAAGTCGCGTGTATCTTCGGAGAGTATCTGTTCCCTGCAAGTTTCAAGATCATTCATAAGATGACTCCTGAGTTGAGTTGTAGAAAGGATATGCAAGAAGGATTCTATTTATGAAATTAGTCTAAAAATAATAGAAAATGACTTCAAAAACTGGAAGAATACGATATAATAAGACCAAGAGAAATTGTAGATCACCTTTCTGGTGGTTGAGATGATACAGCAATGATAAGAAGGGAGATTTCAGTATGAAAGATTTTTTTGAAGATTTAGGAAAACGTCTGAGCGAGACAGCAGAGGCAGTGACAGCAAAGGCAGGAGATGCGATTGAGATACAGAAATTAAAAGCGCAGATCAGAGAACTTGCAAGAGGAAATGCAGAAGATCTGATGGAACTTGGTCAGAGTATTTATGACAGATTTGAGAATGGAGAAGAACTGGATGAGGCTTCCAAGGGACTGTGCGAGGCAATTGCAAGCCGCAAGGAAAGCATAGAAGAGTATGAGAATAAGATTGAAGGGCTCAAAGGTGCGTGTGAGTGTACACGGTGTGGTAAGATGGTTGCGAAAGATATGGCTTTCTGCCCATACTGCGGATCACCTGTAACAGAGGAAGAAGATATTTTTGAAGCGGATGATCTGGCTCAGGAAGTAAGAGAAGAGGCAGAGGAAGCAGAAGAGAGCGTTACAGAGGCTGCGGAAGCAGCAGTTGAGGCGGTTACTGAGGCCGCAGAAGAAGCAGTGGATGCAGTAGAAGAGTCTGTGAAAGAAGAGACAGAAGAATAGTTTCAAGGAATTAAGGGAGAATGGAACGTGAAGGTTGTTATATTAAGTTTTACACAGGCAGGAACAAGACTTGGTGAGAGAATTGGAAGTCAGTTCCGGAACGAAGGGATTACGTGTCAGAACTATGCACCTGCCGGATATGCATTCGCTGACATTCTTCCGTTTCCGGACAATCCAAAAGAGCTGATCAGGGAAGGATGGGGAGAGACATCCTTCCTTTTTATTGGTGCAGTTGGAATCGCAGTGAGATATATTGCGCCTTATGTAAAGGATAAATTCACTGATTCAGCGGTCGTAGTCATGGATGAAAAAGCAGGGTATGTGATCCCACTGCTGTCAGGACATCTCGGGGGTGCGGTAGAACTTTCCAATCAGCTTGCAGTATGGACCGGTGCAGTTCCGGTACAGACAACAGCGACAGATGTTCAGGGAAAATTTGCAGTAGATGTTTTTGCAAAGAAGAATCACCTGTATTTTACAGAGCGCGAAGCAGCGAAGCAGATATCAGCTGCAGTGCTGGATGGAAAGCAGGTCGGTCTGTGGATCGGTGAAGGACTGGTATTTGAACAGGAAGATTTTCAGAAAAGCTGTTTAAAAGAACTTATACTATGTGGTTCACAGGAAGAATTGTACTCCTTTGCAGAGGAACATCCTGTGATCGTGATCACAAAGACCGCAGAAGAAGGGAGACAGTTCGTGGAATCCCTAGCGGGTTCTCTGTGGGGAGATGTCAGGAATAACGTATGTGGATGTGAGCGTAAGCCATGCATTCTCCTTTTGTATCCAATCAATATCACGGCAGGAGTAGGCTGTAGAAAACAGATTTCAAAAGAACTTTTTGAAAAGGGTCTAAACGATGTTCTGGAAGGATATGGACTTGAACCTACGCAGTTAAAACAGCTTGCATCGATTGATCTTAAGAAAGAAGAACCTGCGATTTTGGCCTATGCGCAGAAATATAAAGTGCCGTTTGCAACTTATCCGGCAGAACAGTTAGAGAAGATTACAGAGGTATCAGCTACATCACGGTTTGTGAAACAGGTGATAGGTGTTGACAATGTGTGTGAGAGAGCTGCACGGACAGCAGATGCTGACGGAGAACTGCTGTGTCCCAAGTGCATAAGAGAGCAGATGACGGTGGCATTGACAGAGACAGAAGTAACACTTGAATTTTGACATTAAAGAAAGTTCCAACAAGTTGAAGAAAATGTGTTTTTGCTTTATAATCAGTGACAGAGTAAAAAGAAAGGGTTCGATGGATGATTATGAAAGAGCATACGCATTTCCGTGAGGACGGAACAGAATATACCCATGTGCATCATAACGGAGATGGGGTGGCAGAGTCACATGTACATCATCACGATCATGGCGGCACAGGACATGTTCACCGTCATGTACACAGTGCAGAAGAAAAGAAGAAGGTAATGAATCGTTTATCCAGAGCAATCGGACATCTTGAGGCAGTGAAGCGAATGGTGGAGCGCGATGAGGATTGCAGTGAAGTGCTGATCCAGCTTGCGGCAGTTCGTTCTGCGATCAATAATACAGGAAAAGTGATTTTGAAGAATCATCTGGATCATTGTATTGTGGAAGCTATTGAGCAGAATGATATGGAGACAATCCGTGCTCTTGACGAGGCAATTGATAAGTTTATTAAATAAATGTAAATGTGGGTGATTTGATGAAGAAAAATATTCTTATTTTTGCCGGTACGACAGAGGGACGACAGCTGGCAGAATACGCCGTTAAAAAAGGAATTCCCTGTATCGTAAGTGCTGCGACAGAATATGGGGAAGAACTATTGGAAAATGATCTGCAGTTGCAAAAAGAGAAGCATAAGAAATCAGAACTTCGAGTGATCCAAGGACGTATGGATCAGCAGGAGATGGAAGCATTCTTTGAAAAAGAGCAGGTGGGGCTTGTCATAGATGCGACGCATCCGTTTGCAGTTATAGTGACGGAAAATATACAGCGGGCATGTAAAAACAGCGGAATAGAGTATTTACGATGTTTAAGAGATTTTTTGACAGAAGAAAGGACAGTCAGGTCAGAAAAGTTTGCTTGTGAAAGAACAAATGCGATTACTAAGAGTGACAGTTCTGTAGTCTGTGTGAATAGCGTGGAAGAGGCCGTGGACTATCTCGAGCAGACGCAGGGAAATATACTGATAACAACAGGCAGTAAAGAACTGGATAAATATACTCGTTTGACAAATTATAAAGAGCGGTGCTATGCAAGAGTACTTTCCGTACTCCCTTCAGTGATGCAGAGTATAGATCTCGGATTTTCAGGGAAGCATCTGATTGCAATGCAGGGCCCGTTTTCCAGGGAAATGAATCTTGCACTTCTTCATCAGACAGAGGCAAAATATTTCGTAACAAAAGAATCCGGAAAGAATGGAGGATTTGCAGAAAAGCTTGAAGCAGCAGAGCAGGCAGGTGCAGTTCTTCTCGTAATTGGAAGGCCGATAGAAGAAGGCTTGTCGGTAGAGGAAGCAGAACAGGAGATGAGAAAATGGAACAGGGATTGATACACATTTATTGTGGAGACGGAAAAGGAAAGACATCAGCGGCAATCGGACTTGCAGTCCGTGCTGCAGGAAGTGGACTTAAGGTTTTATTTACCCGGTTTTTAAAAAATGAATCTTCCAGAGAACTGGCGATTCTCGATGATATTTCTCAGATTAAAGTACTTCATCTTGAAAAGTCTTATGGCTTTTTTAAAAATCTTTCCGAAGATAAAAAGCAGGAAGTAAGGGAAACTTACTTGCAGCTTTGGAGAGCGATTGAACTGGAGATTCTTACCGGAAGATATGATGTGCTTGTGATCGATGAGTTTATGGCGGCTTATAGGTATGATCTCATCCCGAAGGAAGAAGCGATCGAGTTCCTGGAGAAGAAACCAAAAGAACTGGAGATTGTATTGACTGGACGAAATCCGGATGAAAAACTTATTGAACTTGCAGATTATGTGTCAGAAATCAAGAAAGTGAAGCATCCGTTTGATCAGGGAATCTACGCGAGAAAAGGGATTGAATATTGATGAAGGAAATCGGAAGAACAAGATCGGGACTTCAGATGGGATATACGACCGGAAGCTGTGCGGCAGCGGCGGCAAAAGCGGCAGCAGAGATGTTATTGTCGGGAGAAGAGATTCGCCAGGTGAGACTGCTGACGCCGAAGGGCATTGAACTGTATCTTGAGTTGGAAGAGATCATGCGTAAGATGTCAGAAGTTTCATGTGCAGTGCGAAAATACAGTGGAGACGATCCGGATGTGACGAATGGAATACTTGTTTATGCAACAGTTCAAAAGGTAGAGAAGAAGAGTAAAATAAATTCGGAGAATAGTGTGGATCTTTCCGAGAAAATCAATCTGGATGGTGGTATAGGAATCGGCCGTGTAACGAAGCCTGGACTGGAACAAAAAATCGGTCAGGCAGCAATCAACAAAGTACCGCGGAGAATGATCTGCGAAGCAGTAGAAGAGGTTTGCGGAAAGTATCAATATACAGAAAATCTGAAAGTGATTATATCCGTGCCGGAAGGGGCAGTGGTTGCGAAGAAGACATTTAATCCAAGACTGGGAATCGAGGGAGGAATCTCAATCTTAGGAACAACAGGTATCGTGGAACCAATGAGTGAGAAGGCACTGACAGATACGATTTACCTGGAAATGAAGATGCTAAAAGAAAATGGAACAGATTGGTGTTATGTTGTTCCGGGTAATTATGGGATGGACTTTTTGCGGGAAAATCTGCAGGTGGATACAGCACTTTCTGTAAAATGCAGTAATTATGTCGGCGAGACAATTGAGGATGCAAAGCTTCTTGGAATGAAAGGAATCTTGTTGATCGGACATATAGGAAAGTTTATTAAGCTGGCCGCAGGAGTGATGAATACGCATTCCAGACAGGCGGATTGCCGAATGGAAGTACTTGGTGTGCATGCGGCTATGAATGGCGCGGATGCAGCAGTTGTGCGGGAAATCATGGATTGTATCAATACAACGGAAGCAATGGAAATACTGCGCAGGGAGAAGTTGATTGAGCCGGTGATGGAAAGTGTGATGAAACGTATTGAATTCTTCTTAAAGACCAGAGCAGGAGAAGAATTGGAAATCGGTGTGATTTTATTTTCAACAGAGGATGGCATTCTTGGAAAGTCAGAAAATGCGGATGAGTTGTTAAAGAAGATACAGGAGAATAGATGAAACAAGCAGGAAAATTTTATGGAATCGGAGTGGGACCGGGAGATCCTGAATTAATGACATTAAAAGCAGTTCGAACAATCAAAGACTGTGATGTAATAGTACTTCCGGTTTCAAATAGAGAATTGACAGAGCCGCTACTGCTAGAACAAAATGATATGGAAAACAGAGCAGCAGGATATTTAGAAAGCTGTACAGCTTACCAGATTGCAGTGCAGACAGTTTCAGAGCTTAAGGAAAAGCAGATTCTCTTTCTCCCAATGCCAATGATCAAAGATAAGGAAAAGCTGAGAAAGATTCATGCACGAGGAGCAGAAGTGATAGAACAGTTTCTTGAGAAAGGATGGAATCTGGCATTCCTGACGTTAGGAGATCCAACGGTTTATTCTACTTGTATGTATGTGGAACAGATGATTGAACGGGATGGCTATCAGGTTGAGACAGTTTCAGGAATCCCATCTTTTTGTGCAGCGGCTGCAAGACTGAATCAGCCACTTGCAGAACGAGAAGAGCAGATTCATATTTTACCGGGTTCTTATGAGTCGGGAGAAGGTCTGCAGTTATCGGGAACAAAGATTTTGATGAAGACCGGGAAAAAGATGGGACAGATAAAAGAGTTTTTACAGGAAAGCAGTCAGGATATCTGTCTTGTAGAAAACTGTGGGATGGACAGGGAACGTATTGTCCGGTCGGTTGAAGAGGTTTCAGAAGATATGGGGTACTATTCCCTTCTAATTGTAAAAGACAAGAAAAAACAGTAAAGGCAGGAAGAATTATGATTACATTTGTAGGAGCAGGTCCGGGAGCAGAAGATCTGATCACAGTACGCGGACAAAGACTTTTGAAAGAAGCAGACATCGTGATCTATGCGGGTTCCCTTGTGAACCCGGGATTACTTAAATTGTGTAAAGAAGAGTGCGAGATATATAATAGTGCAAAGATGACATTGGAAGAAGTGTTAGAAGTGATGGTGAAGGGCTATGGGGACGGAAAAGAAATCGTACGTCTGCATACAGGAGATCCTTGCCTTTATGGTGCTATCCGAGAGCAGATGGATGAACTGAAGAAACTTGAGATACCATATGAAGATTGTCCGGGTGTCAGTTCATTTTGCGGAGCTGCGGCAGCACTGGAAGCAGAGTATACATTGCCGGGGATCTCTCAGTCTGTCGTGATCACGAGAATGGCGGGAAGGACACCAGTGCCGGAGAAAGAGTCAGTCAGAAGCTTTGCGGCACATCAGGCGACGATGGTTTTATTCTTGAGCACAGGACTGTTAAAGGAACTTTCAGCAGAATTGATCGAAGGCGGATACAGCGAAGATACACCGGCAGCGATTGTTTATAAAGCGACCTGGCCGGAACAGAAAGTACTTCGCTGCACAGTAGGAACGCTGGAGCAGACTGCACGCGAGGCGGATGTCACAAAGACAGCGTTGATTGTTGTTGGAGAAGTGCTTGACGGGACTTATGAGAGATCAAAACTTTATGATCCGACATTTACAACAGAATTCAGACAGGCCTCCTGTTCTAAGAAAGATTCAGGACAAACTGGAGAGGAACAAAGCACAGAGATAAGACAGGAAGCAGAGGAACAGAACAGATGAGTACAGTATATGTAGTAGGACTCGGACCGGGAGCAGAAGAGCAGATGACAGTGCGTGCACAGAAAGTATTGGAGCATTGCCCAGTCTTAATCGGTTACAATGTTTATATCGATCTTGTGAAAGAACAGTTTCCGGAGAAGACATTCCTAAGTACACCAATGCGGAAAGAACCGGAACGCTGCAGAATGGCTTTTGAAGAAGCAGAAAAAGGTCAGGACGTTGCAATGATCTGTAGCGGAGACGCCGGAGTCTATGGAATGGCAGGATTGATCTTCGAAATCGGAAAAGAATATCCTGAGATTCAGATAGAAGTTGTTCCGGGAATTACAGCGGCATCAGGAGGTGCAGCTGTTCTTGGAGCGCCGCTCATGCATGATTTCGCAGTGATCAGCTTAAGTGATCTTCTGACGCCGTGGGAGACGATTGAGAAGCGTCTGCATGCGGCAGGGATGGCTGATTTTGTCATCTGCCTTTACAATCCGTCAAGTAAGAAGCGCGCAGATTATCTGCAGAAAGCCTGTGATATACTGCTTCAGTACAGAGATGTGGGAAATATCTGCGGTTATGTGAAGAATATCGGACGTGAAGGAGAATCTTATCGGATTCTGTCATTGAAAGAACTTAGAGATACAAAGGTGGATATGTTTACAACCGTGTTTATCGGAAATTCAAGGACGATGGAACTGAATGGGCGGATGGTGACACCGAGGGGGTATAAACTTTAAATGAAATCACAGCAAATTATACTTGCGGGAATAGGAATGGGATCTGGTGATGTAATCACAGAAGAAGTCAGACAATTGATAGAAGAGGCGGATTGTCTGATCGGAGCAGAACGAATGATTACGAGTGCACAGAAGATTCGTAGCATGAATGGATTAAGTATGCGTCAGTGTGAGAAAAACAACAGGAATGAAGGAGTCTTTATTAAGGAATATCGTACAGAAGAGATTGTATCTTATATAAAAGAGCACAAAGAACATAGTAAAATAGGAATTCTTCTTTCGGGAGATACAGGATTTTATAGTGGTGCGAAAAAACTGAAAGAGCGATTGACGGAAGTATGTTCTGATCAGATAGAGATTTATTCAGGGATTTCCTCACTTTCTTATCTTGCATCAAAAGTCGGTGTTTCCTGGGAAGATGCAAAAATCCTGAGTCTTCATGGAAAAGACATGAATTTTGTACAGACGATTCACAGACATTCGAAGACCTTTCTGCTTCTCGGAGGAAAAGACACGGGACGTCATTTTTATGAGACATTATTAGAGTATGGCTTGGGAGATGTGCAGGTTCATGTAGGATATCAGATGTCTTATGAGGACGAAAAGATTCTTTCGGGCAAATTGTGTGAGATGAAGGCAGAAGATTTTGAAGGACTCTGCGCAGTTCTTATAGAAAACCCATCTTATTGTAAAGCGGCAGGTATGCACTTGAAAGACGAAGAGTTTATTCGAGGAAAGGTGCCAATGACGAAGTCGGAAGTGCGTTCTGTCAGTATAGCAGAGCTTGAACTAACAGAGGATGCCATTGTATATGATATCGGTGCAGGAACAGGTTCTGTTTCTATAGAAATCGCACGTGCAGGTGAGCAGATTCGTGTATATGCGATTGAGAAGAATCCGGAAGGAGTGAAACTGATCGATCAGAATCGGAAGAAATTCAGGACAGACGGAGTGCGAATCATAGAAGGGCTTGCGCCACAGGCATTAGGGGAACTGGAAACACCGACACATGCATTTGTCGGTGGAAGTTCGGGAAACTTACGAGAGATTGTTCAATTACTTCAGAAGAAAAATCCGGATGTACGAATCGTAATTAATGCAATTTCTCTTGAGACCGTAAGTGAAGTGATGGGGCTTGTGGAAGAGGGAATCCTTCCCGATGCGGAGATTCTGCAAGTGAGTGCAGCAAGATCAAAGGTTCTTGGAAGATATCATATGATGATGGGACAGAATCCGGTTTATATTATTTCCGCAGGTGGAAGAAAGCCTGGACAGGTATAAGATGAGAGAAAAGGAAACAAACAGACAGGAGAATCATGAGAAAAATGAAAGAGAATGCTTGCAATAATAAAAATCAGAAAAAAAATCCAGGGTTTTTGTTGTCTGCTGTTTCCAGTAATAGTGGAAAGACAGCTGCAGCCTGTGGCCTGATGTCTGCATTTAAACAAACGGGAAAGCGTGTATGTGCGTGTAAATGCGGCCCTGATTATATAGATCCGATGTTCCACAGGGAGGTTCTTAGCGTTGATTCTAAGAATCTGGATCTGTTCTTCTCGGAAGAAGAAGTTTTGAAAGAGGAATATCTAAGGCATACGAAAGATGCAGATATTACTATAACAGAAGGTGTTATGGGATTCTATGACGGAATGTCACTTGATTCTGTAAAAGGAAGCTCTTATGATGTGGCGAGAACACTGGGACTGCCGGTGATTCTTGTGATCAATGCAAGAGGTGCAGCAATGACACTTGCAGCTATGGTGAAAGGAATTGTTGAATTTCGTCCGGATAGCAATATTCGTGGAATTCTCTTAAACAGAGTATCCGCAATGCTATATCCAAGATTAAAAGAAATGTTGGAGAATGAACTGGCGAGAATCGGGCATGACGAGATTAAAATTGTCGGTTACATGCCGGAAAATGAAGCTTTTCATCTGGAAAGCCGTCATCTGGGACTTGTAACACCGCAGGAAATGGAAAATCTGCAGGAGAAGGTAAGACAGGCGGGAGAAATTCTTACAAAGACGGTGGATCCTGAATTGCTCGAACAGATTGCCGGTGAAGCAGCAGTATGGAAAGCAGAAGTTTCAGAAGAATCGGAAAAGATTGGAAGTTTAAAAAGTCTGAACTACCCAGTTCGAATTGCAGTGGCGCGTGACGAAGCTTTCTGTTTTTATTACAAAGATAATCTTGAACTATTAGAAAGCCTTGGCTGTGAAGTGATAGAATTCAGTCCGCTTCATGATAAAAAACTTCCTGAAAATGTGAAAGGAATTCTTCTCGGTGGCGGTTATCCTGAACTGTATGGAAAAGAATTGGCAGAAAATCAGAGCATGCTTGAATCAATAAGAAGAGCATTGGATGATAAGATTCCATGTCTGGCAGAGTGTGGCGGATTCATGTATCTTCATGAAGAGATGGAAGACACAGATGGAAACGTCTGGAAACTAGTTGGGCGAATCAAAGGAAAAACATTTCCGACAGGTAAACTGGTTCGATTTGGATATGTGAATTTACAGAGGAATCTTGATGAGGATCAGATTTCTGAGCTTAAAGAACGGATGAGTATAGCGGACAGCTGGATTCTTCCGGATGAGAATATCCGTGCACACGAGTTTCATTACTGGGATAGCACAGACAGTGGAAGTGACTGTCTTGCTGTCAAGCCGGATGGAAAGAGAAGATGGAAATGCATGCATCTGGAAGAGAATCTCGTGGCGGGATATCCGCATTTGTATTATCCATCTTGTAAAGAATTTGCGGAGCGTTTTGTAGAAAAATGCAGAAGCGGTTACAAAGAATAGAACAAAGAGAAACAGCAACAGATGTCGTTATAATAACATCTGCTGCTATTTTTTTAGGCTCTATGAAATATCCAAATCAATCGGTTCGTCCAAATGTTCGGAAACATATTTTCCATTTTTCTTCCGCTGCCTGACGCACTCTGTCAGAAGATATTCAATCTGACCGTTTACGGAACGAAAATCATCTTCTGCCCAGGCTGCGATTGCGTCATACAGTTTAGCGGAAAGACGGAGAGGAACCTGTTTCTTTTTATTATCTTTTTCAGCCATTTCTAGTACAGGCTTCCGGAATTAATGATTGGCTGTGTGTCATGGTTTCCACACAGAACAACAAGTAGATTGGATACCATAGCAGCCTTACGTTCTTCATCCAGTTCTACGACTTCTTTCTCGCTTAATTGATCCAGAGCCATTTCAACCATGCCGACTGCTCCGTCTACGATCATCTTTCTTGCATCGATGATAGCGGAAGCCTGCTGACGCTGGAGCATGACAGCAGCGATTTCCGGTGCATAAGCAAGATATGTGATTCTTGCTTCGATGATCTCAAGCCCTGCGTCTGTCACTTTCGTCTGGATCTCTTCACGGATTCGCGCTGCAACAATCTCACTGGAGCCACGGAGACTTCCCTCATCAGCCTTTCCGTCACCGGTTGTATCGACATCAGGAGCAGTGTCATATGGATAGATGCGGACAATATTACGAAGAGCACCATCACACTGAAGTGAGAGATATTCCTTGTAATTATCAACATTAAAGACAGCTTTCGCAGTATCTACGACACGCCATGTTACGGCAATACCAATCTCAATCGGATTTCCGAGACAGTCATTGATCTTCTGACGGGAGTTGTTCAGTGTCATAACCTTGAGAGAAATCTTTTTGCTTGAAGACTCTTCAGTGGTTCCTGTTGTAGAAACACCCAAGAGGCTGGAAAGATTTGCTCCTTTCTTGGAATTGTTATCAACATCTCCACTCTGACTCAACTTTGTCTTGGAAGCAGGGTTTACACTGGTACAGAATGGATTGACAAAATAGAATCCGGCTTCTTTCAGTGTACCGATATAGTTTCCAAAAAGTGTAAGAACCAGAGCTTCCTGTGGTTTCAGCACCTTCAATCCAAGAAATGGAACCCATCCGATGCACAGCCAGATAATGCTGACAACCAGTCCAGCGATAACCGGTGGAGCTGAGAATTCATGTTCCAGTGCAATTGCGGACAGAACGCATCCTGCTATTGCAATCAGATAGAGCAGACAAAAGAGCAGAAGCATTCCCATTCCATTTTTCTTATTTGATAATATTTTTTCATTCATAGTGATTCCTCCTCTGGAAATAAAATGAAATTTATTTGATATCATTATGATATCACTTTTGAAAAAGAAGTCAATAATTTTTGGATAAAACCAAGAAATTTAACAAAATCAATGCAACCGCAAATCAAGTCAACAAAAAGAAAAAGCTGTGAAAGATAAGCAATTTCATCTTTCACAGCTTCTATTCACATATTTATTCTATCAATCCCAGAATTTTGGAATACAAGAACAATCTTACAGCTGAGGACCTGCAGCAACAAGTGCTTTACCAGCTTCATTTCCTTCGTATTTAGCAAAGTTCTTGATGAATCTCTGAGCAAGGTCTTTTGCCTTAACATCCCACTCAGCAGCGTCAGCGTATGTGTCACGAGGATCAAGGATTCCTGTGTCAACACCCTCAAGCTCTGTAGGTACTTCGAAGTTGAAGTATGGGATTGTCTTTGTAGGAGCTTTGTTGATTGCTCCGTTAAGGATAGCGTCGATGATTCCACGAGTATCTTTAATGGAGATACGTTTTCCTGTTCCGTTCCATCCTGTGTTAACAAGGTAAGCCTTAGCTCCGCTAACTTCCATCTTCTTAACAAGTTCCTCTGCATATTTTGTAGGATGCAGTTCAAGGAATGCCTGTCCGAAGCAAGCTGAGAATGTTGGTGTAGGCTCTGTGATTCCACGCTCTGTACCAGCAAGTTTTGCTGTAAATCCAGACAGGAAGTAGTACTGTGTCTGATCCTCTGTCAGGATAGATACCGGAGGAAGTACTCCGAAAGCGTCTGCAGACAGGAAGATTACATTCTTAGCTGCCGGTGCAGAAGATACTGGACGAACGATGTTCTTAATGTGGTTGATCGGGTAAGATACACGAGTGTTCTCTGTTACGCTCTTGTCGTTAAAGTCGATCTTTCCGTTCTCGTCAAGTGTAACGTTCTCGAGAAGAGCGTCACGAACGATTGCGTTGTAGATGTCTGGCTCAGACTCTTTGTCAAGGTTGATAACCTTAGCGTAGCATCCACCCTCGAAGTTGAATACTCCGTTATCATCCCAGCCGTGCTCGTCATCACCGATGAGGAGTCTCTTAGGATCTGTGGAAAGTGTTGTCTTACCTGTTCCTGAAAGACCGAAGAAGATTGCTGTGTTCTCTCCGTTGAGGTCTGTGTTAGCTGAGCAGTGCATGGAAGCAATTCCCTTAAGTGGAAGGAAGTAGTTCATCATAGAGAACATACCTTTTTTCATCTCTCCGCCGTACCATGTGTTAACGATAACCTGCTCTTTGCTTGTGATGTTGAAAAGTACAGCTGTCTCAGAGTTAAGTCCGAGCTCTTTGTAGTTCTCAACTTTAGCTTTGGAAGCATTGTAAACAACGAAATCTGGCTCGAAGTTCTCAAGTTCTTCCTCTGTTGGCTGGATGAACATGTTCGTAACGAAATGTGCCTGCCAAGCAACTTCAACGATGAAACGGATTCCCATACGTGTATCTTTGTTTGCACCGCAGAATGCATCTACAACGAAAAGTCTCTTGTTAGAGAGCTCTTTGATTGCGATATCTTTAACAGCTGCCCAAGCTTCTTCTGTAGCTGGGTGGTTATCGTTCTTGTATTCATCAGATGTCCACCAAACTGTATCTTTGGAGTTCTCATCCATAACGATGAATTTATCTTTAGGAGAACGTCCTGTGTAAACACCTGTCATAACGTTGACAGCACCGAGTTCACTTTCCTGTCCCTTTTCAAAACCTTCAAGTTCCGGTTTTGTCTCTTCTTCGAATAATACTTCGTAGGAAGGATTGTATACGACTTCTGTTGTTCCAGTAATGCCATACTTACTTAAATCAATTTTTGCCATCTTACATATACCTCTTTCTTTTCTAATGATAGAATAAAATGCTGCTTATGCAAGCTTTTCATATCCTTTTTTAATTATACATATTATGTGAAGAAAATCAATAAAAATCCTGTAAAATTTTTAACAAAGAAGTGGGGAAAATGAAAGATTTCATATTAAAAATGCAGGAAGAAAAAAGTAAAATGTCAAAAAATAAAAAAATGCAAGGAAAATATGACAGATTCCGTTGCTTTTTTATATATCAGAATGCAAAAAATTATGATAAAATAGGAGAATAATGCCAGAAAATACGAAAAAACAGGCATATGAAATTTGAAAGATAAAATTCTGGACAGAAGAAAATCAAGAGAAAAATAAGCGGAACAATGATAGATAATAGAAGAAAAACAACAAAAATGCAAAAGATGTCGATGAACAAAAATGAAAGATTGTTAATTGAAAAATTCAAAATGATAAATCCGGTGGAGAAGTTGTGTGAAGAAGATGCGAAAAGACGATGGAAAACAGTCGCGAAACCACTGTTCAGTCTTGGAAAGCTTGAAGACGCTGTGATACGAATGGCAGGAATCCGAAGAAGTGCGGAGTTTGAGATTAAAAAGAAAGGCTTGCTGATCTTTTGTGCGGATAACGGGGTTGTCTCAGAAGGAGTGACTCAGACCGGGCAGGAAGTGACAGCAATCGTTGCAGACAATTTTACAAAATGTGCGACGAGCGTATGTATTATGGCAGAGACAGCCGGAGTGGACTTATTTCCAATTGATGTTGGAATGGTGAAAGACGTTCCATCTGTCACAAAACCAAAAGACAAAGTGATGTATGGAACAAAGAATATGGCGATGGAACCTGCAATGTCAAGAGAACAGGCTGCACAAGCCGTTCTTATTGGCATACGAAAGGTCAAAGAGCTGGCAGAACAAGGGTATGATCTAATCGCAACCGGTGAGATGGGAATTGGGAATACAACGACAAGCAGTGCGATTGTGTCCGTTCTGCTTGATGAAAGCGTAGAAAATGTAACAGGAAGAGGCGCAGGGCTTAGTTCAGAAGGGCTGAATAGAAAGATTCGTGCAATTAAGAGAGCAATTGAAAAGCATCAGCCGGACAAGGAAGATGTTTTAGATGTCTTATCCAAAGTCGGAGGGCTTGATATTGCCGGAATGACAGGTGCATTTCTAGGTGGTGCGATGTATCATATCCCGGTTCTGATTGATGGATTTATCTCTTCTGCAGCAGCCTTGTGTGCAGTGAGAATGGTTCCTGAGACGGCGGATTATATCTTGGCATCACATTGCTCTGGAGAACCGGCTGGGCGAATGGTCTTAGAAGAGCTGAAACTTCCATATCTGATTGATGCAAATATGTCTCTTGGAGAAGGCAGTGGCGCAGTTGCAGCGGTTCCGCTTCTTGAGATGGGTGTGAATGTTTATCGGAAGATGAGCACCTTTGAAGAGATTAAAGTAGAGCAGTATGAAGAGCTTAAGTGAAAATAAGGAGCAGAAAAATGTGGTTATTGAACGCAATGATCATTGCAATCGCAATGTATTCTAAGATCCCGATGCCGCGGGTTGACTGGAATGAAAAAAATATGAGATATGCGATGTGCTTTTTCCCGTTGGTCGGAGTTATAATCGGAGTATGGGAAATAGTTGCAGGGAATCTGATCACTGTATGGAAGGGAGAAGGAACTTTCTTTTATGCAGTTGTACTGACTCTGATTCCGGTTTTCATAACAGGGGGAATTCATCTGGATGGATTCGCAGATACCATGGACGCAAAAAGTTCTTATGGAGATCGAGAGAAGAAGCTGCAGATACTGAAGGATCCTCATACGGGAGCATTTGCGATCATCAGTCTTTGCTGTTATTTCCTTTTGTGTGTGGGGATTTTTAGTGAAATGAGAATAGAACGCCTGTTTGCGGCAGCACTCGTGTTTGTGTTCTCGCGTTCGCTGAGTGGAATTTCTGTTGTGACATTTCCGGCAGCGAAGAACAGTGGGCTGCTTCGAACATTTCAAGACGGTGCACAGAAGAGAAGCGTAAGGATTGTACTGATCTTCTGGCTATTGGCAGCAGGAATCGGATTATATCTGACAGCGGGATTATGCGGAGTGGCTTCCATCGTTGTCGGACTGGCAGTTTTCCTCTATTATGATCGTTTTAGCAGGAAACAGTTCGGTGGAATCACAGGCGACCTTGCCGGATATTTTCTGCAGTTATGCGAATTGTTTATGATAGCAGTGCTTGCATTATTTTAGATGAAATTAGATTTTTGGAGTGATTATGGAACTTATTTTGATTCGGCATTTGAAGACGCTGGGCAATGAAAAGAGACAATATATCGGAAGTACAGATGAAGATTTGTCAGAACAGGAAGTACTGAACTTTAAAAAGAAATGCAAACAGGCTAGTTATCCGCAAGTACAACAAGTGATTGTCAGCCCGATGAAGAGATGTATTCAAACGGCGGAGTTGATTTATCCGAAGAACCAGATCACGCAGGAAGTATTGTTAAAGGAATGTGATTTTGGTATTTTTGAAGGAAAGACATATGAAGAGCTGAAAGACAGAGCAGAATATCAGGCATGGCTGGATTCCGGTGGAACGATTGCATTTCCGGAAGGGGAGGAGCAGAAGGAATTCCGTTCTCGTTGTGTGAGAGGCATGCTCTGTCAGGTTGATAGATTATGTGAAGAAAATGTAGAAAGTGCAGCTTTTGTCGTTCACGGAGGAACGATTATGGCGGTGCTGGAACAACTAGCGGAAGACCAAAAAGATTTTTATCACTGGCAGGTGGAAAATGGCGGAGGATATAGAATGCTTGTTGACGAAGATGAGTGGAAGTCAGGGATTCATAGATTTCGTGAAATTCAAAAACTGGGAGGAGTGACAGAATGAACGGAAAGATGACGATTATGGCATGCATCACAGGATTTTTGTTAGATTGCATGTTCGGAGATCCGGTCTGGATGTATCATCCGATACGCGTGATTGGAAACCTGATCAGTGTGTTGGAAAAAGGATTGCGGAAGCTGTTGTGCAGTCAGATTCCTGCGTCGGAACAAGAGAAGAAAAACAGAAGAGAAGTTCTGGCAGGTGGAATTTTATGGATTCTGACAGTTTCATTATCATTTCTTGTACCGGCGGTACTCTTATTTGCTGCAAGAAAGATTCATCCGGCAGTACGGTTTCTTTTGGAAACCTTCTGGTGTTACCAGATATTTGCGGCACGGTGTCTTGTAGGAGAAAGCAAGAAGGTTTATCAGAAATTAAAAGAAGATGACCTGCCTGGAGCAAGAAAGGCAGTGTCCATGATCGTCGGAAGAGACACAGAGAACCTTACAGCAGAGGGAGTGACAAAGGCTGCAGTAGAGACGGTGGCAGAGAATACTTCTGATGGAGTGACAGCCCCGTTATTATTTCTTTTAATTGGCGGCGCGCCGCTTGGATTCTTATACAAGGCAGTGAATACGATGGATTCCATGCTTGGATACAAAAATGAAAAATATCTGTATTTCGGAAGAATTCCGGCAAAGATGGATGATGTATTTAATTACATTCCAGCCAGGTTGACGGCGTGGTTTATGATCGTGGCAGCATTTTTGACGGGGATGGATGGAAAGAATGCGTGGAAGATTTATCTGCGTGATAAGAGAAAACATGCAAGTCCGAATTCCGCCCAGTCAGAGGCAGTCTGCGCCGGAGCGCTTGATGTACAGTTAGCCGGGGATGCGGTTTATTTCGGGAAAGTCTATAAAAAGGATTATATCGGCAATGCAATCCGCAAGATTGAACCGGAGGATATTCTTCGTGCCGGGAAATTAATGTATATGACAACGATACTGATGATGGTTGTCTTTGGAGGTTTATTGTTATGGATTTATTGATTCGATTTGCAAAAACGGAAGATGCAGAAGAACTTCTTGCACTCTATACACCATATGTAACGGATACAGTGATTACATTCGAATATGAAGTTCCGTCACTGGAAGAATTCAAAGATCGAATGCGTCAGACGATGAAAAAGTACCCGTATCTGGTCGCAGAACAGAATGGCGAGATTCTTGGATATAGCTGTGCAGGGGCATTCAAAGGTCGTGCAGCATATGACTGGGCAGTGGAAACAACAATTTATATAAGAAAAGACCGGCAGAAAACCGGAGTTGGTAAAAAGCTGTATGAGGCACTGGAGAAAGTACTGCACGCTCAGAACATTTGCAATCTATATTCATGCATTGGATATCCGGAGGTTGAAGATGAATATCTGACAAAGAACAGCGCACAGTTCCATGCACATCTTGGGTACCGCATGGTGGGAGAATTCTATCATTGTGGATACAAATTTGACCGCTGGTATAATATGGTCTGGATGGAAAAACTTCTGGATCCGGAGATTAAACATCCAAAGCCGATCAAATGGATGGAAGAGAATCGCGAGGAGCTGGAGGCAGTACTTTAAGGTTAAAAACGAAACACATAGAGAAGTAGGAGTAAGATTCATGGAATATGTACACGGAGGAGACATTTATACATATGGCGATGTGCTGGATTTTTCAGTTAATGTAAATCCTTACGGTCCGTCAGAAGAAGTTCTTGAAGCGGCAAAAAGATCGATGGATGAAGTGAGTCTTTATCCGGACAGTCAATGTAGACGGCTCAGAAAGAGACTGGCAGAGAAAAAAAGTCTGCCGGAAGAATATTTTCTTTTCGGAAATGGAGCAGCGGAGCTGTTCTTTTCTGTCGTTCTTGCAGAAAAACCAAAGAAAGCATTGCTTCCGATTCCGGCTTTCGCAGAATATGAACAGGCACTTCGGACGGTAGACTGCGAAATCATTTATCATGAGTTGAAAAGAGAGAATAACTTTTCATTGACAGAAAGCTTTTTGGAAGAACTGACAGAGGATATTGATCTTGTATTTTTATGCTCCCCATCGAATCCGTCAGGGCAGGTGATCGAACCAGAGCTGATGAAACAGATCCTTACTCGATGTGAAGAGAAGAAGATACGTCTTGTTTTAGACGAGTGTTTTATTGAATTTCTGGAAGAAGCGCAGAAGTATACCATGGTGAAAAAGGTGACAGATCATCCGAGCCTTTTTCTTGTACAGGCATTTACGAAGATGTATGGAATTCCGGGATTGAGACTGGGATATGCAATGACATCGGACGGAGAACTTAGAGAGCGGATGCAGCAGATCCGTCAGCCGTGGAGTGTGTCGGTTCCGGCGCAGGCAGCAGGGATAGAAGCACTGACAGAGAGAGAAGAACAGAGAGTTCAGAAAATACGAAACAAAATCGTGGAAGAAAAAATGCGCATGGAAAAGAAAATGCGTGAGTTTGGGATTAGATTTATTCCAACAAAGGCAAATTTCTTCTTATTATATAGTGAAATCCCATTGTTTGATCGACTGTTAGAACAGGGGATTTTGATTCGAAATTGTGAGAACTACCGAGGTCTTAAGAAAGGATGGTATCGGATTGCGGTGCGGACAAAAGAGGAAAATGATGTTCTTTTACGGGCACTAGAAACAATCCTGTCAAAGCAGTGAAGGAGGCGGAAAATATGGCGAAATCAATTATGATACAGGGAACGATGTCAAATGTCGGAAAGAGCGCACTGGCAGCAGGTCTTTGCCGTGTCTTGAAACAGGATGGATACAAAGTTGCACCTTTCAAATCCCAAAATATGGCACTCAATTCTTTTATCACAAAAGAAGGACTGGAGATGGGAAGAGCCCAGGTGATGCAGGCAGAAGCTGCAGGGATTGAACCGGAAGCAATAATGAATCCAATTTTACTTAAGCCGACAAACGATACAGGCTCTCAGGTGATTGTCAATGGTAAACCAATCGGAGTGATGGCTGCAAGAGAGTATTACCGTCATAAGAAGGAATATATTCCGGCAATTATGGATGCATATCATGAGTTAGAAAAAAAGTATGATATCATTGTAATTGAAGGTGCCGGAAGTCCGGCAGAAATCAACCTGAAAAAAGATGATATTGTAAATATGGGAATGGCAAAGCTTGCAGACGCACCGGTGCTTCTTGTCGGAGATATTGATCGTGGTGGAGTATTTGCCCAGATCGCCGGAACCGTAATGCTTCTTGAAGAGGATGAAAAAGCACGGATCAAAGGAACGATCATTAATAAATTCCGTGGAGATGTATCCATTCTGGAGCCGGGCCTTCGGATGCTGGAAGAAAAGACAGATATCCCTGTAACGGGAGTAGTTCCGTACTTTTATTTAGATTTGGATGAGGAAGACAGCCTGACGGAACGATTTCAGAAAAAAGAGAAGCCGGGACTGATCGATCTGGCAGTGATCCGATTCCCAAGGATCTCTAATTTTACTGACTTAGCACCTTTAGAAGCATTGGAAGAAGTAAGTGTGAGATATGTTTCATCTCCGGCTGAGTTTGGCAATCCGGATGCGGTGATCCTTCCGGGAACAAAGAATACGATCAGCGATCTTCTGTGGATGCGTCAGAACGGACTGGAAGCAAGAATTCTGAAACACAGCGCACAGAACAAACCGGTCTTTGGAATCTGTGGCGGATACCAGATGCTAGGAATGGAAATCTCAGATCCAACAGGAGAAGAGTACGGAGGAACTGTACAGGGAATGGGACTTTTGGATACAAAGACTGTGTTCCGCCCAGAGAAACATAGAACCAGAGTACATGGAACATTTGGCAAGATGAAAGGAATCCTGAAAGAGATGAAGGGACTTCCTTTCGAAGGATATGAGATCCATATGGGAGAGACGATTCTTGATGAGCACGCATCCGGGCTTATAACATTAGAAAATGATTCTGATACGCTACAACAAGGACATCCGGATGGTTCACAGAAGGAAAATGTCTATGGCTGTTATGTGCATGGAATCTTTGATTCACCGGAAATGTCAGGTGGTTTCTTGTCAGCTTTATTAAAAGAAAAAGGCTATGATCCGGAGACGGTACAGGCAGTAGACTGGAAGTCTTATAAGGAAGAGCAGTATGATAAGCTTGCAGATATCGTTCGTGCTAGTCTTGATATGGAAGAAATTTATAAGATCATTGGCTTATAGAGTTAGCAGAATTATTTATTGAAACAGATTTTTTACTGAAACAAATTTTATTGAAAAAGTTGTGATGAGAGAAGGTGTGGAATGATTACAGATTTAACGAAAGAACATCCGAACAAGACATTGTGGCGTTTTCTTCTGCCGATGTTGTTCAGTGTGATGTTCCAGCAGATTTACAATATCGCAGACAGTATGATCGCGGGAAGATTTGCAGGAGAAAATGCGTTGGCAGCAGTCGGCGCATCTTATCCGATCACAATTATTTTCATGGCATTTGCCGTGGGAATGAATCTGGGAGCCTCCGTAGTCGTATCAAGACTGTTCGGAGCGGAAGACCGGGGCGGTGTGAAGCGTGCGGTTACAACAGCATTTCTTAGTTCTATGGTGCTGGGAATCATGCTGACATTATTCGGGTATTTCTTTAATCATCAGATGATGAGATGGATCCGCACACCACAGAATATTATGGCAGATGGAGTTTTATATTTGAAAATTTACATTTTCGGAATTATCTTCCTGATGCTTTATAATGTGTGTACCGGAGTATTTACAGCACTCGGGGATTCTAAGACACCGTTATATTTTCTGCTTGGATCCTCAGCCGGAAATATTATTCTTGATTACATCTTCGTAGCAAAATTTCATTGGGGCGTGAGAGGTGTTGCATGGGCGACATTTATCGCGCAAGGTGTGTCAGCCGTGCTTGCATTAGTAACACTTCTCGGAAGATTGCAGAAATTTGCCGGGAAAGAAAAGCAGCCGTGGTTTGATAAGAAATTATTTGCACAGATCATGGCGATTGCAATTCCAAGCATTCTTCAGCAGAGCGTATTGAGTGTAGGAAATCTTTTCGTACAGGGAATTGTAAATCAATTCGGTTCAGCAGTTGTTGCGGGATATTCGGGAGCAATCAAGCTGAATACATTTGCCATTAATATCTTTATGACACTTGGTTCCTGTCTATCCAGTTATACGGCACAGAATATCGGCGCGGGAAAGAAAGAACGAATTCCGTTGGGATTCCGTACCGGATTAAAATTATCAGAGCTTACGGCACTTCCGTTTGTCATTTTGTATTTCGTTTTCAGCCGTCAGATGATGGGACTGTTCTTAGGTGCGGAGAGTGTAGAGGCTATCAGCGCAGGAATGGCATTTTTGAAAATAGTATCGCCGTGGTATTTTATGATTGTAATTAAGCTGATGACAGATGGAATTATCCGAGGTTCCGGAGCGATGGTTTATTTTGTAGTTGCAACAGTTCCGGATCTTATTTTGAGAATCGGATTTGCGTTGGTTTTGACAAAAAGCTTTGGAAGCACCGGAATCTGGATGGCATGGCCATTTGGTTGGATCGTAGCGACCACATTAACATTGATCTTTTATAGAAAGTTGGGATATAAGAATGATAAAAGCAGTAATTTTTGATATGGATGGGGTTTTGATTAATACAGAACCGCTTCATTATCAATGTTGGGTAGAAATTTTTAAAGAACGATATGGAATTGACCTGGACTATGAGGTATATAAACCATGCATCGGATCTACAAGACTCCATTTCATGAATCTGATCAAAGAAAAATATGGAATCACATTTGAAAGTCTGGAAGTAATGAATCAGATTATGAAAGAAAAGAAGGATGAAATTATTGCAAGAGACGGATTCCCTGAGATGCCGGGAGTAGGGCAGATGCTTTGCTGTCTGAAAGATGCGGGGTATCGCCTGGCCGTGGCCTCTTCTTCTCCAAAACCTGTAATCACAGAGACACTGGAAACGCTGGATCTGATGAAATATTTCGATGTCGTGACAAGTGGAGATGAAGTGAAGAATCCAAAGCCGGCGCCGGATACATTTCTTTTTGCGGCAAAGCAGCTGGGCGTACCTGTAGATGAGTGTATTGTGATCGAGGATTCGACGAATGGTGGGAAAGCTGCTAAGGAGGCTAAGATGCCATGCATCTGGATGCATAATCCGGATTCCGGAGATCAGGAGATATCGGATGCATTGTTTGAGATTACAGCCTGGACGCAGGAAAATATAGAAAAAATTATGAAGCTTTTACATTTTGGTCAAGAAAAAGTGTAAAAATAAATGAGCGATATAAAATTTTTTTGAGTAGAATACTCAGAAATAGTAGACCTGGAAGTATTATTAGGATGTGATTAAATGAAAAAACTGAAATTTATATTTGGCAAGCTTAGTATTCTCTATTACATTTTGTTTTTGCTCGTGACCTGTGTACTTTGCAAGTACGGAAGCATCAGACAGCTGAAGTTTGCATTTCTTGCTTTAGGTATCCTTTTGGTACTCAGTCTTTGTATCTGGATCGGCTGCCTGATTGCAGAAAAGGAAAACCCTTTTAAAATGAAAGGTGCACTTAGGAAAACAGTGTTTGGTACAGAACTTTTGATTCTACTTGTAGTTACGGTTGGATGTATTTCTTATATCGTATATACTGCGATTCCTTATAATGGCGCATTGTCCTGGAAGGTAGACAGCCTGTTTAAGACAAATAAAATAGAGTATGAACATAACAACTTCTTCCGTGATGGCGCAGAAGGGCTGATAAAAGATATCAATAAGAAACTGAAACTTCCGGACGAGTTATATATCACAGATAGTTTTGAGATGTCTTTTGATAAAGACGGAACGATAACCCGTGTATCAGCATATCTTTATGGACAGAATGAAAAGGGAAAAGATAAGACATATCTGATTGATTATGATATAGATAAAAGTGATAAGATTGTTGTGCAGATCGCAGGTTACGCAAATGCCGATTATGATGATGACAAGAAATTAGACCCTATGTTTACTATTCTGGAAAAATCAGATTGTAAGATGCAGGTGACACAATGGAATCTGAATTACGCATTTTCAGATAATCCGCCGGAATATGAGATTCTGTATTATGGAAAACGATCCTTCGCTTCTTCGGAAGGTTTTGTTTATCTTCCGGGAGATGTGGATGGTGACGGAAAAGTCAGCGGCATGACTGATTTCACAGCACTGGATAGCGGTGGGGAAGCACTTGGATATGAAGTGTCTCTGTATCTTCCACAGAATGAATCTGTGACTCCGGTGCGTTACATGATGGAACCGGAATATATCAGTCCTGATACAATTAGTCAGAATGAGCAGGCAGAGAAAGATTCGCAGGCAAAAGAACAGGGAAAAGAGAATAATACCTGGACGGTAGATACGGACGGAAGCGGAGTTGTCCGATTCTTCTTAAACGAACAGAAAGGCTGGAAACTTTCAGTTGTTGACGCGGCTCTCGGAACACGTTATTACAAACTGGAAACTACGTCAGATGGTGGATATAACTGGACAACAGTAAATGAAGACCCATTCGACGGAAATGGCGGAGCAGGAGAAGGGATACAATTCTTCAACGAACAGTTTGGATTCATCGGTCTAAGCGGGGCATCACAGACACATTCATCTATTTATGTTACAAAAGACGGCGGAAAGACGCTGAAAGAAATCAAACTTCCAATGGATACAGTGACGGAATATCCGCCGCATATGCAGGAATATGGCCTCACGCTTGAAGATTATCAGTATCTGGAAATGCCACAGCAGGATGGAGAGAATTACACGATCCATGTGAAGACGCAGAGTGGCGAGACGGAAGGCCTTGTGTTCACATCTGAAGATCAGGGTGAGAACTGGAGTTTTACCGGAGTGTTTGATGAAAATAACGTATCATAAAAAACTAATAACCTTACCATAAAAGACGAATTCATTATGAAGAATGAGTTCGTCTTTTTCTGCCGCACAGATCAAAGCAGTCTTTTCACAGAAAAAATGGAATGTATGCAGGACTCTGTTGCGCTTTTCACAGGTGTTGATATCTGTAATTCTACGGATGGATTCCTGGACTGGTATAGTTAAATTTGGACGTTTGCTAGATGGTTTTCGATAAGAATTCTGCTGACTTACAATGAATCGATGAATGAAATCTTTTTCGAAATCTGTAACCAGAGGATGCCCTCGATTAGGAAGCTTTCTCTTGGAATTCTCTTTCTATTTTTATCCAAAATAAGCTTGCTGGTAAACTCATCGTGCTTGGTAGTCAGGTGATCGTAAGCTGCATCATAGTTGGAATTCTTGATTGAGATATGTTTAATTACAGCTATGATATTCATCTACCATTTCTTTCAAATCATCACGCATCTCACACAGTTCCGAAATACAGTCTTTGATATCTTTCCACATTTGATTTGTCATTGGTCCGCCATCATTCAAGTAAGCTGCAATTTGATTAAGGTTATTACCGCAAGCTCCCAGGTTGCGGAAAATCTGCAGAATCTCAGGATCATTGAAGAATACTTCGGTACATTTTTTGATAGTGGGTTTTCTGCTAGTGAGAAGCTTGCGAACATAATCAGATAATGTAATATCTGCAGATACAGCTTTTGTCTGAAGCACCTCATACAGCTCCTTTGTCATTAGAAAATGGAAGTTCACTTCCTTGGATAGCGGAAATTCTTTCTTCTTTCTATCCATGTGTTTTCCTCCTTTTGGTAAGCTGAAGGCTTCCAAAGACCGCATCTATAATGCTATTGACGTGGGAGTGGGGAATGGAATCCCCAACAAGTTGCCAATGCTCAAAAATTCATTTTTGTAGCACAAGGCGAAACTTGCTCTAGTTATACCGAATTTTGTAGCTATGAAAAACCTTCTATATTACCTGTGGCCACGGAAAATGAGATGATTTTCCCGAATAAGGTAAATATTTCTTAGAGGGTAATTGCTTTTAAATTCTTATTAGTAAAAAACTAGACTGTTTTGACATCAAATACGCATTCTGAAAGAGGGGGATAGTTTGGTGTAAAAAGCTTGCAACAAACTTTTTACACCACCATTGTAGATGCGAGATGCTTCGAGGTGTTTGTTTTGATGATTATTTATTACGATACAAATTCAGAACATTTACGAAAATGGAATATCAAATGAAATCATTAGATCTCCAAAGTTTTTTACAAAATAGTTGTATTGAGCCGGATGAGTTTGTTTTAAACGTTGATAGCGATTTTTTCCGTCTTCTTCCAAATTTACTCCAAAGCCACAATACATGCAGCCATTTCGTTTGTATCCCATGTAATATAAATCTGAGATTCTTACGTTGTATCTATCAATATATTCTTGAATGTCTTCTTCGGTCCAGAAGGAAAGTGGTCTTGACTGGTTGTCTTTACGTTCATGAAAAACATTACATCCATATTCTAACCAATCCTTTTCGCGTTGGTAACTTTCAGAGGCTAAGATTCCTATAATTGAACATTTTAACCCCAACTCTCTGGCTTTTCGTTTGAGAGGGTATTTTTTTAGCTTTTCGCAACATTTGTCTGAGATAGGATCGTCAATGTACTTCTTGTATTTTTTGAAATTACGATCTATATACTCAAGAGAATTGTTCTGGGTTCTTTCTGTCAATGCGTGTTGATACGTGCGAATAGCGTTTGCGATTCTTTTTGAAAACATTGGATATCCATAATGACAAACAACTTTTTTGAAATTCCAGGATTCACTATGTCCATCGATGGGTAAAACAGAAATAATGTTTGTACCATTGCAGTCTTTTTCCCATTTTATGTGTTGTAATGTTTCCGGATATTCATTAGTCGTGTTAGCAAATAGATGTAGTATATCTGGATAAATGCTTTTTGCAATGTGCGAAAGAACGGTTGAATCTTTTCCGCCAGAGTACGAAATATAAACATGATCCAATCCGAATTCAGCCACAGCTTGTTTGATTAAATACTTTGTTTGGATAATCTTCGATTCCAAATTCATTTCTCTTAATGACTGTAAAGTATTACGTCTGTCTTTTATATATTCCGAGTGCTTTGTACCACATGAATCACAAAAACGCTTATCTTTTGAGTATAGGTTATTAGGTGTTAATTTCTCACCACATACTTTACAAAACATATTTGTTTTTCTCCTTTCGTTAAAATATAAAATAACAATATTGTTGTACAAATCATTATATTATACAATAATATTGTTAGTCAATGATTAAAATATATAGTTTTGTTGTATGTATACGGGATTTTCGGTATAATAAAAATAGTATGTTTATACAGTCTGGGCATATGCCCTATGGTATTAAAAAATGGAGAGAAGCATGCAGCAAATAGGCAAACATCTAGCAGATTTAAGGAAAAAGAATCATTACAAACAAATCGAATTGGCAGAAAAATTGAATGTATCGCAACAAGTTATAAGTAATATTGAAAGAGGTTTGACAGAGCCAGATATTGCTTTTTTAAAAGGCGCAGCAGATTTGTATAATATCTCTCTTGATCAGTTAGTAGGTAGAGAGTTTATTGAAACAAAAAGTGATGATCTAGAGAGTAGAATAATTAGTTGTATTAAGCAGATGGATGAAAGAGGAAAGGAGTTGAGTTTAGGCTTAGTAAGTCAAGTGGCTCAACATCGAGGTAATAAAAATGGCGATAAATAGCTATTTCAACGAGAATACATTGGAAGAATTAATCGAAGAAATAAAGTATGTATACAAATCAGATGAACGGCCTTGGGTAATTGGTTATAGCGGTGGAAAAGATTCAACGGCAGTGGTTGAGCTAGTCTATAAAATGTTACTTTCTCTTCCAAATGAGCAACGCAAGAAAAATGTTTATATTGTTTCTTCGGATACGTTGATCGAGAATCCTTTAATAAAAATTTATTTGAACAAGATGAATAAGTTGCTTGGAGAAGCTGCTGAAAAGGATAAACTTCCTATTATTTCGACTATGGTTACACCTCCAGCAAACAATTCTTTTTGGGCTAATGTTATTGGCAGAGGTTTTCCTACACCGCGAATGAATGGATCTTTTAGATGGTGTACAGATAGATTAAAAATAAATCCGAGTGCTGATTATATTAGAAGTGTAATCAAAAAAGAAGGACAAGAGGTTGTTGTTTTATTAGGCGTTCGAAAAGCTGAAAGTATTGCAAGAAAAAGGAGAATTGAGGGAAGGGAGTTAGCAAATCGTCTGATGAATAGACATGAAACTATCCAAGATGCATATGTTTATAATCCGATTGTAGAACTTACAACGGATGATGTATGGGATGTTTTGTTGAGGCTGGATGGTGGTAAGACTCCTTGGGGATCAAACAATAATGAATTGGTTTCACTTTATGCAGGTGCTGATAGTGGAGAATGTCCTTTTGCTGGAATTCAAGCGGGTGGACAAACTCAATCATGTGGAAATTCTCGTTTTGGATGTTGGGTTTGTACTGTAGTCAAAGAAGACAAATCATTAAATGGATTTATTCGTAGTGGGCATAGAGAATTAATTCCTCTTGCTGAATTCAGAACTTGGATTATGAGTATTCGAGATCAGGATGAATATCGTGAGAAAAAAAGGCGAAATGGAACAGTGTATGAAACTAAAGCTGGAAAAATGGGCTATGGTCCATTTACTTGGGAGGCGCGTCAATTAATACTTGAAAAACTTCTTTTAACACAAAAGAAGATGGGGTATGAGTTGATTACAATAGATGAACTAAAAGCAATTGACGAAATATGGGATGATGAATTGGATCTTTCGAGAAGAACTTTAGTTGAATTGTATGAAAAAATCACTGGGGAAAAACTGCCTTGGTATCATTATAAAGAAGCGTTAATTGATGCGGAAACAGTTAATGAATTAGAGAAATTAGCAGAAGAAAATAATGTACCGTTTGACCTGGTAAGGAATGTTATTTTGTCTGTTTATCATAACAAAAACTATTCTAATCAGAAAATTATGAAAGATGAATTGGAAAGGCTGTTAAATCAGCAGTGGTTACATCATAAAGTACTGAAGGAGATTGAAGATGAAGATAAATAAAATAGTATTATATAATTTCAACTCCTTTGAGGGGATGAATGAGTTTGATTTTTCATCTACTTGCGATCAAAAGAATATAGTTCTTATAGGTGGAAAAAATGGCGCTGGAAAAACATCATTGTTTACAGCAATCAAAATTGCTTTATACGGACCACTGACTTATGGATATATGGGGATTAATCCTCATTATATCTCAAAAATCAAAGATTGTATTAATAGTAATGCTTTTCAGACTGATAGGGTTAAGTCTAAAGTTCAAATAAATATTTCACTTTTGATTGAACGAGAAGTAAAGAAATATGAAATTACAAGGGAATGGACTTATAAAAAACAAAGATTAGAAGAACATTTTTTTGTTAAGTGTAATGATAAGCTTCTAGATGATAAAGAACAGTCATATTTTCAAAATTATCTTTTAAGTATTATTCCACCAGATTTATTTGATTTCTTTCTTTTTGATGGTGAAGAGGTTGGAAATATTTTTTCTACAAGTACGTATAACACGTACGTGCGCAATGCTGTATATACATTATGTGGATTGGATATTTTTGAGATAATACGTAAACAAACGGGTAGATTCGTTGGAAAAGCAACAACAGAAAAAGAAACAATCCTACTCGATGAATACAAAGTATTAAAAGAAGAGGCAGATTCTTTGCAGCTTGCTATTAGTAACGCTGAATTAGAAATAGATACATTGCAAAAAGCGTTGGAGGAGATTGAAACAGAAAGTTTGGAACACGAAACTGTTTTCAAAAATGCCGGTGGAATCACAGAAGCAGAGAAGGAAGAACTATCAAAACAGTATAGAGAGGCGGAACAAATTAAAGTTGAGTCTGCAGTAAAAATTAAAAATTTTGTTGAAACTCTTATGCCCTTTTACATTGTAAAAGAATTTGCAAAAAAAATATCAGGTCAGTTAGCAACTGAATCAGACAGGGGAATATATGAATATTTTCAACAAAAAATCAAAGTGGACGATATACGAGAAATCCTTCCAAAGAGTGTGTCAGATAAGGATGCTATCAGTATAGTTGAAACGTTGTTTGAACGACTTAAGCCAGTTGGATACGATGAAAGCAATGTTCAAATACATGACTTGTCCCAGGAATCTACTGCAAGAGTAAATGCTTTGATCTCTATGCTTGAAAATTTTGATTCTTCAGAAATGGTAAGAACAGTAATGAATCGCCAAAAGGCGGCTGATGTTACCATGGAGATAAACAAGTTATTAAAGAGCGCGATGTCAGACGAGGATGTTGCCAAATACAAAGAAAAAGAAAATGCTCTTTTACGAAGAAGGGATGAAATTTCTAAAGAGATTTTTGAACAAAAGAATCGGCTGGCTGAATTAAATAACCGAATGTCAATTGTTGCTGTCCAGAGAGAACGAGCGTTTCAGGCGGTCAAAGAAAATACTCAAAATAAGAATGTGTATGAATTGAGTTCTGGATTAACAGCAATGATGGAGGCATTACTATCTCACAAATCAGAAAAGATAAAAAATGGTTTGGAGAATCTCATTGTTCGAAATTTACGATGTATATATAGAAAAGATAACCTTATCACTCACATCGAAATTGATGAGAATTTTAAGTTTAACTTATATCAAGACGCAACATATACAGCAGTTGAGCTAAGTAATTTAATGAGAAATGTCGGAAAGAATAATTTCTATATCACTATCGGACAGAAAGGCCTTGATCAATTGTTTTTGAAATATGATGTTAATACAATTGCGGACTTAGAGAAGATACTGCAAATTAAGGAAAATGATTCTTGCGATTTGTATAAAAATATTGATTTAAGTAGATTATCTAAAGGTGAGAGACAGATATTTATTTTAGCCCTTTATTGGGCCATTATTATTCTGTCCAATCAGAATATTCCGTTTGTAATTGACACACCATATGCAAGAATTGATGCAAATCATAGAAAAGAGATATCAGAGAAGTTCTTTCCTAATATTAGCAAACAGGTAATAATTCTTTCCACTGATGAAGAGATTAATGAGGAATACTACGGAATTATTAAACCATATATTGCTAAAGAGTATTTGCTGATTAATGACGAAAATCAAAACAAAACAACTATTGAGAACAGATACTTTTTTGAGGGATAGATATGATTTTTAGATTAAAAACGTCAAAAAGAACTCAAGAAATTTTTCATGAGTTAGAAAACAGAACAAATTATAAGCCATATACGTTGGTAAAGCATGCTATTGCTTGGTCATTAAAAGAGAACACATCTGTTGCTGAATATAAATCAGATTCAGATGGACTGGACTTAAATAGACAAACAATTACAGGCGATTATGAAACATATTTTAAAGTGTTGATTGAACAGGTAGAAGGACGACACTTAACTGAAGAAGAGTTCTTTCCTAAATATGTAAAAGCACACATTGATAGAGGAAGTGAATTGCTTTTAGATATGTATAATCATGCCGGCAGTGTTGATAAATATGTATTACAAGTCTTAGGAGTAGGTGATACCGTATGATTTATTTTGATAACAGTGCAACATCACCCATTGATGAAGAAGTATTAGATGCTATGATTCCTTATTTGAAGGAGGAATATGGGAATCCATCGAGCAAATACTACTGCAAAGCAATAAATGCAAAGGCTGCGGTAGATAATGCAAGAGCGAATGTGGCTAAACTGCTTGGGGCTTCCGAAGAAGAGATTGTTTTTACTTCGGGTGCGACAGAAAGTACAAATTTTATTATCAAAGGGTATATGGATTACAGAAGGTTTTATGAAGATGGAAAAAATCATGTGATCACATCGAATAGCGAACATAAAGCCACGTTAAATACGTGTAAGTTTCTGAATGGAGAATTATATTCTAACAATGATCCAACAGTGGGACTTATGGGCGAAAAAGTATTAATTGATAGGGGATACGAAGTTAGTTTTATTCCTGTTTCAAGAATAGGTGAGATAGAGGCTGCAAGTGTTGAAAAAAGTATTAAAAATAATACTGCTTTAGCATCTTTCATATATGTAAATAATGAAGTTGGAACAATAAATAATATAAAGGAATTAGCTGAAATCTGTAAGTCGAGAGATGTGAAAATTCATTCTGATTTAACACAGGCACTTGGTAAGTTGAGAATAAATGTTAGTGATCTGGGATTAGATTTTGCATCATGTTCAGCACACAAAATATATGGACCTAAAGGCATTGGTGCGGCTTTCTTGAAAAGTGATGCATATGGTATTCCTCCGATAACAGCCCTATTGCATGGAGGAGAGCAGGAATATGGATTGAGAGCAGGCACATTGGCAGTTCATAATATTGTAGGGTTCGGGAAAGCTGCTGAAATTGCCCTACGAGACATGGATAATACTGAGAAGCATATAAAAAGAATGGATGAATATGCTTTAAGAAAATTGCAAGAAATAGAGGAAGTCGAGCTTTGTAATCCCACGGAAAAGAGAATTCCTGGAATTATAAGTATTTTAATTAATAAAACTAATTTTCATAATGAAAGATTCATTAAAAAGGTTAGTGATCAATTAGCCATTTCATCTGGTTCTGCATGTAGTGCAGGTGAACCATCATACGTAATAAAAGCGATGGGACTGGAGAAAAAGGTTACAAAAGTACTAAGAATTACTATTAATAAACATACAAGCAAAGAAGATATAGATCAATTAGTAACGATAATTTCGAATACAATTTGAGTGACCAGAAAGCAGGGTGAAAATATGGATAGTTCAGAAAAAACTATGAAGCAGGAGTGCTTTGTTAATACGTTGTCTCGTTTAAGAGAATCTTCTAAAACAGCTGTTGTATCTGCGAATTTTTCAGATCCATATACAATGTACATGCATGTAAATAGACCTGTACAAGAAAAATTTGTCTCAGTATTAAAGAATACATATAATACGAACCATTCAGAATTAATTCTGCTTTGTGGAAGTGTCGGTGACGGAAAATCACATATGCTTTCTTATTGCAAACAGACATATCCGGAAATGATGGAATCATTTTACGTTCATAATGATTCTACTGCTAGTTTATATATTGATAAGCCAGCTTCCTACACATTAATGAAAATAATGGATGCATTCATGGATAAGAATATAGAGACATCAAATTCAAAGGTAATACTTGCAATAAATCTGGGAACATTAAGCAATTTTTTGGAGGCAGATACAGAGAATAACTTTTTGCTGTTAAAAGAATACATTGATAGAGCAGGAATCCTTGATGATAAGCAGGAAAAGCAGGACGATGACAGGTATTTTCATTGTGTGAATTTTGCAGATTATCATCTCTACGAGTTGTCATCAAAAGGGATATCCTCGCAATATATCAAAGGGATTTTTAGTAAGATTGTGCAACAAAAATCAGATAATATTTTCTATAACAAGTATTGTGCTTGCTGTAAAGAGTGTATATCTAAAAGCATTTGCCCGATAAAAATCAATTATGAGTTGCTGTCTAACGAGGCTGTTCAAAATGGAATAATTAGGTCTCTTATAGAAAGTATTGTTAAAAATAAACTTATTGTATCGACTCGTTCCTTGTTGAACATGATTTATGAAATATTGGTAGATGAACGTCATTTTGATAGAGGATCTTTAGAAGCGAGAAAAGAGCCTCAGAAATTGACTAGCGTTGCATATTGTCAATCACTTCTTCCAAATACGCTATTTGGAAAGCGATATTCCTCAGAGGTATTAGATGCAATGAGGGTGGTTGACCCTATGCAAATCAGAAACGAGAAAATAGATGATTTTATTGTGTTTTTTGAAAACACAGAAGATATCATGCAAGTCATTTTAAATGACTTAGGTGAGTTCGATTTTGTGCTCAATCGGGTTGAAAAAGAGGATTTTTCAGATCCGTCTATGCATATGGTAAAAGAAGCATTATTAAAGCTTTTTGTTAGAATGTGCTGGATTACAGAAACTCGAAAGGATCTTTTGCCGGACGATGAAGATTATTATGAATACATGGATGCACTCTATGCATGGAATACAGGAGATGTTTCAAAACTAAAAAAGATTTATGCAATTGTTGAGAAGGGTATTCTTTCGTGGAATGGTCATGTTGAAAAGAATGAGATGCAATTATCGTTTGGCAATAGCAAAACGCCATATCATCTTGTTCAAACAGTAAAAATTAAGAAGGTTATAGATAATCTTCCAAAAGAAAATAGAGATACATTGTATAGTTTTAAAGACGAACTTAAACTTCGTTATGGATACAATACTTCAGAGGTTGCAGAAATCGATGTGGATTATACTTTGTTTTCGCTGCTAAAAAGAGTATTAAACGGATATGTGCCAAGTATAAATGACAAGCGAGTGAATGTTAAATGCATGGAGTTTGTGAACAAGATTTCAATGGGGGGATCAAAACAGAATGAATTGTTTATTCGTGATTTCTCTCAAAAAGAATCAAAAGAATATATTTTGGAATATGATGAAGTATTTGGATATACCTTTGAGGTGAGCTAATGGAAGGAACATGGTTAATATTTGAAGGGGATAATGGTATTGATAGTATCTTCGACGATCAGATTAATAAAGGGAAAAAGCATAAACGTGACGATGCATTGATACCATTTAAAACAAAAACAGACAAAAATCAATATGAAAACTTTAATGGTGTAGTTGGTGAGTTTTCACGTTTAATGTCAGCAACGACTGTTAAAAATGGATTAGACAAAGAAGCTCTTAAGTCCGCAATGCGAAATAAAATGAGTGATGACTGCACGGATGAAGAGTTTAATATGTTGTTTCATATTGTTGACTCAATGTACTTTGAAGACGGGAAACTATTACCTATAAATGTTAAAGCATTGACTTCTATAGAAAGTAATATTTCTCAGAGGCAGGTTGCTGAATATTTGTATAGCTTATTTGTAGATGGAACGGATTTGGTTTCAAAATATAAGAAGATGTCAGCAGATGAAGATACAAATGTTTTAGAAAAATTGGTGTTTGATTCTTTAGAAGATCCCAACGCAACAGGAACGGGAGTTGTTCAAAATGCAGATTGTTTTTTACCTTATGTGAAAGAAGTTTTTTACAAAGATTTTGATATATTAATCCAAAACCCAGGGGACTATCAGAAGTATATTGATAGATTTCTAGCATACTACTATATGTTCTATGTATCACAACTCGCTGTAAAACTGAGCAGGTTTGAAGACGGACAACGGGACAATATCGAATCAATATACATGACTTTATATGACGAAGTTGTTACTAGAGTTCGACCAGGGTATGAGTATGGTTGGAAATATGTGAAAGAAAAATTAGGACACATGTTTTCTCATTCAGTTGTGCTAGAAATGTTATCACATAACATTGATGGAGTCCATTTGGATTATATTGGTTTTTATGACAAATTTAACAATTCTGATCTTGATAATACGGTCGCTATCGAGATAGAACGGATTAATAATAAATATCAGAAGTGGATTCCTATGGATTATAGAGGCTGTGTTCATGATGTTTCCAAGGACAAAGGATGTTCAGCTTCTACAGAATTGAAAAAACTATATGAAATCATAGATTATCAGTTCATTAATGGTGGAAGAAAGTCTCATTATAATGGTTACAACAAAAAATTTATAGATTTTGTTCAGAAAAATTTTGGGAAGTTCCGAGGTATGAACGGGTATACTGTCAGTTTGCATGATAATGATATTATCATGTTTACACAAATAATCTTGAAAGAAAATGATGGACGAATTCGTTTGGCAAAACTGTTTGAAGAGTTCGAATTGAGAGGATTATTGTTTGACAGAGAATCAAAGAAGAAGATTATTGAACTATATGAAAAAATGAATCTGTTAGAAAAACGATCAGATAGCGGAGATGCGCAATATGTCAAATATGTTTTATGATTATTTATCAGAAAAGATTATTAAATATTTTCAAACAAATATACCAGATCCAGGAGAAAAATACTATATACAGTTCGAAAATGATGAACAGGTGGGAGAACTGTATTCTGTATTAGAGAATAATATCATATCTTCTTCGTTTGTCTATAACGATATCGTTCGTGGCCAGAAGTATGGTACTTATGAGTTGGATTTCGGCAAAGTACAATTGATAGTAGCGGCATCGAGAAGTAATGGACCTCATCCTGATTTCTTAGCGACACTTAGAAACTTGGTTGGTGTTGATGCTGAGTATATAAATAAAGCAATATTATTCATACATTGTTCTTCGTTAGATAGTATTTTGGGTGGGGCTGGAAGCCTGAGCAAAGAAGGTATGCCTTTGAATATCTCTATTATAGAAAGAGATATAAAAAGAAAGATTAATGAAACAGGATACAGCAATGTAGACAAGGCTATACTAGAATATTATTTAGATAATAAACGTAAGGAATTGGCCGGAAGTATTGCATCTATATTTGAATATGAAGATATTATTCAATGTTTAAGTGATTCACAAATCACTTTTGAAGAGTATAAAAATTTTGAATTATTTCCGGATGATAAATTGTCTACTCTGACCGGAAAAAAACTTAATACACGTTTAGAAGAGAATCATTCAAATTTCGTTAAAATTGCAGAAATACATAGTTATGGAGCGGATAATAGCAAACTCGAAAATTTATATGGCGAAGATGGAGCAAAAGCTCTTTCTAAACCAGAGTGGGAGAAGGTTCCGTATTCTGAAATTGAAAAATATATTTCAAGCAAAAAGAATAAAGCGACTATTGAATATTATCCTATCATATCTGATGAGAATTTATGGGATCGTGAAGAAGGAGATACAAAAGCAAAAAGCAGGATCAGAAACATCCTTTCTTTTGTATCAGATACTCAGGAAGAGGTAAGTTTCACACTTAGCTTCTCTGAATACACAAAGAGTGTGGGGATTGAAATTCCAAAAGCATATCAAACATTTTTAAAATGTGTTAATAATGGAAAAAAACTTTTGGTTACAATTACTGGAATTGAAGATAAAACTGTATTTGGCCACTTTAAATATAATGATAATGGTGTGAAGTATGATTTTAGAATTGCTGTTATACGTTGTAACCCAGGGTTACTTGAAAATATCAAGACACAGTATTCTGTTGAAATCAAAGGAACGGATAAATCAGCTATTCGTATCAATACTGATTCAGATGATGTGGTATTTTACAACGGAGAAAACGAAAAAAAATATTTCATACTAGAGAATAATCAAGTTGTTTCTGTTGGACAAAATGAAACTATTTCGTTGGAGATTGGAGAGGATTATCCGTATTCAGAGAATAGTGAAGATGTTTGCTTTGTTTTGTCTACAGATAACTTTGTTATCCCTATGATTAAAGCATTTGCTATAGAAAAGCCAACTGTGATCGAGGGGATGAAACTTTGGTATTTAAAGCGTACCCAAAAAAGCAATTTTGAAATTCTTGGAGATAACAGTCTTATTTTTGGAACAAAAAAATATTGGACAAGAGATGAATTTAGAAAAAGCCTTGATTTAGAAAAGAAATATATTAAAGCAAGGTCTCCTTTTGTTATAGAAAAATCTGTAGATGATGAGGAACTGGTCCCTGTTAATATTGAATTACCAAACTCTGTTCAAACTGTATTCGCTCATCTTATGGACTATTTTAACTCATTGGGTTCTATTCCAAGTTTAGTGTACGTGAATTCAGAGGTGGAAAGCTTATATAAAGAATATTTAGAGGCTGTATTTAATGAAATAAAAGACATTCCAGAAGGGGCATATTTATCGGAAGAACAAAAAGGCTTATTTTTCTTGGGTGCGGTAAAAAAATTACATGGTGATCAAGAAATTATGCTTAGTCCGTTACATCCAATTAATGTAGCATATCAGTTATTTATGAATGCTCAGAATATTGATGGTTTGTCGGATGGTGAATATGATTTATTAAGAAAATTTCAGCAAACATCGCTGCTTCCATATATTAATATGGATCCATATACGAAAGAGAAGAAAATATATATTCCAATTGAGCAGGTACATACGCCAGAATGGAAAGTCTATGTGGATGAAGAACTACCTAGGTATAAGGGATCGAAGGATTTTGTTGCTAAATTAGTTTCTGAAAAAATGAGGGAGTTTGTTGAGCATTTTAGTTATTTGTTTTCCGTTGAAACAAGAACTCCTTTAAGAATTAATCTTGTTAATACAGGTGATTGTCGCGAAATAGTGCAAGGCATTGTCAGGTATTATGCACATTGTTTGAATTCAGGAGCTACTAAAGAAGTGATTCCTGTACAGATTGTGATGTATGCAGATGAAAAAATAGATAATGCCTTTGAAACCATGTCTAAAATTGACGATATAGAAACGTTGATTCACACATTAGGACTTGATATTAAAACAGGGAATGTGTCATATGAGGAACTTATTGACATATATCGAAATAATGTGAGTTTCTATTTTAAGGCTATTGGCGAATCATTTGAATATGCGCATGTAACCTTTATGGAATTAGATGATGATCATCAAGCTATTGCTACAAGAATGGAAGATATTCCTTCTGGTATGGTAATGAATGGTATGGTATCTGGTGTGCCGTCAGAAATGTTGGGAGATTCGTATAGAACAGGTTTCGGAATTAAGTATTCAAATAGTGATTCTGAACTAGTGAATGTTGCTGTTTATTATAACACGCTTAATGCTGCCATTAATGGGGAGGCATATAGAGATGATACATGTTACGCTTTGAGAATGGGATTGAATAAACAAAAGATACTGGATAGATTATATGATGCAAGTAATTGGGTCACTTTTATTAATCCAAAGGTTGATTTGAATTATTTTAAGAGTGATCCGAGTGCAAAAGACTTGCTAATAATTCATTATAGTGATCAATATAATATGACATCCAGTGGATATGATGCCATTACTGTAACAAAAAAATCAAAACAGTATCAAAATGCAATTTGCAGGTATTTGAATGCTAACGGAGTTGATAACGCACAAGATCATTCAAGAAAAATCATTAATATGTTTAATGCATTAAATGGTGATTGGTTGCTTCGAATGCTTTCTTATAAGTCTCATTTTCCTGTAGAAAAATTGAGTATTCTTTCGGCGATGAAACTTGCCACAAAAAGATATTCTGTCGAGAATTGTATTTGGATACCAGTGTCTCTAGAAGAAATTCTAAGAGTTTCGGGTGCTGTTGGTTTATCGCAAAAAGGTTCTGCTTTATCCGCAAAGAATCTAGGATTTGACGGTCAAACTAGTGATGATTTATTGCTTGTTGGTATTAAACCGGGAGAAAATGTAAAAGTGACTTTTTACCCGATTGAGGTGAAAATTGGAAAAGTAGAATCTGATTATCTCGAAAAAGGTGTGAAGCAGGCTCTTAAGACGCGCGGAATTATCGATACAATACTCGGAAATGGCCCTTGCATTGATAAGAATATAAAGACTCGCTTATACAGGAATTTCTTTATGCAACAGATAATGATCAATGCCGGGAAAATGTTATTATACGAAGTTGGAGATGAGAGTCAAAACTGGGAAATAATTACCCAGAGCGATCTTAGAAGAAAACTTTTAAATGAAGAATATGAGATAGTTGATACATTGATTCCGCAAATGGGAAAAGCTGGTGTCATTTCTTTTAGAGAAGAATGTAAAAAAGAGCGAGAAATAAAGGCACAGAATGTTCTTATTGTTGAGAAAACAAAAAAGGAAGGAGTTAACCTTCTTGCTAAAGATTTTTGTGAAATACCAATTGTTGAATGGTCTCTTATTGCTGAGACAGATACATTAGAGAATGATGATTTCGTTCAAGATGAAATTCCAGAAGATGGAAATGTAAGCAATTCAAACGAAAATGTTGAACAAAGTAACAATGATAATTTGCAGCAGAATCGTATTGAGGTTGAAGATGAAGCTGAAGAAGCAACAGAAATTAGAGTTCTGATTGGCGAAGATGAATACATGCATAATGTATACTGGGAATATGGTAACAAGGCATTAGCTAACAGACATTTATTGATAACAGGAACATCTGGTCAAGGAAAAACCTATAGTATACAAACTATGCTGTATGAATTAAACAAGCATAATGTGTCAGCTGTAATCTTTGATTATACAGAGGGATTTATGCTGAATCAGCTTGAAGAACCGTTTAGAACTTCTTTGGGAGATAAACTTAGACAACATATCGTATACAGCCTTGGTGTTCCGATTAACCCATTTAAACGACATGAGATAGATTTGGCGGGACAAAAAATATTGGAAAAAGAATCCCAGGTGGCAGCACGCTTGGCAGATATTTTTTCGCATGTATACGATTTTGGAGCACAGCAGTATTCGGCAATTTTCGATGCAGCTTTAAATGGTATGCAAAGATATGGAAAAGCAATGAATATGAGACACTTCCAAGATGAATTAGAGGAAGTTGTCGAGGCTAATAAAGCAGCAAAATCTGTTATTTCGAAAATGTCGCCGTTTTTCCATACAGTTGAGTTTGTAGACAATCCAGATTTTGACTGGGGAAATATCTTGTACGCGGATGAAGCAAAGGTTAATATCATGCAACTTACAATATTTACAAGGGAAATGCAAGTTGCGATAACGGAGCTTATGCTTTGGGATGCATGGTACTATACAAAAAAATATGGATCAAAAGACAAGCCGTTTGTCGTTGTATTAGATGAAGCTCAGAATCTGTCTCATACAATGAAATCTCCTAGTGCAGCTATTCTGACTGAAGGAAGAAAATTCGGTTGGTCTGCATGGTTTGCAACACAGTCGCTGAAAGTTTTAAAAGATGATGAAGTAGTAAGATTATTACAATCAGCGTTTAAGTTATATTTCAAACCGACAGAGGATGAAATGGTTAAAATTTCTAAACAGTTAGATACAACAGGAGAAACAAACTGGCTTCCGGTCATTCAGAGACTTAAAAAAGGTCAGTGTATTGCAGTAGGAGATAAGATGAAACCGAATGGATTAGTCGGTCCGACTGCACCAGTAGTTGTTAATGTGTCTGCTTTTGATAAGCGTAATTAGTAATAGAGTGGATAAGCGAGTCTGGATTTGCTGTGCAATACAGAATGGATTGAAGCAGGTTTATGAATAGGCAAAAAATGCATGCAGAGCTACAAGGTATAATCATTATAGAAAATATCTCAGACTAGCCAGTGTGAGTGCTAAAGAGGAGGTCTTTTTATGAATTCTTTTATTGTTAGATTAGAAGATTTTTATAGAATGACAAAGGACGATAGAAATCGTATGGATATTAATAAGAGTCATTACGTCATACCTAAGTATCAAAGGGAATATGCGTGGGATGATACTATGATATTAGATCTTATTAATGATATTGAAGATAAGGACAAGTTTTTAGGAATAATAATATTAGACGCTGTTGATGATCATTATGAAATTATTGATGGACAGCAGAGAATTACAACTTGTTATATGATACTGGTAGCTCTCTATAATGCTTACTTGACATCACCGAGGGAGCAGGAACGTATCAAGAGTATTATTCAGCCTTATGGAGATAATATTTTGGTGAATGATTCTATTGGAGAGTACTTAACTATTCGGGAGAATAGAATCGAAATTACAATTTCAGAAGATCTTTCAATAGACATCTATTGCCAAAGAGAAGATTTTTTGAGAGCGTATAAGTGTGTTGAAAAGGCTGTTAATAATTTTGCAGAGCAAAATAAGCTTCGTAATTTTTATCGAAAACTTCGAGATTGCAAATTCTTAATTCTTGTAAATGATGATCATGGTTCAACAAAACCTGTTGAGCAGATGTTCCTAGATATTAATGAAAAATCTAAACTGTTAGATCCAGCGGATATTTTTAAAGGTCATTGTTTTGAAAATTTTGACGATGAGTATGCAGATGATTTGAAGGAGTTATGGGTAGAATTAAAAAAATGCTCTATTTCTTTTAAGAAATTTGGAATAAAAAATCTAAGTGAGTACATATATGATTATTTGTTGATTACGGACAATAATAAAATAACAGAGAAGTTAAAAATTAACGGCAAACATTACTTGTATGGATATGATATGGATGCAACGGAAAATCTTTTAAAACAGATGATAGCATATGGAGAATCAGTTGTTTGTTTATATGAAAATATAGATAAAAATGAATATTATTTTGAGGATTTATGTTTAGATGCTAAAAATTATAAAGCAACTAAAGATCATAAAATTCTTAAGGCAATGTTCAAGGATATTCTTAGTCTTGATGCTCAATATTGCAAATTACCGGTGATGTATATGGTGTCGGTTTTATCAGCTAATAGTGCATTAGTTAATGAAATGCAGTTTGACACATTTAAAAGGATAATTACTAATCTTTATGTGTATGCTGTATTGTTTGCATTGTCGTCAAATAAAAAATCTAAACAAGTAATTGATTATACGATTCGTAATGCGTTGAACGGAGATGGAGATGTGTTAATTAATACATTAAAGAAAGCAAAAGAACTACGGGAAAGCAGGATTGATGAATTTACATTACCGTCTAAATGTAGTAATTTTGAAATGCTGGCGTGCATTTATTCTATTATGGATAATTATGTTTCGTCTGATAATTGGATAACAAGAAAATACGATAGAGACGATGATGTGAATTTAGAACATTTTGTAATGCCTGATAATGATTCTTATGTAGTAAACTGGATTAGAGAAAATGAAGAGAGAACCATTATTCCGATTCCTATTAGAAAGACTCTTGCGAAAGAATACAAAAAATATACGGTCAACTATTTATTGATTGATGAGAAGTTGAATCGTTTATTGCGTAATTATGATATCGTAGAAAAAATTAAACTGATAAAAGATTGGTTTCGTGTTGTTAATGATTATTCGTGCCTGCCAAAACATATTCGTATTTTTATTGAATATATAGAAAAGATGGATTTATATCAAGAATTAGTTGAAATGAAAAGTGAAGATGAGCCAGATAAAGAAATATTCGGTAGAAAATATTTTGAATTTCTTGACGAATTTTTTAGTGAGCAAAATCAAAGTAGCTTGTTAGTTGTTTTGAAGAAGGGATTTGAAACTACATTTCATAACTGAGTGAATATAGCAGTCATTAGCTGATGATTTTCAATATGTAGGTATTGTTATGGAGAACGTAATGCGAATCTTAATGCTTGGCAATAGTTTTACTTTTGCAAATAACATGCCAGAAACCCTGGCCAATTTAATAGATGCTGAAGTGGTTCAGCACACCCGCGGTGGAGCGCGTCTTGCCGAGCAGTTGAATCCTGACACCAAGATGGGAGGAATGACGCAGGCGGCTCTGGAGAATGAGAAGTGGGACTATGTAATTCTCCAAGAGATGAGCAATGGTCCAATCACTTCCAGGGAAAGCTTCCTGAAGAACACTGCACTGTTGTGCGAGCGGATTCGTTCCAATGGAGCAGTACCGGTTCTGTATGCAACCTGGGCTTATCAGAAGGGCGGCAAGCAGCTGGAATCCTTCGGCATGGACTATGATGAGATGTATCAGAAAATGTATGATGCTTATCATGAGGCTGCTGATCGGAATGAGGCCTTGATTGCCGATGTAGGCAAACGCTTCTATGAGGAAGCAGCTAAGCAGGATATCTTTGCTGAAGATGGCTGCCATCCAAATGAGCTTGGATCCAGGCTTGCTGCTCAGGTAATTGCAGATGTCATCTTAGCTGATCAGGCAAACAAAGCAGAAATGGTGATTGAACCAAAGGCAGAGGATAACGATACTAGACTTCGTATCCTGTATCTCTATCAGATGCTTCTGACACAGACCGATGAGGATCATACCCTTTCTACAAAGCAGATCACTGACCGTATGATGGAGCAGCACAATATTCTTGTGCATAGAATCACTGTGCCTAAGGATATTGACTTGCTTCGTGCGGCTGGCTTTGAGATTATCGGAGAACGTAAGCGTGCCTGGGAATACTACCTGGCAGACCGCAAGTTCTCCGTGCCGGAGTTAAAGCTTCTGATCGATGCAGTGCAGTCTTCCAAGTTCATAACAGAGAAGAAGAGTGAGAGCCTGATTAAAAAGCTACTCTCTTTGACCAGTGAGAACAATGCAGATAAGTTAAAGAGATCTGTGCATATCACCGACCGTGTGAAGACCGAGAATGAAAAAGGCTATTACATAGTGGATGCCATCAATGAGGCGATCAATGCCGGCGTGAAGATTTCCTTCTATTATTCTGAACTCAATGGCAAGAAGAAGGAAGTGCTCAGGAACGATGGAAAGCCATATACTGTTAGTCCATTTGATTTAATCTGGGATGGCGACTATTACTATCTGACCGGTTATTGCGATGATAGGGAAGCTGTTCGTACTTATCGAGTAGACCGTATCAAGAAACAGCCGGAGATGCTGCCGGAGAAGGCTGTTGAGAAACCGAAGGGATATAATGTATCTAAATATACGACAGAGGTCTTCCGTATGTTCTCTACAGATGAAGCAATTGATGTAACATTGCTATGCGACAACTGTATTATGAAGTCTGTGGTTGATAAGTTTGGTATAAAAATTAAGACTCAAAGTGTAGGTGAGGAAAAATTCCGGATAAAAGTTAAAGTTTGCGTGAGTCCAACTTTCTATCGATGGGTATTTGGAGCAACTGGAAAAATTATGATTGAAGGCCCTTCGAATGTGCGTAAAGCATATAAAGAGATGTTACAGAAATCGCTAGACAGTATGAATTAGAAAAAAATGACGGTTGAGAGGTAACTTGTAAAAGCATTCTCGACCGATTCTTTAGAAACAAATTTTTTTATCAGCAATCTTTACTGCATCTGAAAAGAATCTCCGAGCATGTGCCCAACAATTCGCATTTATAACATTTACATAAAACATGGCAGTATAATATATCTCCGATTATCAAGTCTTAAAGACAAAAAGAAATTTAACAAGTATAATGGTAAATATATTGGTTCATTGGACGTATAAGAAATGATGGAATATTTGAAGATGAATTTGCATAAAATAATAGTGGGAAGCCATCTTGACTTTTCTCTTTGTACTTGTTAGAATATGTGTACAAAGAAAGTTTACCGCTGACCAATATGCGGTATATAAGTGGTTGGGTCGAAAGTTTACCGCTGACCAATATGCGGTATAAAAATGGTTGGGTTGAAAGTTTACTCCTTCGCCGTAAGGCGGAGGATTTTTCTATATACATTATAATGAGGACAAGATAATGAAAAAGACGGGATTCTATATTATAAAAGATAATTTTTTTACGGACATGCCTGATCCATATCTTAAAGGAAATAAGGCAGGAAACAGACCTCATTATTATTGCTTCGAGGATTCTGATACGGGAATATCTTGGATGATACCATTATCAAGCAGAATAGATAAATACAAAAAAATTGTTGAGAATAAAGAAAAAGCAGGAAAGCCGTGTGATATTATACATATTGTAAAATTAGATGATAGTCGAGAAAGTGCATTTCTCATACAAGATATGTTTCCTATTACAGAAAAATATATAGAGCGAGAATACACTATTGCGGGAAATCATTTAATGGTAACAAGTGAACATGTAGCCAGAACAATCGAGCAGAAAGCGAAGAAGGTTCTTAAAATGTTGAAGAGAGGGGTAAAGTTTACTCCGACTCAGCCAGACGTATTGACTATTTTAGAAAAATTAAAAACAAATAAATAACAGAAAATCTAAGCCGGTGTTGCGAGTATATTAGTCTTGTAACACTGGCTTATTTTATTTGCAAGAGTACCTGTCAGATGTAGTTTATAAGATTACTTTCTGATATACTAAAAGAAGAAAACAAATGATTATTCCGAACAGCTTATGTTGGAAATAGAGAGGGTTACTATGCCAAAGGGAACAAATCAAAAACTGAAATTATTTTATCTTCTCAAGATTATGCTAGAGAAAACAGACGAAGATCACAGACTCACTGTGAATGAGATTCTTGCAGAACTAGAAAAGTATGATGTTACTGCAGAAAGAAAAACAATTTATAAAGATATGGAAGCGTTAGAAGTTATGGACATTGAGATAGAGAGTGAAAAAGAAGGTCGCTCGAATTATTATCATGTCACAAATCGACCTTTTGAACTTCCAGAGCTAAAACTGCTTGTTGATGCGATTCAGTCTTCTAAGTTTATTACAGAGAAGAAGTCAAATGAGCTTATTAAAAAACTGGAAAATTTAGTCAGTAAGTATGAAGCAAGAGAACTGCAGCGACAGGTATATGTCTCGGGCAGAATTAAGACAATGAATGAAAGTATTTACTATAATGTAGATGCAATCCATACAGCAATCGCAGAGAATAAGAAAATTATATTTCAATATTTTCAGTGGAATGTAAAAAAAGAGATGGAATTGCGACATGATGGAAAATTTTATCATATCAGTCCATGGGGACTGTCCTGGGATGATGAAAATTATTATCTGGTAGGTTTCGATTCAGAAGCAGGAATTATCAAGCATTACCGTGTAGATAAGATGCTGCACATTACAATGTCAGATGAACCAAGAGAGGGGAAAGAACGATTTGAGAAGTTTGATCTGGCTGCATATGCAAAGAAGAGCTTCGGTATGTACAGTGGTAAGGAGCAGAAAGTGAAGCTGTATATGGAGAATCAGCTTGCAGGTGTTATTGTAGATCGATTCGGAAAAGACGTTATGATGAGACCGGTGGACGAAACACATTTTACAGCATTAGTAGATGTTGCAGTTAGCAGGCAGTTTATTCATTGGGTATTTGCGCTTGGAGATGGAGCTAAGATTGTTGGACCGGAAGAAGTTGTAGAGTTCGCTCAGGAAGAGATCTGGAGATTTTAGAAGGGATACCACCAGCTTTATTCTGGTATACTAAGGTATAGCATGTAGCTGGAAAATTTCGCTGCAATTTAGGAGGGAAATAAGCGTGAGAGTATTGTATCATCGTGGAGAGAATATAGGAGCTGGTTTTGTGATTATTAATACTCTCGCAACGAGAAAACTTAAAAGACTCTTAGAATCAGTCAAATAGATTGAAGTTATACAGCGGGGGCTGAAATGAGGTGGAACGTATGTGGAAAGAACGAGATATTCTAGCACCAGACAGTATCAGTCCATAAATCAAGGGTTCAGAATGATTGGCAGTATCAATGACAAGTACGGTACGCAAGCCAGAGCCTACCGCACGGGAGAGCGTGTCAGTATTGAATATCTGAACGGTTATCTGACGAGAACAAAGCTCTGTTGGTGCAGATAGCCCAGATACAGAACGAACTTATCTAGATGCAAAAGGCATTGAGTGCCGAGAAAGACAGCGTGAAAATGAATAGATTTTTGGTAATGGCAGAGAGCTATAAGAAGCTGATGGAGCAGGGGAAGATTGAAAAAGAGATGCGCATATATGAGTTTTGGCTACTTGCGACAGTGACGATTTGCACATAGTATAAAGTAACATTTAATTATTAGAGGGGGATATTATGGATACAAGGTTCAACCAGACAAAATTAAAGAAGCTCCAGATCTTCAATGGATCACAACTAAAGTATTTGGCATTTGCATCTATGCTAATAGATCATGTTAATAACGCTTTAATAACACCTTATTTAAATGGACAAGGTTTTCTATTATATTTGTCCAATCTATTTTCTATTTTGGGCAGAATTGCATTCCCTCTGTTTGTTTTTTTTCTTGTAGAGGGATTTTTCAAAACTAGCAACAGAATGAAATATCTGATTATGCTTTTAATTTTTGGTGTAATATCAGAAGTGCCTTTTGATTTGTTTACATCAAAAACATGTTTCTCTCCATATTGGAACAATATAATGTTTACCTTAGCGCTATGCATTATTACAATTTGGATTATTGACATTCTTAAAGATAAAATCAGCAATAAATATCTTTGGTATGCTTTATCAATCCTGATTGTAGCATTTTTTGGGTTTCTATCTATAGAGCTAAGTCTTGATTATGATTATCACGCAATAGTCGTTGCCTATCTCTTTTATATATTCTATGATAAACCTCTCCTTGGTGCTGGCCTGGGATATATATCAATTATAAAAGAACTTTACTCATTTATAGGTTTTGGCATGACTCTAACCTATAACGGTGAAAGAGGCAAACAATATAAATGGTTAAACTATTTCTTTTATCCAGTACATATTCTAATCTTAGGGCTTTTACGTATATATTTAAACATTTAGTTTATACTAGACGGGATGCGCTGGCTGTTTGATGCAAAGACAGCGAAAGAGGTTCTTGAGGGAAGATAGAGCGAGAACGCAGTCAAGGGGAAGGATTATGAAAACTACAGATTCAAAATCATTAGGTTAAGCAATCCGAGAAAGAAGAAAAGAATTAAATTATACACAAGCATATTTGTCTGAATTCACAGGCCTTTCGATCACTTTTATTTCTGATGTGGAACGCGGAAAACCTACAGCAGAAATTGAAAAAACAATACGGCTTATTTATTCAAAACAAACGATTTCGCCGTACGGCATATTTATAAGACGAAATACCAAATGGATATTTGCTTATCCAAGCTCCATGTATCATTTACTGAAAGAGACTCTCCACGGAAGATCTCTTCACTCAAGAAAATAATATATCATCAGTGCATTGTATAGCTCCTGACTCTGGAATCTGTTCGCAAAACTCTTTCCTGTAAGCTGTTCTACTCTCTGTAATCTGTACTTTACAGTGTTCTTATGCGAAAACAGCTTATCAGCTGTCCTCTGCAGATTGCAGTCACACTCGAAATAGGCCCACATCGTCTCCATCAACTGCGTATGAGCTTTCTTCTCATACTGTATGATAGGATCAAGCACTTCATCCGCAAATCGCTGCATGGGCGCAGTATTTTCATACGACATCAGCATACGGTAAAATCCCATCTCATCATAGAAAATGATTTCATTTTTCCTGTTAATATGCTCCAATACGGAGTTTGTTTTAGAGGTTTCGTGAAAGCTCTTTTGTAATTTGGATATGCTTTCACATTTTTCACCTATGTTGAGAGTGTATTCAATTCCGTTCAGGTCATTTTGCAAAAACTCACCAAACTGTTCAAAAATTTTTATTATCTTCTTGCGATCATCTGTACAGTCTTTCATAAAGCCTATGATCCTGTCACCATAGCAAGAAATGATTGCAGGATAATCACATTCGGCAAAATATTCTTTTAGAGTCTGTGCAAAGTTTCTTATCTTGTCATTCGTAATCCCTTGATTCAGGTCATTGCATGTCTCTTCCGAACTTTTTATGCATAGATGTAACACGAAGACCTGTTCTAACATTCTCGGATCATTTCCCATTTGCCTGCATTTCTGCTCGATACTGGATGTATTGATGCAGTTTCCAAAAATAATCTCTGCAAGCAGGCTGTCCTCTATATCTTTTCTGTCATCCAGATATGATATAGCATGTCCTAGTTCCTCGAAAAAGTCTAAAAGTGGCACATTCCAAGGCATGGTAAAAAGCGGAAAATCATTATTTTCTGCTAAATCTATTACCTTTTCATCAATCTGTGTCACATAATTCTCGCCCATCAATAAAAGAGCACACGACATGTTAAGTTCAATTGCCTTTTTTATTGTTTGATACAGATCAAAATTTTTTCTCTGTGTTACCGGAGCACTTATTATTAAAAGTTCGTTTCCACGTACCCATTTCTCAAAATTAATATTCTCTGCCTTGTAAGACCAGCGTATGCCCTTTTCCATGCCACCTGATCCGGCTATTACATCTGCCTGCGACATTGTCGTAAGTGATAGAAGATCCTTGCACTGAAACATTGTTTTTTCACCTTTTATTTCAGCAGGTCAATAGCTTCTGTTACCTTTGCAGGAATTTTTTTAAACAAAAATTCACCGTGTCTGACAGAAGCAGTGATTCCTGCTCTCTCACAGATTGCTTCAAATTCTGATTTTGCATCAAGCACGATAAAGTTTGCAGGTTTATTTTCCTCGATTCCGTAGTGATCTGTAATATTCATGGTCACAGCTCCGTTCGTTGTCACAAGATCGAGAACATTCGTAATCTCTTCAGGTGACATCATTTGTGCCAGATGGATTCCATGATCGAGAATCATCATCATGTCTCCATTCCCAAGCGGATACCATGGATCAGACATGGAATCCTGTGCAAAACATACATTGATTCCGTTGTCGTAAAGTTCTTTTACTCTTGTGATTCCTCGTCTCTTCGGATAGGTATCCTGACGTCCTTCAAGATATACATTCTCAGTAGGACATGAGATGAAATTGATGCCTGATTTTTTGAAAAGCTTCATCATTCTGAATGCATAACTATTATCCGCTGAACCAAAGGAACATGTGTGGCTGGCTGTAGTTCTTGTGCCTATACCTTCCATAAGTGCCAATGCATTCAACAGCTCCAAAAAGCGGCTCTGCGTATCGTCTGTCTCATCACAATGTACATCAATAAGCTTATTATATTTGACGGCCAGTTCGATTGTCTTGTGGATCGATTTTTCACCGAACTCTCGAGCTAGCTCAAAATGAGGTATCGCACCAACACAGTCAGCCCCCATCTTAAGTCCTTCCTCCACAAGTTTGTCACCGTCCTTGTATGCGTACATTCCTTCCTGAGGAAATGCAACAATCTGCAGATCAAGGAGATCTTTTACTTCATCTCTTACTTCAAGTGCCGCCTTAAGACCTGTAAATGTCGGATCTGTCACATCAATATGTGTTCGGATAGCCTGAACACCATACAGCATCTCTTTTTTAATTCCACTGTAAATGCGCTCCTTCATCTGTTCAACAGTCATATTTCCTTTTGATTCACTCCAGCGCTGGATTCCTTCAAAAAGAGTTCCTGATCCGTTTTCCTCACCAAGGCTTGCTGTAAATACATAATCAAGATGCAAATGTGGATCTACATATGGTGGAACCACCAGTTGTCCATTTAAATCTACTTCTTCACATCCCACAGTTTTTTCCTGTGGTATATCTGCTGCGATTTTTTTGAAAATTCCATCTTCAACTAATATAGAAACAAGTTCTTTTTGACCTTTTAGCCTTACATTCTTAAATAATTTTGAACCCTTCATACCGTATTCCTCTTTTCTTATTAACAGTAATGATTTGAAATAACATCATTATTGTTATGTTGCTATTTGTTCTTTACGCACAAATCATAGCATCCGGTCAGAATACAGTCAATAAAATGCAAAATCAACGCTTTTATTTTATTCTTGCGTACAAAAAAAGTCAATTCACTTTGTGCGTTACACACAAAATAAACCGGACAGATGTAAAAGCATTATCTCCTGAAAAAACGATATCATAAATATTTTTGCGAGTTTCCTGTAAGGAGTACACTGACTCAAAATCTCTTGCAAGTATATCGCTGTAGCGATATACTTAATACATAAGGAGGAGCTGGTATGAAAAAAATATTATATCATGGATCAGAATTCTTAATTGAAAAACCAGAGTTCGGGAAGGTTGCCAGACACAATGATTACGGAAGAGGTTTTTATTGTACAGAAAATATAGAATTAGCAAGAGAGTGGGCATGTGCAAAGCAAAAAAATGGATATGTGAATATTTATGAATTGGAAATGGAAGGATTAAAAGTATTGAATCTGAATGATTCAAAATACCACATATTGAATTGGCTTGCTATTCTTGCAGATAATAGAACGTACTGGCAGAATGGAAGTATTGCAGAAGAGGCAAAAAAATACATAAAAGAGCATTTCCTGATAGATATTACTCCATATGATATTATTGTAGGATATCGTGCAGATGATTCATACTTTTCGTTTGCCCAGGATTTTGTTTCGGGAGTAATTTCGTTGGAAAAATTATCTGAGGCGATGTGGTTAGGTAAATTGGGCGAGCAGATTGTATTAAAAAGTCCGAAAGCTTTTGAGACGATTTATTTTCAGAATTATGAAAATGTAGATGCGGAAATATATTATATCAAGAGAGCGGAGCGCGAGCGTGAAGCAAGACGAGAATATAGAAGACGTAAAAAAGAAAGTGCAGATATTCATGAGTTATTCATGCTGGACATCATGAGGGAGGGTATGGAAAATGGTGATACACGCTTATTCAGATGATTATCTTACGTCAGCCCAACGAATATTGGGAGATATGTTGGATTTCGCGGTGAACACATATGATATGGATATTGATAAATTTTTTGAAATGTTTCTGGTTTCAACTGTGTCACGGCAATTTGAAATTGGAAATCCTACTTATGTAGCCGGAAAAACAGGGTGTGAGTTAGTCAAAGAAGTGATTCGGGATTCTGGGTTAGTAATGGAAGAGTACCCAGATGAGATGTATTTGGATAAATCGCCAGAATATTGGAGTGGCTGGGCATTGGCCTATTATCAGTGGTATCGAGGAAGAACATTTTCACGCATCTACAGGGCGGTATCAATGACGGAAATTCGAAATATGTATGAAGTATACCACGAGATGGATTTGGCACATTTCGTGGAGCGGTTGGATGAATTATGGAACCAACATTATCCGGAGACAAATCTGAAACGAATTCGTGATTTGGCGGGACTATCACAGCGAGAACTGGCAGAACTGTCAGGAGTATCTGTGCGGCAGATACAACTCTTTGAGCAAAGACAGAGAGATATCAATCAGACCAGAGCAATTGATGTGTTGCGATTGAGCAGGGCGCTTGGATGCAAGAATGAAGATTTGCTGGAACTATGAGGATCAGGCTAAAGCAAAGAATCGTCTAAAGACAGCGAGATATGGGAAAGACCTGTATCTCGCTGTTAAAATAGATGCTCCTGAGTTGGTGTTTTAGGAAATTGTCTTAAGGACTCTTTTTAGAATTGAAGTCAGAACAGGGGCAGTTATTGCAGTAAAGATCATTCCAGGAGCTGCGCTTACTACTAAAGGCTGCCAGGCAACACCCAAGATTGTTGCCAATACCAGTCTGGCTGCAAACGTTCCGGCAGGACCAGCAATAATGAGGGCCAGTGGGTCCTTTTTTAATACTGTTAAGATAAGACCGGCTACAATACGGTACACCATTGCGATAATGACATTGTATATAGTCTGAAGACCTAATATCATCCCAATAATGCTGGCAATGATGCCGATGGTAAGATAATGTAGAAATCCTCTGATTCTTCCGATGCTTATGGCTAATGGGGCTGATAATTGAAATTCAGTTCCTGGAATGGGTGATGGGATTTTAAATAAGCCCGAGATGAACAGCAGAACAACCCACATGCCGTCCATAGTCAGATTTTTGACGCTAAAAAAATGATTGGATAAAATTCTTTCTTTTGATTCTTCTGTAGTATTCATAGTTTTCCCATCCTTTTGTTTAAAATATTTCTGCCATTTCCCATTGAGAGAGATTAAAAGCAAAGCTATTGTATACAATAAGCAACTAATTGTCAACCATTAAATAAAAAAGGTTGACAATTAGTTGCGAGTAAGTATATACTTTGCCTAAAGTATGCAAGAAAAAAGGAGAATGCAATGGGAAAAGGGATATTTGTAACCGGTACAGGTACGGATGTTGGTAAAACATACGTTACAGGATTGATTATAAAAAAGATAAAAGAGAACGGGATGACTCCAGGCTATTTTAAAGCTGCTATGAGTGGAAATGAAAGAGAGGAAGATGGAACGCTGATTCCTGGTGACGCTTTGTGGGTTAAGAATGTATCAGGAATCTCCCAGTCAGTAGAGGAAATGTGCCCGTATGTCTATGAGCATGCTTATTCTCCGCATCTGGCTTCACGTCTGGAAGGAAATCATGTTGAGATGGCAGTTGTTTTGGATAATTATAGAAAAGTAAAAGAGAAATACGACTATATAACAGTTGAGGGAAGTGGCGGTATTTTATGTCCGATCTGTTTTGATGAGGCACGTATTGGGTTGACAGATATAATAGATGAGATGGAACTTGACTGCATTCTGGTTGCAGATGCAGGACTTGGAACAATCAATAGTGTTGTACTAACTTATGAATATATGAAAAACAAAAATATGAATATAAAAGGAATGATTTTTAATCATTATATAGCGGATAATATCATGCATGAAGATAATATACGCATGTGCGAATATATGACGGGGCTTCCAACTCTGACGAAAGTTTCCATGGGAGACGTGGACTTGAATATTGATATAGCAGAATTAATTTCATTATACAGATAACAATATAACGGAATGAGGAAAGCAAAAATAAGAATAATTTTAGGAGATAAACTTATGATCTGGTATCCATATGTACAGATGAAGAAAATGAAGACACCATATAAAATTGTAGATGCAGAAGGAGTTTATTTGTATACGCAGGATAATAAAATGATAGATTCCGTATCTTCCTGGTGGTGTATGATACATGGCTATAAAAATAAAGAAATTAACGAAGCAATGAAGAATCAGATTGATCAATTCAGTCATGTCATGCTGGGTGGGCTTACTCATGAACCAGTCTTGAAATTATCAGAAAAACTAAAAGATTTTCTCCCGGGAGATCTTGATTACTGTTTTTTTTCAGATTCGGGTTCGGTTGCTGTAGAGGTTGCCTTGAAAATGGCATTGCAATTTAATATTAATCGTGGCAGCGGAAGAAAAAAACTCCTTTCGCTTACCGGCTCGTATCATGGAGATACATTTATGTGTATGAAGGCCGGAGATGATGAGGATTATCATTTTATATTATCAGAAGATGATAAGAAGGATGTAATTCACATTCCAACGGAAATGGATGCATTGGAAAAAGTATTTCGGACACACGGAAATGAATTTTATGCATTTATTGTAGAGCCACTTCTTCAGGGAGCCGGCGGGATGAAAATGTATAGTATTGATTTCCTGAGAAGGGCAAGAGAACTTTGCAATGAATATGATGTTGTTTTTATATTTGATGAAGTTGCAACTGGTTTCGGACGTACTGGAAATCGTTTTGTGTCTGATCTTGTACTTCCGGATATTATCGTGCTTGGAAAAGCATTGACTGCCGGGTATATAGGACATGCAGTGACAGTAGCAAATCATAAAATATATAATGGATTCTATTCTGATAAGGATACAGATGCACTTATGCATGGTCCTACATTTATGGGAAATCCGGTCGCATGCAGTGCAGCATTAAAATCTATAGAAATATTTGAGCGTGAAAATTATATGGAAAAAATCAAGCATATAGAGGATATGGTTAGAAATCTGGTCTCCGGATTCACTCATCCGCTTATCAAAGAAATCAGATATATGGGTGGTTGTCTTTGTTTCCAGGTACATGACCCATCATGTCTTATCGGATTTCAGGAGTATGCATATCAACGAGGAGTATTTTCAAGACCATTTCTCGATATTATGTATGCCATGTTTCCGTATATCATACAGGATAATGAGATCAGGCAGATTGTTGATGTCATGAAAGACTGGTTCACTGAACAGAAAGGAATTTAATCTATGAGTGCGGAGGAATTGTACAGTATTAAGATGCGTGCAAGCAAAAAGGAAAACGGTACGGATGTACACATATCCGGAGCAGAGAAAATCGTTGAGGCACCGGATGTTGATATATTTGCCAATGCGCTGATAGAGAGAGGAATGCATCATTCCAAGGGTGAAGCAGATGCGTTGAACTTGAAGATAAATAAAGTCTGCAAGGAGAACATTATTTATCTTGATGCACTTTCAGTAGAGACAATTGAGGTCGAAACATGGGAAAAAGGGCAGGAAGAGATAAAAAAATATTTAAAAGAAACTGGAATAGACAATCCGCAAGATGTCATGCAATTCTTAGATGAAACTTATGCCATGAGAGGAGCTATGCTTCTTGATGTTGACAGGCTCATTCGTTTAGAACCGGATAAAAAACGTGGGATTCGTGCTACCAATATGGATCAGGAGAGAATGAAAGGGGACAGAATCGGAAACGAGAAGAATCATTATGAAGAAGCAATTGTACTTGCGACAAAAGTGGCAAATTGTCCTGGTATTATTGGTGAGATATGTATTTCAGATGATCCCGAGTACGTGACCGGTTATGTGAGCTCAAAAGAAATCGGTTATAGAAGAATCACGAAGATGAAGAGAATGGGGAGCGAAAAAGGAGGAAGAATATTTCTGTTTCGAGGAACAGATGCAGAAGAACAAAAAGCAATTGATTTTCTTCAGAATCAGCATGTGATCGTCAGAAATGTACCCAAAAAGATTTGCAAAAAATCAGATATGAAAAAACCACAGAAGTGGGATAAAATTGATAAAGCACTGGTATCTTTAAAAGAAAACCATCTTTTTCGCACAATGAAGACAATAGAATCGGCACAGAGTTCACATGTAACTATAGATGGAAAAGATTATGTATTAATGGCATCCAATAACTACCTGGATATTGCCAGTCATCCTTCCATAAAATCAGCAGTCGTAGAATCGACAGCTATGTATGGATTTGGCTCCGGTGGCTCCAGACTTACAACCGGAAATACAGTGATACATAATGCACTGGAGAATAAGATTGCTTCCTACAAGGAAACAGAAGCAGCGATCGTGTTTAACACAGGATATGTTGCAAATGTAGCAACAATATCCGCAATGGTGAAAAAAGGAGATACTGTTTTTAGTGATGAATTAAATCATGCAAGTATTATTGATGGATGCCGTCTTTCAAAAGCCAAAATTGTAACATATGCTCATAATGATATGGATGATCTGCGAAAAAAAATACAAGAGAATCCATGTGAGACAGGCATTGTTGTCAGTGATGCAGTTTTTTCTATGGATGGAGATATATTAAAGCTTCCGGAATTTCTTGATATCTGTGAAGAGAATCAATTGTTTTCCATGGTAGATGAAGCACATTCCACAGGAGTGATCGGCAAAACCGGTCATGGAATCCGGGAATACTGGCAGGAAAAAAGACAGGTAGATATTTTAATGGGAACATTTAGTAAGTCGATAGGTGGCGAAGGTGGTTATGTGGCCGGAGAGACAAGACTGATAAACTATCTGAGAAATGTGGCAAGAGGATTCATATTTTCTACTTCACTTTCGCCAGTAACCATGGCTGCGAATCTGGCTGGAATCGAAGTTCTTGAAAAGGAAATCTCAAGAGTAACAAAATTGCAGTACAATGTAAAATATTTTTGTAGACAACTCGGGAAATATGGTATCAATGTAAAATCTGAAACTGCCATAATTCCTGTTATTATTGGTGATGAGGAAAATGCACTGACAGTTTCCAACTATCTTCATGAGAATGGATATTTTATATCAGCGATACGTTATCCAACTGTTGCTAAAGGAGCAGCAAGGCTTAGAGTCGCGCTTATGTCCAGCCATACAGAAGCAGAACTGAAAAAGTGTGCAGAATTAATAGGAAAAGCCTTATTGATGAAGTAAAAATATGTTAACACTTTAGGAGTGAATAATCATCCAAAGACAGCGAGATATGGAAAAGACCTGTATCTCGCTGTCTTTTTATTAAGAAATTCTTAGTTTTCATCTGCAACAGTTTTTTTATTTGTAGACTCTAGTGTATATAACCTATAATAAAGATAATGTGAAACTATTCATAGACTTCATGAACCAATACAGGTGATTCACAAAAATGGTTATAAGAATCTTCAAATGAAAAAGATGATTCGAGAGGAGGGAACGAATGAAGGATAAAGAAAATTCAAGGGAAATACAATTCAAAGAGGAATTGGTTCGCAAGGCCAAGAATGGAGATACGAAAGCATTTTCCCTGTTATATGCCGGCGTTTGCAAGGAAATGTATAAATTCGCATTATATATGATGAAGCATACAGAAGATGCAGAAGACGCGGTAAGTGAGACCGTTATATCTGCATTTGAAAATATTGCGAAGCTCAAGAATGAGAGTAGTTTTAAAAGCTGGATCTTTACAATTTTAGGAAATCAATGCAGAAAAATGTTGGGAAAGCGTGGAAATCATGTGTCAGAGGAAGAGACACCAGAGGCTGGACACGAACCGGACTATGAGCAACATTTTGATGTGAAGGAGGCATTCGCAAGGCTTGAGGAAGAAGAGCGTATGATCCTTTCGTATTCTGTATTCGCTGGATATGGAAGTGAGGAAATTGCGCAGATGCTTGAGATGAATGCAGCAACGGTTCGATCAAAGAAAAGCAGGGCACTTGGGAAGATGCGTAAGATGTTGGAAGCAGGATGATCTATAAGAGCTGGAGTTGAAAAAAATAGAAGAAGGAGGCGGAAAAGATGGAAGAAAATAGAGAAAAGAACAATAAGAAGATTGAGAATGAAAAGCGTTTAGAACAAGATTTGAGACAGATGGCAGATGATGTGATCCTTCCGGACTCACTGGAGCCGGAGGCAATTCAGAAAATGCTTCAGGCAAGACAGGAAGAAAAGCAGCAGGGATCAAAAACGAAAAAGAACAAAAAGAACTGGAAACGTATCGTTCCGATCGCAGCGGCGGCATGTGTCTGTGTGATAGTTGGAGCGACAGTTGGAATCAAGCAGATCAACAAAGGAAACAACAAAACATTAGATGCAGCGACTATCGCATCAGCAGCAGATCAGAAAGAGACAACCCAGACACTTATAACAGCGAAAGATTATAAAGAAATTGAAAAATGTATCAAAGAGTACAATAAGCAGATGGCACGGGACAACAACAGTATGGCCATTGGAATGTATGAAAGTGCATCTTCATCAGACGCAGCATCAGCAGAAAGTAGTAATGTTAGTGATACCGGAGCTTATTCAGATACGAATCTCCGTGAGAACGGCGTGGGGGAAGCCGATATTGTCAAAACCGATGGAAAAAACATTTATACACTGTGTCGGAGTGTTGTGACAATCACAGCTATTGACAATGGGTCCATGGAAAAGCTGGCCTCGATCGAACAGGATGCAGAACGCTATGTAGAAGACATTTATGTACAGGATGATAAATTAGTTCTGTTCGGTACGTTAGGAAGACAAGTCGGAAATTCAGAGGATTCAGAAGCTTATGATGGATATTATGAGAACAATACGTATGTCCAGGTATATGACATCAGTGACCCGTCAAATCCGAAAGAGATCGGTAACATGGAACAGAGCGGAGGATATAATACATCCAGGATTGTTGATGGATATGTCTATGTGCTTAGTCAGTTCCATCCTTACGAAGACAATGTTACAGCAAGAGATCTGTGGTATATTCCGGAAGTGCAGGGAAAATCTATTGAAGCAGAAAATATTTATATGCCACAGGAAGCAGAAGGAAATGAATATACGATCATTACAGCATTTTCATTAGATAATCCATCAGAAAAAACAGACAGTAAGGCTGTTTTTGGTTATTCGGATGTGTGTTATGTAAGCGAAAATAATATTTATATTACAAGTAATTATTATGAAGATTCAGATGTGAGCAGAACATTGATCCGCAAGATTTCTTATACAGATGGAAAGCTTGTTGGTGTTGCTCAGACGAAGATCAAAGGAATGCTGAACGATTCTTTCAGCATTGATGAGTATGAAGGAAACCTTAGATTAGTTACAACAATCGATGAGATTTATTCGAATGATGATATTATGCCATTAAATGAGACGGCAGATAAGACTGAAAAAGCCGTTGCTGAAAATGTTAAGGATGCGGTACCTGGTACAAATTCACTTTATGTACTGAATGACAAACTGGAGATCATTGGCTCCATTCACAATCTGGCAAAGGATGAAACAATCTATTCCGCAAGATTTATGGGAGATACAGGATATTTCGTTACTTACCGTCAGGTGGATCCATTGTTCTCGGTAGACCTTTCAGACCCGGAGAATCCGAAGATTCTTGGAGAGCTTAAGATTCCTGGATTTTCCGAATATCTGCATCCATATGGAGACGGAAAACTGCTTGGCATAGGGATGGATGTAAGTGAAGATGGATTTACAACAGAAGGTGTGAAACTTTCGATGTTTAATGTTACAGATCCATCCAATGTAACAGAGGAAAATAAGTATACAATTGAAGAAAGCTATGGCACAGATGTAGGATACAATTATAAAGGTGTATTTGTAGATGTTCAGAAGAATCTGTTCGGGTTTGTTACCTATCATGATGGAGTGACTTATCAGTTGTATACGTATGATGAGGCAGAAGGATTCAAAGAAGTCATGAGCAGACAGCTGAGCGGATATGAAGGCAGCAGAGGACTGTATATTGGTGACGTATTCTATCTTGTAAGCGGAAATATGATAGAATCTTATTCCATGAATGGATTTGAGAAGATGGATGATATTGTTCTGTAAATAATTTGTAACTGTTCAGAGCTAACCTCCAAAATACTACGCATTTTGGAGGTTGGCGTATCCGCCAAATAAAATTTCAAAAACAGTTTAAAAAATGCAAGTATTTTATACCTTTTTTTGAAATTTTGCTTGGCTCTGAACAGTTACAATATTTTGGATTGACAGTTTGTAAGACGAAAATTATACTAATAGGAGATGGAATTTGTTTGAAATTGTAGTTTTGTAATAAGAGAAAAGGGGTTAGAAATTATGAGTTCCAGAAATAAAGGAATTTGCTTTATTATATTGTCGGCATTTTCATTTGCGTTAATGGGTGCCTGTGTCAGGCTTGCGGGGGATGTGCCGTCCATACAGAAAAGCTTTTTCCGAAATCTGGTTGCATTCTTTGTTGCACTTATAATGATTGTGCGAAGTGGTGACGGATTTGAAATCAAGAAGGGAAACTTAGGTTATATGGTTTTGCGTGCAACATTTGGCACGCTGGGAATCCTTTGTAATTTTTATGCAGTAGATCATCTGGTACTTTCAGATGCATCTATGCTGAACAAAATGTCTCCGTTTTTTGTTATTTTATTTTCGTTTCTTCTGTTGAAAGAGAAATTAAAACCGGCGCAGGCAATTGCAATTTTTGTTGCATTTATCGGAAGCCTGTTTATCATTAAGCCAACCTTTACAAATATGGAACTCTTTCCGTCAGTGATCGGTCTATGTGGGGGAATCGGTGCCGGTATTGCGTATGCAATGGTAAGGATTCTTGGTCAGAGAGGTCAGAAAGGAAGCTCTGTTGTTCTGTTTTTCTCAGGGTTTTCCTGCATCGTGACACTTCCGTATCTGTTATTTAATTTCCATCCAATGACAGGAGCGCAGATTCTGGCACTGTTTGGTGCCGGACTTGCGGCAGCAGGAGGACAATTTGGAATTACTGCAGCATATTATCATGCACCTGCGAAAGAGATATCAATCTATGATTATTCTCAGATTATTTTCTCTACGATTCTCGGATATTTTCTTTTCGGACAGGTTCCGGACAAGTACAGTGTGCTTGGATATGTGATCATTCTCACAATGGCGGCATGGATGTTCTTCTATAATAAAAGACCGGAAGAAAAAGAATAGAAACTGTTTGAAGCCAAATATATTTCAGATGAAAAGGATTATAAAATCATGGATTTTGCAAGACTTGAGAAAAATATTATAGATGTAATAAAGGAAGAGCAGGCGAAGCTGGGCTACCGTAAGGAGAAGATTCGTCTGTATTATCCGCTGAGTTCTCTGAATCATTTCTTTCAGTTAGATGTGGATGAGACAGGAATGCAGGAAAAATTGAGCCGGTTTTCTGAGTATGAAGAAGGGAAGCTTGGAAGTGTTGAAGTGACAAATAAGGGGGAGCGGTTCTGTTTTCATATTCCGGAGGAAGGTGCAGAATATGTACACAATAATATGAAAGAGAATGAATTCATCAAAGACCTGATTGGGTTGATCTCTCATCATGGCTGCAAGATGCAAGATATCTTTGAACTGTTCCGTCAGCATTCGGATCAGATTACGATCGAAGAGATGCACAGCGATGAATTTGATTATATGATCTGCTTTGAAAATGATCCGGAGGATACTTACCGGTATTGCTTTAAAGATGAAGGATGCCATATCATTTACCATAGATTCCTGCCGGAAGATTATGAAGAATTTAGATTTGGAAAATAACTGTCAGGTCAGACAAAAAGGAGAAAAAAGTGAAGCTTACAATACTTGGAACAGGAAATGCAACCGTTACGGAGTGTTATAACACATGCTTTGTGATCAGTGATGACGACCGTCATTTTATGGTAGACGGTGGTGGCGGAAATACGATTCTTCATCAGTTAAAAGCAGCAGGACTTAACTGGATGGATATGAGAGATATTTTTGTGACACACAAGCATATCGACCATCTTCTTGGAATTATCTGGATGATGCGTATGATTCTTCAGAATATGAATAGAGGAAAATACGAAGGAGAAGCTACAATTTACGGACACGAAGAAGTAATCCGTATTCTGAAAGAGATGGCAGGTGAAGTTCTTTCGGCGAAGGAGATGAAATATATAGATGATCGTCTTTACATGGTCGTAGTAGAAGATGGAGAAGAACGTGAGATTATTGGAAAGAAAGTAACATTTTTCGATATTCATTCTACAAAGGCAAAACAGTTTGGATTTTGTATGCAGTTAGATGAGGATGAGAAACTGACCTGTTGCGGAGATGAGCCGTACAATGAACTGGAGCAGAAATATGCTGAGAACAGTACATGGCTCTTGCATGAGGCATTCTGTCTCTACGGACAGGCGGATGAATTCAAGCCATATGAGAAGCATCACTCCACAGTAAAAGATGCATGTGAGATGGCATCAGACCTGAATGTGGAGAATCTGATTCTGTATCATACAGAAGATAAGAATATTGAACACAGACAGGAGTTGTATCTGGAAGAAGGCAAAGTTTATTATGATGGAAATCTGTTTGTGCCGGATGATCTGGATGTAATAGAACTATAAGAAATTTAATCCCACATCAAGTTTGTTATATGCTATACTTTGTTTATGATCAGGTTGAATTGATAAATTCAGGGAGAGGTGAAGGAGAATGCTTGAGTTAGTAACAGGAGGCAGCGGAAGCGGAAAATCAGCTTATGCGGAAAGCCGGATCTGTGAATGGAACAGGCAGGATCCGAAGCCTCTCTTTTATATTGCAACCATGTATCCTTATGGGGAAGAGACAGAAAAGAAGATTGAGAGACATCGGATGCTTCGTAAAGGAAAAGGGTTTGAGACATTAGAGTGGTATACAGGACTTAAGCTACATTTGGAAGAGGGATCATTACAAGGCTCAGATGTGCTTCTCGAATGTATGTCGAATCTCGTGGCAAATGAAATGTATATGGAATCCGGTGCAGGATGTCATGCAGATCAAGCCATTCTGGAAGGGATCCGAGAATTGAATCAACAGTGTTCGAATCTGGTGATCGTGACAAATGAAGTGTTTTCCGAATCGGTTCCGGATTCGCCGGAGATGAAAGAATACAAAAGGATTCTTGGCAGGATCAACTGTGAAATTGCAGCGATGGCAGATCAGGTGACAGAAGTTATTTATGGAATTACACAGCAGAAAAAGAAACCGGATACGCTAGTCAATAGAACAGAAAAACCTGGCGTGGAGAGTAACAAATCAGGAGAGTCGGTGATGTGTCAGAAAGAAAATAGAGCTCATATAATTATAGGTGGTGCATTCCAGGGAAAAGCACAGTATGCAACGAAAATTTATCCGGGACTTGAGCTGACAGACGGGATCAATTGTTCGCTGGATGAGATTGAAAATTGTGTGGCAATCAATAAATTCCATTCATTTACAAGGCGCTGGCTTTTGGAAGGAAGAACAAAGGAAGCGTTGCTGACGACACTAGAGAAGAATGAAAATCTACAATTACTAATTAGTGACGAAATCGGATATGGTCTTGTACCCGTTGATGATTTTGAAAGAGAATACAGGGAATTTCACGGGCGTGTCATGACAGAACTTGCAGAACAGGCAGATTGTGTAGAACGTGTTGTGTGTGGGATTCCGCAGAGAATAAAGTGAAAGGAAATTAGTGATGCTTTCAGAGATAGAACAGGTACTTCCTTCTGAAATAGAGAAGAGAAGTTTTGAGATTATAACAGAAGAATTAAAAGAGATGGGAAAGATTCTCTGTCCGGAGACAGAACTGATCGTGAAACGCTGTATTCACACAAGCGCTGATTTTGAGTATGCGGACAGTCTTGTTTTTACAGAAGGTGTTGTGGAGAAAGCAAAGGATGCTATCCGCAGAGGTGTGCCGATTATCACAGATACACAGATGGGAAAAGCAGGAATTAATAAGAAACGTCTGGCAGAGTATGGCAGTGAAGTGCTTTGTTTTATGTCGGATGAAGATGTGGCAGAGATGGCGAAAAAGAATGGCACAACAAGAGCGGTGGCAAGTATGGATAAGGCAGCTGCACTGGGAAGAGAGGCTATCTTTGCAGTTGGAAATGCACCGACAGCATTGGTACGGCTTTATGAGTTGATCAAAGAAGGAAAGATTAATCCGGAATTAATCATTGCAGTTCCGGTAGGGTTTGTAAATGTCGTGCAGTCAAAGGAACTGATCTTAAGTCTGGAAGATACACCGTCGATCGTGGCACGGGGAAGAAAAGGTGGAAGCAATATTGCCGCATGTATTTGCAATGCTTTATTATATCAGATGTAAAACAGATGTAAAAAAACTTTGTTAGAACTTGTTAGAAAGATAGAATAGTGGTATTATAAGACTGTTTGATTAGAAAAAAGAATAGAGAGGGAACAAAACGTGACCTATAAAGAAGCAAGGGTATATTTGGACGAGATGTCGAAATACGGAAGTGTACTTGGCTTAGATACGATTCGAGGTCTGTTGCGTGAGCTTGGGAATCCACAGGATGACTTAAAGTTTATACACATTGCAGGAACGAATGGCAAGGGATCTGTGCTTGCATACACTTCAACAATATTAAGTGAGGCAGGATACAGAACCGGGCGCTATGTCTCACCGACAGTAATCTCTTATCTGGAGCGGATTCAGATTGACGGAACATGGATTTCGGAAGATGAATTTGCAGAATTGACAGAGAATGTAAAAGAAGCTATTGCCCGGATGGAGGCGGCCGGAGAGGAATCTCCGACAGTCTTTGAAGCAGAAACGGCAATAGCTTTTCTGTATTTTAAGAAGAAAAAATGTGATCTGGTCGTACTGGAGTCCGGTCTTGGAGGAATTCTGGATGCAACGAACATCATCGGAGCACCGGTGTGTGCAGCGTTTGCAACGATCAGTGTGGATCATCTTGGTGTGATCGGAGATTCGTTGGAAGAGATTGCGCAGAACAAGGCTGGAATTATTAAGCCTGGATGTGCAGTAGTATCTGCGAAGCAGAAAGAAAATGTTCGGGAGATTCTGAAAAAAACTGCAGAAGAAAAAGGCTGTCCTTTCACAGAAGCACAGCCTGAACAGATGATGATTTTTGAAGATTCCTACCACGGAATTACATTTTCTTATAAAGAATATGAAAAGATGCATAGTCCGCTTGCAGGCCAGTGCCAGAGAGAGAATCTTGCAACAGCGCTCGAAGTTATCCGCTGTCTGAACAGATTGGGGTATCGAGTTACAGAAGCGCAGGTGCGAGAGGGGCTTTCAAAGACGAGATGGACAGGACGGTTTACCTGCCTGTCAGAGTCCCCGTTATTTTTCGTAGACGGAGCGCATAATGAAGACGCAGCATTAAAGCTGAAAGTGACGGTAGAACGTTATTTTTCGGATTATAAGAAAATCTTTATCATGGGAGTCTTTAAAGATAAAGAATATGAGAAAATCACATCTATTCTTTGCCCGTTGGCAGAAAGTATATATACTGTTAGTCTTCCAAATAAGGAGAGGACGCTTCCGGCAGAAAAGCTGGCAGAAGTAGTGAAGAAACATTGTCAGAAAGTGAAAGCTGAACAGACCATCGAAACAGCTGTTGAGGATGCAAGTAAAGAGGCAATGACCCAAGGCAAGGATATTGCGCAGAAAACTGTGATTCTTGCATGCGGATCCCTGTCTTATCTTGGAGAGGTTCAGCGGATCGTGTTGAATAACCGGCAGTGAGATATAGGAGAGAAATATAAAATGATAGATCATGAAAAAGTAGAACAGGCAGTCCGTCTTTTGTTGGAAGGAATCGGTGAAGATGTGAACCGCGAAGGTCTTATAGATACACCTGACAGGATCGCCAGAATGTATGAAGAGATATATGGTGGAATGGAAGAAGATGCGGGAGTTCATCTTATGAAGACATTTACGGTAGAAAGCAGTGAGATGGTGATAGAGAAAGATATTACATTCTATTCAACCTGTGAGCATCATCTACTTCCATTTTATGGAAAAGCACATATAGCCTATATTCCGGATGGAAAAGTCGTAGGACTGAGCAAACTTGCGCGCACGGTTGAAGTATTCGCCAGACGACTTCAGCTGCAGGAACAGCTGACAGGACAGATTGCAGATGCATTGATGGAGTATATGCAGCCGAAAGGTGCTCTGGTTATGGTGGAAGCAGAGCATATGTGTATGACAATGCGTGGAATCAAGAAACCGGGAAGCCAGACAGTTACATTGGCACGAAGAGGTGTGTTTGAGACAGACCCGACATTAGAAGAAAGATTCTTCCGTATGCTTGGAAGATAAAGAATACGTAAAGGAAAAGAAGTGAACAGACTTGAAACAGGAAAATATGTATCGGTTAAATGAAGTGGTCCATCACTGGATCTATCAGGATTATTATGGAAGAATCAAGCGGTTAGAGAAGGAGCGTATCTTTTGCTGTCATCAGATGACACATCTTCTGGATGTAGCAAGGATCGCATATATTAAAAATCTGGAAGAGAACCTTGGGTTTGAGAAAGATGTGATCTATACAGCAGCAGTACTTCATGACATTGGAAAATCATTTCAATATAAATGGACAATTCCGCATGAAGTAGCTGGGGAAAAGATTGCAAAAGAGATTTTAACAACATTACCTGAAGATGCACAGTTTACAGAAGAGGAACAGCAGCAGATTCTTTTGGCTATCCGTGGTCATCGTAGAAAACATGAGGGAATGGAACCGATTGAGGAATTGTTTTATGATAGTGACAAACGCTCGCGTATGTGCCATTCCTGTCCGGCACAGAAACAGTGTAACTGGACGGAAGAAGAGAAGAATATGGAGATAGAGATATGAGAATTGGCGGAAAAGAATTTGACCTGAAAAAAAATACCTATATCATGGGAATTCTGAATGTAACACCGGATTCCTTTTCTGACGGAGGAAGATACGACGGACTGGATCGTGCGATCGAACATGCGAAGCAGATGATTCAGGAAGGCGTGGACATCATTGATGTCGGTGGAGAATCAACTCGTCCGGGACATGTACAGATTACAGAAGAGGAAGAAATTGCTCGTGTTGTTCCGGTTATCAAGAAACTGAAAGAAGAGTTTGATATTCCGGTATCGATCGATACTTATAAAAGTGCAGTTGCAGCAGCGGCAATCGAGGCGGGCGCAGATCTTGTAAATGATATCTGGGGATTGAAATATGATCCGGAGATGGCAGGATTGATCGCAAGAACAGGAGTAGCCTGCTGTCTGATGCACAATCGTGACAATACGGATTATCAGAATTTCCTTGCAGATTTTATGAGTGATATGAGAGAATGTGTTGAGCTTGCAAAGAATGCAGGGATTGCAGATGATAGGATCATTCTTGATCCAGGCGTTGGATTTGGCAAGACATACGAGATGAATCTCGAAATTATTGATAAACTTGAAATAATGAAAGAACTTGGATATCCGGTACTTCTTGGAACTTCAAGAAAATCAGTGATCGGTCTGACACTGGATCTTCCGGTAGAAGAACGTGAAGAGGGAACGATGGTTACAACAGTTTACGGAGTGCAGAAGGGTTGTGCATTTGTCCGTGTTCATGATGTGGAGAAGAATAAGAGAGCAATCCGTATGACAAGAGCATTAATGAGAGAACATGAGGTATAGAGGACAGATGCAGAAGAAGTTCGATGAAATCAGAATTGAAGATCTGGAAGTGTTTGCAAATCATGGTGTGTTTCCGGAGGAAAATACGTTAGGACAGAAGTTTGTTGTCTCAGCAGTGCTTTTTACAGATACCAGGATGGCGGGAAAAACAGATGATCTGACAGCGTCCATCCACTACGGAGAAGTTAGTGCATTTATTACTGAGTTTTTACAGAAAAATACCTATCAGTTATTAGAACGTGCAGCGGAAGAACTGGCTGAAGCGTTGCTTCTTGAGTGGGACAGAATAGAAAAAATATCTATAGAGATCAAGAAACCATGGGCGCCTGTAAGACTTCCGTTAAAAACAGTCAGCGTGAAGATAGAGCGTGGCTGGCACACAGTATACATTGCGTTAGGATCTAACATTGGGGACAGTAAGATGTATCTGGATAATGCAGTAAAGGCATTGAATGAACTTCCGACAAGTAAAGTTGAGGTCGTATCTGAATATCTTGTGACACCTCCCTACGGAGTGACAGATCAGCCGGATTTCCTGAACGGCTGTCTGAAACTTCGCACGCTGCTTTATCCATATGAGCTTTTAGCTGAATTGAACAGAATCGAGAAAGAAGCAGGAAGAGAGCGGATCATTCACTGGGGACCAAGAACATTAGATCTGGATATTATTTTTTATGACGATCTCGTTCTTGAAGAAGTAGATCTGTGTATTCCGCATGTAGAGATGCACAAGAGAAAATTTGTGCTGGAGCCGTTGGGAGAGATCGCTCCGTATAAGCGTCATCCGATCAATGGAAAAAGAGTTTGTGAGATGCTTGCTGAATTGAATGAAAATGAGAATTAATCGAATTATTAAAAAGGCTTATTACCAGTTATCATAAAAGGTGATAAGCCTTTTGGATGTAAAGTGTGAAGAAATATGTTACAATAACCGAGGTTATAAAAAGGACCTAGAGGGAAAGGAGAGGGCGAAATGTTAGAAAAAATATTTAAGCTTTCTGAAAACAAAACAGATGTAAAAACTGAAATTCTTGCCGGAATTACGACATTCATGACTATGGCGTATATCCTGGCGGTGAATCCGAGTATCCTGTCAGCAGCAGGAATGGATTCAGGTGCAGTATTTACTGCAACAGCATTAGCTGCATTTATAGGAACACTTCTCATGGCTGCACTTGCGAATTATCCATTTGCACTGGCACCGGGAATGGGACTGAATGCATACTTTGCCTATACAGTTGTTATCGGTATGGGATACAGTTGGGAATATGCATTGACTGCAGTATTTGCAGAAGGTATTATCTTTATCCTTCTGTCTGTAACAAATGTACGTGAGGCAATCTTTAATGCAATTCCGAAGAATCTGAAATCTGCAGTTAGTGTAGGAATCGGATTATTTATCGCATTTGTAGGTCTCCAGAATGCACATATCGTTATGGGTGGTGCTACATTAGTTGAATTGTTCTCTTTAGATGGATATAATCAGCTGAATGGTGTGAGTGCAACAATGAACGATATCGGAATCACAGTTATTCTTGCGCTTGTTGGAATTTTGATCACTGGAATTCTTGTAATCAAGAATGTGAAAGGAAATATTCTTTGGGGTATTTTGATCACATGGGCAATCGGTATTGTTTGTCAGTTCGCAGGAATTTATGTTCCGAATGCAGAAGTTGGATGCTTCAGCCTGCTTCCGGATTTCAGTCACGGATTATCTATTCCAAGTATTACACCGATTTTCTGTAAACTTCAGTTTAAGGGAATCTTTACTTTGGACTTTGTTGTAATCCTTTGTGCGTTCTTATTTGTCGATCTGTTTGATACGATCGGAACACTTGTAGGAGTTTCTTCAAAGGCAGGAATGCTTGACGAAGAAGGAAAACTTCCAAAGATCAAAGGAGCGCTTCTTGCAGATGCACTTGCAACAACAGCGGGAGCTGTTCTTGGAACATCAACAACTACAACATTCGTAGAGAGTGCTTCAGGAGTATCTGAGGGAGGAAGAACAGGTCTTACAGCAGTGACAACAGCAATCTTGTTTGGTCTTGCATTGTTCCTGTCACCAATTTTCCTTGCAATTCCGGCATTTGCTACAGCACCGGCACTGATCATTGTAGGACTTTACATGCTGACGAATATTACAAACATTGATTTCGATGATCTGTCAGAAGCAATTCCTTGTTATGTATGTATCATTGCAATGCCATTCTTCTATAGTATTTCAGAAGGAATCTCAATGGGAATCATCACATATGTGGTTCTGAATCTGTTAACAGGAAAAGCAAAAGAGAAGAAACTAAGTCTTCTGATGTATATTTTAGCAATTCTGTTTGTTTTGAAATATGCATTCCTGTAAATGGGATTGAATGACGTCAGAAAGATATCAAAATAAAAATAGAAAAAATCAAGAGCTGGACAGAAGTATATTGAAAACTTCTGTTCAGCTCTTTGTGGTTGAAAAATGTCTGAGCAACTCTTTTAGAGCAGTTGCTCAAAGGTGTCATAAAATGTTGGGTAAGACACATCTACGCATTTACTGTCAAGAATCTTTGTAGTACCTTCTGCAACAAGTGCAGCAATACTGAATGCCATTGCAATTCTGTGGTCTAACAAAGTATGAATAGAAGCACCGTGAAGAGGTCTTCCGCCATTGATGATCATTCCGTCTTCAGTAGGTGTTACATCACAGCCCATTGCTTTCAGATTATCTGTTACAGTCTCAATACGATCAGTTTCTTTGACTTTCAGTTCGGCAGCATCTTTGATTATAGTAGTACCTTCCGCCATGGCTGCCATAACTGCAATAACCGGAATCTCATCGATCAAAGTTGGGATGATGTCTCCTTCAATTGTAGTTCCATGCAGTCTACTTGTGCGGACAAGAACATCTGCAATTCTTTCCCCACCTTCTGTACGTTCGTTAAGGAGGGTGATATCACCACCCATATCTTCACATACTCTCAAGATTCCTGCGCGTGTCGGGTTGATTCCTACATTTTCTACAAGAATTTCAGAATCAGGGACGATCAGTCCGGCAGCAATGAAATAAGCAGCGGAAGAGATGTCTCCCGGAACTGTGATTTCCTGTCCGTAAAGTTCTTCACAAGGACGGATGATAGCGGTTGCTTTGGAAGAACCAATCTCAAAAGTAGAGTGGATGTCTGCACCGAATTCTTTCAGCATTAATTCTGTATGGTTTCTGGAAAGACTCGGTTCTGTGACAGAGGTCTCTCCATCTGCGTAAAGACCGGCGAGTAGCAGACAGGATTTTACCTGCGCACTGGCAACCGGCGAATCATAATGGATTCCATGAAGCTGCGCAGGGGTAATATAAAGCGGGGCACATCCATTGCGGAGAATACTGGAAATATGTGCGCCCATCTGTGTCAATGGTTCAATGATTCTTTTCATTGGGCGGGAGTTCAGTGATTCATCTCCGGACAATTTAGAGTCAAACGGCTGTCCGGCGAGAATACCGGAAATCAGTCTCGTTGTTGTTCCGCTGTTTCCCACATCAAGGATCTTCTCCGGAGCACTCAGTCCATGCAATCCCTTTCCGTGTACGATAACGGAAGAATAATCGCTCTCAACTTCAATCTCAATACCAAGCTCTCTGAAACAACGGATAGTCGCGAGACAGTCGGCACCAGAGAGAAAGTTGTGGATCTGCGTTGTTCCGTTTGCAATCGAGCCGAACATAATGCAGCGGTGGGAGATGGATTTGTCTCCCGGTATTGTAACTTTTCCTTTTAATCCTGTAATATTACATAATTCCATAATCTTATTCCTCATTTCTGCTATCAGACTTCATAGATGACATAGCGGTATTTCTGCAAAAGTACAGAAGCTCTGTTTGCAGAATCTTCATCATAAAATTCAATACGAAGAACTCCTTCCTCGAATTCACGGTTGTGGATGATTCCGATATTCTTGATACTGATGTTATTACTTGCAAGAATTGTGGCAATCGTAGCAATTCCACCTGTTTCATCGATGATATCACAATAAAGTGCAAACTGCTTTTTGATCGGTCCTGCAGATCCGTTCGGCATGGAGTTCCTGTAATCTTTGGAATTCTCAAACAGAGCGTACAGGGCAGGTTCATTTCCTTCATCCACAAGATCCTTTGCATGTGAAAGAGCTTCAATATATTCACCTAAGATCTGGGAGATGTTCTCACTGTTTTTCAGACAGATCTGCTGCCACATGACCGGGGAGGAAGAAGCAATTCTCGTAATATCTTTAAATCCCCCTGCGGCCAACGCTTTCATCATCCCTTCCTTCGAATCCGTATCATGTACAAAATTCACAAGTGTGGATGCAATAATATGCGGCAGGTGGCTGATCGTTCCGGTAATATGATCATGCTCGTGGTAATCCAAAATAACAGGAAGAGCTTTTAATGATGAAACAAAGTCTTTGCAAGCATCCACTTTTTCTTCCGCTACTTTAGCAGAAGGAGTCAGGATATAGTATGCATTTTCAATCAAATGAGCTTTGGAATTCATAAATCCGCTCTTCTCAGAACCAGCCATCGGATGTCCGCCAATGAAATTCGCTTCCATTCCCAGACGGATCACCTCTTCGTGGATGGAAGTCTTCACGCTTCCGACATCTGTGAGAATACAGTTTTCATCCAGGAGATCTTTCAGCTGGGAAAGATAGGCTGCATTGTAAGTGACCGGTGCACAGAGGAAAATGTAGTTACATCCCCTGAAATTGTCATCAATGGATGAACAGGAAGTATGAATCGTGCCTTCCTGTATTGCCAGTGCAAGGGATTCTTTATTTTTATCGAATGCGATGATGTCGTAATCCGGATAATACTGGCGGATTGCCTTCGCAATAGATCCGCCGATAAGTCCAAGTCCGATAAATCCAATTTTTTTAGCATTCATAGTTGTAAAATCCTTTCTGTTGTTGTGCAAAACATATCTTACTATTCAGAAATCTTAAGTCAGTAAGAAACATATATTCGTATTTTAACACTTTGCTCTGTAAAAGTAAATTATTATTCACAAATGCCTCTGGTTCTAATTTTTGACCAGATAACTTTGTGGATAAAAGTTAAAATTGTATAAATTGTAAAAAATAGTTGTAATTAATCTGAATATTTAGTACAATATACCCATGGTATGTATATCAACGACAGAAAATGATGTACATAATAGCTACATAACAAGGAGGCAGCAGTATGAAGGTTTACAGAACAGACGAAATCAGAAATGTGGTATTACTTGGTCATGGTGGAAGCGGAAAGACAAGTCTTGCAGAGGCGATGCTCTACGTATCAGGTGCAACGAATCGTATGGGAAAGATTTCCGAATCCAATACGGTGAGCGATTTTGATAAAGAGGAGCAGAAACGTGGATTTTCAATCAGCACAAGTCTGGTACCGATCGAGTGGGAGAAAGCGAAGATCAATATTCTTGACACACCGGGATATTTTGATTTTGTCGGAGAAGTAGAAGAGGCAGTCAGTGCAGCAGATGCAGCGGTTATCGTAGTATCTGGTAAGGCAGGAGTACAGGTTGGAACGGAAAAAGCATGGGAGCTTTGTGACAAATATAATCTGCCGAGAATGATCTATGTGACAGAGATGGATGTGGATGATGCAAGTTTCCGTCAGGTAGTAGCAGATCTGACAGAGAGATATGGAAAGAAAATCGCACCACATTTCCAGCCGATCCGTGAGAACGAGAAACTTGTAGGATACATTAATATTATTAAGAATGCCGGAAGAAGATATACAGGCATTGGACAGAGAGAAGAGTGCGAGATTCCGGATTACTGTATGCCGAACCTTGAGATTTTGAGAGATTCTCTTATGGAAGCTGTAGCAGAGACAAGTGAAGAGTTTATGGAGCGCTATTTTAATGGTGAGGAATTCTCTGTAGAAGAGATCCGTGCAGCCATGAGAACAGAAGTAATGGATGGGGATATCGTACCGGTTGCGATGGGATCCAATGTCCAGGCACAGGGAGTAGCCAACCTGCTTTCAGATATTGTTCGTTTCTTCCCGAGTCCGGATAAGAGAACCTGTGCAGGAATCAACCGCAGAACAAACGAGATCTTTGAAGCGAATTATGATTTCGCAAAAGCAAAATCAGCGTATGTATTTAAGACAATGGTGGATCCATTTATTGGAAAATACTCTTTTGTAAAGGTATGCTCCGGAGTACTTAAAGGAGATGATGTACTTTATAATGCAGACACAGACGCAGAAGAGAAACCAGGTAAACTTTATACCATGTGCGGAAGTAAGCCGAGCGAAGTGACAGAGCTTTTTGCAGGCGATATCGGAGCAATCGGTAAACTGACAAATACAAGAACAGGAGATACTCTTTCCGTAAAGGGAACACCGGTATCTTACGCAAAGACAGATTATTCTGTACCATATACATATATGAAGTATCGCGTAAAGAATAAAGGCGATGAAGATAAGGTATCACAGGCTCTTGCAAGAATGACAGCAGAAGATGTTACATTGAAAGCTGTGAATGACAGTGAGAACAGACAGTCTCTTCTTTATGGAATGGGTGAGCAGCACCTTGAGATCGTGGCAAGTAAACTGGCGGCAAGATATAAAGTAGAGATCACACTGGAGACACCAAAAGTTGCATTCTGTGAGACAATCCGTAAGAATTCTGACGTTGATTCCAAGTATAAGAAACAGAGCGGCGGACATGGACAGTACGGACATGTTAAGATGAAATTCGAACCGTCAGGTGATCTTGAAACTCCATTTGTATTCGAAGAATGTGTCGTTGGAGGAGCAGTTCCGAAGAACTACTTCCCGGCAGTAGAGAAAGGTCTGCAGGAATCTGTAGTGAAAGGACCTCTTGCCGGATATCCGGTAGTTGGTGTGAAAGCTACTTTATACGACGGATCCTATCATCCGGTAGACTCTTCAGAGATGGCATTTAAGACAGCTACGATCCAGGCATTCAAGAAAGGATTCATGGAGGCATCTCCGGTACTTCTTGAACCAATCGCATCCCTGAAAGTTACAGTTCCGGATGATTACACAGGAGATATCATGGGAGACCTGAACAAACGCAGAGGACGTGTGCTTGGCATGATACCGGTAGCTGGAGGGAAGCAGGTTATTGAAGCAGATATTCCAATGACAGGACTGTTTGGCTATTGCACAACACTTCGCTCCATGACAGGTGGAAGAGGATCTTACGAATATACATTTGCAAGATATGAGCAGGCTCCATCTGATGTACAGGAGAAAGAAATTGCTGCAAGAGCAGAAGAAGCATAATTAAAGATTCAGGCAATATAAAGAGTGTGTTATCCGGCTGATAAAAAGGAGTGGATAGCACGCTTTTATTGCTTGTTTTAGAAAAAAACGGTAACATTGTATTTCACAAAAAAATCACAAGTTTGCGAATATGGTTGTACTTTCAAAACAAAGGTGCTATAATTCATCTGCCTGTCTACATTAGACAGGTATGTTATTGTTTATGAAATCCTGTGAACAGTGACATAAAGTGACTGTGTAGAGCAGTTATAACATTATTATAATAATATGAGGGATAGGAAAATGAGGATTATTATTATCGGTGACGGAAAGGTTGGTTACAAGCTTGCCAAGCAACTTTCCGCCGAGAAATACGACATTGTAATGATTGACAGTAATGAGAATAAGTTGAGATTTGCTATGGATCGTCTGGATATCGCCTGCGTGACGGGAGATGGCGCAGACGCAGAAGTACTTAAACAGGCAGATGTGGCGCATGCTGATCTGGTGATTGCCTGTACATCAGCAGATGAATGCAATATGTTAAGCTGTCTGATCGCCAGAAAATTAGGTGCAAGACATACGATTGCCCGTGTGCGTAATCCGATTTATTATCGTCAGATCGGACTTCTGAAAGAAGATCTGCATCTTAGCATGGCTGTAAACCCGGAACTTATCGTGGCAGATGAGATTAGCAGACTTCTGCTCTTCCCGGATGCGAGTCAGGTGGAGACTTTTGTAAAGGGACGTGTAGAATTGATTGAATTACCGGTTGCGGAGGGAAGTAGCCTGGCAGGGTTAAGCCTTGCGGAAATGTATAACCGGTTCCAGATCCGTCTGCTTGTCTGTGCAGTGGAACACGGAGATGAAGTTCGGATTCCGGATGGAGAATACAGGATGCGTGCAGGAGACCGTCTGCATATTGCGGCATCTCATAAAGATTTAGAGGCATTTTTTAAAGCAAATGGAAAGCGTAAGGACAAAATCAAAAAAGTCATTATTTGTGGAGCCGGAAGAGTTGGTTACTATCTTGCACTTCAGCTTAGCACACTTGGTATGCAGGTGAAGATTATAGAACAGAATCGCCAAAGATGTGAAGAACTTTGCGAATTACTTCCAAAAGCAACCATCATTAATGGAGATGCAACAGATCACGACCTTCTTGTAGAAGAAGGGATTGATGAAGCGGATGCATTTGTTGCCCTGACAGGGATGGATGAAGAGAACATTATACTTTCTCTTTTTGCAAAGAGTCAGAATGTGGACAAAATTGTTACGAAAGTCAATGAAGACAGACGCGCACGTATGGTAGAAGACTTTGGAATTGATAGTATTGTTTCTGTTAAAACAGCTACAGCAGACGCAATCATGAGTTATGTCAGAGCGCGTAAAAACTCTCAGGGAAGTGCGAATGTTGAGACAATGTATCAATTGGTTGATGACAAAGTTGAAGCACTGGAATTTATTGTTAAGGCTGAGACAAATTATACAGGAATTCCATTGAAGAATCTCTCGTTGAAACCGAATAATCTGATTGCATGTATTGCAAGAAAACGTCAGATCATTCTTCCAAGCGGAGAGGATTGTATTCAGGTAGGAGATAATGTGATCATTATCACGATGGAAAAACGGATTGAAGATATTAAAGATATTTTAATGTAGGTGCAGCGCGATGAATAAGAAGATGATAGTATATATTTTGGGGAAAATGATGGGAGTCGAAGGATTACTTCTTCTGATCCCAGCGTTGGTTTCCCTTATATATCATGAAAAAAGCGTAATTTCTTTTCTGATTGTAGCAGCAATCCTGCTCGCAATTTATATGGTGTTTGGAAGGAAACTTCCGGCTTCAAAGCAGATTTACGGAAAAGAAGGTTTTGTTATTGTTGGGCTTGCATGGATTTTATGGTCCGCATTCGGAGCACTTCCGTTTGTAATTTCGGGAAGTATTCCACATTATATTGATGCGCTTTTTGAGACGATTTCCGGTTTTACAACAACCGGATCTACAATCCTGGTAGATATCGAGGCTCTGCCAATGGGAATTTCCTTCTGGCGAAGCTTTACACACTGGATCGGTGGTATGGGAGTACTTGTATTTGTTATGATGATCACATCTTTGGATGATGAGAATGCAATGCCGCTCATGCGTGCGGAAGTACCGGGACCGGAGGCAGATAAGCTTGTACCAAAGGCAAGACATACGGCACGGATTTTGTATGGAATGTACTTTGTACTGACAGCAGCAGAAGTGGTTTTCCTGCTCTTTGGCGGAATGAACCTGTATGATGCACTTTTACATGCATTCAGTACTGCCGGAACGGGAGGATTTTCTAATAGAGCTGCAAGCGTCAGCTTCTACGACAGTGCATATATTGATGGTGTGATCACAGTATTTATGATTTTGTTTGGAATTAACTTTAACTTGTACTTTTTCATATTGCTCAAAGACTGGAAATCCATTCTGAAAAATGAAGAGCTGTGGGCATATCTTGGAATAGTAGGTGTGTCAATCGCTATAATCACAGGAAATATCCTCAAGATTTATGGAACGGTTGCACATGCATTCCGTTATGCATCTTTCCAGGTCGGTTCGATCATTACGACAACCGGATTTGCAACCGCAGATTATGACCAGTGGCCGGAACTCTCGAAATCAATATTATTGGCACTTATGTTTGTGGGAGCCTGTGCAGGATCCACCGGAGGAGGTATTAAAGTAAGCCGTTTGCTGATCATTGTGAAATCAATCCGCAGAGAAGTGCGTAAGATGTTACATCCGAACGCCGTTACAATCATCAAAGTCAATGGCAAAAAAATCGGACAGGATACATTGAAGAATGTAAATCTCTATCTGACGTGTTACATTATGATTCTGATCGTATCAATTTTACTTGTTTCTATTGATAATTTTGATTTTGCGACAACATTTAGTGGGGTACTCACAACGATGAGCAATGTAGGACCAGGAATTTCAAAGGTAGGACCTGTGATGAATTTTCACCCATTCTCAGCATTATCCAAGCTGGTATTCTGCTTTGATATGCTGATTGGAAGATTAGAGATCTTCCCATACCTGCTTCTTCTTTCTCCGGAACTCTGGAGAAGAAGATTCTAGACGATTTTTGTTAATCATGTGCGGAAAAATTGGAATGAAATAGATTTTTTCGCACATTTTATTTTTATATATTAGGAAAGCTTTCCTAATATATAAAAACGCTCCGCTAGGTGTCGCAAGCGACCGCCACAGACGCAAGAATGTGCCTTGGCACATTCTTTGTTCTATGGTAAAATGAAAGAACCTTGTTGAAGAAAGGAAGAGGTGAGATGAACAAATTTAAAATGAAAGTGACAGCTGTCATAGGAGTGATTCTGTTGATTGGAATCTATTACTATGTGACACTCCCGGCAATCAATATTCATGCATCGGAATTCTGGATGTATCTTGTGGTGTTGGTCATTCTGGCAGCTGTGGTATTTATCAGAAAGAAAAATTTAAACCGTTACGACTGGAAAGAGTCAAAGGGATTAAAGGTGATTCTTGGAATCCTTGCGGTACTTGTGATCGCATATGTGGCAGGAACAGTTTTGTCTTCTCCGATTGTGAATGCGAAGAAGTATCAGGAACTTTTGACGGTGAAGAATGGAGAATTTACGAAAGATATCGAAGAATTATCTTTTGATCAGATTCCATTGCTTGATAAGGATTCAGCAGAGCTTCTTGGTGACAGGAAGATGGGAAGTATGGTAGATATGGTATCCCAGTTCGAGGTAGATGAACTGTATTCCCAGATCAACTATCAGGATCAGCCGGTGAGAGTTTCTCCTTTGAAATATGCCAGCGTGATCAAATGGTTTACGAACATGAGAGAAGGAATCCCGGCCTATATCAAGATTGATATGGCAACACAGAATACGGAACTCGTAAAACTGAGTGAAGGGATGAAGTACACGACAAGTGATCATTTTAACAGAAATATTTACCGTCATCTGAGATTTAACTATCCGACCTATATTTTTAATGATCTGAGTTTTGAAATTGATGAAGACGGGGTTCCGTACTGGATCTGCCCGGTGAAGAAATACAATATCGGATTATTCGGTGGAACAACAATCGGAAGAGTTGTACTTTGCAATGCAATCACAGGAGAAACGAAGGATTATGCAGTTGAGGATGTCCCACAGTGGGTTGACAGAGTATATTCCGCAGATCTGTTAGTTGAGCTTTATAATTATCACGGAACATTGAAACATGGTTTCTTTAATAGTGTATTGGGGCAGAAAGACTGCCTGAATACAACTGACGGATACAATTATCTTGCAATCGATGACGATGTATGGGTATACACAGGTGTTACCTCGATTACCGGAGACCAGTCGAATGTAGGGTTTGTTCTGATGAATCAGAGAACAATGGAGACAAAGCTCTATGAGATTGAAGGGGCAACAGAGAGTTCAGCGATGTCTTCCGCAGAAGGGCAGGTACAGAATCTGCACTATACGGCAACATTCCCACTGCTTTTAAATATTTCCGGTGAACCGACCTATTTCATTGCATTGAAGGATGATGCCGGTCTGGTGAAGAAGTATGCGATGGTAAATGTGCAGAAATATCAGATTGTTGCAATTGGAGATACGGTCAGTGAATGCGAGGAGTCTTACACTAATCTGATGTATAAGAACGGGATCAAGACAGAAGCTGAGGATACAAGATCCGTAGAGACACTGACAGCTAAGATCACAAAGATCGCCCAGGGCGTTATAGACGGTGATTCTCATTATTATATCATGCTTGAAGGTTCGGATGAGATCTTTGATGTATCTGTTGTAGATTTTATTGATATTATCCGGTTTAATGTCGGAGATGAAGTCACAGTTGAGTATAAGAAGGGGGAGCAGGTGGATACAGTTCTTTCCCTGAATGGAAAAGCGAGTGAACAGATCAGCACAAAAGCTGCGAAAGAAGAGCAGGCAGAAGATACGGCAGGGGATTCTGCACAGACAGAATAAGAGAAAGAAGCGAAAAAAAGAAGTACAACCGGAGAACGGAAGTACTTCTTTTTTGATTCCTGAAAACATTTAATTCAGACCCAGAAGGGCGAATCCTGTGTTACACTACGTTGTAAATGCTTACAGAACTGTGCATCCAAGTGTGTCAACATCTGCAATCTCAGCTTTATCTGCGCTGACGCTGAGGTAGAAGTCAATCTTGGCATCTTCGGAAATCTTATTTAATTTCTCGATAAATGTCGGAAGACTTTCTAATGTGATATTAGCCTGCTTTAAGATACTGTCGATGAAAACAGCTTCGATATCGTGATTGCCAGCAGCCATACCATAGAGGAAACCTACGAATTCTTCTAAGGTAAGGATGTCAGGATAATCAGCCATCTTGATGACACGGATATTGAAATCTACAGAATAAGTGTCTTTGCTGCTCCTTTTAATAAATACGACATTACCGGAAGAAGTCTTAACCTTCTCGTTTGCAAGATCGATCATCTGCTGTGTTTTTCCGCTGCCTCTTGGGCCTGTGATTAAATTTACCATGGCGAATCTCTCCTTTATGTAAGTGTGTATAATGTTTGAGATTTTCTCACCTCTCAAATATTTATAAATTCATTATACACTAAAGATATGTGAGTAACAACTAAAAAAGTGTTAAAATTTGAAAAAGTTTTATGCGGAATTACCATAAGAAATGAGCGGCAAGATGCTACCACGGCAATGAGAAAAGTTCTCAAAAACTGTATTGAAAATCATTTTCATTTATGTTAACATAATACTTGAATGAAAACCATTCTCAAAATAAAACTAAGGAGAACGATATGCCGACGGAAGTATTATCCTACTATCTAAAAAATAAAGATCGGAAGGTGAGGCTTGGATTTCAGGTTATATTACAGTGTGCGCCTTTTCTGAAAGGGCTTAAAGTATCTGGCCTGATTTCAATGGAAAATGAATCATATTCTGAATTGGAAGAAATGTTTTCCGGGATGGAGATCAATTTTTATAAATTATCCTGCTCAGAGGGGAAATGCCTTGTCCTTTTCTATCGCCCCAAAGAGCTGGAAGAATATATGAACCAGCCAAAACTCCGCGAACTGATCGGACAATACGGATATAAGGAAAGCAATATCGAGGAAATGCTGGCACATCTGTCAGAACGTATCTGCGAGTGTACTGCACAAGGAAATGGATTTCCGCATGAGATAGGAGCTTTTCTTGGATATCCGATGGCAGATGTGCAGAGCTTTATTGAAAAAGATGGCAAAGATTTTATTATGACAGGATACTGGAAAGTATATAGTAATCCTGAAAAAGCGAGAATGATTTTTCATGAATATGACCGAGCAAAAGATTGCGCGGTAAATGAGTATCTGGATGGGAAAAACATCCGTGAAATCGCATTGAATCAAAGAAAGTGGAGGAATTTATAAAATGAGTATATCAGTTGTATATTGGAGTGGAACCGGTAATACACAGGCAATGGCAGAGGCGGTTGTCGAAGGAATCAAAGCGGCAGGTCAGGAAGCAGAACTTCTGGAAGTAGGAAAAGCAGATGCAAAAATAGTGGCGGCGGTAGATGCGTTAGCGCTTGGATGCCCGGCGATGGGGGCCGAGGTGCTCGAAGAATCTGAGATGGAGCCATTTATAGAAGAATTGGAATCTCTTGTTTCAGGAAAGAAGATTCTTTTGTTTGGTTCTTATGGATGGGGAGACGGAGAATGGATGAGAGATTGGGCAGATCGCATGAAAAATGCCGGAGCTCAGTTGATTCGTGAAGAAGGAATCATTGCAAACGATGCCCCGGAAGATGATGTGCTTGAGGAACTTAAAGAAGCAGGAAAAGAGCTGGCAGAGTAAACAATAGTATCTTATTAATGAATATTAGTAATCTTAATTGAAAAAACTGCCGGAAATATATTGCATTTCTTATAACATAGTGCTATTCTTACTTCTATCGTGTTAAAGCACGAAAGAGAAAAATTTGTTGTCATTTACATCTGACGTAAATGACAACAATACTCAGGAGAGTCTCTTTAAAAAGAGCGCCGAAGGTGTAAGCGGTCATGGATGCAGTTACATGCCGCGAGTCTCTCAGGCAAAAGGATGGAGGAATAAAGAAATGTTTGCACAAATCGACAAAATCATCACTGCAATCGACAATGCTGTGTGGGGGCTTCCGTTAATCTGCCTCATCATGGCAACAGGTATCTTTCTAACAGCCAGACTTGGTCTTGTACAGATCAGGCATCTTGGCAAAGCTTTCAAATTCATGTTTAAAGATGAAGAAGACGGTAGCGGAGAAGTGACCAGCTTTGGGGCACTTTGTACAGCTCTGTCAGCAACGATCGGAACCGGTAATATCACAGGTGTTGCAACAGCAATCGCACTTGGTGGTCCGGGAGCGTTGTTCTGGATGGTTATCGCGGCATTCTTTGGAATGGCGACAAAATACGCAGAAGGTCTTCTGGCAATCAAATATCGCACAATCGACGAAGACGGGCATGTACTCGGCGGACCATTCTATTATATTGAAAACGGAATGGGTAAGAAGTGGACATGGCTTGCGAAGATTTTCGCATTCTTCGGAGCCGGAGTTGGTCTCTTTGGAATCGGTACATTTACACAGGTGAATAGTATTGCATCTGCAGTTAAGAACTTCTTTGATCCGGATATGGCACATACAGTTTCTTTGCTCGGAGGAAACTATTCATGGGCTACTGTGATCGCAGGATTATTCCTGACAGTGTGTGTAGGTCTTGTTGTTCTTGGAGGAATCCAGAGAATTGCAAAAGTATCTGAGATTATCGTACCATTTATGGCAGTTCTTTATGTAGGACTTGCAGTAATCATCATTATTACAAATATCACAGCTGTTCCGGCAGCACTGGCTTCTATCGTGAAATCTGCATTTACAGGAAGTGCACTTGCGGGAGGAGCAGTTGGATCCATGTTTGTAGCAATGCAGAAAGGTGTTGCAAGAGGAATCTTCTCAAACGAGTCCGGACTTGGTAGTGCACCGATCGCAGCAGCTGCAGCAAGAACAAAAGAGCCGGTCCGTCAGGGACTTGTGTCTATGACAGGAACATTTATTGATACAATTGTAATCTGTACGATGACAGGACTTTCCATCGTGATCGCCGGTTCCTGGCTGAACCCGGAACTTGAAGGTGTGGCAATCACAATGGATGCTTTCCAGAAAGGACTTCCATTCCCATCGTTCGTAGCGACATTCTCCCTGATGCTGTGTCTTGTATTCTTTGCATTCACAACAATTCTCGGATGGAACTATTACGGCGAGAGATGTGTGGAATACCTGTTTAACAGAAATAAGGCTGTTGTAATGGGATATCGTATCCTGTATATCCTTGCAGTATTCATTGGACCATATATGACAGTAAAAGCAGTATGGAATATCGCGGATATCTTCAATGCACTGATGGCATTCCCGAACTTGATTGCACTTCTTGCATTGAACGGAGTGATCGTCAAAGAGACAAGAGATTTCCATGCAAAACATAACGGATCTTATTAGAAAAAGAATTGACCGAATTATCTGTGAATTCGAAAAATAAATAGAATTATTACCTGAAATAAAACGAAAGAAAAGGCAGCCAAAGTCCTTGAATAAGGACTGTTTGGCTGCCTTTTCCGCAGGTGTGAAAGGAGAATGAGTAGACAGATAATTCATAGACAGTTTTGGTTTTGTATAACAGATGGAGTAAAGATTATCAGTTAAATGAAAAACTCAAAAAATGTAGCAGATGTTCTGAAAATACATGATACTGTGTTTTGGGGATTGCATTATACTATATTTTGTATTAGAATAAGTATCAGAAAGCACGATAGAAACGGATAAAACACAAGATATCGTGCAAAAATAAGAAAAAGTGAGGAGACTGATCAATGAAAATTATCAAGCGAAATGGGTCGGAAGAGACATTTGATATACAGAAAATTGTGGTTGCTGTGACGAAAGCGGATAAGGATAATGGGGAGCGTACGCTGACAGACAGCCAGATTGAAGATATCGCAGAATATGTGGAATTCAAGTGTAACAAGCTGAATCGTGCAGTATCCGTAGAAGAGATTCAGGATATGGTAGAGAATCAGATTATGGCTACCGGAGCTTTTGAACTTGCACGTAAGTATGTAAGATATCGTTATAAGAGATCCCTCGTACGTAAGGCGAATACAACAGACAATCGTATTCTGTCACTGATCGAGTACAACAACGAGGATGTAAAGCAGGAGAACTCGAACAAGAACCCGGCAGTCAACAGCGTACAGAGAGATTATATGGCAGGAGAGGTCAGCCGTGACCTGACAACAAGAATGCTTCTCCCACATGATATTGTGGAGGCAGACAGAGAAGGAATCATTCACTTCCATGATTCTGACTATTATGCACAGCATATGCATAACTGCGATCTTGTCAATCTGGAGGACATGCTTCAGAACGGAACTGTGATCAGTGGTACAATGATTGAAAAACCACACAGCTTCTCTACAGCATGTAATATCGCAACTCAGATCATTGCCCAGGTTGCAAGTAACCAGTATGGTGGACAGAGTATCTCACTTACTCATTTGGCACCGTTTGTAGATGTTTCCAGAGAGAAGATCCGTAAGGAAGTGATCAGCGAACAGGAACTGGTCGGAATGGAATATCCAGAAGATGTGCTCAATGAGATCGTAGAGAGAAGACTGAAGAAAGAGATCACAAAGGGTGTCCAGACAATCGAATATCAGGTGATCACACTGATGACAACAAACGGACAGGCACCGTTCCTTACAGTTTTCATGTATCTGAACGAAGCAAAGAACGAGAGAGAGAAGAAAGACCTGGCGATGATTATCGAAGAGACACTTCGTCAGCGTTATCAGGGAGTTAAGAATGAAGCCGGAGTATGGGTGACACCGGCATTCCCGAAACTGATCTATGTTCTAGAAGAAGATAATATCGAAGAAGGAAGCGAATATTATTATCTGACAGAACTTGCTGCAAAGTGTACTGCAAAGCGTCTTGTTCCGGATTACATTTCCGAGAAAAAGATGAAAGAGCTTAAAGAAGGAAATTGTTTCCCGGTTATGGGATGCAGAAGCTGCTTAAGCCCATGGAAAGACGAGAACGGAAACTACAAGTTCTACGGACGTTTCAATCAGGGAGTTGTTACGATCAACCTTGTTGACGTTGCACTTTCTTCCGGTGGAGATATGGATAAGTTCTGGAAGATCTTTGATGACAGACTGGAACTTTGCTATCGCGCATTGATGTGCAGACACAACCGTCTGAAAGGAACACTGTCTGACGCAGCACCGATTCTGTGGCAGTTCGGAGCACTTGCCCGCCTGAAGAAGGGAGAACCGATTGATAAACTTCTCTATGGAGGATATTCAACGATTTCTCTTGGATATGCAGGACTTTACGAGTGTGTGAAATATATGACAGGAAAATCCCATACAGATCCGGATGCTACACCATTTGCACTGGATGTTATGAAGCACATGAACGATGCATGTAACCAGTGGAAAGAGGAGACGAACGTTGCTTTCAGTATCTATGGTTCACCGATTGAAAGTACAACCTATAAGTTCGCAAAATGTCTGCAGAAGAGATTTGGCATTGTTCCTGGAATTACAGATAAGAGTTATATTACAAACAGCTATCATGTATTTGTCGGAGAAGAGATTGATGCTTTCTCAAAACTGAAGTTTGAATCTCAGTTCCAGGCACTTTCTTCCGGTGGAGCGATCAGCTATGTAGAAGTTCCGGATATGAAAGACAACATTGCAGCTGTACTTCAGGTCATCCGTTTCATTTATGACAACATTATGTATGCGGAACTCAATACAAAGAGTGATTACTGTCAGGAATGTGGATATGACGGAGAGATTCAGATTATAACAGATGAGGAAGGAAAGCTCGTATGGGAGTGTCCACATTGCGGAAACCGCAACCAGGATACACTGAATGTTGCAAGACGTACCTGCGGATATATCGGAACGCAGTTCTGGAATCAGGGAAGAACGCAGGAGATCAAGGAGAGAGTTCTGCATCTGTAGAATTGATATCCGGCAGAAATGCTGATTGTTCGTAATGGATTAATGCTGATGCGGATTGTTGAAAAGATGTAGTGAAAAATCAGATAAAGTCCATAAGAGATTAAAATAATGAGCTGTCGCGCGATAGCTCATTATTTTTGTGCGTCTTGCAAGAAATGCGGGACAGGTCAATAAATGTCCTTTGGATATTGACAAACTCTGTCCTTGGGTATTGGGGCTTTTAAAGTCCCAACTCTTTCAATAACTTCTTCTGATATTCCCTGTCGGCAGCTGCCTTGAGAATCTCATCAGTTCTGTTTAGTTCGGATAACTTCAAAATCAGCTGATTAATCCTGTTTTCTCCAAGAGATTCCCCTTCTTTTATGCCTTCTCTTATGCCTTCTTCTCTTTTTTCATCTAATTCATCTTTCATTAATTCTAATAACGCATTACACATATCTCGTTTTCCCTCCTTTAGCCGATTCTCGTTTGCTTTTACTATAATCTCCATAACAGACTGATACAGCTGATTCTCCTTGTTCTTTTTATAATCCTCTAAAAGCTGTCTGGTAACAGACATATCTTCCAGGGTATCTGTCAAACTATATAACCAAAGATTTTTCTCCGGTGACAACTGATTTGTTACAAGAACCTGAATCGGTAAGATATCTCCAATTACATAATAAATCCCTTCTTCCGGATTATCAATAGTGTAGTGGCGTACTTCTTTCAAATGTCTGATCAGTTCTCTTGGATATCGTTTTGACACTAAGGTGATCGTCAGCTCCTGAATCGGGATTTCATTTACTTTACCTGTATCTGCTTTATAAAAATTTGTATATCCATAAACCTTATAGAAATCGTCCACGGAAAGTGAATCGGATGGTGATTTATATTCGATAATATTATACTTGCGGAATATTTTCCCGATATTTTTATGGATCGGCTCTGCATTTTTCTTTTTAATGATCAACACATCAATTGCCATTGGCTTTGAACTTAATAGATACTCCCGCTCAAACTTTAATTTTTCCGTTTCTTCTCTGAATTCAATCTGCAAGTCTGCATAAAATGCAGGATGCCACTGAAGCAGCTTTCCATTTGCCGGTTTTTGTTTTTCCGGCAATTGCTTTCTCTTTTGTTTCATCTAAGAGACCTCCTTATGTGATTTTCACAGAAGTTCTCTCTATCAGAAAACCTCTGCTTTAAATAATGGATTTTAAAAGCATGAATTTTCTGATTTGGCAGGTACGTTCTACCTGTAATGAAACCTTTTATATGAATTTAGATGTTTTAGAAAATATGCTTTAAAATAGGATAACATATTTATGTACAATGTTCAATGCTTTTCGATAATGAGCTGTTGCTTCTGAGCAGCATCACTTAAGATAGCAAAAGATGAAAAGATATGGTATGATAGGAGTAAATGGAAAGAAAATTCCAATCAATGCTATGATACGAAATGTATTTTGGAATAAGTGGAAAAGAGGATTCAAAGTGAACTACGGAGAAATCAAAAAATGTGATATTGCAAATGGAGAGGGTGTTCGTGTTGCCCTTTTCGTGTCAGGCTGCAGGCATCATTGTAAGGGATGTTTTAACAGTATGACATGGGATTTTAATTATGGAAAGAAATTTACGGAAGAAACAGAAGAAGAGATTCTGGAAGCGTTGAAGCCGAGTTATATTGATGGATTGTCATTGCTTGGTGGAGAGCCATTTGAACCTGAGAACCAAGAGGTGCTTGTGAAGCTTTTAAGAAAAGTGAAAGAGCGTTATCCGGAGAAGAACATCTGGTGTTACAGTGGTTATTTGTTCGATGAGGAACTGAAGAAAGAAAGCAGAGCGAGATGCGAGTATACGGATGAGATGCTTTCTATGCTGGACGTACTTGTGGATGGAAGATTTGAGGAAGATAAGAAAAATATTACACTGCTGTTCAGAGGATCAGAAAATCAGCGTTTGATCGATGTGAAGAAATCACTGGAGCAGGGACAAGTGGTGGAATGGAAACCGGCAATAAAAAGAGGCCTTTAAGAAGAAAAAGCCTTGACTTATAATCATATAGTTTTTATAATGAATAGGTATATTGTAAAAACGCAGATGAGGAGTAGTAGAAGGAAAAGATGCTTTTCAGAGAACTGTCGGTTGGTGTGAGGCAGCAGCACAGACTTTGAACTGACCTCGGAGTTCTTTCGGTGAAAAGATGTTATATTGATTAGCCGGAGGCGGGAGTTCCCGTTATAGAATGAATGAGTGCATTTGAACTTTGTGTCAGATGAATAAGAGTGGTACCACGGAATTAAAGCCTTTTCGTCTCTTGGATATATGAGAAGAAGAGGCTTTTCTTTATATTGATGAAAGAGAGGAATTAAGTACATGGGTACAAAGATTGTTTACAATCACAAAGCCATTGAGAAAAAATGGCGTGAGAAATGGGAAGAGACACCGGTCAATCCAAGAAATGGAAAAGACGGAAATAAGAAGCCGAAATATTACTGCCTGGATATGTTCCCGTATCCATCAGGAAATGGTCTTCATGTAGGACATTGGAGAGGATATGTAATCTCTGATGTATGGAGCCGTTATAAATTACAGCAGGGATACTACATCGTTCATCCAATGGGATGGGATGCTTTCGGTCTTCCGGCTGAGAACTATGCGATCAAGATGGGCGTTCACCCGGCAAAATCAACAGAGGCGAACATCACGAACATCAAGAGACAGATCAATGATATCGCAGCACTGTATGACTGGGATATGGAAGTAAATACAACAGATCCTGAGTTCTACAAGTGGACACAGTGGATCTTTGTTAAGATGTTCAAGGAAGGTCTTGCTTACGAGAAAGAATTCCCGATCAACTGGTGTCCGTCCTGTAAGACAGGTCTTGCGAACGAAGAGGTTGTGAATGGTAAATGTGAGCGTTGTGGTGCAGAGGTTACAAAGAAGAACCTTCGTCAGTGGATGCTTCGCATTACAAAATACGCAGATCGTCTTTTAAATGATCTTGATAAACTTGACTGGCCGGAGAAGGTTAAGAAGATGCAGGCTGACTGGATCGGAAAATCTTACGGTGCAGAAGTTGACTTCCCGGTAGAAGGAAGAGATGAGAAGATCACTGTTTATACAACAAGACCGGATACACTCCACGGAGCTACATTTATGGTACTTGCTCCTGAGCACGAACTGGCAGCATCTCTCGCAACAGATGAGACAAGAGAAGCAGTAGAGAAATACATTTATGATGCATCTATGAAGTCCAATGTTGACCGTATGCAGGACAAAGAGAAGACAGGAGTCTTCACAGGAAGCTATGCGATCAACCCACTGAATGGAGCAAAGACACCAATCTGGCTGTCTGATTATGTACTGGCTGACTACGGTACAGGAGCAATCATGTGTGTACCTGCACATGACGACCGTGACTTCGAGTTCGCAACAAAATTCAATATTCCGATCATTCAGGTTATCGCAAAAGACGGAGAAGAGATTGAGAATATGACTGAGGCATATACAGATGCAGTCGGAACCATGATCAACTCCGGTGAGTGGAATGGTATGGAGTCTTCTGTGCTTAAGAAAGAAGCTCCACATATGATCGAAAAGATGGGAATCGGACGCGCAACAGTAAACTACAAGCTGCGTGACTGGGTATTCTCCCGTCAGCGTTACTGGGGAGAGCCAATCCCGATCATTCACTGTCCGAAGTGTGGAAATGTTCCGGTACCGGAAGAAGAACTTCCACTTCGTCTGCCAGAGGTAGATTCCTACGAGCCAACAGGAACAGGTGAGTCACCACTTGCTGCAATCGATGAGTGGGTAAACTGCAAGTGCCCGGTTTGTGGAAGTGATTCCAAGAGAGAGACAAACACAATGCCACAGTGGGCAGGATCCTCCTGGTATTTCCTGCGTTATGTAGATAATCATAATTCAGAAGCACTCGTTTCCAGAGAAAAAGCAGACGAGATGCTTCCGGTAGATATGTACATCGGTGGTGTAGAACATGCTGTACTTCACCTTCTGTACTCCAGATTCTATACAAAATTCCTGTGCGATATCGGAGCAATTGACTTTGATGAGCCGTTCCGCAAACTGTTTAATCAGGGAATGATCACAGGTAAGAACGGAATTAAGATGAGTAAGTCTAAAGGAAATGTTGTATCACCGGATGATCTCGTACGTGATTACGGATGCGACTCCCTGAGAATGTATGAGCTCTTCGTAGGACCACCGGAACTTGATGCAGAGTGGGATGACCGTGGAATTGACGGTGTAAACCGTTTCCTGAAACGTCTCTGGAATATCCTTATGGATAGCAAAGAGAAGGATATTCAGCCTACAAAAGAGATGATCAAACTTCGTCACAGAATGGTATATGACATCACAACAAGACTTGAAAGCTTCAGCCTGAATACAGTTATTTCCGGATTCATGGAGTACAATAATAAGTTCATGGAAATTGCAAAGAAAGAGGGCGGAATCGACAAAGAGACACTCGAGACAATAGCAGTACTTCTTTCTCCATTCGCACCACACTTTGCAGAAGAGATGTGGGAGCAGCTTGGACATGAAGAGACAATCTTCAATGCAGGATGGCCGAAATATGACGAGAACGAGATGAAAGATGATGAGATCAAGATTCCGGTTCAGATCAACGGTAAGACAAAAGCTGTAATCGAGATCCCGGCTGACATCTCCAAAGATGATGCAATCGCAGCAGGTAAAGAGGCAATCGCTGATAAGCTGACAGGAAATGTGATCAAGGAGATTTATGTTCCGAAGAAGATTATTAACATTGTGATGAAATAATTGAGAAGAAATTCTCACAACAGAATAAAGTGCTTGGAAATATTGAAAAGTTCGCTTAAAACCAAGGTTTACAGACATTTTTCTTCAAAGAAAAGGTATCATAGAATACCGCAAAATATCGTAACAGATTTTTAAAATGGAGTAAATTTGGAGTAAAGATTGAAAGAAAATGGAGTAAATATTTCAAGTCAAAATGGACGCAGGTAGTGGAAATACTTCCTGCGTCTATTTGATATAATTGATAAAAAATAAGGCTATTTTGCATTATAGTTATAAAAAGTAACATCCATCTAGGATTTCTAAATCCTTTACAATATATAACTCTTGAAATAATTTGAAATCATCACTGGTTAATATTAGGGTTGGTTTTGATTTTACTATGTTACCATTCTTGTCTAAATATTGTGAGTAATATTTCTTAGACTTAGAATCGTAAATGTCAGATGTAGTTAAAGCTTTGTTAAAAGGGTAAAGAAAACTTGTTTTATTCATGACAAAAGGTTCTTTTCCTTTTTTTAGGTTGAAACAAGCTTTAAATCTTACTATATATGAAAGATTCTTTTGGGTGATAATGGAAGGAAGAGCATTGCCACTCCAAAAAATAGGTTCTTTTTCATATATTGATTCATCAATTATTTTAGGAGGAAATGCTACGGACATATAATTTTTTTTGCTTGAATATCCATAAATTTTTTTATCTAAATAGTCATCAGAATCATTTGCGTTTGGAGAACTTTTTTGAATAGGAGTTTTAAAGAAATTCTTTTTAAGTTCATCCAACTGTGCTGTATGTAATTCTTTTAATTCTTCACTTGATATTCCATAACCTATAACATCACGTGATACGGTATCTATTATAGATTGAGATATAGCGTCTAATTTAATGATGTATACTTTATTTAAGCGTGGATTATAAATACCTAACTGTGTTATATTCTTAAATTCTTTATGTACAGAATGTTGTCCCATAATTAAATATATAAGTAATTGTAAGGTGTATTTGGGTTTGATTTCTTCTTTTAATACTTTTAAATCCCATAAAGTATCTTTGGTTAAATAATCTCCATCACCTGCTGATATGATAGATGTGTATCCACCTTCAAAAGTAAAACCATCTTTAATGATTGGACCATATTGTTCCCAAAAAGACAAAGTTCTTTTTATCATTGTTATAATGTTTGTAATAGTATTCGTATCAGGGGTGATTTCTGATACTGGCTTAAAATAAGCCATTCCTGCTCGATAACACACGTCATATCCCACTAATTTGCTTGCGCTAATAATAGATTCAGTATCTAATCCATTAATTTTGGAAAGTAATTTATAAGCAACAAATTCATTTTTAGCTATTTTAGCTCCGAGTATAGAGATATGAAAGGCAGTTTCTTTAGGTGTTCCCATACAGAATCTGGTCATATAGTCAATAACAAGACCAATTAAACTTGGATGGATGTTTTCTTGAGAATTTAGTTCAATTCCATCTTCTAAGGTAATACATGTAAAATCTTTTCGTTTAATATATCCACCTCTAGGCTGTTTTATTTTACTAATTCGTTGTGTGACTGAATACATTTTATTTCCTCCATGAAAAAATAATAGTTGTAATTTATTTTTTGAAGTTTTTGATTTTATTGTAACATTGAAAATATATGAGAACAATTACTATTTGATAAAGTTGATATAATAAAAGTGAGGTCAAGGGTCAAGGCGTAGCCGATACGCCGTAGGGCAGTCCTTGACGGAACGGATACAGCCAACAGCAGCCATATATCGGTATTATGGTATAGAAAACTTGGAATAAACAGATGTTACCAAAATGGAAACAAGAGAAATACATACTGGTACTTTTATTGTAGGTTTTATTGTTATATGATGTGAGTGAAAGAGAGGTATGGAGTATGGCATTAAATGATAACATCAAAAAATTCAGAGAAGAAAAAAATCTCACTCAACAACAACTTGCAGATAAGTTATATGTTTCAAGGCAGACAGTTTGTCGTTGGGAAAATGGTTCAAGATGTCCGGACTTGATTACGGCAAAAAAACTGGCATTAGAACTAGATGTAAGTATGGACGAACTTATATCAGATGAAGATGTAAATGATATTCAAGTAAATTATGGAATATGGAAATCTGAAAGAATAAAAGACAAGAAGCATTTACAGGCACTTCAAAAAAAGATATTAGACTTTATACAAATTGTTGGAGCTGTATTTTTAGCAATCACGATTTTGCTACGAGTGCAACTAGATATGAGAGTACCCGTATGGTGTACAATCATTTGCTTTATTATTGTAGCAGTAGCATTTCTTTGTAATTTCATAGTTTCTAAAAAGTTGAGAGAAATGTAGTGAGGTCAAGGAACAAGGCGAAGCCGATACGCCGTAGGGCAGTCCTTGACGGAACGGACACAGCCAACAGCACCATGATACAGCAGAGGACTTGAAAGGTCAGAAACCTTGCAAGTCCTCTTGTCTGTTACTGGGCGTTATGTTTTAAGTAAAGTGCTTCTTTCGTCAGTTCTTTCTCAAATGCCTTGATGTGACCGTCGTGTATTCCGTTGTCGATATAAAAGCAGTCGTCAGCCTGTGAGTAGGAAAGCATGGTAACTTTCGGTTCATAACTCTTTGTATCAATTCCATAATAGTAAATCGTGGCGGTTGTTAATACCATGTGGATACTTTCAAAATCTCTTGTAAAAATGGTATGCCTGTCAGAATAGAAGAAATCAGACGGACATTCATAAAATTGAGAACTATCCTCTTTCAAAAATAAAGGTAATATGTGCATTGCATTTCCAGCACGATTGACAAGGACATAAAAGCGTGGAATGAGGGCGGCATATTGGGTCATCATGGCAATGTAGATATCGTCTAAATTATCAAGGAGGTACTCGGAGCAGGAGTTGTTATAAAAGACATATTGCAGGGCATTGTCATTTTGGCTTGTATGTTCCATAGGCACATTTTGTCCGTAAAGCCACCGCAAGTCTACATCTAAGGAGTCGGCAATCAGTTCCATTTTATCGGCTTTCGGGTTGTACTGTCCTGAAAGATAGGAACTGAACGCTCCTTTGCTGATACCAGTATCTTTGACTATATCTACCTGTTTTTTATTTTTTGCTTTCATGGCAAATTTAATCCGTTCTGCGATTGTATTCATCTGAAAAACCTCTCTTTCCATATCTCGTTATAACTTCTCATATCTTATCATCTAAGGACACTATACCACAAGTTCAGAAAAAAGAAAACAAAAAGTTTATAAAAAACTAAACTTTCTATTGTAAAACAAATGTGTCTATGCTAATATACAATTAAGTTCAGAAATAGCTGAACAATAAACGACGTCGTAATAGGAAAATAAAAATATGAGAAACTGACCTATCGGTTCAACGGGGAGAAAGGAACGTGTATGCAGATTACATTGACAAAAGAACAGGTAAAAGAAGCCTTTGGAGAACTTCGTTTTATGGGTGCGGATAACTGTTACCGCTATGATAAAGACAGTAAGAAGAAAACAGAGGAAGTGGAAGCATTAAAACTTCATCTTGGAAGCATGAAGCTTGGGAACAGCGTGGATATTCGCTTGGAAGCAACGGAACTTCCGAAGATTGAGCCTTATGCGGTGGTGGAACTGGAAGAACCAGTATATGCCCCTTATGTGCAGAGAGGAAACTTCCCAGTATTAGTGGAGAAGATTACCTGTAAGGGTATCCGCCCAGTTCCAAACAAAAATATGTAGGCAGTCAAAGTTCCTGTCCTCGTTCTGACGTACCAAACGGCAGGTTGAGGGCAGGGCAATGGCAACGCCGTTGCAGATAGGAGGTATGTGAAATTTGGAAGAAAGAAGCGGAAGTTTTCTTCCAGAACTCCCCTATACTAACAGGGGAGTAATACGACAGAAAGAAGAATTAAGTGCTTTGATAGATTGGTGTCAGGTAACCATTAAGGAAGTTCCGTTAGAAGCAGTTATAGAAGATGTACTGAGAATACCGTTGGAACTTATGACGGTGACAGGCTATGAAAAAGGAATTGCAGGACATGAGGTTGTGGCAATCTTTGATAATATCAAGGTACTAAAACCAACAGGAAATGCACAGTATCAAGGATTTCAGATTTTAATGAGTGGGAAAGGCTGTCGCAACTATGAGAATTTTTTACAACTCAATGAGGAAACATGGTTTGATTTCTTGAACAGAGTTTGCCAGTATCATATCAATATTCCTCGGATTGATTTGGCGATAGACGACAGAAAACCGTATTTGAGTATTCCCGATTTGATTGTACGGACAAAAGAGGGATTGCTTTCCACAAAACTAAGGGAGATAGATTTTCACGACTCGGGAGAACTGAAAGAAGATGTGTTTCAGAGTAAAGGTGGCAGTCTTTATCTCGGCAGTTCAGCCAGTAATTTGAGATTGGTATTTTATGAAAAGGGATATGAACAGAATAAAAAGTATGGAACAGAATTTGACGAAAATTGGAATAGATATGAGTTGAGATTTCGGCAGGAAATGGCGGTAAGTGTAGTACAGGAATTATTGAGATATAGAGATGTGGCAGGACTGGCAATGGAAGTATTGAACAGTAAAATACGATTTTTAGAAAAGCCAACAGACTGTATGACAACAAGAAAAAGGCTTTATCCCACTTATCGAGCATGGGCGGAATTGATGAAAGACATAGGCAAGGTCAAACTTACTATGCAACCACAGAAGAAAAGTCTGCAAAAGGTATGGGAGTGGTTAGAAAAATATGTTGCCCCGTCTTTGAAATTGTTTGCAGAAGTTGGGAAGATAGAGCAGAGAGATTATATTGCTAATCTTATAGCAAATGGAGAAATGAATATCACACAAAAGCAGTTGTATGTTGATTATATAAAAGCAAGAAAATTAGACGAAAGGGGGTAATCGTATCGAAAAAGCATTACTAAATATAAATGAATTTTGTGAGTATATGGGGATTGGGAAAACAAAGGCAAGAGAACTGTTGAACAATCCGAAAAATAGATTTACAGTACGCATTGGTAATCGGTTGTATGCAAATAAGAAATTACTTGATGAATGGCTGGAATATCAATGCAAAAGGGCTTGAAAAGAAAATGGGGTGTGGATATAATGAAAATTGAAATATTTACTTTACCATATTTCTTTCAGTAGAAGAAAGGAAAGTTGGTATGGGTAAAGATTTAAAGGGCAAAGAACTCGGTAAGGGAATTTCACAGAGAGCAGACGGACGCTATATTGCAAGATTTACAAGCAAAACAGGGAAACGAAAAACGCTTTATGATTTTAAACTGAATGAATTAAAACGGAAGTTGCGAGAAGCGATTTATGAAGATGAACATGGTTTGAATGGCAATGGCGAAAGTATCACTTTAAACGCATGGTATGTAATGTGGACGGAGTTGTATAAGAAGAAAACAGTCAAAATGACTACGATATATAAAAACCACAGTTACTACAATTCAAGAGTGAAGAACTCTATCGGAAAGATGTATTTGCAGGACATTAAAACATATCACGTTCAGAAATTTTTGAATGATTTGATAGACAGCGGTCTTGCACATGGAACGGTATCGAATATCAGATTTATGTTAAGCGATATGCTTGATAAGGCAGTATTGAGTGAATACATTAGAAAAAATCCCTGTACCGGTGTAGAAATGCCAAAAGAAGTGAAAAAGGAAAGGCGTGTATTAACAAAAGAGGAACAGGAGAAATTTTTTACATTTGCTTCTTCCTACATACATATCAATGTGCTGAAATTTGCTGTGACAACAGGCTGTCGGATTGGAGAAGTGCTTGGACTGAAATGGGAAGATTGCGACTTTGGAAAAAGAGAAATTACAATCAATAAGACAATTCATTACTCAAAGGCTTCCAGTCCCGTTGAGGGTTCAAAGTTTTTCTATACGACTGCAAAAACCATATCCAGTAATCGTGTCATTCCTATGACAGATGAAGTGTATGAGATTTTGCAAAATCAGAAGATAAAGCAGACAGAACAGAAGATGTGGAAACGCTCGATATGGAGACAGCATAAAGAATTTCAAAACTTGGTATTTACCTGTTCGGACGGTTCGCCAGTTTATTATTACAATGTCAATAGTGCAATCAAAGACTATATAGCGAAAATCAATGTAATAGAGATTGAACTGGCAAAGGAAGAAAAGAGAGAGCCGAAGATATTTGAACTGTTTACCTGTCACACTCTGCGACATACATATGCTACAAGGTGTTATGAAAATGGAGTAGACCAACAGGTAGTGCAGAAACTCTTAGGTCACTCCACATTGGCAATGACAACCGATTTATACACGCACGTTTCAGAAGAAAAGAAAAAAGAAGAAGTAGCCGAACTGAAAATATTGGCTTAAATTTGGAGTAAAAATGGAGTAAATCAGAAGATAGATAGCTAAAAACGGCGTAAAACCAACATTTTCAAGTAGATATAAATATTGTAATGAAATAATTAAAAAACGAGAAATGGCGCAGATGGTAGAGATATTGTCTGCGTTATTTTTGTTGTTTAAGTTTATGATTTCATAGTTCTTAACATAATATTGATACGTAAAAACACGTTGACACACGTATTTTTACGTAGTAAAATATAAATATGATAAGACAGTAATTGTTCCTTATCACTCCAAGGACTTGAAAAAAGGATTGGAGCAGGCAATACTTAAACAGGCAGGGCTTAGATAGTCCTGTCGTTTGAAAGAGAGGTTATTTGATGAAGAATAGATTATTTTATCCAGCTGTTTTTCATAAAGCAGAAGAAGGCGGTTTCTGGGTTAGCTTTCCAGATTTTCCTGAATGCATGACACAGGGCGATAGCATGGATGAAGCATATGAAATGGCGATAGATGCATTAGGTTTGTCATTGTCCAGTATAGAAGATGAAGGAACTGATATCCCAAAAGCATCAGAATTTGAAACGGTGGATCCTGAAGATGGGATTTTGGTAATTATAGAATTTGATATGGCAGAGTATCGGAGAAAGCACAGATCAAAGGCTGTAAAAAAGACGCTCAGTATTCCAGAATGGTTAAATGAAGCGGCTATTCGAGAGAATCTTAATTTCTCTCAGATTCTTCAAGAAGCGCTTATGATGAAATTAGGAGTAAATGGAAGACAGCGGTAATATGTCTAAAAATTGTTCCTAAGCCCTTTGTGTATTATCAAATCTTTGGATGTTCCACAAGATCAAATGCAGAGTTATGAATCAGATAATCATAAGCAGCTGCAATCTCTTCCGGGGTATATGTGATATCATGCATGATCGCATATTTTACAGAATCTGCGAGCCCAAAGGTATAAAATCGCGCAATTGTCTCGCGACTGAGTATCTGGAGCTTCGCAGGTGATTTCAATGGATATTTGTTTAATAAAGTAAGCAATGTATCATAAATAAATTGGAACATCAGATGATCGAAGGAGTTAGGACCTTCAATCAAATAAAGTTTCTTATAAAATTCTTTGTCTTTAGAAAGACAGGTGAAAAGAAGACGGAGAAGATCGTCTTCCATGTCATTTTCAATCAGTACCCGGATTTTATCTTTGATTTCTTTTTCGAGGATATATTCGAGAATTTCATACTTGTCCTGAAAATGTTTATAAAAAGTCGGACGGATTACATCAGCTCCTTCGGTGATCATCTTAACTGTAATCTTTTCAAAAGGCATCTTCATAATAAGTTCTTTGAAAGAGAGTGCCAGCAAATCTTTTGTCAGTTCTTTTTTCACTTCTGTCATTTGTTCAAATCCTTTCTACAATGGAAATATTATACCATAAAAAAGAGAATGTGATTAAAAAAGTTTCTAAGATTGATAGTTCTTTAACATGACTTTTCAAGAACATAGTGTTGAAATTTCTTGATATTTCGGCTACATTTCACATGATTTGTAGCCAAAAAAGAACAACAAAAAGAAAATGTTCAAACCACAGCACATTCAAAAAAATCTGAATCTTACATGAAAAAAAGGAAAATGCTAAAGTATGGAATAATAGCTTATACTTAAGAAAGGTTCCTTGAAAAGTAAGGAAAAGGTGAAAAAAATGGCAGGATTAAAATTTCAGGCAGAAAGAGCAGCATTTGGTTTGGCAGCAGACAAAGTACTTAAATATATGAACAAGACAGATGATAGAACGAAAGCACTTCTTAAGCTTGTAGATCTTACAGAAAATTTTGCAAAAGATCGTTTCCAGCCAGGGTCTTATGAAGCTGCAAGAAAGATGATTCAGGATCCGGACAACAAATGGGTTCAGTATCTGAACAGACTTTTTGATGAAGTAGATCCGCATGTCCTTAAGACAACAGCATTAAATCTTGGATTTGACGCAATGCTTTATGGAACAAAGTTAATGCACGAGTCACGTGAAAAATATCAGTGTAACATTCCATGGCTGATCCTGATGGACCCAACCAGCGCATGTAATCTGAAATGTACCGGATGCTGGGCAGCAGAGTACGGACATCTTTTGAATCTTTCTTTTGAAGATATGGATCGTGTGATCACACAGGGAAAAGAACTTGGAATTTATCTTTATATGCTGACAGGCGGAGAGCCTCTCGTGAGAAAGAAAGATGTCATCCGTTTGTGCGAGAAACACAACGACTGTGTATTCCACGCATTTACAAACGGAACACTTGTAGATGATGAGTTCTGCCAGGAGATGCAGCGTGTTGGTAATCTGTCATTGTCCATCAGTCTGGAAGGATACGAGGAAGTCAACGACGGACGCCGTGGAAAAGGCGTTTATCAGAAAGTTATGCATGCAATGGATCTTTTGAAAACATACGGCTTGATTTTTGGAACATCAATCTGCTATACACGCGCTAATATTGATACAGTAACATCCGACAAATTCCTTGATATGATCATTGAAAAAGGATGTCGCTATGCATGGTATTTCCACTATATGCCGGTTGGAAATGATGCAGCACTGGATCTGCTTCCAACAAAAGAGCAGAGAGAATACATGTATCACCGCATCCGTGAGATCCGTGGATTGACAGGTGGAAAACAGCTCTTTGCATTCGATTTCCAGAATGATGGAGAGTTTGTAGGAGGATGTATTGCCGGCGGAAGAAATTACTTCCATATTAATGCAAATGGAGATGCAGAGCCATGTGTATTTGTTCATTATTCAAGTGCAAATATTAAAGAAGTAAGCGTTCTTGATGCATTACGCCAGCCACTGTTTATGGCTTACCATAACAATCAGCCATTTAACAACAATCATCTGCGTCCGTGCCCAATGCTCGAAAACCCGGAAAAACTGCAGCAGATGGTACACGAAACCGGCGCAAAATCAACAGACCTCCAGTCCCCGGAAACTGTAGAACACCTTTGCGGAAAATGCGAACATTATGCCAAAGAGTGGAAAACAAAAGCAGACGAACTTTGGGGAAAGAAATAATTTCGGAAACATAATCGTAGTCGATAACGTTTCTTTTTCACTTTACTTTTGATGCTCGTATTTGTTTTCTGGATTCACTCTGACTGGAACAGAAACTTTTACTTTGAAGTATGTGAGCAAGGACAGTCCTACTGTTGCTATGGGCACATGTAAGGCAGGAGCGTTCCGAATACACTTTGTTCAGTATGTTAATAAGAGCCAGAACAGGCACCACACACGGTAACTGTTCTGGCTCTTATGTTACATACTTTCAAAGGGATGAGGTAGAGCGAGCCGGTGCCCATGGTAATAGTAGGACTGTCCTTGCGTACCATTCTAATGAAAGTATTTGATTTAATTGCCTGAATCCAAGTTCAACAAATCCACCTTACTTCTTCTGTGATTCTACTTCCTGCATCTTCATTGCACGAACTTTCAGCGGAAGTCCGAACAGGTTGATGAATCCGTCAGCGTCATGGTGATCATACAGATCTCCTGTTGTGAAGCTTGCAAGGGATTCGCTGTACAGTGAGTATGGAGATGTCTCTCCGGCGCGGATGATATTTCCTTTATAGAGACGGAACTTAACTTCTCCTGTTACATACTGCTGTGTAACATCAACAAATGCCTGGATTGCTTCACGAAGTGGTGTATACCATTTTCCTTCGTATACGATCTGAGCAAATTTATTTCCAAGATCTTTCTTAACTTCATATGTAGCACGGTCGAGAACGAGCTCTTCAAGCTGGTCATGTGCTTCCATAAGGATTGTTCCACCAGGAGTCTCGTAAACACCACGTGATTTCATTCCAACAACACGGTTTTCAACGATATCAACGATTCCGATTCCATGTTTTCCACCAAGACGATTCAGCTCTGTGATGATTTCAGAAACTTTCATTTCTTTTCCATTTACGCTCTTAGGAACACCAGCTTCAAATGTCATTGTAACATATTCAGCTTTGTCAGGAGCCTTTTCCGGTGTTGTGCTCAGTACGAGAAGATCATCGTAGTTTGGCTCATTTGCCGGATTCTCAAGCTCAAGACCTTCATGGCTGATGTGCCACAGGTTACGGTCACGGCTGTAGCTGTGCTTTGCGTCAAATGGAAGATCAATTCCATGAGCTTTACAATAATCGATCTCGTCTTCACGGGACTGCATTGTCCATACATCTGTCATACGCCATGGAGCGATGATCTTGATGTCCGGAGCAAGAGCTTTGATACCAAGCTCGAAACGGATCTGGTCATTTCCTTTTCCTGTTGCACCATGGCAGATAGCAACAGCGCCTTCTTTACGTGCAATCTCAACCAGTTTTTTAGCGATTGCCGGACGGGCCATGGAAGTTCCGAGAAGGTATTTGTTCTCGTAAACAGCTCCGGCCTTTACACAAGGAACGATGAAGTCATCACAGAATTCATCAATGATATTTTCAATATATAATTTAGAAGCTCCGGAAAGTTTTGCTCTTTCATCCAGGCCATCCAGTTCTTCTCCCTGTCCACAATCGATGCAACAGCAGATAACGTCATAGTTAAATGTTTCTTTCAGCCACGGGATGATTGCTGTAGTATCAAGACCACCTGAATATGCTAATACAACTTTTTCTTTACTCATTTTATTGCCTCCTAAATGTATTTTTATAAATTTCTGTTTCCTCAGTTTCTTGAGTTCTAAAGTTTGCCGCTTTAATAAGCTAAAACCTACTATACACCACATTTTATAATTATGCAAGTATTATTTTGAAAAAATGAATAAAATGCATAAAATTACATATAATGTACAAAAAATGAATAAAACGAAGAAAAAATGAGTGAAAATATGCAAGATGTGACGGAGAAGATGTGAAACTAGAAAAACAAAAAAGTTAGGTACTGTTATTTTGAATTGTGATATATTTGACGAATATGTTAAAAATATATCGTGAAAAGCTGTTGATTTTAGTAAATGTGTCTGATAATATAAAGATATCAAAGAAACTGACCTAAAAATATTTAGATAGTCAGACGAAAACGGATCACAACCTATCTGTTTAATATAAAAGTCAGAAGGGCATGTGAGCAAGAAAGAGAGGGAAAACAAATGGGATTTCTTACAGGAAAGACAGCAATCATTACGGGAGGAGGACGTGCAGTACTAAGTGATGGCAGCTGTGGATCCATCGGATATGGTATTGCAACAGCTTATGCCAAAGAAGGTGCGAATCTTGTTCTTACAGGAAGAAATGTAAAGAAGCTGGAAGACGCGAAAGAAGAGTTGGAACGCCTCTATGGAGTGAAAGTGCTTGCAGTACAGGCAGATGTCAATGCGGGAGCAGATAACAAGGCAGCAGTTGAGCACGTTGTAAAGCAGGCAGTTGAGGAATTCGGAAGAATTGATGTTCTTATTAATAATGCACAGGCTTCTGCATCAGGAGTAACTCTTGCAGATCATACAACAGAGCAGTTTGATCTTGCGATTTATTCAGGACTTTATGCAACATTTTATTATATGCAGGCATGTTATCCATATTTGAAGGAAACACAGGGATCCGTAATCAACTTTGCATCAGGAGCAGGCCTTTTCGGTAATTACGGACAGTGTGCGTATGCAGCAGCGAAGGAAGGTGTCAGAGGACTGACAAGAGTAGCAGCTACAGAATGGGGAGTAGACGGAATCAATGTGAATATTGTGTGCCCGCTTGCATGGACAGCACAGCTTGAAAACTTCCAGAAAGCATATCCGGATGCATTTAAGGCGAATGTAAAGATGCCGCCGGCAGGACATTACGGAGATGTAGAGAAAGAGATTGGAAGAGCGTGTGTACAGCTTGCATCACCGGATTTCAAATATATGAACGGCGAGACAATTACATTAGAAGGCGGAATGGGACTTAGACCTTAATCCTTCTTTGGAAAATAAGAATGATATTTTCTATATAGAAGATAGATAAATAGAAGAAAAGTAGATCGGCGATGATAGACGTAGGAATAGTTACGTTTATCATCGCTGTTTTATGTAGCAAAAAACTTTTTGAAAAAAATACTTGCATATTATACATGAAAGATGTATTATTATGCACATGAAAATGAATAACGTGTATTTTTATACATTCATTTTAAGAAAAGCTTTACATCCCGATTAAAGTGGTATATTATGAGGAGAAATGATTGCGGTAATACGTTACCGTGGTACAGCAAACAAGTAATTCCCGGGAGTATTTCGAGGGAATGAGAAAAGAAAGGACTTGAGAATGATGATTAAGGTCGGAATTATTGGAGCAACCGGTTATGCAGGCGGCGAGCTCGTAAGAATATTGATGGGACATAAAGATGCAGAGATTGTCTGGTACGGATCCAGAAGTTATGTAGATCAGAAATATGCAGATGTATATAGAAACATGTTTCAGATTGTAGATGCAAAATGCATGGATGATAATATGGATGAGCTTGCCGAGCAGGTAGATGTGATCTTCACAGCAACCCCGCAGGGACTGTGTGCATCTCTGATCAATGAAGAAATCCTTTCAAAGACAAAGATCATTGATCTCAGTGCAGATTTCCGTCTGAAAGATGTGAAGGTTTACGAAGAGTGGTATAAAATCGAACACAAAGCACCGCAGTATATTGATGAAGCTGTCTATGGATTGTGCGAGATCAACCGTGACAAAGTGAAGGATGCACGTATCGTGGCAAATCCGGGATGTTATACAACATGTTCTATCCTGACAGCATATCCGCTTGCAATGGAAGGACTGATCGACATGAGTACTCTGATCATCGATGCAAAGTCCGGAACATCAGGTGCAGGAAGAGGAGCAAAGCTTCCGAATCTTTACTGTGAAGTGAATGAAAATATCAAGGCATATGGAGTTGCAACACACCGCCATACACCGGAGATTGAAGAACAGCTTGGATACGCAGCCGGAGAGAAAGTTGTGTTGAACTTTACACCTCATTTAGTTCCGATGAATCGTGGAATTCTTGCTACAGAGTACGCAAAACTTACAAAAGAAGTTACATATGAAGAAGTAAAAGCAATTTATGATAAATATTATGCAGATGAGAAATTTGTTCGTGTTCTAGAGAAAGATCAGTGTCCGGAGACCAAATGGGTAGAAGGAAGCAACTATGTAGACATTGGATTTAAGATTGATGAGAGAACAGGACGGATCATTATGATGGGAGCTATTGATAACCTTGTAAAAGGTGCCGCAGGACAGGCGGTTCAGAATATGAATCTGCTGTTTGGTCTTCCAGAGAGTGAAGGACTTGAACTCGTTCCGATGTTCCCATAGGATATATTGATAAAGGTGGTATGTATGATACGTGTAATGACAATAGAGGATTATGATGAAGTATATAAATTGTGGAAGAAGATCCGGGGATTCGGAATCCGCAGTATCGATGATTCGAAAGAAGGTGTCAAACGTTTTCTGCGACGGAATCCGACAACGAGTTTTGTCGCAGTGAAAGAAGGAAAAATCGTCGGAAGTATTCTCTGTGGTCATGATGGAAGACAGGGAAGTCTCTATCATGTATGTGTGGATGAGGCATACCGAAGACATGGAATCGGAAAAGACATGGTCGTGCATACAATGAAAGCACTCCAGGCAGAGAAGATCAATAAGGTTTGTCTGATCGCATTTGCACAGAATAATGTAGGAAATGCATTTTGGAATACAATCGGATGGACGGAACGACTTGATGTGAATTATTATGATTTTATTTTAAATGAAGAAAATATTACAGCATTCAATGAACAATAAGCAGAAAGGAAGCAAGTTATATGAAGATAATCGAAGGCGGAGTTACCGCAGCAAAAGGATTTGAAGCAGCAGCAACAGCAGCAGGAATCAAATACCAGGGACGTACAGATATGGCGATCATTTACAGTGAGAAACCGTGTAAAGTCGCCGGAACATTTACAACGAATGTAGTAAAGGCAGCTCCGGTGAAGTGGGACAGACAGATTGTAGAGAGCAAACAGAAATCACAGGCAGTTATTGTAAACTCTGGAATTGCAAATGCGTGTACCGGAGAGGAAGGTATGAAATACTGTGAAGAGACAGCAAAAGAGGCAGGAAAAGTTCTTGGAATCGATGAGAAAGGTGTTCTTGTAGGTTCTACAGGAGTTATCGGAATGCAGATTCCAATCGATAAGATCAAAGCCGGAATTACAGAACTTGCCAAGGAAAAGAAAGCTGATTTGGCAAGTGGAACAGAAGCTGCGAAAGCAATCATGACAACTGATACGAAGAAAAAAGAAGTTGCGGTTACATTTATGGCAGGAGATACAGAAGTGACGATCGGAGGAATGGCGAAAGGTTCCGGAATGATTCATCCGAACATGTGTACAATGCTTGCATTTATTACAACGGATGCAAAAATTTCCAAAAAAGCACTTCATGCGGCAATGAGCAGTGATGTTGAGGATACTTATAACATGATCTCTGTTGACGGAGATACTTCAACAAATGATACAGCACTCCTTCTCGCAAATGGAATGGCCGGAAATGAGAAGATCAAAGAAGGCACACCGGCATTCGACGCATTCAAAGAGGCGCTTCATTATGTAAACGAGACACTTGCGAAGGCAATGGCGGGAGACGGAGAAGGTGCAACAGCACTTTTTGAAGTAAAGGTTGTCGGAGCACAGACAAAAGAGCAGGCAAAGGTTCTTGCAAAATCTGTTGTATGCTCGAATCTTACAAAGGCTGCGATCGCAGGACATGATGCGAACTGGGGAAGAATCCTTTGTGCAATGGGATATTCCGGAGCAAAGTTTGATCCGGAGCAGGTAGATCTGTTCTTCGAGAGCAGTGCAGGAAAGCTTCAGATCATTGCTAATGGAACAGCAACAGATTATAGCGAAGAAAAGGCAACAGAGATCCTTTCACAGGAAAAAGTGACAGCGATTGCTGACTTGAAAGCCGGAGATGCAGAAGCTACTGCGTGGGGCTGTGACCTGACACATGGATACATTGATATCAATGCGGATTACAGAAGTTAACCTATAGAGAAATTATTGTTTCTTTAAAGACGCTGAAAAAATAGAAAATACAGAAAAAGGGAGACAGAAAAAATGACAAGCAATATGCAGAAATATCTGGATAAAGCGCAGGTGCTGATCGAGGCACTTCCTTATATCCAGCGCTTTAACCGTAAAATCATCGTAGTAAAATATGGCGGAAGTGCCATGGTAGATGAAAGCCTGAAACGCAGAGTGATCGAGGATGTTACACTTCTGAAACTGTGTGGATTCAAACCGATCATCGTGCATGGCGGTGGTAAGGAAATCAGCAAGTGGGTTGGAAAAGTCGGAAAGGAAGCAGAGTTTATCAACGGACTTCGTGTGACAGATGCAGAGACAATGGAGATTGCGGAGATGGTTCTTGGTCGTGTAAATAAGAGTCTTGTACAGCTTGTAGAGAGTCTTGGCGTGCGTGCGATCGGAATCAGTGGAAAGGATGGAAATCTACTCCAGGTTGAGAAGAAGCTTTCAGACGGACAGGATATCGGATTCGTAGGAGATGTCAAGAAAGTAAATGCAGAGATTTTGTATGACCTTTTGGAAAAAGATTTCCTTCCGATCATTTGCCCGGTTGGTATGGATGAGGAATACAATACTTATAATATCAACGCAGATGATGCAGCCTGTGCAATCGCCCGTGCCATGAAGGTTGAGAAGCTTGCGTTCCTGACAGATATTGAAGGTGTTTATAAAGATCCGAAAGATCCATCTACATTGATTTCTGAACTGGAGATCAAAGAAGCCAAGGAATTGATTACAGACGGATATATTGGAGGTGGAATGCTTCCAAAGCTTCAGAATTGTATTGATGCGATTGAAAATGGTGTGTCACGTGTACATATTCTGGACGGAAGAATCCCACATTGCCTGTTGCTTGAAATCTTTACAAACAAAGGAATCGGTACAGCAATTTTAAATCAGAAAGAAAGCAGGTATTATGATGGTGAACAGTAAAATACAGGCGGCAGAAGAGAACCTGATCCATGTATACAATCGATTCCCGATTGCACTGGATCACGGAGAAGGAATGTATCTGTATGATACAGAAGGAAAAGAATATCTTGACTTTGCAGCAGGATTTGCTGTGTCAGGACTTGGATATGATAATAAAGAACTGAATCAGGCATTAAAAGACCAAATTGACAAGTTATACCATACATCAAATCTTTATTTTCACGAGAGCTGTGGAGAGGCAGCAAAAGAACTGAATCGCATTTCCGGAATGGACAGAGTCTTCTTTACAAACAGTGGCGGAGAGGCAAATGAAGGTGCCTTGAAAGCGGCAAGAAGATATGCTTACACAAAGAAGACAGGAAGATATGAATTTATCGCGATGCAGAATTCTTTCCATGGAAGAAGCTTCGGAGCAGTTTCTGTGACAGGACATGATTCTTATCGTGAACCGTTTGAGCCGGTTGTTCCAGGTGTAAGATTTGCAGAGTTTAATGATCTTGACAGTGTGAAAGCACTGGTAAATGATAAGACTTGTGCAATTATTTTGGAACCGCTGCAGGGCGAAGGGGGAATCAATCTTGCAACACAGGAATTTATGGAAGGAATCCGTAAAATCTGTGATGAAAATGGAATCCTGATGATCTGTGATGAAGTGCAGTGTGGAATGGGAAGAACCGGAAATATGTTTGCATGGCAGGGATTTGGTGTAAAACCGGATATTCTGACTATGGCGAAAGCAATCGGAAACGGAATTCCGGTCGGTGCATTTGCAATGACAGAAGAAGTGGCAAAATATTCTCTGCAGCCGGGAGATCACGGCGCAACTTATGGAGGAAATCCACTGGCATGTACAGCTGTTAAGACAGTGATCGAGATTTTTGAACGTGAAGATCTTGTAGGACATGTAAATCAGGTTGCTCCATATCTGACAAAAAAACTGGATGAGCTTGTGGATGAGCTGGACTGTGTTGTCAAAAGAAAAGGAAAAGGTCTGATGCAGGGAATCGAGATTACAAAACCTCTTGCAGAAGTAAATAAAAAGACAATTGAAGAAGGACTTTTAATCATTCAGGCGCAAGGAAATGTCATCCGATTTGTTCCACCGCTGATCGTAGAAGAAAAGCATATTGATGAGATGATCGAAAAACTGAAACGTGCACTTGCATAAGAAATCTTATACATAAAAAAGCCGGCATTTGCTTATACTATTTCTATAGGGAGGTATAAGCTTATGGCCGGTTTTTTGATTGCACTGCTATCAGGTGCGCTGATGAGTGTACAGGGAGTGTTCAACACGCAGGTGACAAAGACGACAGGAGTATGGGTAAGCAATGGGTGGGTACAACTTTCAGCATTTCTTTTGTGTCTGTTTGTCTGGCTGGCAACAGGAAGAGACTCTGTTACAGCACTTATGGAAGTCCAGCCGCGTTATATGTTGCTGGGAGGTGTGATCGGAGCAGGAATCACATGGACTGTGATTAAAAGTGTGGATGCTCTAGGACCTGCAAGGTCAGCACTTTTCATTGTTGTTTCCCAGTTGGCGGTTGCTTATCTGATCTCATTATCCGGAATGTTCGGAATGGAAAAAGAACCATTTTCATGGAGAAAACTGATTGGATTGCTGATCGCAGCCGGTGGAATTGTTCTTTTCCAATGGGAATAGACAGTTTTGCGGGTATTGTAATAAGTCTGTAACAAAGCGTTAAATTATCTATTGTATTTTTGAGAAAAATTCGTTACAATATTTATGTCCGGTTTTAAGGGGAAGTCTGACTGTCTGAGAACAGTGAGGTAATAAGATGAAGAACGGATGGAAGAAATTATGCAGATGCCGTAAAGGGCAGATGGCAAAAGGGATTGTATTGACGTTAGCTTTGAGTTTTTTGACCATGGGATTGTGTGGTTGTGCAGAGAAGCATGACGCAGCGGAAGAACTTGAAGAGTTCACGCTGGAGGGAGAATCTGATGTAGAGAAGAATTCCTCAAATTCCAAAACAGAGTCAGAAAAAGCATCTCAGAGTGGTACAGATGCAGAAGAAGGACTGCCGGAGACGTTATATGTTCATGTATGTGGAGCTGTGAATGCTCCGGGGGTGTACGAACTGAAGACAGATGCACGGATTTACGAAGCATTGGAAGCAGCCGGTGGAATGACAGAAGATGCTGCCGCAGATTGGATCAATCAGGCAGAAGCGTTGAGTGATGGAGAACGGATCTATGTGCCAACGCAGGAAGAAACAGAGGAATCAGCACAATCTGTTTCCGGTCGGTGGGCAGATCCGAATGGAAATGCAGGTGGATCAGTCAGTGATAAAATTAATATAAATACAGCCGCGAAAGAAGAATTGATGACCTTGAGTGGAATCGGAGCATCAAAGGCAGAGAGTATTCTGAAGTACAGGCAGGAGCATGGAAACTTTCAGAATATAGAGGATCTCAAGAAGATCGAGGGAATCAAGGATGGCGTATTTAATAAGATAAAAGACGATATTACGGTATAGGAGCAGGCAGAAGAACGGCCAGAAAGAGGAGTATGAGCAAGAAGATATTAGTTGTTGATGATGAAAAATTAATCGTAAAGGGGATCCGGTTCAGTCTGGAACAGGAAGGAATGGAAGTGGATTGCGCTTATGATGGAGAAGAAGCATTAGAATATGCGAGAAGATGTGAGTATGATCTTGTACTTCTTGATGTCATGCTTCCGAAACTGGATGGTTTCCAGGTATGTCAGCAGATTCGTGAATTTTCAGATATGCCGATTGTTATGTTGACTGCCAAGAGTGAGGATATGGATAAGATCCTTGGTCTGGAATATGGTGCGGATGATTATATCACAAAGCCGTTCAATATTCTTGAAGTGAAGGCAAGAATCAAGGCAATCATGCGCAGAACAGCGAAACGCAAGGAAGAGCCGGCCGGCAGTCCGGTGCTTGTGAAAGGGAATATGAAGATTGATTGCGAAGGACGCCGTGTTTTCATCGGGGAACGTGAGATCAATCTTACAGCGAAGGAATTTGATGTGCTTGAGCTTCTGGCGATGAATCCGAATAAGGTTTACAGCAGAGAGAATCTGCTGAATCTGATCTGGGGATATGATTATCCGGGTGATGCAAGAACTGTAGATGTACATATCCGTCGTTTACGAGAGAAGATAGAACAGAATCCAAGTGAACCAAAATACGTACATACGAAGTGGGGAGTGGGTTATTATTTCCAGGGGTAAGAATACATTTTCATTTAAGAAAAAGATCTTTAACAATCTTAGATTCCGAATTTTTATTATGGTGCTTCTTGCCGGGCTTGTGCCCAGCGTAGTAGCACTATTTGGAATCGTAAAAGTCTATGAGTCACGTGCTGTGTCACTTCGAACAGCAGAAATTCAGAATCAATGTACAATTTTAACGAATCAGATCAGTGCGAGTCATTATTTTGAGGACACCTCACAAGAGGTGGTCAATGACAGCCTGAATCAGCTGACTAACATTTATAACGGAAGAGTTATGGTAATTGACGATCAGCTGAGGGTAGTCAAGGATACTTACAGTCTGGATGAGGGAAAGCTGGATGTATCTGAAAGTGTAGTGCGCTGTATGAAGGGGACGAGCACGAATAATTATGATAAGAAGAATCATTATATCGAGGTGACTGCACCGATTGCAATACCCGGAGAGGATCAGATTCGCGGTGTAATGCTGGCAAGTGTTTCAACTGATAGTATTGAGGATTCTCTGGATGTATTATATACACAGGGGAGCGTGATTATTGGTCTTGTGATGATTTTTCTGACGATTGTTGCAGTGTTTGCAGCAGATCGTGTAGTACGTCCGCTGCATCAGATTGCAGCTACGATCGAGAATGTAAGTGCAGGGTATAGCGACGATGTTTTGCATGTGGATACATTTACAGAAACGAAAAGTATCAGCGAAGCAATTAATAAGATGATGGGAAGGCTGAAGCTTTTGGATGATTCCAGGGAAGAATTTGTATCCAATGTATCTCACGAACTGAAGACCCCGATGACATCGATGAAAGTACTGGCCGATTCACTTCTGGAGCAGGAGAACCTTCCGGTTGAGATGTATCAGGAATTCATGGGTGATATTGCAAAAGAGATTGACCGTGAGAATAAGATCATTACAGATCTTTTATCACTTGTGAAGATGGACAAGAAGGGGCAGACGCTGAATATTGAATCCATTAATATCAATGAACTTCTGGAACAGATTTTGAAGAGATTAAAACCAATTGCAGAGAAAAAGAATGTGGAGATCGTAATGGAGAGCTTTCGTCCGGTTACGGCGGAGATTGATGAGACAAAGCTGTCACTTGCGATTTCCAATCTGGTAGAAAATGCAGTAAAGTATAATCATGATAATGGATGGGTTCATGTATCATTGAATGCAGACCACAAATTTTTCTATGTAAAAGTAGAAGATTCAGGAATTGGAATTCCGAAAGAGGATCAGGCGCATGTTTTTGAACGTTTCTTCCGTGTGGATAAATCTCATTCCAGAGAGATCGGAGGAACAGGACTTGGACTTGCAATTGCGCGAAATGCTGTGATTGCACATAGAGGTGCGATTAAAGTATATAGTGAAGAAGGCGAAGGAACAACATTTACTGTGAGAATTCCACTGATCTATACAGCTTCTTAGGAGAAAAGTTATGAAAAAAAGAAAAGGAATCGCAGTGTTGCTTATTCTGATTCTTTCTCTCGCAGTAACTGCGTGTGGGGATCGTTATGGAGTAAAGGAAGGCGAATCTTACATTTACTGTATGAATACAGACAAGACAGGACTTGTAAAGGTTGCAGCTAAGATCAGCGGCAATTCTGCGATAAAAAAGGCGGAATCTGTAATCGATGAGATGAAGAAACCAACGAATGAAATTGAATATACACAGGCAATTCCGGAACAGGTGAAATTGCTCGACTGTGCTTTAAAGGGCAGTATCCTTGAGATTAATTTCAGCGAAGAATATTATGAAGTGAAATCCTTAGATGAGAAACTGATGCGGGCAGCAATTGTGCAGTCACTGCTTCAGATTGATGGAATTGATGCAGTATCTGTCCGTGTGGAAGGGGAACCGCTCAAAGATAATGAGGGAAATGATGTTGGCTTAATGAATGAGGATGATATTGTTGATGCAACAGGATCCTCGTTAAGTTCTTATCAAACGGATACACTGACATTGTATTTTGCAGATCAGAATGGATCCAAACTGGTCAAGCAAGAGGTTGATGTTCATTACAGCAGTAATGTCTTGAAAGAAAAGCTGATTGTAGAAAAGCTGATGCAAGGTCCATCTGAGGAGGGGGCATATCCAACGATCAATCCGGCGGCTAATCTGTTGAGTGTAACGACAAAGGATGGAATCTGTTATGTGAATTTTGACAGCACATTTCTGATCAGTGCGTATGATGTACTGCCTGAGATCACGATTTATTCTATTGTGGATTCTCTTGTAGAGGGAGCAGGAGTAAGGCAGGTACAGATTACGATCAATGGTGAATCGAATGCAAAATACATGGAAAAGGTGGACTTGTCACAGCCATTGAATGAAGAACTGGACTGGATTGCAGCAGATAACAAAGAATGAGAAAACGCCCGCTCTGTATGGTATGTCTTGTACTGCTTGCCATACAGCTTGTAAGAGTGAGTTTTTTACAGAATACAAAAGATCAGAAACCGTCCCTTGCAGAAACATTGATTTCAGATGAGAAAGATGTGATTTGCGAGGGCACGGTTTATAGAATTGAAAATAAATCACAATCAACTGCAATTTATCTGAAAGATGCGGTTGTTTCTTGTACAGATCAAAAGAGTAAGAATCAGATAATCAAAGAAAAGAAAATCCTTGTAACAATAAAAAATAATAAATCCGGTAAAAAAATCAGAATGAAAATAGGACAGAAGCTGAATGTGTGGGGGACAAAACAGTCGTTTCATCCGCCAAGGAATCCGGGTAATTTTAACCAAAAAAGTTATTATCAAAAACAGGGAATCCATGTTGGGGTTTTAACAAAGGCAGAACAGGTTGAGATAGTTTTGTCTGAAAAAGACAAGAATTGGATTGTATCACGATGGAATAGCATACGGGATCAGCTGGACCGGCTGAAAAATTACTGGAACTGGAAGATTGTAAGCCAGATGGGAAAAACACATGGCGCGATGCTTTCTGCAATCTTGCTGGGAGAAAAGAGCGGACTTGATCCGGAGATGAAAAAATTGTATCAGAAGAACGGATTAGGACATCTGCTTGCAATTTCGGGATTACACATGTCACTGATCGGAATGTCTGTTTACCGGTTATTAAGAAGAATGGGAAATTCATTTCTGTTTTCCGGAATTGCCGGAGGAGGGATTCTGTTTTTCTATCTGGTTATGACAGGTCCACAGGTATCCAGTCTTCGTGCACTTCTTATGTTTTTTATCCGCATGGGCGCAGAAATTACCGGGAGAGATGTGGATCAGCCAACAAGCCTGGCGGTTACAGCAGCTATCTTAAGCATATATCAACCGCTGTATCTGCTAGATGCAGCATTTTTGCTTTCATTTGGTGCAATTCTTGGGATTTTATTATTGTATCCAATTTTTGAGCAAAAAACACGTTTGAAAGCATGGGAAGGATTTAAGATTAGTTTAGCTGTTAATGGAATGCTTCTGGGAATCATGCTGTATTATTATTTTGAGGTGCCGCCGTATGCACTCGTTTTGAATGTTATTTTAATTCCGTTGTTTCCATTTGTGATGTTGACCGGTATAGGTGGAATTTTATTTTCAGAATTATCGGGAACTGTAGGAAAAATTGGATTCAGAAGCTGTGATCGCCTGTTGTCCTTCTATGATAAATTATGTGAGCTGACATCAGCGCTTCCGGGCAGCAGGATTGTGACCGGACAGCCAGAGTTATGGTGGGTGCTTATTTACTATGGTGTGCTGTTCTTTTTGTGCTTCCTGTTTCATGCAATGAAAAATAAGACAGATAACCGAAGAAAACAGGCAGGATTTTCGCTGCTTGTTTGCATTGTCATAGCAGGATCAATCGGTGGGTGTAGAATTCTTATGAATGATTCAAAACACCTTCAGGTGACTGTCCTGGATGTTGGACAGGGGGACTGTATTTTTATAAGAGACAGAGAAGGAAAGAAAATGCTGGTGGATGGAGGGAGCAGTGATCTGTCTTCTGTCGGTACTTACCGGATAGAGCCATTTCTATTATCGCAGGGGGTCAGAAAACTGGAGTATGTTTTTGTGACACATGGTGATGCGGACCACGTCAATGGAATTCAGGAACTTCTGCAAAATCAGAAACAGGGAGTGGAAATCGATGCGCTTGTTCTTCCGCCGGAAGAATATATGGATGAGAAATTGCTCCATCTTGCAGAAATGGCGAAAGAAAACGGGACGAGAGTGCTGACAATTTATTCAGGAGAAGAAGTCGGAACATATTTAAAATGCATAGCTCCGTTGGTAATGAGAAAAAATGAGCGTACACGTGGCAGGATGGAGGAGGTACCTCGTCTGGAAGCAGGAAATGAAGCATCTGTTGTACTTGAATTGAAGGATGGGACATTTCAAATGCTTCTGACTGGAGATCTGGAAGGAAGAGGAGAGGAACAGCTGGTGGAAAGCGGAACGTTGGAAAGCTGTCCAATCTTAAAAGCAGGACATCATGGGTCGAGGAATTCAGGGAGTGAAGACTTCCTTCAGATTGTGAAACCCAGATTAACATTGATCTCAGCGGGGATAGAGAACCGCTATGGACATCCACATGCGGAGACGCTGGAACGCCTGAGGGAAATCGGAAGTGAAGTATTGTCCACGCAGGAATGTGGTGCAATTACACTAAAGAGTGATGGACGAAAAATAAAGGTTCACAAGTATCTATAAAATTATGGAAATAGGAACAGGCGAATAGGAACAGGTGATAAAAAGGCTCTTGTCAAAGTATTGGTTATTCATTTATAATAGAATAGTTATGAAGACCTTAAATGAAGATTTAAAATCAGGACAATTTAAGCAGGTATATCTTCTCTGCGGAGAAGAAGGATATCTGAAGAAACAGTATAAGAACCGTTTTGTGAAGGCAATGCTTCCGGAAGGTGATACGATGAACTATTCGTATTATGAAGGGAAGAATACGCCAGTGAAAGAAGCAATCGATCTTGCAGAGACCTTACCTTTCTTTGCAGAGCGCAGACTGATCGTATTTGAGAATACGGGATTTTTTAAAACTGCGGCAGGGGCAGATCTGGCGGATTATATTAAGGACATGCCAGAGACAACCTGTTTTATCTTTGTGGAAGAAGAGATTGATAAGAGGAATAGGCTCTACAAAGCAGTGAAAGCAAAAGGATATATTGCAGAGCTGTCCACGCAGGATGCAGGAACACTGAAACGCTGGGTTGCAGGTCTGGTCCGAAAAGAGCAGAAGCAGATTTCGGAGTCTGTGATTGTGTATTTTCTGGATAAAGTTGGAACAGACATGGAAAATATCCAGGGAGAGCTGGAGAAAGTATTCTGTTATGCACTGGAGAGAAATACGATCACGAAGGAAGATATTGATGCCGTCTGTGTGACGCAGATCACGAATCATATTTTTGAGATGGTAGATGCAGTTGCAGCCGGAAATCAGCAGAAAGCACTGGATCTGTATTATGAACTGCTGGCTTTAAAAGAACCGCCGATGCGTATTCTTTTTCTGCTGGTACGTCAGTACAGGATGCTTTTCCATGTCAAGGCACTTGCGAACCAGGGATATGGAAGAAAAGAGATTGCGTCTAAAGCAGGATTACATCCATTTGTGGCAGGAAAGAATATGGAACAGGCGAAGCGGTTTAAGATGGGACAGCTGCGCCGTGTGATGGAAGAAGGGGCACAGCTGGAGCAGGATGTAAAGACAGGATTGCTGACAGACAATCTTGCGGTAGAACTTTTTATTGTAAAACAGTCAGAAAGATAGATGGAGGAAGAAGTATTGTCAACAATTGATCAGAGTCATATTAGAAATTTTTGCATTATAGCACATATCGATCACGGTAAGTCTACACTGGCGGATCGTATCATTGAGCAGACAGGACTTTTGACTAGCAGAGAAATGCAGTCACAGGTTCTCGATAACATGGATCTGGAGAGAGAGCGTGGAATCACGATCAAAGCACAGGCAGTCCGTACTGTATATCAGGCAGATGACGGAGAAGAGTATATTTTCAACTTGATCGATACACCTGGACACGTCGATTTCAACTATGAGGTATCCCGAAGCCTGGCAGCCTGCGACGGAGCGATTCTTGTTGTTGATGCGGCACAGGGAGTTGAGGCACAGACACTTGCGAATGTATATCTGGCACTCGATCATGATCTGGACGTTATGCCGGTTATCAACAAGATCGATCTTCCAAGCGCAGAGCCGGAGCGTGTAAAAGAAGAGATAGAAGATGTGATTGGAATCGATGCGGAGAATGCACCACTGATTTCTGCTAAGACAGGACTGAATGTACATGAAGTTCTCGAGCAGATCGTACAGCAGATTCCGTCACCGGTCGGAGATCCGGATGCACCGCTTCAGGCACTGATCTTTGATTCCAAGTACGATTCTTACAAGGGAGTTATTGTATTCTGCCGTATCAAGGAAGGTACTGTCAAAAAAGGTACACCGATGCTTATGATGGCAACAGGTGCGAAAGCAGAAGTTGTAGAAGTTGGAACTTTTGGAGCGGGACAGTTCATTCCATGTGACGCACTCGAAGCGGGAATGGTAGGATATATCACAGCCAGTCTTAAGAATGTAAAGGATACCCGTGTCGGAGATACGATCACGAATGCAGAGAATCCTTGTGCAGAGCCGCTTCCGGGATATAAGAAAGTAAACCCGATGGTATATTGTGGACTCTATCCGGCAGACGGAGCAAAGTATCCGGACTTGAGAGATGCACTTGAGAAACTGCAGCTTAATGATGCTGCGCTTCAGTTTGAGGCAGAGACATCGGTAGCACTTGGATTCGGATTCCGTTGTGGATTCTTGGGACTCCTTCATCTGGAGATCATTCAGGAACGTCTGGAAAGAGAGTACAACCTTGATCTTGTTACAACAGCACCGAGTGTTATTTACAAGATCCATAAGACAAACGGTGATGTGATCGATCTGACAAATCCGACAAACATGCCGGATCCTGCAGAGATTGAATATATGGAAGAGCCTATGGTAAAGGCAGAGATCATGGTGACATCCGAGTACATCGGAGCAATCATGGATCTGTGTCAGGAACGCCGTGGAATCTATCAGGGAATGGAATATATCGAAGAGACAAGAGCCGTGTTGACATATCATCTGCCACTCAATGAGATTATTTACGATTTCTTTGATGCATTGAAATCAAGATCCAGAGGATACGCATCTTTTGATTATGAGATGCTTGGTTATGTACGTTCCGAGCTTGTCAAACTTGACATTCTGATCAACAAAGAAGAAGTGGATGCTCTTTCCTTTATTGTATTCGAAGGAAGCGCTTATGAGCGTGGAAGAAAGATGTGTGAGAAGCTGAAAGAAGAGATTCCGAGACAGCTTTTTGAGATTCCGATCCAGGCAGCAGTCGGAAGTAAGATCATTGCGAGAGAGACAGTTAAGGCAATGCGTAAGGACGTTCTTGCGAAATGTTACGGCGGTGACATTTCACGTAAGAAGAAATTGCTTGAAAAACAGAAAGAAGGAAAGAAGAGAATGCGTCAGGTTGGAAACGTAGAGATTCCACAGAGTGCATTCATGAGTGTCCTGAAGCTGGATGAGAACTAGATAAAAGAAGGAAGGGGAAGATACTGTTTTTGTCAGACAGTATCTTTCTGTATTTAAAGATGAAAAAGAGAAATTTAGAATTATATCTCCATATTCCATTTTGCGTAAGAAAATGTAATTATTGTGATTTTTTCTCAGCAAGTGGAACACCGAAAGAACAGGCGGATTATGTCAGTGCTATGATTCAGGAGATTCAGAGTTATCAGGAATTATCTGGAGAGTATGAAGTTCAGACAATTTTCCTGGGAGGAGGAACACCGTCTCTGCTGACTCCGGAACAGATAGAACAAATTTTTGATGCGATTTATCATATATTTTCAGTAAATGAGAATGCAGAGATCACAATGGAAATGAATCCGGGAACCGTTGATATTGAAAAGCTTTGTGCTATGAAAGCAGCAGGCGTAAACAGACTGAGTATCGGACTTCAGTCTGCACAGAACGAAGAACTGAAGATGCTTGGAAGGATTCATACCTATGAGGAATTCCTTGAGACATGGAGACTGACAGAACAGGCAGGTTTCAAAAACAGAAATATCGATCTTATGTCTGCGCTTCCGGGACAGACGATGGAAAGCTATGAAGATACACTTTCAAAAGTTCTGGCACTTGAGCCGGAACATATATCCGCATATAGTTTGATATTGGAAGAAGGAACAGTATTCTACGACTGGTATGAAAAAGGGAAATTAGACCGCGGTGCATGGAAACTTCCGTCAGAGGAAGAAGAGTATGCGATGGGAGAATTGACAATACAAAGACTTGCAGAAGCAGGAATGCATCGATATGAGATATCCAATTATGCAAAGTCGGGAAAAGAATGCAGGCATAATCTCGGCTACTGGGACAGAGTGGAGTACCTTGGGATTGGGGCAGGTTCCTCATCGCTGATCAAAGGGGAACGGTTTGACCATATCCGTGATCGGAAAGCATATATTGAAAAGATTAGAAACGGCGAGTCGATTCTTATTGACAGAGAAATCCTTTCTGTGGAATCACAGATGGAAGAATTCATGTATCTGGGACTTCGCAAAATAGAGGGAGTTTCGAGAACAGATTTCCAGAATTATTTTGGAAAGAATGTGGATGATGTCTATGGGGAAATTCTTGATAAATTAGAAGAAGAACAATTGCTGGAATTTAGTGGGAATCGAATCCGACTGACGCATCGGGGGATGGATGTCAGCAACTGTGTGCTGGCGGAGTTCTTATTTTAAAGGCAAAAAACTAAAATTGTGCAAATTCCACCAAAAACAGTCATGAATTTTGTTGATTAGTTTGATTGACTATGAACGAATTTGAACGTATAATACAAACATAAAGAAAAACAAGCAGTCATAAATGAAAGCAGCTTATCGAGACTGACCGAGTTTGACTGAATAAAGCTTACAAATAAACTGTGGCAGCAGTTTGAAGTGACTGGAGTGAGAGAAGGAGGAGTAAAATGATTTACACAGTAACATTTAATCCGTCATTGGATTACATTGTCTCTGTTGAGGACTTTAAGCTTGGACTTACGAATCGAACGAGTTCGGAGCTGATCCTTCCTGGTGGAAAGGGCATCAATGTTTCTACAGTGCTTGGTAATCTTGGCATCGAGAATACTGCACTTGGATTTTTAGCCGGATTTACCGGAAAAGAGATTGAAAGAAGACTCAAAGAGATGGGAGTTGCATCTGATTTTATTGAGATCAATGAAGGTGTATCTCGAATCAACCTGAAGTTAAAATCTATCGATGGAACAGAGATTAACGGAAGCGGTCCGGTGATCTCAGCGGAAGATGTAGAGAAGCTGATGGAGAAGCTTGACAAACTTGGAGAAGGTGATGTCTTATTCCTGGCAGGAAGTATTCCATCATCTATGCCGGATGATATGTACCAGAAGATTATGGCGAAGCTTGACGGTAAAGGCGTCATGATCGTTGTAGACGCAACGAGAGATCTTCTGTTGAACGTTCTTGAATATCATCCATTTTTAATCAAACCGAACAACCACGAACTTGGAGAGATTTTTGATGTGGAGCTTCTGACAAGAGAATCTGTTGTACCATATGCAAAGAAACTGCAGGAAAAAGGAGCAAGAAATGTTCTTGTATCCATGGCAGGAGAAGGTGCAGTCCTTGTAGCAGAAGATGGAAGTGTTTATGACACTCCGGCGCCGAAAGGGGAATTAAAAAACGGTGTCGGAGCAGGAGACTCTATGGTAGCCGGATTTATGGCAGGCTGGATGGAGAAACATGAATACAGACATGCATTCCATATGGGAGTTGCATCAGGAAGTGCAAGTGCATTTTCAGAGAATCTGGCAACAAAAGAGGAGATTGCCGGAGTATATCAACAGGTTGTAAAGGAGGAGCGATAGGATGAGAATTACAGATTTGCTCGATAAAAGAAGCATTGCCTTTGACAAGAATCCGGCGAATAAGCAGGAGACTTTGGATATGGCCGTGGACTTGATGTGTGCAAGTGGTAAGATCAATGACACGGAAGCCTACAGAAAACAGGTTTACTTAAGAGAAGAGGAAAGTACAACAGGAATTGGTGAGGGAATTGCTATTCCACATGGAAAAGGTGATTGCGTAAGCAAGCCGGGACTTGCAGCAATGGTCATTAAAAATGGTGTTGATTTCGATTCTCTGGATGGAGAACCGGTAACACTGTTATTCCTGATTGCAGCACCAAATACAGAGGATAACGTTCATCTGGAAGTACTTAGTAAATTATCAATGATGCTGATGGATGAGCAGTTTACAGAAGCTCTGAGAAATGCAACATCTGCGGAGGAATTCCTTTCTATTATTGATAAAGCAGATGATGAGAGAGCTGACATTGATGAGCAGCTGGCAGATACAGGAAATGCAGAGAGCGATTTTAAGATCCTTGCAGTAACAGCATGTCCGACAGGTATCGCACATACATATATGGCAGCGGAAGGAATCGAGAAAGCAGCAAAAGCTGCCGACTGTTTCGTGAAAATCGAGACAAGAGGAAGCGGCGGAGCGAAAAATGTGCTGACAGACCAGGAAATTGCTGATGCGGATTGTATTATCGTTGCAGCAGACACACAGGTTCCGATGGACCGTTTTGACGGAAAGAAAGTAATCATCTGCCAGGTGTCAGACGGAATTAGCAAGGCAGATGAGCTGGTGGCACAGGCAAAATCAGGAAATGTTCCGGTCTTCCATGGAAATAATCCGGCAGCAGCCTCTTCTTCTACAGGAAAGAAAAGCGGCGGTGTCGGACATCAGATCTACATGCAGCTGATGAACGGTGTTTCTCATATGCTTCCACTCGTTGTTGGTGGTGGTATACTGATTGCAATCGCATTTTTGATCGACGGAATATGTGTAGATCTGAATGCACTTCCGGCTGATCAGAGAGCAAACTTTGGTATGATCACTCCGGTAGCAGCAGTATTTAAACAAATCGGTGGAACTGCATTTGGATTCATGCTTCCGGTGCTTGCAGGATTTATCGCAATGGCAATCGGTGACCGACCGGCGCTTGCAGTTGGTCTTGTAGGCGGTATGATGGCAGCAAGCGGAAAATCCGGATTCCTCGGAGCTCTTGTAGCCGGATTCCTTGCAGGATATATCATTGTACTTCTTCGTAAAGTATGCGATAAGCTTCCGGATGCACTGGAAAAAATCGCGCCGGTACTTATTTATCCATTGATCGGAGTTCTTCTGATCGGACTTGCTATGATGTTTGTAATCGAACCAATCATGGGTGGAATCAACACAGGCCTGAATAATGCATTGACAGGCATGGGAGATTCAAGTAAAGTAGTATTAGGACTGGTTCTTGGAGGAATGATGTCCATCGATATGGGTGGTCCGTTCAACAAGGCAGCTTATGTATTCGGTACAGCATCAATCGCAGCTGGTAATTATGATATTATGGCAGCAGTTATGGTTGCAGGAATGGTTCCGCCATGTGCCATCGCCCTTTCCACACTGTTGTTTAAGGATAAGTTTACAAAAGAAGAAAGAGATGCAGGCCCGACAAACTTTATCATGGGTCTTGCATTTATCACAGAAGGAGCAATTCCATTTGCAGCATCTGATCCGCTGCATGTACTACCATCTTGTATCATCGGTTCAGCAATTGCCGGTGGAATGTCAATGTTGTTTGGATGTACACTGATGGCACCACATGGTGGAATCTTCGTATTCCCGGTTGTTGGAAATGCAGTAATGTATCTTGTTTCCCTCGTAGTAGGAACAGTCATCTCCGCAGTACTGCTTGGACTCCTTAAGAAGAAAGTTGCATAAAGCAATAATCATTTGGATGAAATGCCGAATAAAATAATCTGTCAAAACCAATAAAAGAAATATAAGAATCAGGACCTGAAGTTGTGGATCTGGAAGCGGATGCTTGAGATTCATGGCTTCAGGTTCTTTTTTAAAAGGAGATATTAAAAATGCTTACAGAACAAAGATATCAGATTATATTGGATTTGCTGAAAGAGAAGAAAAGTGTCACAGCGACAGAATTGAAAGAAATCTTAGATACATCAGAGTCTACGGTAAGAAGAGATATTACTGCACTTCATAAAGCCGGAAAGCTTATCAAGGTATTTGGCGGAGCGGTTGCGCTAGAAGATGAAGGCACTGTCTCTGCTTATGAACCGACAGTTGAGCAGAAGAGCGAACTCTATGTGAAAGAGAAAAGAAAAATCGCTCAATATGCGGCAGAACTGATCGAGGAGGAAGACTTTATTTATCTCGATGCAGGAACAACGACAGGTTATATGATTGATGCTCTTGGATATACCAATGCAGTTTTTGTGACAAATGCTGTTTCACATGCACAGAGGCTGGCAGCTAAGGGAATCAAAGTGTTTCTGATTGGCGGAGAACTTAAGAATTCTACAGAGGCAGTGATCGGTGCCCAGGCAATGAAGAATCTGCAGGAATATCATTTTACCAAAGGATTCTTTGGAGCAAATGGAATCACAAAAGCAGAAGGATTCACGACACCGGATGCGAATGAGGCTCTGGTGAAACAAACGGCGATCGAGAGATGCAGGAACAGGTTTGTCCTTGCAGATCATTCAAAATTCGGATGTATCAGTTCAGTGACATTTTCTGCTTTTGAGAATGCAAAGATTCTGACAGATTGCTGTCCGGCAGATTATCAGGAGCTGGATTGTGTGATAGGGGTGGAAGAAAGAAATTTGATTTAACTTTGTTTCTTAGCGTGCTTGTTAGTTGTATAGATAACAAGCACGCTTTTTCAATTGTCCGGATACGGACAGTTTATGTTGTCAACATCCTTCTTGCCTCTTCACGGATGTATTACAGCTACAGACAGTGTTCTCCAGAAAATGTTAGAAGTAGGAACAAAAGCACCAGATTTTGAATTACCGGATCAGAATGGAGAATTACATAAATTAAGCGAATATCTTG